>Ga0207646_10000013_pt1 | contig 364371 bp, 358 predicted proteins | sample KBSK5502metaG_FD_184343 | JGI IMG/M metagenome (GOLD analysis project Ga0207646, IMG submission 184343) | Corn, switchgrass and miscanthus rhizosphere microbial communities from Kellogg Biological Station, Michigan, USA - KBS K5-50-2 metaG... | ecosystem: Host-associated > Plants > Roots >... | reverse complement strand
GACTGAAGCCATCCGTGCGCTCCGGCGCCAACTCTCAGATGAGGTCTACCGCCGCCTCCGTCTCGATCGTTTGGAGCGGTCCACTGAGGCCACGGCGGTGGCTGCTTGACATAGGAGTATCTATCCGGAGAGGTAGGGCCCTCGCTCTAGGCGAAAACTATGGCTTCGTTGAAGTCCGAGTAGCCGGCCTCGAACGCGGCCTTGCTGATCCAGTACTGGCCGCGGATCGGGTCGTTGACCAGGACCTGGCCGGGGCTGACGCCCACGACCGTGTAGACGTGGGAGGCATAGACGGGGCCGATCCACGGAATCCACTGACCGTCGAAGCTCAGGTAGTCGCGCCGCGGGTGCCACTGCCAGTCCCACGTGGCGAACGCCACCACCGGGTGTCCCGCGATGACGCGCGCGTAGACCGTCGCGGCTGACATCGACCCGTAGGCGAGGATCCTCGCTCCGTGAGCTTTGGCGACGCGGACAAGCGGCGGGTAGAAGGTGCCGAAACCGGTGTAGTTGCTCTCGCTGCCGTTGACGTTCCCGACAAACGTCTCGTACGGGTTACCCCAGCGCACGCGTCCGTAGGCGTCCACGTACATGCCCCGCCGGTCGGCCCCAATCTCGGCGAGGACCTGGTCCTGGCTGACGTAGATGCCCTGGTGGGTCAGCGCCATCGACGTGGCCGCCTCTTCGCAGCTCAGCGGGTGGTTCTGATAGATGAAGGTGACACCAGACACGATGTGGGTCTGGCTCATCGTCACGTAGATGGCCTGGTCGGCCCCCGCCGCCACCTGCTGCAGGTCGGCGGTGATCGCGTTGAACTGGGCCGCCGTAAGCGCGTCGGCGTAGAGGATCCGGTCGTTCGCGATCCTGGCCTCGAAGCCGGACGTGTCGATCCCGTAGAGGGCGGCGATGGAGCTCTCGTCGGAGGCGTGCTGGAGGGTCTGCTGCGTCACCCCACCCGCGTCGAGCCGGCCCTCCAAGTCTTTCTGGAGTAACTGGACGCGGCGCGTCAGCAGCTCCGCGTGCGCCATGCGGTCGAGCGGCTCGAGGCCGGCATACGCCGTGGTTCGGGCCAGCACGTCTGCGGCAGGGTCGCTCCGGATGCCCAGCTTCTTGGCCTGGTCGACCTGGCCGACCACGATGGTCGCGGCGGAGGCGATCCGGAGGTCGATCGGGATCAGCCGCGTCTCCATGTTCCAGTCGTCGCGCAGAGTGGCGAAATCGAGCGGCGTGGACGCCGATGAGAACGCGTCGAGTCGCGACTTGCGCTGCACTAACGTCTCGGACCCAAGCGCGGCGTGGAGACGCTGCTCGGCCTGCAGCGCGCCGGCTCGGAAGCGCGTCAGATCCCGACTCCAGATCGCGTCGGACTCTGTCTGCCAGCGGTCGATCGTCTCCCCGCCGCCGGGGATCCAGAAGATGCCGCCGGCGCCGACGAAGGTCGTCGATTGGCTCGCCGCCCACTCGCTCTCGAGGCCCGCCAGGTCCTCGTCGGGGATTCCGTTGTCGCGCATGAACGCCCACCGGTCGTGCATCGCCTGGGCCCGCGACTGCAGCGTGTACGCGCTGGCGAAGTCGAGGAGGCCGCCGCCTCCCAGCGAGCTGAGCATCGAGACGACCAGCAGGGACGCCGAGACCCTGGCCGTCCACACCGTGCTGCGACGCGGCCGGTTGGCCGCTCGCGGCCTAAAAGGGCGTGCTTGGAAAGGCGCTGCCGGCAGCTCCTGCTCGACAGCGATCACGGCCGTGGGCGGTCGTTTCGCATTTGTTATAGCTCAACGACCTCACCCCGCTGCCCGCTCGCCGGGGCGAGCATACACCTCGTCGGCGGGAACGAGGCGCTCCTGCCGCGTGCCCGGAAAATGAACTCGAACGCCCGGCCGGCCGGGGCTGCCGAGCTCCCATCCCGCGGCGTAGAGCTCGGCCGCGCGCACCAGGTCCGCGGCCTGGGCGAGCTGGACGCCGTCGGTGAAGGTCAGGCTCTGCGAGCGCGACCCCGGGAACCCCAAACGCACCTCGCCGCCGGTCTTGAGGTTGTAGACAAACTCGTCCAGCGAGCCGCCCTCGCTGCCGGCGACGAGCTCGGCGACCGTCGGGAACTTGCCCTCCTTCATCGAGGCCTTGATATCGGCGCGGGTCGTCCGCTCCGAGAGTCGGCGGCGCCGCCTCAGCTCGGTCAGCAGCAGGTCGCGCTCGCCGCGCAGGGCGGCCAGCTGCTCGTCCAGCGGGCGCATGCGCTCGCGGACGGCGGCGACGCGTTCGTCGAGCGAGGCCTCGTCGAGCTGCGTCAGGTCTTCAGGCACGATCGAAACCCTACCGTTCGTGCTCAGCGCGGCGGTTGCGAAAAGCCGCGAACAGGGCAAGGTCGTAGAGGATCTTGAGCCCGCCGCCGGCGATGAATGGAATCCCGAACGCGGCCGCGCCGATCGCGACCCCGGCGAGTGGCGGACCGAAAGCCTGCGCCACGCCGCGCACCGCGCCGGTGAGCGCGACGGCTGCCGCGCGGTCGGCCGGCGGCACGATCGAGACGACGTAGGCCTGCCGTGCCGGCACGTCCATCTGCGACAGGAGGAACCGCGCGAGCAGCAGCGCGATCGCCGACCCCAGGCTCGGGCTGAATGCGACGCCCAGCAGGAGGAGGTTGCTCGGCAGGTGCGTGAAGACCATCGTGTTGATCAGGCCGATGCGCACCGAGAGCCGGCCGGAGATCTCGTACGACATCGCCTGCAGGAATGCGACGGCAGCGAACACCGGGCCGAGCAGCTGCGGCCCGGCGCCGAAGCGCACGTGCAGCCAGTAGCTGATCACCGCGTTGGCGACGAACCCTCCGGCGAACGAGTCCAGGGCGAAAAGCCCCGCGAGGCCGCCGAGGACACGCACCGTCTCAGGCCTCTTCAAGGCGTCGAAGGCCGGCGTGCGAACCTCGGACTCGACCTGCCGGCTCATGAGCAGCGGCAGCGCGGCCGTGGCGAGCCCGATCACCGCATAAAGAAGGAAGTAGACGCGGCCGCTTTGCCCGCCCGCGAAGGCGGCGGCCAGGCCGCCGGCCGCGTTGAACAGTCCGCCGGTCAGCGAGTAGCGGCCGAACGCGAGGTTGCGATCTCGTGCCGGGGCGATCTCGGCAAGCGCTGATTGCTCGAGCGGCGCAAATGGGCCGAGGTCCACACTTGCCGCGCCGAGCATGCCGGTCAGGCCGGACAGCACCAGCAGCGTGGGCCGTGTGGCCAGCGCGAGGTCTAAGCCGGTGACCGCCATCAGCAGACCGGCCAGCGCCAGCGTCCCCCGGCGGCCGAAGCGCGAGGCGAGAGCCACCGCCGCGACGCCGGTGAGAGAGGCTGCCGCGAGCCCGACCCCAAGGGTGACGCCGATCAACGCCGGCGACAGACGGGCATGCTCGAGGTGCAGCCCGATGAGCACCGCCGAGAAGCCAAAGCCGAAGGCCCGCAGGCCTCGGGCCGCCAGGAGCAGGGCTCGGTCCGGGATCAGGGTCGGCGGCGCCGGCTTGCGACGAACAGGCCGGCGGCGAACGCGGCCAGGACCGCCGCGGCGATCGCGAGATAGGACCCGACGGGCAAGCTCGAATTCTTCGTCGCCGTGATCGTGAATCCGCTGGCCGTCGGTGTCGGCGACGGCGCCGCCTGCTTGGTCAGCGTGAAGACCAGGTGACCTTCGCCATGCGCGCTGGTCGGAGTTCCCACCACTGTCGTCACCTTGCACACGACGGGATCACAGCGGACGTCGATCATCGAAGCCCCGCCCTCTGTCGCGGCGAGGAGGTCGCCGTCCTGCACGCCGGCCGCGACAAGCTCGTCGCTGGAGATGCGGAGCACGTGGTCGGTGCCCGGGTGCGGGTTGCCGGGGGTGGCCCGGTCTGCGTAATAGAGGTAGCCGCCTCTGGCGAATCCCGGCGGCACGAAGGCCACCGACTCGACGCCGATGTCACCGCCCTTCGGCAGGCCGGAGTCGACCACCTTTTTGCTCGTGCCGTCAGGAGCGATCGCCCAGATCGTCCCGCTCAGCTCGTCGGGCGCGATCAGGTCGCCGGCGAACTGGCCGAAGCTCGAGGGCGCGACCGCCAGGCCCCCCTCGACCACGGGCGCGGACCTGGTCACGACCTGGACCGCTCCCGTGCAATCGATGGCGACCACCTCGGTCTTGCCGTTGACCGCTCCCGTCACGAGCAGGCGGTGATCGAATGCGCCATTGGTGTCGAACGCGATCCCGTTCAGGGTCGGCATGCTGACGTTGGCGAACGAGCCCGTCTCACTCCCCGTCCCGTCCACCCGTGTGACGCCGATCGGCGTGTGCTCGCGCAGGATGAAGACCTCGTCGCGGACGAAGTCGCAGGCGGCAGCGGCGACGTGCCGGCCGGGGGAGACAGCAAGGTACGCCTCGGCTCCCGGGTCGTCGCGGTAGCCGCCCGGCCCGCGCGCGAAAGGCTCGAGGTCGCCCGCCGGCGTCAGTGTGTAGAGCGCCGCCGACCCGGCCACCAGCAGCGAGCCGTTGGACCGCGGCCCGCCCAGGTCGAAGACCCCGGGCACCGGCTGCCAGCCTTCCCACGCGGGCCCAGCGGCCGCACCGGACATGGGCAGCAGCGCGAGAAGGGCGACAGCCGGCACCGCCCATCGCGCACGCATGGCGGTGAGCCTACTCACGGCCCGAACTATATTTCAACGTCCGCGTTGAAAAACTCTTAGACTGGATCCGTGGATTCCAGGCGCGAAGCCATCCTCGCCTTCCTCAAGACGCACGGCCGGGCCACCCTGGCCGAGGTCGCCGCGCACCTCGAGGTGTCGAAGCAGGGGGCGCTCCGCCACCTGGAGACGCTCGAGGCGTCGGGCCTGGCCACGATGGCTGTCGCCGAGCCGCACGGCCGGGGCCGGCCGGAGCACGTCTACACCCTGACCCAGGCGGCCGGAGACCACTTTCCCGACGGCCACCGCGAGCTGACCGGCGAGCTCGTCGACTTCATGTCGACCGAGCAGCTCCGCGAGTTCTTCGAGCGCCGCGCGGCGCGGCTCGAGGCCGATTACGCCCCTCGACTGGCGGGCCTAGACTTTCCAGCGAAGGTCCGCGAGCTGGCTCGGCTCGCCTCCGAGCACGGCCACATGGCCGAGGTGGTCGAGCTTGGCGATGGCGGCCTCGCCATCCGCCACTGCAACTGCCCGATCCAGGACGTCGCCGCCCGGACAGGGCTTCCGTGCGTCAGCGAGCAGCAGATGTACGAGCGGCTCCTCGGCGCCGACGTGTCGCGCACGACGTGGATGGCAGAGGCTGCGCAGGACTGCACATACGTGACGAAGGAGAACGAATAGTTGGCTGATTTCGAGATCAAGGACTTGCGCGCGAGCGTCGAAGGACGGCAGATCCTCAAAGGCGTTTCGCTCAGCATCTCCAAAGGCGAGGTGCACGCGGTGATGGGCCCGAACGGTTCGGGCAAGTCGACGCTGTCGCACACGCTGATGGGGCACCCGGGTTACACGGTCGACGGCGGCGCGGTGACCTTCAAGGGCCAGAACGTCCTCGAGCTCGAGCCTGACGAGCGCGCGCGCCTCGGCATGTTCCTCGCGTTCCAGTACCCGGTGGTCGTGCCTGGGATCTCGATGGCCAACTTCCTCCGCACCGCCATCAACGCCAAGCGCGGATACGACGGCAAGGACAAGTCGAAGCAGATCTCGCCCAAGGAGTTCCGCTCGATGCTCAAGGACGAGCTGGACGTGCTGCACATGGACGACTCGTTCCTGCCGCGCTACATCAACGACGGGTTTTCCGGCGGCGAGAAGAAGCGCGCCGAGATCCTGCAGATGGCGATGCTGAAGCCCGAGATCGCAATCCTCGACGAAACCGACTCCGGCCTCGACATCGACTCGATCAAGTTCGTCGCCGAGGCGGTCAACCGCATGCGCGGCCCCGAGCTCGGCGTGCTGATCATCACCCACTACACGCGAATCCTCGAGTTCATCAAGCCGGATTTCGTGCACGTCCTCGTCGACGGCAAGTTCGTGCTGTCGGGCGGACCCGAGGTCGCCGATCGGCTGGAGAAGACGGGCTACTCGGAATGGGTCACCGAGGAAGAGCCGAAGGAGGTCGCCTGATGGCCACTGTTCCGAAAGTAGAGGTCGGCACCGACTACAAAGAGAAGTACGGCTTCTTCGTCCCGGAGGACTTCATCTTCAAGGCCAAGCGCGGCCTGAACCCCGAGATCGTCAAAGAGATCTCGTGGATGAAGAAGGAGCCCGAGTGGATGACGAAGATGCGTCTCCGCTCGCTCGAGATCTTCCGCAAGAAGCCCATGCCCACGTGGGGCGCGGACCTCTCCGTGATCGACTTCGAGAACATCTTCTACTACCTCCAGGCGACCGACAAGCAGTCGAAGACGTGGGAGGACCTGCCGCCTGACATCAAGGCGACGTACGACCGCCTGGGCGTCCCCGAGGCGGAGCGCAAGTTCCTGGCCGGCGTGTCGGCGCAATACGAGTCCGAGGTCGTCTACCACTCGCTGCAGGAAAACCTGACCAAGCAGGGCGTGATCTTCACGGACACCGACTCGGCCCTCCGCGATCACCCCGAGCTGTTCAAGGAGTACTTCGGCACCGTGATCCCGCCGGCGGACAACAAGTTCTCGGCGCTGAACACTGCAGTGTGGTCAGGCGGGTCGTTCATCTACGTGCCGAAGGGTGTGCGGGTTGAGATCCCGCTGCAGGCTTACTTCCGCATCAACGCGGAGAACATGGGCCAGTTCGAGCGGACGCTGATCATCTGCGACGAAGGCTCCTTTGTGCACTACATCGAGGGCTGCACCGCCCCGATCTACTCCACCGACTCGCTGCACTCGGCGGTGGTCGAGATCATCGTCAAGAAGAACGCGCGCTGCCGCTACACGACGATCCAGAACTGGTCGACCAACGTCTACAACCTCGTCACCAAGCGGGCCATGGCCTACGCCGACGCGACGATGGAGTGGGTCGACGGCAACCTGGGGTCGCAGATCACGATGAAGTACCCGAGCGTCTACCTGATGGAGCCGGGCGCGAAGGGCGACGTGCTGTCGGTCGCGTTCGCCGGCAAGGGCCAGCACCAGGACGCAGGCGGCAAGATGATCCACGTCGCGCCGAACACGACCTCGACCATCACGTCGAAGTCGATCTCCAAGGCCGGCGGCCGAACTTCGTACCGCGGGCACATCAAGATCTACCCGGGCGCGAACAACTGCAAGTCGTTCGTCAAGTGCGACGCGCTCCTGCTCGACGACGAGTCGCGCTCCGACACGTACCCCTACAACGACGTCGACGCGGAGAACGTGACCCTCGGCCACGAGGCGACGGTCAGCAAGGTCTCGGACGAGCAGCTCTTCTACCTGATGAGCCGCGGCATCACTCGCAACGAGGCCGAGACCATGATCGTAAACGGCTTCATTGAGCCGTTCACCAAGGAGCTTCCGCTCGAGTACGCGGTGGAGCTGAACAGGCTCATCCAGCTCGAGATGGAGGGCTCGGTAGGGTAGCGATGGTCTCGACTCAGACGCCCCTGGAGGACATGCTCTTCCGGGGCGAGCCCGACTGGCTGCGCGACCGGCGGCAATCCGCTTTCGAAACGTATACGCGCCTGCCGATGCCGAGCAAGACGGACGAGGAGTGGCGCCGGAGCGACGTCTCGAAGTTCGACCCGTCGGCCTACTTCGAGTTCGAGCACGTCATGGCGCACATGACCTACGCGGTGAACATGCCTGACGGCGTGATCATCGAATCGCTGCCCGTCGCGGCCAAGGAGCACCGCGATCTGGTCGAGCCCTACCTGTTCTCGCTCTTGCGGCCCGACCGGGATCGGTTCACGGCCCTTCACGCGGCGCTGTTCACGGGCGGCAACTTCGTGTACGTCCCGGATGGGACGGTGATCGAGGAGCCAATCCGGGCCGAGAACTACTCCAGGCAAGGCGGCACGGCGGTGCTCCCGCACACGCTGATCGTCGCGGGCCGCAACACACGTTTCAATTACCTCGACGAGTACGTCGCCGAGGATGACGCCGAAGGCGGGTATCGCACGGGGTCGACCGAGATCTTTCTTGGTGAAGGTGCGCAGGTCGGCTACGTCGCGGTCCAGAAGTGGGGCCGCAACGTCTGGCATTTCGCGGACCAGCGCGCCGAGCTCCAGAAAGACTCGTCGCTGAAGCTCTTCAACGTCACCCTTGGCGGCAAGTTCTCGAAAACGCGGGTCGAAGCCTCACTCGCGGGTGAGGGCTCGAACGCCGAGCTCAAGGCGATCTACTTCGCGTCGGGCGAGCAGTTCTTCGACTTCCACACGCTGCAGGACCACAGCGTCGGCAACACGCGCTCCGACCTGCTGTTCAAGGGAGCGCTGCAGGATGTGGCGCGGACCGTGTACGCGGGACTGATCCGGATCGAGAAGCACGCGGCGCGCTCCGATGCGTACCAGGCCAACCGCAACCTCGTGCTTTCGGACAAGGCCAAGGCGACGTCGATCCCGATGCTCGAGATCGACAACAACGACGTGCGCTGCACCCACGGCGCAACGGTCGGCCCGGTCGACCCGGAGCACATGTTCTACCTCCGCTCGCGCGGCATCCCCGCGGCGACCGCCAGGCGGATGCTCATCCAGGGATTCTTCGGCGACGTTCTCGAGCGCATCCCGTTCGACCACGCGCGGAAGCTCGTCGAGGCCGAGCTGGAGTCTCGGATTGGCTAGCCACCGGGTCGCCTCGATCGAGGACCTGCCCACCGATTCGATGAAGCACGTTGAGGCGGGTGCTACACCGGTCTGCCTCGCGCACGCCGAGGATGGCAACTTCTACGCCCTGAACGACGTGTGCACCCACGAGGAGTTCTCGCTCAGCGATGGCGAGCTGTGGGGGATGGACGTCGAGTGCCCGCAGCACGGGTCGCGATTCAACCTGCAGACCGGCAAGGTCACCGGCCTGCCGGCGGTCATCCCCGCGAAGACGTACCCGGTGAAGGTGGAAGGCTCGGACATCTACATCGAGGTGCCCGACTGATGGCGATCCAGACCCTCGACGTGACAGCGATCCGGAAAGATTTCCCGATCTTCGAGACGGGCATCGCGTATCTCGATTCGGCGAACACGTCGCAGCGGCCGCGCCAGGTGACCGGGGCGATGCTCGAGTACTTCGAGAAGTTCAACTCCAACATCCACCGCGCGGCCTACCGCATCGCGGAAGAGGCGACCGTCCGCTACGAGGCGACGCGCGAGAAGGTGCGCGCGTTCATCAACGCCGCCTCTACCAAGGAGATCGTGTACGTCCGCGGAACGACCGAGGCGATCAACCTCGTCGCGTACTCGTGGGGCCGCAAGCACATCGAGCAAGGCGACCTGATCGTGCTCACGATCCTCGACCACCACTCCAACATCGTCCCGTGGCAGATCCTCGCCGCAGAGAAGGGCGCCCACATCGAGTACGTCGACATCGACGAGAAGGGCGAGCTCCGGCAGGACCAGTTCGCCGAGCTCATGAAGCGCGGACCGAAGCTGGTCGCCTTCAACCTGGTCAGCAACGCCCTGGGCACGATCAACCCGGCGCGCGAGATGGTGGCCGCGGCCAAGAAGGCCGGCGCCACGGTGCTGGTCGACGGCGCCCAGAGCACGCCGCACCAACCGGTCGACGTCCGCGCGCTCGGTTGCGACTTCTACGCGTTCAGCGGGCACAAGATGCTCGGCCCGACCGGGGCCGGAATCCTGTACGGGCGGCGCGAGCTGCTCGAGGCGATGGACCCGTTCATGGCGGGCGGCGACATGATCAAGACGGTCCGGATCGAGGGCACCACGTACCACGACCTGCCGTGGAAGTTCGAGGCAGGCACGCAGGCGATCGCCGAGGTGATCGGCCTCGGCGCCGCCGTCGACTATCTGAGCAGCCTCGGCATGGACGCCGTGCGCGCGCACGAACTGGAGATCACGGAGTACGCCTACGAGTCGCTGAGCGACATCGACGGCCTGACTCTCTACGGCCCGCCTCCGTCACGCCGTGCGGGAGTCATCTCGTTCGCCCTCGACGGCATCCACCCCCACGACCTGGCGACGATCGCCGACCGCGACCAGGTCTGCCTGCGGGCCGGCCATCACTGCGCCATGCCTCTGATGACCCGGCTGGGCATCCCCGCCACGGCGCGCGCGTCGTTCTACGTCTACACGCAGAAGGACGAGGTCGACCGGCTCGTAAGCTCGATCAAGGAAGCGCAGAGGATCTTTGCCTGATGGCCACAGCTGACGACCAGTACTATCGCGAGTACATCCTCGACCACTACAAGAACCCGAGGAACTACGGACGGCTCGAGCGGCCCGACATCAGCCACGAGGAGGACAACCCGCTGTGCGGCGACGTGGTGGGCATGGACTTCCGGGTCAGTGATGGCGTGATCGAGGACATCCGGTTTCACGGCCGCGGCTGCGCGATCTCGCAGGCTTCGGCTTCCCTGCTGACCGAGCGCCTGAAGGGACTGCCGCTCGAAGAGGCGAAGATGATCAACAAGGACGACGTGCTGGGCGAGCTCGGCATCGAGATCTCGCCGGCCCGGATCAAGTGCGCCCTGCTTTCGCTGAAGGTGCTGAAGGTCGGGGCGTATGGATTGGCTGATGAGGACGAGGAGTAGTAGATGGTGATGAAAGAGCAAGCGGCGCCGTTTCGAGACCTGAAGGTAGACGACATCAAAAAGCTGATCGACGACGGCTACAACGTCGTCGACGTCCGCGAGGACTGGGAGTGGGACAAGGGCCATGTCCCCGGCGCGCGGCACGTCGTTCTCAGCTCGATCCTGGCCAACCCGACAGCCCAGAAGTTCGAAGACAAGACGATCTTCGTCTGCCAGGTCGGCGAGCGGTCGGCCGTGGCTTCGGAGATGGCGGTCGCACTCGGCGTCAAGGACGTGGTGAACTTCCGCGGCGGCACGAAAGCGTGGAAGGACGCTGGACTTCCGTTGGAGAAGCCATGAGCGAGACAGCCGCCGCAGTCACCACCGACGTCGCGCCGGGCGCCACGGTCAAGCCCGAAGACGTGATCGAGGTGCTTCGCCAGTGCTTCGACCCCGAGATCCCGGTCAACATCGTCGACCTTGGCCTGGTCTACGACATCGCGATCAAGCCCGACCGCGTCGACCTGAAGATGACGCTGACGGCGCTGGGCTGCCCGATGGCCGCGGACGTTATGACCGATGTACGGGACCACCTGCTCACGCTGCCGGGCATCTCCGACGCGAGCGTGGACATCGTGTACGAGCCGGTCTGGACCCCAGAGCGCATGTCGGAAGAGGCGCGCTGGGAGCTGGGGATGGTCTAGCCGCGAAATAACGCACCGCTGGCGCCAGCGGAGCCTATCGCGAGACTTTGAAAAGCGCCGTTGGATACAACGGCGTGGAATCGGCTCTATCTACTATTAGTCCGAAGTGACGGAGTTCAGCCCTGGGCTGGAAGGTGTGGTGGCGGCTGAGACCGCCGTCAGCGAAGTCGATGGCGCGAACGGCCGTCTCATCTACCGCGGCGGGTACCTGATTGAGGACCTCGTGCCTGTCGTGAGCTACGAGGAAGCCGCCTATCTCCTCTGGCACGGCGAGCTGCCAAACGAATCCGAGCTGGGCGCCCTGCGTCAACAGATGTCGGCCGCTCGCAACCTGAACAAGTCCGCCCGCGGAACCCTGCTGGCGATCGACCCCGCGACCGATCCGATGGACGTTTTGCGCACCGTGGTTTCGGCGCAGGGCGCAAGCAAGACGCTGGCCAAGCCCACCCTCGACGAGGCGATCGCGCTGACCGCAATCTTCCCGACCATCGTCGGCGCCGCCTGGCGCCGGCGCCAGGGCAAGGAACCCGTCGAGCCGCGCAACGACCTCGGTCACGCGGCCAACCTGCTGTGGATGATGGAAGGCAAAGAGCCTTCTGCCGAGAAGACCCACTGGGTGGACACCTACCTTGTCCTGCTCGCGGACCACGGACTCAACGCCTCAACGTTTGCGGCGCGCGTAGTCGCGTCCACGGGGAGTGACCTCACGTCATGCGTCGTCGGCGCGATCGCCGCGCTGAAAGGCCCGGCTCATGGCGGAGCGACCCTTGCCGCGCGCAACATGCTGGACAAGATCGGATCCGCGGCCAACGCCGAGAAATGGCTCACCGAGGCCCACGCCAGGCACGAGCGCTTCTCTGGCTTTGGGCACCGCGTCTACCGCACGTACGACCCGCGCGCGAAGATCCTGCGCGAGATGGCCAGGACCGCGGCGCCTGAGCTCTATGAGACTGCCGCAAAGACCGAGGAGGTCGCGCTCGACATCCTCCACAAGGCCCATCCCGACCGACCGAACGCCACCAACGTGGACTTCTGGGCATCGGTCGTGCTGACCGGGGCGGGCATTCCCAAGGAGCTGTTCACCGCGATCTTCGCGACCTCGCGCGTCTCTGGATGGACGGCGCACGTGCTCGAGTCGCTGGCCGACCTACGCCTGATCCGGCCCGCCTCGAAGTGGGTCGGCCCCGAGCCGGGCAAGAAACCGCTCCAGCTCGCCAAACGTTGAGCAGCTCCTACGTCCCTGGCCTCGAGGGCATCGTCGCCTCGCAGACCGCGATCTCGATGGTGGACGGCCAGAACGGCCGCCTGATCTACCAGGGCTACGTCATCGCCGACCTCGCGGAGCAGATGTCCTTCGAGGAGGTCGCGTTCCTGCTCTGGGAAGGCCGCCTGCCCAACCAGGCCGAGCTGGACGCCCTATCCCTGGAGCTGGCGAGCCATCGCACCCTGACCCAGCCGGCGAACATCGCGGTCGACGCGCTGCCCGGGGACACCGATCCCATGGACGTCCTCCGCAGCGTGGTCTCAGTCCAGGGCGTCGAGCACAGGCTCAGCAAGCCCACCGTTCCTCTCGCCATCCACGCCACGGCGTCTTTTCCGACGATCCTGGCCATGTTCCACCGCCGCCAGCTGGGCCTGCCGCCCATCAAGCCGCGCGCCGACCTGGGGCACGCCGCCAACTACCTCTACATGCTCAACGGCACCCAGGCAAGCCCGGAGATCGTCCGCGCGCTCAACACCTACCTCGTCCTGCTCGCCGACCACGGCATGAACGCATCGACCTTCACCGCTCGGGTGATCGCGTCGACGGAGTCCGACCTCACCTCCGCCCTGGTCGGCGCGATCGGCGCCCTCAAGGGTCCTGCGCACGGCGGAGCGCCGGCGTCGGTCATCGAGCAGCTCGAGCTGATCGGCACCGCGGACAACGCAGAGCGCTGGCTGCGCGACGCGCGCAAGCGCAAGGTGAAGTTCATGGGCTTCGGCCATCGGATCTATCGGGTGTACGACCCGCGGGCGAAGATCCTCAAGGAGATGTGCCGCCGGATGAATCCCAAGTTCTACGACCTCGCCTCGAAGGTCGAGGAAGTGGCGCTGCAGATCCTCCACGAGGAGCACCCCGAGCGGCCTCAGTCGACCAACGTCGAGTTCTACTCGGCGGGCGTCCTGCAGGCGATCGGCCTGCCCAGGGAGTACTTCACCCCTACCTTCGCGGTCGCCCGCGTCACCGGATGGAGCGCTCACGTGCTCGAGCAGGCGGCCCACAACCGCATAATCCGGCCGCAATCGGAATACATCGGACCGGAACCAAGGAAGCCAGTTCGCCTCGCCGACCGGGGCTGATCTTTGGCGGGCTCGACGCCCGCGGCTGGGGAAACCTGGGGGCCGCCGGCCTGGCCTGGTTCCTCCTCATCGCGATCGGTTTCACAGGGTGGCTCGTCGTCGTCCAGCCACTGCGCGCGGACATCCTCGACAACGACCTCATGCATCTCTACATTTCGGCCGCCATCGGGCGGCAGCATGGCTGGAACCACATCTATTCACTGGCCCTCGAGCAAGATCTGTTCAGCAAGCTGCGCCCGCACGCCGTCTTCAACGACGGCGCGTGGAACGATGCGGCCCCGCCCTACGCCTGGCTCATCGCGCCGCTGACCCTGTTCAGCCCCGCCACGGCCGTCGCAATCTGGCTGGCCATCTCGCTGCTGGCGCTCGCCGCCTCCTGGTGGATCGCCGCCCCGGGCGAAGGGACCACGCGTGCCCTGTGGCTGCTGGGGGCGTTGGCCTGGTATCCGGTGCTGTACGGGCTCAGCCTGGTTCAGCCGGATCTGGTGATGGCCCTGGTCGTTGCCGCGGCCTGGCGGCTGTCCAACTCGGGCAGGCCGTACCTCGCCGGTGTCGTGCTCGGACTTTCGGTGATCAAGCCGCAGCTGGTGCTGGTTCTTCCGCTGGGGCTCCTGGCTGCGGGGAGGTGGCGGATCGTGCTGCCGTGGGCGGCGATCGGCGCGATCTTCGTCCTCCTGTCGCTCGCGGTCCTCGGAACCGATGGGCTCAGCGACTACAGGGTCACGCTGGCTCACCAGAGCCAGATGGCGAACAACCGCTACTTCACGCTTGCCTATCTCCTTGGGTCCGGGGCGCTCAGCTACCTGGGACCGGCAATCGCCGTCATCGTCGCCGGTGTGGGCGCGTACCTGAACCGGCGCGCAGGCTACGCCCGCCTGTTCGCTCTTGGCATCGTCGCGAGCACGCTGGCCGCCACCTACTGGCACCTGCAGGACTTCACCATCCTGGTCGTGGCGGCGTGGCTTTTCTGGCGTGACCAGCCGCCCGCCTGGCAGCGAGCCTGGTTGCTGGTGGTCGTGGTGGGTGGCGAGTTCGCCTGGGGGATCACGCCGCTGCCGGTCCTGATCGGCGTCGCCGGGTGGCTTGCATTTCTGGTCGCGCCGCCGGCCACCGTGCCGAAGCCCGCTCCGGCGTCCGCCTGAAGTTGACCGCGGCAGATGTCCGCGTGCCTCGCGCGCTGCCGATCATCGTCGCCGCAGCGCTCGTGGTCTGCGCGGCGATCCTGTGGCTGACCCGGACCTTCACCTTTTACTTCGACGAGTGGACCTTCATCACAGCCGCTCCCGACTGGACATTGGCCTCGTACTTCCAGCCCCACAACGAACACCCGTCAATCCTCTTCCGCCTGGTGTACGGGGCTCTGCTCAACATCGTCGGGCTGCGCTCGTACCTGCCGTACATGGCCCTGCTGGTGCTCGCGCACGCCGCCAACGTGGTGCTGCTCTTCGAGCTCGTCCGGCGGCGGTCCGGCGACCTCGTCGGAATGGCGGCGGCCCTTCTGCTCCTCCTCCTGGGCGCGGGCTGGGAAGACCTGCTGTGGGCGTTCCAGATGGCCTGGCTCGCCTCGGTGGCGTTCGGCCTTGGTGCGCTGCTCGCGCTGCAGAACCCACGCCGAACCGCCCTCGCGGCCGGCCTGCTCGCGGTCTCACTGGGCTTCTCCGGCATCGGCATCCCGTTCGCCGTGGCGGCCACTGTCCAGCTGGTCCTGGCGCGTGGGCGGCGGCGGGATCTCTGGTGGTTCGTCCCGGTCGGGGTGGCGCTGGCGGTCTGGTACGTCGCATTTGGACGATTCGGCAACCACCCGAACCCCCAGCCGACCCCGGGCAACGTGCTCGTCGACCCGCTCTACGCCCTATGGGGGCTCAGCCAGAGCCTGGCGGGCGTGATCGGAGAGGGCGGCTGGATCGGGGCAGCGCTGCTCGCAGCCGCCGTCGCGGCCCTGGCCTGGGCGTGGTGGCGGCACGGGGCGGACGCGTTCGCGGTTGGCGTGGCGGCCGGGCTCGTTGCCTTTTACCTCGTCACCGGCCTCACCCGGGCCCAGCTCGGCCTGCAGCAGGGCGGGGCCTCCCGCTACACCTACGTCGGCGCGGTGCTGTGGCTCGTCCTCCTGGCCGACGCTGCGAGGAGCCTGCCATGGCGAGGCACCTGGCGACCTGCGCTGGTCGCGATACTCTTCCTGGCCGGCTTCAACAGCGCTGTCCTCCTCTTCGAGTTCACAGTCGCCAAGACCGCCCAGATGGAGCGCGCCGTGGCGGACCTCCAGGCCCTGGCCGCCGAGCGGGGGGATCCTTGCCTCGACCGCTCCGGCAACGCCGACCTGCTGGTGATGCCCCAGGTGACCCCGCCTCTCTACTACCGGGCGGTCGACCGGTACGGCGACCCCGTGGCCGGGCTGGCGGTGCGCGACAGGGCCGATTTCGAGGCCGCGCGAGCCAACCTGCGCAAGGCCGGCTGTTAAAGGTTCCTAAGATTGAACCCAGTGCCCGATTTCGACTTTGACGTGGCCATCCTCGGCGGAGGGATGGGCGGTTACCCGGCAGCCATCCGCGCGGCGCAGCTCGGGATGAAGGTGGCGCTCGTCGAGGCGGACAAGCTCGGCGGGACCTGCCTCCACATCGGCTGCATCCCGACCAAGGCGCTGCTCGAGTCCTCGGAGCTCTATCACCGGGTCTCGACGCGGGGCGCCGAGTTCGGCATCAAGGCCGAGGTGGTCGGGTACGACTACCCGCGGATCGCCCAGCGCCGTGACGCCGTCGTCGGCCAGCTGTACAAGGGCGTCCAGTACCTGATGAAGAAGAACAAGATCGAGGTCGTGGCCGGCAAGGGCCGGCTGCGCGACCGCAACACGATCGATGTCGCCGGCAAGCAGGTGAAGGCCAAGGACCTGATCGTCGCCACCGGCTCGACAGTCAAGACCCTGCCCGGGCTGGAGGTCGACGGCCAGTACATCGTCTCGTCCGACAACGCCGTGCTTTCGACGAGCGCGCCGGAGTCGATCTGCATCATCGGCGCGGGGGCGGTCGGAGTCGAGTTCGCCACCTTCTACAGCGAGCTCGGCGTCAAGGTGACCTTGCTCGAAGCCCTCGACCGTCTCGTCCCGCTCGAGGACGAAGACGTATCTAAGGAGCTGCTCGCAGCATTCAAGAAGTCCGGCATCGACGTGCGCCTCGGGGTCAAGGTCAGCGGCGCCAGGAAGGCACGCGACGGCGTGAGCGTCGACACCGACCAGGGCGAGGTATGGGCGAAGCAGCTGCTCGTCGCTGTCGGACGTGCAGCCCTGTCGAAGGACCTCGGCCTCGAGCAGGTCGGCGTGGAGACGCACCCGAACGGCTTCGTCAAGGTCGATGAGTGGATGCGCACGTCGGCGGAGGGGATCCACGCCATCGGCGACGTGGTAGGCGGGTACCTCCTCGCGCACGCCGCGTCGCACGAAGGGATCGTCGCCGCCGAGGACATCGCCGGACAGCGGACCGCGCCGATGGACCAGGCGCTCGTCACGCGCTGCACCTACTCCCACCCGCAGGTCGCGTCAGTCGGTTTGACCGAGAAGCAGGCGCGGGACAACGGACACGAGCTGAAGATCGGCAAGTTTCCGTTCTCGGCGATCGGCCGGGCGCAGATCCACGGCGAGACCGGCGGTTTCGTGAAGATCGTCGCCGACGCCAAAACGGGCCAGATGCTCGGCACGCACATCGTCGGCGCCGAGGCGACCGAGATGATCGCCGAGCCCGCCCTGACCCAGCTTTTCCAGGGCGACGCCTGGGAGCTTGGCCGCAACATTCACCCGCACCCGACGTTGAGCGAGGCTGTGATGGAGGCGGCGATGGCGGTTGACGGCCACGCCATCCACATCTAGAAGCACCGTGGCGCAGATCACCAAGACGAAAGGTCCCGCTTTCAGCCCCGACTGGCGCTTCCAGGAGCCTGTCGCGTGGCGCGACACCGAGCTAGACGAGAAGACGCTCAAAGAATGGTTCCGCTACATGCTGCTCGGGCGCCAGATCGACTACCGGTTCCAGGTGCTCAACCGACAGGGCCGGGCGCCGTTCATCATCTCGGTCGCCGGCCACGAGGCGGCGCAGATCGGCATCGGTTGGCCGCTGAAGCCGAAATACGACTGGCTCGCGCCGTACTACCGCGACGTCGTGCTGTGCATGCGCATGGGCATGACGCCGCTCGACCTCATGCTCTCGGTGCTGGCCAAGGCCGCGGATCCCGCGTCGGGCGGCAAGCAGACGCCAGGACATTTCTCCGACTCTCGGCTGAACATCACCTCAGGCGGATCGCCGGTCGCCACCCAGATGGTCCGCGGCGCCGGGGTCGCGTATGCGCTGAAGATGAACGGGACAGACAAGGTTGTGCTCACGTGCTACGGCGAGGGAGCGGGAGCCGAGGGCGACGCGCACGAGGCGTTCAACTTCGCCGCGATCCACAAGCTGCCCGAGGTCTTCGTCTGCGAGAACAACGGCTTCGCCATCTCGACGCCCTTCCGCAAGGAATACGCGATCGAGCACGTGGCGCAGCGCGCGGCGGGATATGGATTCCCCGGCGTGACCGTCGACGGACGCGACCCGGTCACCTGTTACGTCGTTTCCAAAGAAGCGGTGGCGCGGTCGCGCGCCGGCGAGGGCCCGACCCTCATCGAGTGCATCGTCGACCGGCTCGGCGCCCACTCCTCCGAGGACGACCAGCGCCGCTATCGCTCGCAGGACGAGATCGAGCTGCTCGCCCAGAACGACTGCCTCGAGCGCTTCAAGAAGCGCCTCATCGAGGAGGGCGTGCTGAGCGCGAAAGAGGTGGCCGAGGCCGAGGATGCCGTCAAGGAAGAGGTCACGAAGGCGACCAAGGAAGGCATGGAAGCGGACGACCCTCGGCCCGAGGACGCGCTGACCAACGTCTACGCGGTCGAGGCGCCGCAGGCGATCGAGCCGGCGCCCGGCCTGGAGACCGAGGAGATGAACATGGTCGCCGCGCTTCGCTCGGCGCTGACCGAGGAGATGGAGCGCGACGAGCGCGTGATGGTGCTCGGCGAGGACGTAGGCCAGAAAGGCGGCGTGTTCCTCGTCACAGACGGTCTTCGCAACCGTTTCGGCGAGGCGCGAGTGATCGACAGCCCGCTGGCGGAATCGTCGATCGCAGGCGTCGCGCTCGGCCTGGCCATCGCCGGCAAGCGCCCGGTGGCCGAGATGCAGTTCACCGACTTCGCGCACATGGCCTTCAACTCGATCACCAACGAGATCGCGAAGTACCGATACCGGAGCGATGGCGACTGGTCGGTGCCGTTGGTGGTGCGCGCTCCGATGGGAGGGCACGCGCACGGCGCGCTCTACCACTCGCAGTCGATCGAGGCGCGATTCGCTACGCCGGGGTTGAAGATCGTCATTCCGTCGAGTCCATACGAGGCCAAGGGCCTGCTGCTCGCTGCGATCCGCGACCCCGACCCGGTGCTCTTCTTCGAGCACAAGCGGCTCTATCGAATGTTCAAAGAGGCGGTGCCGAAGGGCGAGTACCTGATCCAGCTCGGGAAGGCGCGGACATTTCGCGAGGGCACTGACATCTCCGTCTTCTGCTATGGGCTGATGGTCCACTACGCGGCCGAGGCGGCGAAGAACCTCGAGGCGGACGGCGTGAGCGTCGAGATCGTCGACCTGCGCACCGTCTACCCGCTCGACAGGGAGGCGATCATCGCGTCCGCCCGCAAAACGGGTAAGTGCCTCGTCCTGTACGAGGACAACTTCAGCGTCTCGGTCGGCTCGGAGGTCGCGGCGCTGATCGCCGACGAGGCCTGGCGCTGGCTCGACGCACCGGTCAAGCGGTTCGGCGGGCTCGACGTGCCGTCGATGCCGTACGCCGTGCCGATGGAGGAGTACTTCATGCCGACGCCTGAGAAGATCACCAAAGTCCTCAGGGAGCTCGCCGCGTTCTGATGGCCACCACGACTCGGGTCGTCATGCCGCAGCTCGGCGAGTCGGTACACGAAGGCACGATCTCGAAGTGGTTGGTCAAGCCTGGGGACAAGGTCGTGGAGTTCGAGCCGATGCTCGAGGTCGACACCGACAAGGTCAACGCCGAGGTGCCCGCACCGGTCACCGGGATCCTGCGCGAGATCCTGGCCAAGGAAGGCGAGACGGTCCAGGCCGGAGCGGAGATCGCTGTTGTCGAGACCGGCGATGGGGCGGTGACCGCCCCTGCGGACGCCCCAGCTCCAGCCCCCAAGACCGAGGCGCCCAAAGCCATCCCAGAGCCTGCCCCCCCACCCGGCGGCACGGCCGCCGACCTCCCCGGCAAGCGGGGAGGTGAAGAGCCTCATCGGTACTCGCCCGGGGTTCAGATGGCCGCTTCCGAACTGAAGGTCGACCTCTCGAAAGTCACCGGGACAGGCCTTGGCGGGCGGGTCACCAAGAAGGACGTCCAGGACTTCGCTAACGCAGCCACGGCCGCGCCAACCGCGCCCGCGCCGGCACCCGCCCCTGTCGCGGCGGCAGGCGATGAGGTGGTGCAGCTGACGCGGGTGCGCCGCCTGATCGCCGAGAACATGACCCGCTCCAAGCAGACGATCCCCCATGCCTGGCAGACCCAGGAGGTCGACATGTCGGGCGTGGTCGCCAATCGCAACGCGAACAAAGGGGCCTTCCAGAAGCAAGAAGGCTTCTCGCTCACGTATCTGCCCTACGTGATGATGGCCGCGATCTCCTCGCTGCGCGAACATCCACAGGTCAACTCGACCTTCAACGAGACCGAGCTCATCGTCCACCGCGCCATCAACCTCGGCATCTCGGTCGGCCTCGAGGACTCGCTGCTGGTGCCTGTGGTCCGGCAGGCCGACGGGCTGTCGATCGCGGGCCTCGCCCGCGCCGTCAACGACCTGGCGACGCGCGCCCGCAACAAGCAGCTCAAGGCCGATGAGCTGGCCGGCGGGACCTTCACCGTCAACAACTCGGGCACGTTCGGAACGCTCTTCAGCTACTCGGTGATCACCCCCGGCCAGGCCGGCATCCTGACCATGGAGGCGATCGTCGAGCGGCCCGTGGCGGTCCAGGGGATGATCGGGATCAAGCCGATGATGTACCTCTGCTTCTCGTTCGACCACCGCGTGCTCGACGGCCTGCAGGCGGCGCGTTTTCTGACCTCGGCCCGAAAGTGGCTGGAAGCGGTGTCGCTGGAAACGCCGATCTACTGATCTGAAACCGCCGCCCGGGAGCGGAGAATACGGCGCCGATGCGCCAGGCCACCACCATGACGGTCCAGCAGCGGCTGCCTCCCCTGTGGCTGGCCGGCTCCACCGTGGCCTCGGCGATCGTTTTCCTGTTTGGGGTGGCGCGCTGGATCGACCATTTCGCGTCTGACCCCAACGCGGAGGACTTCCGGCTCCACGCCATCGCCGCGCGGGTCGGCCTGTCCCACGGCTGGTCGCACATCTACGACGTCGCCCTGCAGAGATCCGCCTCAGCTGGAATCGGCCCCATCGACTCGATGCACGTTTTTGTCAGCCCGCCGCCGGCGGCGTGGATGGCCGTGCCGCTGGCGTGGCTGCCCATCCCGGCGGGCTACCTGGTCTGGACGGTGATCAGCCTGGCCGCCTTCGTCGGCGCGGCGTGGCTTGTGGTCGCCCGGTCACGACTTGCGCGCGCCACGCTGATCCTTGTCGCGCTCGGCCTCTGGCCCGTGCACTACCAGTTCTGGCTCGGCCAGTGGACGGCGGCCACCATCGCGCTGCTGGCGGTGTCGTGGTGGATGCTCGAGCGCGGTCGGTGGGCGCCCGCCGGCGTCGTGCTCGCGCTGGCCTTCTGCCTCAAGCCCCAAGACTGCCTGCTCCTCCCGGTCGCCCTGCTGGTGAGCGGGCGATGGCGACCGGTCGCCGCGTTTGGCGTGACCGGTGCCCTGGTCGGACTGTTGTCGCTCGCGTCGCTTGGGAGCGCCGGCATCGCGAGCTGGCTGAGCGCGCTGGCCCTTGTTCGCGGCGATCCGCTCAACGCGCCCCTGACGTATTCCTTCATCTTCGGCATCGGGCCCATCGCGACCGCGGTCGAGATCGCGCTCGGGGCGGCGGCCCTGGTTCTCGCCTGGTATCGCCGCGACCGGCTCGAGCTGGTGTTCGCGCTGGGCCTGGTCGGCACCATGGTGTCCGCCACCTACCTCCACGAAGACGACATCGCGGTCCTCGTCCTGGCTGCGTGGGTCGTCCTTCGGGCCGGACCGAGCCTCGCGCAGGGGGTCTGGCTGCTGGTCGGGATCGCGGCGGCCCAGTTCATCGCCATCGGGCTGCCGCTGCCGATGCTCCTGTGGGAGCCGGTCTGGATCGTGCTGCTCGGGCTGGAGCCCGTCCTCCATCGTCGAAAGGCCTCGTTGCGGCCGACCACATGAGCTCACGACGCCGTCCTCCGCTGTGGCTTGCCGCGTCGGCGGCGGCTTGTGGCTCCGCGGCGGCCTACTCCGTGGGCCTGTGGACTTTGCTCTTCGCCGCGGGCCCGATTCACGAGGACGTGCGCATGACATACGTCGCGGCGGAGGCCGGGCTTCGTTACGGATGGCCCGCCATCTACGACGAGGCGACGCTGCGCTCGCTTTCCGCGGCATTTCCAGCCGGGGCGCGATTGATCGATCCCGTGTACACGTACATCAACCCGCCGCTGCTGGCATGGCTGTTCGCGCCGCTCACCGCCTTTCCCGAGCCGGTCGCCTACGGGTTGTGGACCTTACTGTCGCTGGCTGCGCTCGTGCTGGCGTGGCGCGTCGCCGCTCCGTACACGGGCCTGGCCCGGGTCACGCTGCTCCTGCTCGCGATCGGCCTGTGGCCGGTCCTCCTCGCGCTCTACTTCGGACAGCCGACCATGCTCCTGCTCCTCCTCATGGCCGGGGCGTGGTGGCTCGTCACGCACGACCGGCCGCTCGCCGCGGGAGCCGCGCTTGCCGCCGCGACCTTTCTCAAGCCGCAGGACATGATCCTGGTCCTGGTCGTGCTCCTCATCAGCGGCCGCTACCGGCCCGTCGCAGGCTGGCTGGCCGGCTGCGCCGTGCTCGGCGTCGCCACGGTCGCGGCGCTGCAGCCCGCCGGCCTGAACAGCTGGTGGCAGGCGCTGGCGCAAGGCCAGGCCAGCTCGGCGCATGTGGAGTACACGCTCGCCCATTTCTTCGGCCTGGGCCCGCTGACGTACGCGTTGTGGGCGGCGCAGTGCGCGGCCGCCATTGCGGTGGCCTGGTGGCGGCGCGCCGAGCCAGAGATGGTGTTCGTGGCCGGCATCCTCGGGACGGCGGCGGTCGCCTTCCATTTTCACGAGCTCGACTACAGCATCCTGGTCCTCGCCGCGTGGCTGTTCCTTCGCAGCTCGCCGCCCGTCTGGCAGCGCGTCTATCTGCTTGCGGGCATCTTCACCATGCAGCTGATGACATTCGGGCCTCAGCAAACCCAACAGGTGTGGGACGTCGCCACGCACGCGCCGCAGCTGCTCTGGGATGCGGGGTGGCTCGCCATCCTCGTCGCGGTCAGCCTTCCAGCCCGGAAAGACGTGGGTAAGATACGGCCCGCCTTGGCGACGAGAGCAGCCGCGTCGCGGCCCGACGGCAGGGCAGGGTGATCGTGGAGCTTTCCCAGCTCATCCCGTTCAACCGGCCATCCTTCGAGGGACACGAGCACGAATACATCAAAGAAGCGATCGCGTCCGGGCATATTTCCGGCGACGGATCATTCAGCAAGCGGTGCCACGCCTACCTCGAGAGCGAGCTGGGTGTGCCTCGAGCCCTGCTCACGACCTCGTGCACGCATGCACTCGAGATGACGGCTCTTCTCCTCGACATCAAACCTGGCGACGAGGTGATCGTGCCCTCGTTCGCGTTCGTGTCGACTGTCAACGCGTTCGTCCTCAGAGGCGCCCGCCCGGTTTTCATCGACGTTCGTTCCGACACCCTCAACTTCGATCACGAACAGTTTGAGAGCCTGATCACCGACCGTACGAAGGCCGCCGTCTTGCTGCATTACGGCGGGGTGGGATGCGAGATGGACCAGATCATGGAGGTCGCGGCACGGCGTCGCGTACATGTGGTCGAAGACAACGCCCACGGCCTGTTCGGCCGTTATCGCGGGCGATTGCTCGGGACGTTCGGCGTCATGGCTACCCAGAGCTTCCACGAGACGAAGAACTTCAGCTGCGGCGAGGGGGGCGCCTTGATCATCAATCAAGAGAGCTACGTCGCGCGCGCCGAGGTCATCCGTGAGAAAGGGACCAATCGAAGCCGCTTCTTTCGCGGCCAGGTGGACAAGTACACCTGGACCGACCTCGGGTCCAGCTACCTGCCGTCCGACCTGCTCGCGGCAGTGTTGCTCGCGCAGTTCGAGGCTCGCGACCGGATCCAGTCGGCGCGCCGAGCAGTCTGGGAGAGATATCGGGCCGAGCTGGACGGCTGGGCGCAGGACAATGAAGTCCGGCTGCCGACCATACCCTCACATTGCGATCAGGCCTACCACATGTTCTACCTCGTCCTGCCCTCGCTTCAGGCGCGGCAGGACCTGATCGCCCATCTGAAGGCTCGTGGAATCATGGCCGTCTTTCACTACCTGCCGCTGCACCTCTCAGAGATGGGACGTCGCTTCGAAGGGCGCGAGGGTGACTGTCCGGTCACGGAGCAGGTCAGCGACGGGCTGTTGCGGCTTCCGTTCTATACCCACCTTTCAGATACCGACCAGTCGCGTGTGATCGCGGCGGTACGAGAGTTCCGCGTTTAGCGTGGCCTTGAATCGGGGCACCCGCACCGAATACGACCCGGCGGTGTACGAACCCCTGGTCGAGGTTGAGGACCACCACTTCTGGTTTCGCGCGCGAAACCGCGTCATAGGTGCGTTGGTGGCCCAGCTCGCTGCGCGACTGAGCCCGGGTTACCGAGTGTTGGAGGTCGGCTGCGGCACCGGCAACGTGCTTCGCGCTTTGACGGAGGCCTGCCCCACGGGGACTGTCATCGGGATGGATCTGTTTGTTGACGGGCTGCGGTTCGCCCGAGCCCGGTTGCCGAACGCGCTGCTCGTGCGGGGCGACGTGTTGCATCCACCATTCGTGGAGCAGTTCAACATCGTCGGAATGTTCGACGTGCTCGAGCACCTCGAAGACGACCTCGGCGTCCTCCGCGCCTTGCGAAGGCTGATCACAGATCGCGGGAGGCTGATCATGACCGTACCGGCGGGCCACGCGCTCTGGAGCTACTTCGACGAGGCTTCGAGGCACGTGCGCCGGTACGAGATCGCGGAGCTCAGCGACAAGCTGACACGAGCAGGCTTCGAGGTTGAGTTCCTCAGCCCCTACATGGGAGTTCTCTATCCAGTGCTGTGGCTTGGCCGCCGCCTCGCCCGAGGCAAATACCAGCCCGGAGGTGATCGCGAGTTGACCCGCCGGCTTTTTGACCGGGAGCTGCGCGTGAGCCCTGTCGCGGGCGCCGCTCTTGGAGCGATGCTCCGTCTCGAGCGGCCCTGGCTGTTGCGGCGTGGGCGCCTGCCGATCGGTTCGTCGTTGATCGCCATTGCGCGCCCGATCGGAGGCGGCGATGCTGGCTGAGATCATTCACCGCGTCGTCGCGTATCCCAAGGTGTACGACGCAGTGCAGAGCCTGGCCGGAACCGCCGAGCTGGATCGGCGAGTCGGCGCCACACTCACCACGCTGCCTGCGCGGACTGTGATCCTTGATGTGGGAGGAGGCACGGGCTTGCCCTCCGCGCTGTGGCCGGTCGGCGCGATGTACATCTGCGTGGACATCGACCCGGTCAAGCTGACGGCCTTTCGCGCCAAGCACCGCGCGGGGACGCCTGTCCACGGCGATGCCACGCGCCTCCCGATTCGCAGCGGGAGCATCGACCTGCTGGTGTGCAAGAACGTCAGCCACCACCTGGGTGATGGCGAGCTGCCCGGACTGTTTGGGGAGTGCGCGCGGGTCTTGAGAGCAGGGGGCCGGATGGTGTTCATCGACGCGGTCCAAGCTCCGGAACGGTGGCGCAGCCGGCTTCTGTGGCGCTATGACCGTGGATCACACCCGCGCACCGTCGATGTGCTGCGAGAGGCGATGGCGGCCAAGCTGCAGATCACTCGTTCGGAAGTGTTCACGATCCACCACCGTTATCTGTTCAGCGAGGGTATGCGTGCCTCGGGGACGGGTGACTGATTGCCGATTGAACACCCGGAAATAGCGCTCTCGCCTCTGGACACGAGCCGGTTTGGCATCTGCACGGCGCGCGCGGACGCATTGACCGTGGAAGGGCTGGCGGGCGCCCTCGACTTTTGCCGTTCGCAAGGTGTCGAGCTCCTCATCGGACGCTGCATGGTCGAGGATGCGGAGACCGTTCACACGCTTGAAGCCGCCGGCTTCCTGCTCATGGACACTCTCGTCTACTACCAACGGAATCTGGCCAGGTCGCCGGTCACCGATCCCGGCGATGATCGAATCAGGCTCCTGCGGGACGGCGAAGGTGAGCAGGTTGAGGCAATCGCCCGGGAATGCTTCCGCGATTACGGAGGCCACTATCACGCCGATCCGCGACTGGATCGGCGTGCCTGCACCGAGGTCTACGCATCCTGGGCTCGCTCGAGCTGCGAGCAACAGGGGGCCTCGAGTTTCGTCCTGGTCGCTGATGATGGCCACAGTGTGGTGGCGTTCAGCACGTTTTCCCTGACCGCCGCGGGTGAGGGCGAGCTCTTGTTGGGCGCCGTCTCACCCAGGGCAAGAGGATCCGGTCTTTACCGCTTGCTGACCCTGGCAGGGATGTACCGACTGCAGTCTTCTGGGGCAAGCCGCTTCATCACATCGACATACCTCGGCAACTGGGGCGCACAGGCGTCATGGGCGGCTGCCGGCTTGAGTCCTCACGCCGCATACCACACATTCCACCGATGGTTCGACAGGCCGATCGCCTAGGCGCGATGCCGGACCGAAGCCTTGGGACTGGGCGCATCGACCCCCGCCCCACCCCAGCCGACGACCTCCCGAACCGAGTAGGTGGGATGCTGCATCGTGCGGGCATGCATTCGAGCGAGATACTCCCCGATGATGCCGAGAGAAAAGAGCTGCGCCCCGGAAAAGATGGCGATCATGGACGCGAGAAACGAAAAGCCTGGAACGCTGCCTCCCTGGATGAGGTATCGAAGGACGACGAAGAACAGGGCCGCGGTGCCCACCACGGTGAAGAAGAAGCCGATCAAGCTCGATAGCTGAAGAGGCCACGTGCTGAAGCCAGTGATCATGTTGAGGGCATGCACGACGAGCTTGCGAAGCGTGTAGTTCGAAACGCCGAGCCGGCGCGGTTCGTGCACCACCTCGACCGCTGTGAAGCGAGTAGTGGCCCAGGTGAGCAGAACGTCGATCGAGACGTATGGCCCGTCATAGCCTGCAAACGCGTCCCGCAGCTGGGTCCGGAACAGCCTGAACGCGCCCGCCTTTCGCGCGATCGGTGCGCCCATGGACGACTGCAGCGCGATCTTGGTCACCTGCGTGGCCACGTCGCGCCAGAGCCCGTGCTGCTCGCTGGCGGGCGTGCCGTACACGACGTCCGTGCCGGCATCGAGCTTCTCGATGAGCTTTGGGATCTCCTCGGGCGGATGCTGAAGGTCGTCGTCGATGGTGACGGTCAGGTCGTACCGCGCAAGGCGGATGCCGCATAGGACGGCGTTGTGCTGGCCGTAGTTGCGCATCAGGTGCACGCCCCTCACCCAGCCGTGCTCGCGGGCGAGGTCCTCGATGACGCGCCATGTGCTGTCGCGGCTGCCGTCGTCGACGAGGATGACCTCGTACTTCGTCGCGACGGCCTCCAGCACGGGCTGCAGCCGGCGCACCAACTCGGGTAGTGAAAGCTCGCTGCCGTAGGCCGGGACGACCGTTGAGATGCTGGCGCTACGGGACATCAAGCCGGACAGAGGATAACAAACGAATTTGCAGATCCTGAGCTGGGCGCCGGTCGGTCAAGGCACGGCGCGGACCAGCAATTCATAGTCGCCATACGAGCTGTCGTGCACGAACTGCCGATCGATAAAGTCAACCAGCGGGGTGCGCGGCACCTGATGGCCCCCCGCCCACATGTCGATCACCCGTTGGTTCTTGATGACGCACAGGCGCGGCTTGCTCGCGAGGTTCTGCACGATCGATTGCTGCGTTGTGCTGTCGAGGAAGAGCCACCATGGCTCGAATCGAATTGAGGTAGGCGGACCCTGACCGGTCCACGTGTAGAAGCTGCTCATGCCTGGGAACGTGACGAAGCTCGAGCAGTCACGATCGACAGCGGCCACGAGCAGGCGCATCTGGTTTGCGGCCTGTGCCGGGAGCCTGACTGACTCGGCCCCGGGGACTCCCAGCGGCGTGCCCGTCTTGAATCCGGCTGTGACGGTCAGCGCAAAGAGCAGGAAGACGACGATGTTGATGACCAGGCCCGCGGGCGCGACCCACCCAATCGCCCTCACCTCAACGCGGCCGTCCGCTCCGGCGCTGCGCAGCTGGCGGATCCCGTCGCCAAGGCTGATCGCGCCGACGGGTAGGAGGCAGAGGGCTGCAAGCGACAGCTGTGTGCCTGCAAATGGATATGCCTGGAGGCTCTCGAGAACTGCAAGCGCGGGCAGGAGCAATCGGGAGTAGGCGCCGGCGGGGTCGCCGCCGTTCTGGTTCGGCGCCGTTGCCGCCACCCAGGCCAGCGGCAGCGCCAGGAGGAAGATCGAGCTCGGCATCAGAAGCACCGAAAGCAACGTGAAAAAGCCCGCGCCGACGCGCACCAAACCAGCCGCGGTGGCCCCAGCGGCGACGAACCTGGACCGCAAGGAGATCGCGAGCACCGCGGCGAGCGAGAGTCCTGCCACCAGGTCGTAAACAGGGTTGATCGCCACGGGCAGCGTGAGGAGTTGAGGAATTCGGAGCGGCAGGACCACCAGGCCGGTCCAGAGGTCGCTGAGGCGGGTTCCACCGGCAAGCGCGACCCCCAGGCTGACGACCACAAGAACGGCTCCGCCGCCGGCGATCCATCTGGCCGGCGGTCTCGACCGAGGTCGGGGGGCGGCAGCAAGGCATGCGACGCCGACCGCGGCGGCCGAGCACGCGACCACCACGGCGAACGCGGCGACCCATCCAATGTTCAGCAGGGGAAGAGTGAGTAGAAATGGCACGGCCGTGATGACGCCTACCATCGCCGGGAGGAGCAGCCGCCTCCAGCGCTGCGGAAGACCGGCGGTCCAGGCAAAGACGACGGCGATGGCGGCAAAGCCGCCGACGTTGATCTTGATGAGGCAGAGCGCGCCGACGATCGCGCCGATCACCGCCCCGCTCACGCGCAGCCGAGACGACCCGAAGCTCGAGGCGGCGGCCAGGCCCAGGAGGAGGAGGCTGGTGATGCCGTAAGTGCTCATGGGTTCGTTGGTCAGCGCCGTCAGCACACCGAACGTCAGGATCTCGGTCGCGACGCCCAGCCACAGGTTTCGCGACAACCGGTAAGCAACCAGACCCCCGGCCAGGCTCGCGACCAACCAGACCACCGCTGTCACGAAGCGTCCGGAGTCGTTGTCAGGCACCAGGCCGAAGAGCTTGAACACCCCAGCAGCGGCCTCGTAGAAAAACGGGCCGTACGCCTGGGCACCTGTGGAGAACAGCGGTTGACCTGCCATGTAGTCGCTGAGGGTCGACAGGTAATAGCCCTCGTCGTCGTAGGCGTGAAAGCCGGTGAACATCGCCATGTAGGCGATCGGCGCAAGGACCAGGGTGACCGCAGCGAACGCGATGGCCGGCCTGGCCCAGCGTGCGCTCAGTTGGGGCTCACGATTCTTCGTCGATGCCGAGGATGCTCAGGAAGAAGCTGGCGAACACGGTCTGCACGCCGAGCGTGAGCAGCACTACGGCCGGGATGACCTCGCGCATGGTGAGCCGCGGGTCGAGGGCGCCGAAGCCCACCGCGCCCCAGCTCCATACCGCGACAAGGAGCCCGACGACGCCCACCAGGAGCATCACCCCGCCGGCGGCCAGGCCCGTCTCCAGCTTCACGTACCGAAACATCGCGGTGTAGCTCGGGTTGGGCGGGTGGAAGCCCTGCTGCATCGCGAAGACCTTGGTGAACACCGCGAACACGATGAGCTGGTAGCCGATCAGGCACGAAAAGCCTGCGAGAAGAAGGGTGTGGATGTCGAACGTTGCGGGTCCGATGTGTTTCGGTCCAGTCTCGAGCAGCGCCCCCACGACAGCGCCGGCGCCGAGCAGGACCAGGCCCGGATAGAGGAACAGCCACCGCGGGCTGAAGAGCAGCATGAAGCGCAGGTGCCGCCATCCGTCGCGCCACGTGCGTAGGTGCGGCGGGCGCGAGCGTCCGTCCGGGCTGAGCGTGACGGGAACCTCGGCGATTCTCAGCCGCCGCAGCGAGGCCTTGATCACCATCTCGCTGGCGAACTCCATTCCGGTCGCGCGCAAGCGTAGAGAGTCGATGGCGTCCTTGCGAAAGCCGCGAAGGCCGCAGTGCATGTCGCCCACCGGCGTGCTGAAGAACACCCGGCTGATGAAGGTCAGCATCGGGTTGCCCACCCACCGATGCGACCAGACCATCGCGCCGGCCTGGATTCCGCCGGCGAATCGATTGCCCATCACGAGGTCGTACCCATCGCGCAGCCTGTCCACCAGCGGGCCGATGGCCCCGAAGTCGTAGCTGTCGTCGGCGTCACCCATGACGACAAAGCGGCCCTGCGCGGCTGCGATGCCGCCGATCAATGCGCTCCCGTATCCTTGGCGGGGGACGTCGACCACCCGCGCGCCGAGCCCTCCCGCGATGGCCTGCGAGCCGTCGGTGCTGCCGTTGTCGGCGACGATGATCTCCGCCGCGAGGCCCTGCTTCTCGATCGCGCCCTGCGCCTTGCGGATGCAGGCAGCCAGCGTTTCCGCCTCATTGAGACACGGCATGACGATCGAAACCTCGATCGCGGTCGGCGGTTTGCGCTCAGCCTGCCGGCGAGGACGCTGCGCGACGCTCATGGTCTGGTGCAGCGTAACGCGAGGGGCAGAAGTTCTTGCCCAGAAAAGGAATGACCCCGACGGATCGCCTCTCGGGAGCCGGTACATGGCCTTGCGGCCCTGTTCCTGCCCCCTCGAACGTGTCCCTCGGGGCCGGGGAGAAACGTAAGGCCAACCGTACGGGCGCGCAAGTCCAAAAGTCAGTTCGCCGCCAACCGCTAACAAGTAGCCTCAACCCAGGGGCTGGTAGAGGACGTTCTTGCCCCCGTCGATGACCAGGTCCTGGCCCGTGATCAGGTCGTTTTCGAGCAGCGCGAGCACGGCCTGAGCGACGTCGTCCGGGGTCGCGATCTTCCTCAAAGGCGTTGCCCTGGCGAATACCTCCTCCTGCGCGGCGGCTGCGTCTTCGCCGAAGCTCTTGCTGAACCACCTGGAGGAGACCAGGCCCGGAGAGACCGAGTTGACCCGCACATCGGGAGCCAGGGCAAGCGCCAGCGCGCGCGTCATCTGGACGACCCCAGCTTTGGAAACCGCGTAAGCGATCGAGGAGCCCGAGGCGCGGTGGGCGGCGATCGAGGCGACGTTGACGATCGCGCCACCAGTCTTCGTCAACTCGGGCGCTGCGGCCCGGCAGCAAAAGAACGTGCCCTTCAGATTGACGCTCAGGATGTCATTCCACACCTCATCGGTGAGCGCGTCGAGATCCGGGTGCGGGATGAAGTGCGTGGTGCCGGCGTTGTTGACGAGCACGTCGAGCCTTCCGAACCGCTCGACGGTCGACGCGACCATCGCTTTGACCATGGACTCGTCCGCTACGTCGGCTCGATACGGAACCGCCTCGGAGCCGATGCTTCGAAGCTCCTCGGCCGTGGACTCTGCATCGGACGCTGATCGCGAGTAGTTGACCACCACGGCCTTCGCGCCTGACTTCGCCAGCCGGACCGACGTCGCCCGACCGATGCCCGTGCCGCCACCGGTGACGATCGCGACTCGGCCGCCGAGGTCCATGCGAGACTAGAGCCTAATGCCGTTGAAGCTGGACGAGGCGCAGGACGTGATCGGACGCGCGCACTCGAAAGCGGCGAGCCTCGGCATCCGAATCACCGTCGCCGTGGTCGACGAGGGCGGCCTGCTTATTGCGCTTGGCCGGATGGACGGTGCGCCACCCCTGTCGCCGCAGGTTGCGGAGGCGAAGGCCGTCGGCGCGGCGATGCTCAACCGCGACGGCGCAGGCCTGGCCGAGCTGGCGAAAGACCGGCCGGGGTTCTTCAGCGTCGCCGACCGCCTCGTCCGTGTGCCGATCGTGCCGGGTCTCGGCTCGGTTCTGATCAAGCGCGACGGCCAATTGCTCGGCGCGGTCGGGGTCAGCGGCGGTCGCCCGGAGCAGGACCTCGAATGCGCGGAAACAGGCCTCAGCTGAGGCGAACTCGCCTCAGCGGCTCGTAGACCGAGCCGCCCCGACCCGGCCGGCTTCGATACACGATCAGCTCGTCCGCTCGCCAGGGGTCGAGCTCGGGCGGCAACGGCAGTTCCGGAAGCAGCGCGCCGTCGCGCGCCCTCGCGCGGGCAAGGGTGAGGTGCGCGTGGTACCGGCGCGACTCCGGCTCGAGGCCCGCGCCCAGGCACTCGGCCTCGACCTGCTCGGCCAGCGCGGCTATCTCCTCCTGGCCGGAGGCCAGACCCAGCCACACCACTCGCGCCATGCGGCCGCGCTTGAAGGAACCGACCTCGCCCAGGCGCAGCTCGAACGACCGCATGTCGCGCTCCGCCAGGCGGTCCGCGATTCCCTCGGCGATCGCAAGGTCGAGGTGGCCGAGGAAGCGAACCGTGAGGTGGAGGTTTTCGTATGGCGTCCAGCGAAGCTCGGGCGCACGCTTCGCGCATTCCGCGAGGTAACCGGCCAGGGCGGCGCGGTGCCCTTCGGGCAGCGGCAGCCCGAAGAACGCCCGGACCTTTACCGGCCCGTCTTCGCCCAGTGGCTTGGCGCCCACGCCCCGGGCGCGCTGGGCCGCCAGCCGAACTGCGAGCTGACCGAGTCGATGCCCGCGGCCAGGTTCGGCATCTGGATCGTCCGGACCTCGTCAGGCGTGGCCGGTGGGTCCTTCATGACGGCCTCCATGGCGGTGGTGGCCGCGAGGAGCAGCGCGACTGGCATCTTCAGCTTGGGTTTCTTGACTTTTCGCGCCTGGAGGAACCAGTCGAAGATGGTCTCGAACGTTACGACCTCGGGCCCACCGAGCTCGATGATCTTGCCCAGGAGGTCGGGCTTGGTGACCGCCTCGACGACGCACCGGGCGGCGTCCTCGCGGAGGATCGGCTGGATCTGGGCTTGACCGCTGCCGGGAAGCATGGCAAATGGGCCCACGAGCGCACGCTCGAAGTCTTTGACCACGCCGCCGTCCTCGCCGATGACCAGCGAGAACCGCAGGATCGTGCCCGAGACGCCCGTCTTCGCGAGCTCCTGCTCGCCCATCCAGCGCGAGGTGAGGTACTTGAAGTGCGGGTCGAGCTTGGCCCCGATCGCGCTCACCAGGACGACTGACTGCACGCCGGTCGCCATCGCCACCTGGCCCAGGATGCGGGGTCCGTCCACGTTCACGGCGAGGTAGGACTGAGGACGGTTTCGACGCACCGCGACCAGGCTGATGATGTGCTCGGTGCCCTGCGCCGCCTGCGTGACCGCCTGCGGGTTCAGGGCGTCGCCGACTACGACCTGGGCGCCCCGGACCTTGAACGCGGCGGCCTTCAGTGGGTCGCGTACCAGGACGCGCAGCTGGTGGCCGCCGTCCAGGATCTTGTGGGCCACGGCGCGGCCGACGAACCCGGTGGAGCCGAGGAGCAGGATCCTAGCCACGGGTCAGAATCCTAATTGAGCGGATACTGGGAGCCTGTGGCTGCCGGTACGTTCTCGAGCGGACTCCTGCTCGGCGTGTTCGCTTTCCTCCTCGGCGTCGGCGCGATCGCGGCCGCGCTCCGCAGGCGACGCGGCAAAGCGCGCTACCCCGAGACTTACGCCGCGACCGGCGGCATCATCTACACGATCGTCCAGATGGGGTGCGGCGCGATCCTCCTGCTGGGTGGCGCCGGGCTGGTCGCGCTGGCGGTCATAAATCGCCATTAGATGACGTTTCGTTCGTGGACGAGCGAGCCCCTTGCGAACCGGGTGAAGGCAAACGGGCTGATGTCGATCTCCGACCGCTGATCGAGCAGCGGCTGGGACAGGAGCAGGGCCGCCGCGGGTGCCTGCATGAACCCGTGGCCGCTGAACCCGGCCGCGCACCAGAAGCCCTCGAGCTCCGGCACCGGACCGAGGATGGCCTGGTGGTCGGGGGTCGTCTCGTAGAGCCCTGCCCAGGCGGTCTTGATCCCGGCGCCGGCCAGCGCGGGGGCGCGGCGCGCCGCCTGCTCGAACATCTTCTCGAGGAAATCCCAGTTGACGTCTGTCGCGTAGCCGGGTCCTTCGCCACGGTCGCTCATCCCGATCAGCACGCCGTCGCCCTCGGGGTGGAAGTACAGCGAGGTCTGGAAGTCCACGGTCATCGGGTTGGTGCGCGGCACGGCCGGAAAGGTGCCTGTGACCGCGATGTGCCGTCGGTACGGAAGCACCGGGATCTCGAGACCCGCCATGCGTCCAATCGACGCCGACCAGGCGCCCGCGCAGTTGAAGAGGACGCGGCTCGCGATGTCGCCGGCCGGCGTCCGAACGCCCTGCACGCGGCCGCCGGCGACGTCGATCCCGACCACCTCGACGCCCTCCTTCAAGCGGGCGCCATGCCGCCGGGCGGCCGCCGCATAGCCCGACGTGACGTCGGCGGGGCTGGCGATGCCGTCGGTCGGGCAGAAGGTGCATCCGAGAACGTCATCGACGTTGAGCACCGGGACCATGCGCGCCGCCTCTGACGGATCGACCCAGCGCGCCTCGGTGAGGCCGGCCCTGTGCCATATCTCCATGTTGTGGCGGAAGTCTTCGACTTGTTGCGGCAGCGTGAGCAGAAACAGATATCCGATCTGGCGAAAGTCCGCCGGGTGCCCTGTCTCCTGCTCGAAGCTCTCGAACAGCTGGACGGAAAGGCGCTGCAGGCGCACGTTTGACTCCATCGAGAACTGCTGCCTCACGCCGCCGGCGCACCTGCCCTTCGACTGGGAGCCGAGGGTCTCGCGCTCGAGCAACAGGACGTCGACGTTGCGCTTCGCCAGCTGATACGCGAGGGCGCAGCCCATGATGCCGCCGCCCGCGATCACTACGTCGGCGCTTTCCACACCATCCCCCACACCTCGAAGATCAGCTTCAGCGCCGCCAGCGTGGTGATGTCGTTTTCGTCGAACGGCGGCGAAACCTCGACCACGTCCAGGCCGACGAGCTGCGACCGGGCGGTCGCGCCGCGCAGCAGCTCGAGCGCCTGACGCGTCGACAGGCCGCCCGCGGAAGGGATCTCGGTCCCAGGCGCAAACGCGGGGTCGAGCGCGTCGATGTCGAACGAGATGTGCACCTTGGCGCCGGCCAGGCGCTCGGCGATCTTCTTGACCGACCGCTGGGGGTCGCGCGCAATCTGAGCCGCGGAGACGAGGAGCACGTTGTTGGCCTTGATGAATTCCAGCTCCTCCGGGTCGTAGTCGCGACCCCCTGCTATGACCACCCGCGAGGGCTCGATGCCCGAGGACTCGAGCGCCCGGCGGAGGGCGCACCCGCAGGTCCAGTGGCCGCCGCGTGAGAAGTCGCAGAGGTCGGGATGCGCGTCGACCCACAGCACCGAGAGGCCGGGGTGGCGCCGGACCTGGGCGGCGAGCGTCGCGATCGCGGTGCAGTGGTCGCCACCGAGGACGGTCAGGAACGCCTCAGGCGGAATCTCAGCCAGGCGCTGCATCGGACCCATCCATCCGGTCTCGATGTCTCGCCCCGCGTCGAGGTCGCCTATGTCACTGACGCGCAGGCCGGTGAGCAGGCGGCCTTCCTCCGTGACCGGCGGCATCACCAGGGACATGGCGCGGATCGTCTTCGGCGCGATCGCGGCGCCTTTTCGATACACGGCCGAACCGTCGTAGGGGATGCCCGCCACGACCACGTCGGGCGCGCCGCCGTCGACCAACCCCGCCCACGGACGCAGGCCGTCGAGATTCACACCCTGCTCCTCCTCTCCGGCACCTTGAGGATGCTAAGCGACCCGATCACGAACCAGACTGCAAAGACACCGAACACGACGGGAAAGCCACCCGGAAGCCCGAGGATCCTGGGTCCCGCATTGAATGCGTCGAGGAGCGGGCCGCCAAGGAACACCGCGATGATGCCCGCGCCCGCGGTGGCGATGTTCGAGAAACCCATGTACAGGCCTCCCTCGTGCGGCGGAATGATGTCCTGGATGAAGGCCCAGTCGACGGAGAAGAAGACGCCGAGCCCGACGCCGATGAAGAGCCCGGTCAATGTCGCCTGGGCGGCCAGGTCCGGCACCTTGAGGAAAGCCGCCAGGGGGTGCAGCGCGCCCTCCGGCACCCACTGGTAGTGGCTGAAGATGAGCACCAGGGTGCCCGCGGCGCCGCACAGGCCGGCGACAAAGATCAGCGGCCGGCGGCCGGTGCGATTCGAGAGCCGCGAGGCGGGCCACGTGACAAGCGCCGCGATCGCGATCGCGATCCCGAGCAGGGTCGACGCCGCGATGGCCGTCGCCTTGCGGTCCTGGTGAAAGAAGACGTTGTCGAAGTAGAAGAAGGCGAAGTTCTGCAAGCCGCCGAAGCCCATGAAGATCAGCAAGCGCGACACCATCAGCCAGAGGAAATTCCGATTCCGCAGCGGAACGCCAAATGTCTTGCTCAGCAGCTCACGCAAATTGCGAAACTGACCCTCTACCGGAACCGCCCGGTCGGGGACCGCCAGCACCGTGGCGAGCATGGTGACGACGAGCACGACCGCGATCGAGGCGACGGCCGCGCTGCGTCCGAGATGGGCGAGCAGCAACCCGGCGCCGACCGTTCCGCTCGCGATGCCGACGAGGTTGGCGACCCCATAGAAGCCCGACGCCTCAGCCCGCTGGTCCTCCGGCACCACATCCGGAAGCAGTCCCTGGTACGGCGCCTGCGCCGTGTTGGAGGCGAACTGCAGCAAGAAATAGAAAACGACTAGCCACCAGTAGTTGCCCGCGAGGGCGATGCCGATGAGGAACAGGACATCGCCCGCCGTCCCGGCGACGATGAAGGGACGCCTCCGTCCCCACCGCGTGACAGTGCGGTCCGAGATTCCGCCCACGACCGGCTGCCAGACGATCGCGACCAGCGTGCCGAGCGATTTGAGCAAGCTCGCGGCCAGGCCTTCGTGGGCGCGGCCGACGAGCTGGATGATCATGTCCGGCAGGATCAGCGCGGTGAGGCTGTTCCACAGGTAGCCGATCGCGATCCAGTAAACGGACAGCAGGACGAAGTCGAAGGTCCCGAGACGGCGCCCCTGTCGTGTCGCTAGTGAGGCGACACTCAATCAGGTTGGTACGGCGGGAGCGACTTCTTGACCGGGCGGTCCTCTCTATAGCCGAGCGCGTATTCGCCCTGCAGGATGGTGTGGACCTCGCGGGTGCCTTCATAGATGATCGGCGCCCGCGCGTTGCGAAGAAAGCGCTCGACCGGATACTCGGCCGAGTAGCCGTACGCGCCGTGCACCTCGACCGCGTCATGTGCGGCGTTGAACGCGGCGTCGGTCGCGTACTGCTTGGCCATCGACACCTGGCGTGTGTGCCGCGCGCCTGTGTTCTTCATCCACGCGACCTTGAAGTAGAGGAGCCGGCAGATCTCGTAGTCGCGTGACATCTTCGCGATCATCTGCTGGACCAGCTGATAGCGGCCGATCTCCTGGCCGAACGTCTTGCGCTCCCGTGCGTACTTGACCGATGCGTCGAGACAGGCGCGCACCGTGCCCGTCGCGCCGGCGGCGACGGTGAAGCGCCCGTTGTCGAGGCAGCTCATGGCGATCTTGAAACCGTCGCCCTCGTCGCCGATTCGGTTCGCCTCGGGGACCTCGAGGTCGGTCATGAAGATCGATCCGACGTCGCCGGCCCGGATGCCGAGGCGTTCTTCGATCGGTTCGGTGCGCAGCGCCTTGCCGCACGCCTCGCGGTCGAGCATGAAAGCCGAGACGCCGCGAGCGCCGGCCTTGGTGTCGGTCTTCGCGAACACGAGCAGGTAGTCGGCGGTGTCCGCGTCAGAGACCCAGATCTTCTGGCCGTTCAGGACGTAGCCGCCGGCGTGGCGGCGCGCTGTCGATTGCATCGAGGCCACGTCAGAGCCCGCGTTGGGCTCGGTCAGGCCGTAGCAGGCGAGCTTCTTTCCGGAAGCCATCGGGACGAGCCACTGCTGTTTCTGCTCCTCAGTGGCCCACGTGTACAGGCCCATGCCCACGAGGCCGACATGGACGGACAGCACGGTCCGGTACACGGTGTCCACGTACTCGAGCTCCTCGCACACCAGGCCCAGCGACAGGTAGTCCAGTCCGTGGCCGCCGTACCGCGGCGGAAAGCACACGCCGGGCAGGCCCAGGGAGGCCAGCTTGGCGAAGATGTCGGGGTCGTGCCGGCCGGCCCGATCGTCGGCGGCGATGCGCGGTGCGAACTCGCGGGCGCAGAACTCTCGGACGGCTGCGACCAGCTGCTCCTGGTCCCCGGTCAGGGCGAGGTCGAGCACGCGACTACGTTACTTCGTCGGGCTCGGCGTGGGGCAGGCCTTGGCGGGTGAAGGGCTCGACTTCGCCGGGCTGGCGGTGGCCTTCGGCGACGGCGAAGGACATGGGGCCGGGCTGGTGCTCGGCAGAGGCTTGAGGTCGTTCGGCCCGACGTGGCCGATCAGCGGCAGGTGATGGCCGAAGCTGAGGATGTATGGCGCGGTCCGCGAGCTGTGCAATTGCGGTTGGATGAAGTCGGAGTAGATCTGCTGCAGCTGATGGATGCCCGCCACCGAATCCAGGTGCGCCCCGGCGGGCTTGGCCGCCGCGGCTTTCAGCGCGGCGAGGTCCTCCTTCGACACCATGGCCGCGGTGATCGGGTTGGAGAGAATCTCGCTCTCGAGCTGGTTCACCTGGGTTAACGTGAGGCTGGCGCTCTTCAGCGCGGGTTCGAACGCGTTGTCGAGCGTGACCAGGGCTGAGATCGCGAGGTAGAGCACGATCAGCGTCACCACGACATGCACGAAGACGCCGAGCAGCCCGTCCACTCCGCGGATCGCCTCGACGCGGTGGAAGGCGCCGCCGATCGCCCCGCCGATCGCGCCCAAGACCACCGCGATGATGAGCGCGACGAACACGGCCAGCACCGGCGTGAGGTGAAGCAGCTTCTGCATCTCGTTCGTGTACTGGTCGTGGAACCGGAACACGGCCAGCAAGGTGCCGAAAAAGAAGATCTCGGCCATGAGAGGTTGGATTACGCCGCGCTGGTAACCGGTGATGAGTGCGATCACCACGACCAGGACGACGAGGATGTCGATGATCACAGGTCGGGCGCCATTCTAGATGACGGCGCCTGAACTCCCTCCTGCCACGGGGAACGGCTAGAACGGCCGGGTTCAGTTAGACTCGGAGCGCTCTTGGCCCGAACGATCGCCGTAGCGATGCAGAAGGGCGGGGTTGGCAAGACCACCACCGCCGTCAACCTGGGCGCCGCACTCGCCGAGTTGGGCCAACGCGTCCTCCTGATCGACCTCGACGCCCAGGGCCACCTCACCCTGTACATGAAGCCGTCGGGAGAGCTCGAGAAGACCATCTACCACCTGCTGGTCGACCCCGAGACCACGGTCACGGACGTCGTCCAGGAGGCGCGCCAGATGGGCGTCCACTACATACCGGCGGACATCGAGCTTGCGGGGGCGGAGAACCAGCTGATCAACGAGATCGGGCGCGAGAGCATCCTGCGCGACAAGCTCGAGCCAGCGCAGAAGCGCTACGACTTCATCATCATCGACTGCCCTCCCTCGCTGGACCTTATCGTGATCAACGCGCTCGTCGCGGCCGATGAGGTGTTGGTGCCGCTGCAGGCGGAATTCCTCGCTCTGAAGGGAATGCAGGAGCTGCTCATCACGATGGAGCGAGTCAAGCGAAGGCTCAACCCGCGCCTCGAGCTGATCGGCATCCTGCCTACTCTGTACAAGCACCGCGCGCTTCACTCGCAGGAAGTGCTCGCGGCGGTGAAGGAGAAGTACGGCAGCAAGGTGTACGACTTCGCGATCACCGACTCCATCCGCTTCGCCGAGACGCCTCTCGCGGGACAGTCCATCCTGACGTACGCGAAGGAGTCCGACGGGGCAAAGGGGTATCGTGCGTTGGCGGCGGCCGTGATCGAAAATCACCGAGTCCCGGACTAGAGGTCAAGTCATGCCGAATTTCAAGCGAGTGTCACTCGTCGGGTCCGAAGAGCTGTTCCGTCCGACGCGGCCGCAGGTCATCACCGATACGGACGATGTGATCAAGGACGCCGTCGATCGCCCTGGCGCGGTCAAAGAGGTCGTCCTCAAGACGATGAACTTCACTCCGGAAGAGGTCGAGCTGCTGCTCGAGGCGGTGCAGGTGGCGAAATACCCGGACCGCGCCCGTCCCAAGCCCCCGCTGGACAGGTTCGACGCGCTGGACGCGCTGCGCCTGAAAATCCAGGCGGTCCTCGATCAGTAGCGGTTTTTCGAGCGCCGCCTGATGTAGCCGTAGGCCCAAAAGAGGCAGACCAGCAGCAGCAGGACGCCAAACCCGACCACCAGCGGCCTCTCCATTTCCGGTAATACTGACTCGACTGATGCCGAAGCTCTCGATCGTCAAGGTCAAGCTCGACCGCGAGGTGAACTGCTACGTGGTGTCGTGCGCCGCGACCAAAGACGCGGTTGTCATCGACCCCGGGCAGCCGGTGGACAGCATCGTCGAGCAGATAGGCAACGTGACCGTCAAGCACATCCTGGCCACGCACGGGCACCCCGGCCACGTGGGTGGCAAGGACGACCTCAAGGCGATCACCGGCGGCGAGACCGGCATCCACTCAGCCGACGCCAAGCAGTTCCTGCGCTCCGCCGACCGCTACCTGCTCGACGGCGATGAGCTCGAGTTCGGCGAGTTCAAGCTCACGGTGCTGCACACGCCCGGCCACACGCCGGGCAGTGTTTGCTTCGTGGTCGCCAACCACGCGTTCGTCGGCGACACCATCCTGGCCGGCGGCATCGGCCGCCAGATGCCGGAGACGGATCTCCGCCGCCAGATGATGAGCATCGGCACCAAGCTGCTTCCGCTGCCACCCTCGACCGCCCTCTACCCCGGCCACGGGCCGGCGACGAGCCTGGAGCGGGAGATCGCGCAGAACCCGATCTTTCGGGGCGCCCCGGTCCGCTAGCCCTGGCCTCACGAGTGTCCCGTCCGTAGCCTTTGACCGCGCCTCGATACCCGCCCTTTCGGACAGTCGTGAAGGTCAGGTTAGCTGGAGGGCTCGACCAGGCTCAGCAGAATCTTCCCCTTGCTTCCGTTGTAGTCGATCACCAGCGTGCCGTCGAAATGCGAGTTGCTCTTGCGCGTCACAGTCGCTGAGAAGGTCGTAGAGGCGATGAATATGCCCAGCAGCAGCACGACAAAGAGTCGCCTCATCGCTTCCAGGTCAACGCGCGACGAGGGCCGGTCGGACCATCCTTCCACGCGTTTTGCTCGTCCTGGTCACCTGCTCACCGCGCAGGTAGACCTCGTCGATCGCGAACTCGAACTCCTTGCCGTCCAGGGCCCCGCGCCGCTGCCGGGAACGCATCTCCTCGGGCCGCACCCGCGTCGTGGCCGCCGGATCGACGATCACGATGTCAGCGTCAAACCCGGGCGCGATCGCGCCCTTGCTCTCCTCCAGGCCGGCGAGCACGGCCGGGGCCTGGCTGACCCACCTCGGCGCCCGCCAGACGTCGCCCATGGTCTTCGCGAGCTGCAGGCACGACAGGTAGAGGGTCTGCACGCCTGGGCTTCCCGCCGGAGCCTCCTCGAACGGTCGCGACTTCTCCTCGTCCGTATGGGGTGCATGGTCGGTGCTGACGATGTCGATCACGCCCCTCCGCAGCCCATCGATGAGCGCTTCGCGGTCGGCCGCGGTCCGGACGGGAGGGAGCATTTTCATCGCGTGGCCGACCCGGTCGAAGTCCTGCTCGCTCAGGTACAGGAACTGCGGGCAGGTCTCGAGGCTGAGCGAGGTCCCGCTGCGGATCGCATCCTCGGCCGCGGCGAGGCCCAGGGCGCTCGAGAGGTGCGCCACGTGCAGGTGGACGCCGGACTCCCTGGCCACGGCGGCGGCGGCCGATATTGCCACCGCCTCGGCCTCGGGCGGGCGAGATTCGAGAAGGTCCGAGTAGGTGAGCAGCGGCCGATGGAAGGCCTTCAGCACGGCCGGGTCTTCGGCGTGGACCGCGAGCGGCAGGCCGAGCCGCGCGACCGCCGGGGCCAGGCGGGCCAGCGTGCCGTAGTCGGCCGGAGGTTCGAGGTCCGGGTCGTCCGACCCGGGCGAGTAGAGGACCTGCTTGCGGTTCAGGCTGAACGAATAGGCGAGGTAAGCCTTGAACCCGATCGCGCCGGCCGCCGCCATCTCCTCGAGCTGATCCGGCGTCGTGGTCGAGCGGACGAGCCCCCACAGGCCGAAGTCGACCCGCGCCTTGCTTCGCGCCAGGGCAGCCTTCGATTCGAGCACGCCCGCGCTGTCAACCGCGGGGACGGTGTTCGGCATGTCGAGCACGACCGTCACGCCCCCCGCCGCCGCGGCCGCCGTCAGGGTTCCGAAGTCCTCCTTCTCCGGGAAGCCGGGATCGCGGCTGTGGACGTGGACGTCGATCGCGCCTGGCAGCACGTATCTGCCGGTCGCGTCGACGGCCTTGCCCAGCGCCTTCAGCCCAGCCTCGACCCGAGTGATGACGCCATCCGCAACGAGCACGTCAGCTTTCCGCGGGCCGTCCGGGGTGTAGATGGTCCCGCCCTTGATCAGGAGCTCAGTCAAGGTCGAGGTCTTGGATTCGAAAGAGTGGGGAGAACGCGATGCCGGCCTCGCGGATGTTGTCCTCGCCACCCTCGCCGCGATCCAGCACCACGACGAGGTGGATCACCTCCAGGCCCGCGTCGCGCAGCACCTGGATCGAGCGCAACGAATCGCCGCCCGTGGTGACCACGTCCTCGATCACGGTGACGCGCTCGCCCGCCGCATATCGACCTTCCAGCTGCTTGGCGGTGCCGTAGCCTTTCGCTTCTTTGCGGACGAGGAGGAGCGGCAAGCCTTTCTCCATCGACACCGCCCCACCGAGCAGGACAGCGCCAAGCTCTGGCGCGGCAAGCCGCTGCGTCTCCGCGGGAACGAGCTCGGCGAGGTGCCTGCCGAGTCGCTTCAAAAGCACCGGGTCGGTCTCGAAGAGAAACTTGTCGAAGTAGCGATTCGAGCGTTTCCCCGAACGCAGGACGAAATCGCCTTTGAGATACGACGCCTTGACCAGATCGCGCGCGAGGTCCTTGCGTTCGGCGATCACCGACTCAATCTAAAGGATAGAAGCAGGCCGCCTTGTGATCGGCTCCGTACGACTCGAGCGGTGGAATCTCCTCGGCGCAGTGCTCGCGCGCGCGCGGGCAGCGGGTGCGGAACCTGCAGCCCGACGGCGGATCCACGGGCGATGCCACGTCGCCCTGCAGGATGATCCGCTCCCGCTTCTTTTCGATGGCCGGGTCTGGAATTGGTATCGCGGAAACCAGCGAGCCAGTGTACGGATGCCTTGGACGCCGATACAGGTCGCTGCTCGCGGCCACTTCCATGATCTTGCCGAGGTACATCACCGCAATGCGGTTCGAGATGTGCTTGACGACGGAGAGGTCGTGGGCGATGAACAGGTAGGTGAGGTTGAGCTGCGACTGCAGTTTCTCCAGCAGGTTGATGATCTGTGCCTGGATCGACACATCGAGCGCGGAGATCGGTTCGTCGCAAACGATGAAGCTCGGCTCGACGGCGAGCGCCCGAGCGATGCCGATGCGCTGACGCTGACCGCCGGAGAACTCGTGCGGATAGCGGTCGGCGAACCGCGGGTTGAGGCCGACGATTCGCAGCAGCTCGGCGATGCGATCGGTGCGGTCACGACCTCGAGCCAGGTGATGGATGTCGAGCGGCTCACCGACGATGTCGCCGACCGTCTGTCTCGGATCGAGCGACGCGTAGGGGTCCTGGAAGATGATCGTCATCTCACGGCGCAGCCGCCGCATCTGCTGTCCATGGATGCGAGTGATGTCCTCGCCCTTGTAGGTGATGCTGCCCTCGGTCACGTCGAGCAGCCGGATCACCGTCCGCCCCAGCGTCGACTTCCCGCAGCCTGACTCGCCGACCAGGCCGAGTGTCTCGCCTGTCTTGATGTCGAGATCGACGCCGTCCACCGCGTGCACATGCGCCACTGTCCGCTGGGTGATGCCCGACGAGATGGGGAACCACTTCTTCAACCCGCGCACCGACAGGAGCGGATCGCTCGCGGTCCACGCCCGCTTGAGCGTCGTCGAGCGAGCGGCCTCAGGCATTCAGGTCCCTGCCCCCCTGCGTGACCCAGCACGCCGCCATCTGCGTCTCGCCGACCCGCTCGAGGTGCGGTACGTCGCGAGAGCACCGGTCGACGCGGAACGTGCAACGCGGATGGAACGCACAACCCGACGGCAGCTCGATGAGATCGGGGGGAATGCCGGAAATCGCCTGCAGCGGTTCGTGCCGGTCGGCGTCGAGACGAGGGATCGACCGCAACAGAGACCAGGTGTACGGATGCCTCGGGTGTGCAAAGACGTCCGCCGTCGGACCCGACTCGACGATTCTGCCCGCGTACATGACGATCACGCGCTCGCACATGCCCGCCACGACCCCGAGGTTGTGCGTGATCAGGATCGTGGCGGTGCCGAACTCGCGGTTGACCTGGTCCAAGAGGTCGAGGATCTGTGCCTGGATGGTGACGTCGAGAGCGGTGGTGGGCTCGTCGGCGATCAAGACCTCGGGCATGGTCGTCAACCCCATCGCGATCATCGCCCGCTGCCTCATGCCCCCCGAAAACTGGTGCGGGTAGTCCTTGCTCCGCTGACCGGGATGCGGGATGCCGACCTTACCGAGCATCGCGGTGGCCTGGCCCATAGCGCTCTGGCGCTTCTTCTCATCGTGGACGATGAGCGGCTCGGCGACCTGCCACCCGACCCTGAAGACCGGGTTGAGTGAGGTCATCGGGTCCTGGAAGATCATCGCGATCGACTCGCCCCGCACCTCCTGCATCTCGCCCTCGCTGATCGTCGTCAGGTCGCGGTCCTTGAGCTTGACGTGACCGCCCACGATCCGTCCCGGCGGCGGCACCAGGCGCATGATGCTGAGCGCGGTCACGGATTTGCCGGAGCCGGATTCGCCGACGATGCCCAGGGTCTCACCGGCCTCGAGCTCGAATGAGACGCCGTCCACAGCCTTGACCACGCCATCCCGGGTCGCGAACTGCGTCTTCAGGTCGCGGACTTCGAGCAGCGTCTCCGTCATCGACTAACGGAGCCTCGGGTCGAAGGCGTCGCGCAGCGCGTTGCCGAAGAGGTTGGCCGCCAGGACGCTGAGGAATATCGTCACGCCGGGCCATATCACGAGCCAGCTCGAATGGAAGAAATACGTGTCTGAGTTCGTCAGCATGTTGCCCCAGCTCGGCGTGGGTGGGGTGATGCCAAGCCCGAGGAAGTCGAGCGACGCCTCGATGAGCACGACCTGGGCGAGGTAAAGGCTCCCGTAGACGATCAGCACGTGCAGCACGTTGGGGAGCAGATGGCGAACGATCAGCCGCGCATCGCTCGCGCCAAGCGCCTTCGTCGCGACCATGAAGTCGCGGGTGCGCACGGACAGCACCTCACCACGCACCAGGCGCGCGATGCTGCCCCACCCCACCGACGCGATGATGAGCGCGAGCGTGACGGTGTTGGGCTTGAACAGCAGCGCCATCAGGATGAAAAGGAAGATCGCCGGGATCGCGAGGATCATGTCGACGAAGCGCATCAGGACGCCGTCGATGATCCCGCCGTAGTAGCCCGCCACGAGACCGACGGTGGCGCCCACCGTGAGGGCGACGACGACGGACAGGAACCCGATGCCCATCGAGACCTGGGCCCCAAAGAGGAGGCGGGTCAGCTCGTCGCGACCCAGCTCATCGGTGCCGAGGATGTGACCTCCCTGCAGCGGCGGGGCGAACGTGTTCGCCAGGTCGATGGTGCGGGAGTCGGTATGCGTGAACAAGGCTGACAGCACCGGCGCCAGCAGCGCCACCACGACGAAGAAGACCAGGACCAGGCCGGCGGCGACGCCGAACCGGTTGTTCAGCAGCCGCTCTCGAGACTCCTCCCAGTAGCTGCGAGACTGGCGCGCCCGGACTACCGGCTCGGGCGCGATCTCGCCTTCGAGCGGCAGCGGCGAGATCACGAGTAGCGGATCCTCGGGTCGAGTATCGCGTACAGCACGTCGGCGAGCAGGTTGCCCAGGACCACCAGCAGCGCCGCGAACGTGGTTATGCCGAGCACCGTCGTGTAGTCGGTCTGCAGCGCGCGCTCGTAGAGCAGCTTGCCGATGCCCGGCCAGCTGAAGACAACCTCGACGACGAGCCCGCCGCTCACGAGCGCCGGCAGCTCGAGGCCTACCAGGGTGACCAGGGGAATCACCGCGTTGCGCAGCGCATGCAGGTACACGACCCGCCGCTCGCTCATGCCCTTTGCTCGCGCGGTCCGCACGTAGTCCTGCGACAGCACCTCGAGCATGCTCGAGCGCGTGAACCGCGACCAGATGGAGAGATAGACGAAAGAAAGCACTGTCGCCGGCAGGATCAGGTGCACGAGCCGGTCCAGCAGGTCGCCGCCGTTGGTGCCTGGGGTCATCACCCCGCCCGACGGAAGGAACGGCAGCCCCTTCGACTCCAGGAAGACGGAGAAGACCAGGATCAGCATCAGGCCGAACCAGAAGGCCGGCACGGCGAACCCGGCGACCGACATGGCGGTCAGGGCGTGGTCGATCTTGCTCCCCCGGCGCAGCGCGCCGGTCACCCCGAGCGGGATCGAGATCAGGACGCCGAGCAGGATCGCGGTGATGGTCAGCTCGAGCGTCGCGGGCAATCGATCCAGGATGTGGCTCGAGACGGGACTGCCGTCGATCATCGACCGGCCGAAGTCGCCGTGGACGATGCCGCCGAGCCACGTCAGGTACTGCAGGTACAGCGGACGGTCGAGGCCGAGGTACCGCTTGATCGCTTCGATGTCCTCGGGTTTGAGGGCAGGGTTCAGGTCGACGCCCGGGATGTAGCTCCCGGCCGTCACGTGCATGATCAGGAACGTGATGAGAGTCACGCCGATGACCACCGGGACGGTGGCCAGCACTCGGCGCAGCAGGTACTTGGCGAGCATTCTTATTCAGATCCGGTCGGGAGGGCGCTCCCGACCGGACTCATTTCTCTACTTGCCGTCGGTGACGAACACGTCCTTCATCCAGGCCCGACCCTGGTAGGTGTTGTACGGCGCCACGTTGAAGTTCTTGACGCGGTTGTTGATGCCCCAGAGGTAGTTGGGGTAGAAGAGGATCGGCGCGGGCAGGTCGTCCATGATGATGTCCTGGATCTGGTTGTAGAAAGGCTTGCGCTTGCTCCGATCGGTGGTCTGGAGCGCCTTGGCCATCATGTCATCCACCTGCGGGTTCTTGTACTGCATTCCGTTCAGGCCGCCCGACCCGATGCCGCTCGAGGTCCACAGAGTGGTCTGGTCCGGGTCGGTGTCGCCGAAAGCGATGCCGATCAGGATGACCTGGAACGTGTGCGTGGCGCGGATCTGGGTCACCAGCGTCTGGAACGCGATCGGCCGTGGAGTGGCGTCGACGCCGATGTCATGCCACTGCTGCTGCATGATCGCGACCAGGTTCTCCCGCACCTTGTTGCCTGCGTTGGTGTTGAGCTCGAACGAAAGCTTGACCCCATTGTTGGCCCGAATTCCGTCGGCGCCCTTCATCCACCCGGCCGCGTCCAACAACGACTCGGCCTTGGCCTTGTCAAACGTGTACTTGGGTGTGACGCCTGGGTTGTAGGCCCAGGTGGTGGGGGCTTCCGGCGAGTCCGCGGGCACGGCGTTGCCGAAGTACGCTGCCTTGGCCATGGAGGCCCGGTCCAGCGCGGTGTGAAGCGCTTTGCGCACGTTCTTGTCGCCGAACAGCTGGGACCCCTTCGTGCCGGGTCCCAGGTTGAACTGGTAGTACACGAACCCAGGGTTGATGAATGAGATGGCCGCGAGGTTGTTCACGGTCTTCAGGTTGTCGAACTGGCTCGCGTCAGGCTGGCCCGTGTCGAGCTCGCCCGTCTTCAGCTGCTGGGCGAGAACGACGGCGTCGCTGACGACCTTGAAGATGTACTGGTCGAGGTGGGACTGGCCGGCCCAGTAGTTTTCGTTTCGTGCCAGCACGACCTGCTGGCCCTTGTCCCACCGGACGAACTTGAAGACACCGCTCGAGACCGTCGGGCCCGAGAAGAACGAGTGCGTGTTGAGAGCCTTTGGCGCGGTGTCTCCCAGGACGTGCTTCGGCAGGATCCCATACCGGGAGTGCGTGTCCACGAAGTTGGCCAGGACCTTGTTGAACTGGAAGACGACCGTTTGCGGATCGGTCGCCATGACGCTCTTGACGTAGCCCTCGAGGTTGGCCCGATAGCGGGAGACGAAATCCTTCGTGTCGGGCGAGAAGATCAGCTTGTAGGTGAAGACCACGTCGTCCGCCGTCAGGGGCTGGCCGTCAGACCACTTCAGGTTCGGACGGAGCTTGTAGGTGAAGGTCAGCTGGTCCGCGCTGACGGTCGGCAGGGCCTGGGCCAGCATCGGGATGTTTTCGCCCTTGCCGCTGATCCCCAGGAGCCCGTCGAAGTTCAGCGTGATCATCTGCGTGCTGTTGACGTCGCCCGAGTTCAACGTGTTGAAGGTGGAGATGTCGCTGATCGTGCCCTCGATCAGCTTGCCTCCCTTGACGGGGTTGACGGAAGTGGTGTTGGTGCCACCGCCTCCGCAAGCCTCCAGGAGCTCCACCGCGCCGGCGCTGAAGGCCAGCCAGGCGGCGCTCATGCCCATGCGCCTTAGAAAGTCTCGGCGGGACCACTCCTCCAAGAAGCGTTCGAACTGCTCAAAACCGGGATCACCAGCGCCCTCGTCTCGACTCATGCTCGTCCTCCCCTATTTGCGGCCTGCAGCGGCCGGCTTCGTTTCCCCACGATGATTATGAAGAGTTGTGTCAATTGGTCAAAAAAGAACTCTAATGGCCGCCAAAGTCGCGATAGGAGTCGCCCGCGTCGTGCTCCACCTGCCTGAGTCGGGTTCGCTGAAGGCCAAACGGCAGATCGTCAGCGGCCTGCTCCGCCGGCTCCGCCAGGAGCTCAAGGTCGCGGCGGCCGAGGTGGGCGAGCTGGACCGCTGGCAGCTGGCCGAGCTCGTGGTCGCCACGGTCAGCGGAGACGGCCGGCAGGCCGACCGCGTGCTGGCCGCCGCGCTGTCCTACATCGAGGCGCACAGTGACGGAGCCCAGATCACGGACGTCTCCACGGAGCTCGTTCAGCTATGAGCGCCGTCGAGACGTTGGTCGACGAGTTCGAGGACAGCCTGCCCTTCCAGCTGGACCCGTTCCAGCGCGAGGCGATCGACAAGCTGGAGCGCGGGCGCGGCGGCGTGCTCGTGAGCGCGCCGACCTCGAGCGGCAAGACGATCGTCGCGGAGTACGCCATCTTCCGCGCCCTCAGGGACGGCTCGAAGGTCCTCTACACGACGCCGCTCAAGGCGCTGAGCAACCAGAAGTATCACGACTTCGTCCGCGCCTACGGCGAGGCGACCGTGGGCCTGGTGACCGGCGAGAACACGATCAACGACGACGCGCCGGTCGTGGTCATGACGACGGAGATCCTGCGCAACCTCATCTACGAGGATCCGAAGCGGCTGGACCTCGTCCGCTACGTGGTGCTCGACGAGGTTCATTACATCGACGACTTCCCGCGCGGCTCCGTCTGGGAGGAGATCGTCATCCAGGCGCCGGCCACGATCAAGCTCGTCGGGCTGTCGGCGACGATCGGCAACTACCAGGAGATCGCCGACTGGATGGCCGAGAACCGGGGCGGCATGGAGACGGTGTTCCACGACGAGCGCCCGGTGGAGCTGAAGATGTGGCTGGCGATCAACAACCACCTTTCCCCGCTGTTCAAGGAGGACGGGGGCATCGACCAGCGGACGTGGAGCAAGGCGGCGCAGGACGAGGAGGCGTCGTACCGGGTGGGCGGCTACCGCGGCCTTCCGTCCAACGATCTGCTGCACGTGATCGAGGAGCTCCGCCGCAACGACATGCTGCCTGCGATCTACTTCATCTTCTCGAGGCGCGGCTGCCGCGAGGCCCTGCAGAGGTGCGCGTACCACGAGCTGGACCTGACGACCGCGGCCGAGAAGGAAGCGATCGACCAGGTCGCGGCCGAACGGCTGCAGAGCTTGAAGGACCAGGACGAGGAGGCGCTCTTCCGCCGCATGGTTGACGCGCGGCTGCTGCGGCGCGGGATGGCGGAGCACCACGCCGGCCTCCTGCCCTATCACAAGGAGATGGTCGAAGAGCTCTTCCAGCGCGGCCTGATCAAGGTCGTCTTCGCGACCGAGACGCTGTCGCTTGGGATCAACATGCCGGCGCGCGGCGTCGTCGTCTCGTCGTTCACGAAGTTCGACGGCGTGAACTTCTCGACGCTGACCACCGGCGAGCTCACACAGCTGATGGGCCGCGCGGGCCGGCGAGGCATCGACGTGATCGGACACGGCGCGATCCTCAAAGAGTCGGACGTCGCGATCGGGACCATCTACGAGGTCGCCATGGGCCCGACGCTGGTCGTCGAGTCGAAGTTCCTCCCGAGCTACAACATGGCCCTCAACCTGCTTCGGGTCTACACGCCCGAGGAAGCGGAGGCCCTGATGCAGCGCTCGTTCGGCCAGTTCCAGAAACGCCTGGCCGCGACCGAGACAGATGAGCGGCTGGCCAACGTGCGCGAGCGCCTGGCCGACATCAAGCGCATGTGGGACGAACCGCAGGTGTCGATCGAGGACGTCGCGCAGTACTTCAGGATCGAGGACCGCCGAAGGTCGATCCGGATCGAGCTCAGGCGCTTGCGCCGCGAGGCAGGCTCGCAGCGCAGCGGCCGGCGGGGCCGCACGCGGGCCATGAGCCACACCAACCGCCTGGCGCAGCGGCTCGAGATCGAGGCCAAGGGGCTGCTCGAGCGGCAGCGCAAGCTGAAGGTCGTCCGGTCGCCCCGCTTCGGCGAGCTGCTTCAGAAATACAACGAGATCCGCACTCTGCAGCAGGAGCTCGAGAAGGGCAAGCGCGAGGTGGTCGGCCAGATGGACGAGTACCCGCGCAAGCTGCGGCGCCTGGCCAAGATCCTCGACGAGACCGGCTTCCTGAAGAAGGACAAGCCGACGGACAAGGGCCTGTTCGCGGCCCGCGTGTACGGGGAGAACACCATCCTGGTCGCCGAAGCCGTGTGGCTCGGCTGGTTCGAGGGTCTCACGGCGGAGGAGCTCTGCGGGGTGATGGTGATGCTCGCCGCGGAGGACCGCGAGCGGCGCGGGGACCGCCAGGCGCACTCGCCTCGCCGCTACCCCACACCGGCCATCGCCCAGACCGCGCGACTCGTCCGCTCGCTCTATTTCCGCTTTGCCGACATGGAGCGCGACCTCGACGAGCCCAACCTGCGGTCACCCTCGCATGACTACATCGACTTCGCGTACCGATGGTCGTCGGGCGAGCCGCTGGACCGGATCCCGCTGCCGCCCAACGTCGACATCGGCGACGCGATCAAGGCCATGAAGGCGCTCTACTCGCTCCTGCGCCAGCTCGAGTTCGCGCTCCGGCAGGCGAAGAGCCCACTGTTGGAGACTGTCTCGAAGGCCGTCGTGCGCATGGAGCGCGACGTCATCAAAAGAACCTACTAGTCATGTCTTCCCCGCTTGCGGGGAAGTACCGCCGAAGGCGGGGATGGGGCTCGGCCGAGTGGGCATATCGGCACGCCATAGACTGAGAACCGATGGCGAAGAAACGACGGATCCTCGTCACGGGAGTGGCGCGCTGGTGGGGTGCGCTTCTCGTGCAGCGCCTGGTCGAAGACCCGGACGTGGCCGAGGTGATCGGCATCGACATCCGCGAGCCCCGCTACGACCTCGGCCGTGCGGACTACCTGAAGCTGGACATCCGCCACTCTCTGATCGGCAAGCTCGTGCGCGCGGTCGGCATCGACACGGTCGTGCATACGCTGACCCGAATCGACTCGTTCGACATGGACCCTGTGCGGGCGCACGAGATGAACGTGATCGGAACCCTCAACCTGCTCGCCGGCTGCACGGGCGAAGGGAGCCCGGTGCGTCGCTTCATCCTGAAGTCTTCCGGGCACGTGTACGGGTCTCGGTCCGACCTGCCGGCAGGGCTCCGCGAAGACCACAGGCTGGACAGCAACTCACGCCATCAGTTCGTGCGCGACATCGTCGAGGTGGAGTCCTACGCGAGCGACTTCGCCGTCCGGAATCCGAACATCACGATCCTCGCGCTGCGCTTCAGCAACAGCCTGAACCCGCAAGAGCCGCAGCCGCTGGCGCGCTACCTCGACCTGGAGGTCGTGCCGACGGTCATCGGCTACGACCCCGAGATCCAGCTGATCCACGTCGACGACTGCATCGAAGCGATGGTGCTCGCGACCAGGCGAGGCGCCGCCGGCGCGTACAACATCGCGGCGCCCGGAGTCGAACCGCTAGCGAGCCTGCTCGATTCGGCGGGCAAGCTGCACGCCCCGCTCCTTCCGCCGGTAGGTCTGGGTCTCACCGCGTTCGCGTTCCGCCAGTCGGGCGTCGCTTTCCTTTCCCCCCAGCTGCTCGACCTGCTGCGCTGGGGCCGAAGCCTGTCGACGGCCAAGGCCGCGCGCGAGCTTGGCTTCCGGGCCAAGCGCGACACGCGAGCCGCCTTCGAGGACTTCATCCAGCAGCGCCGCGTCCTGCGGTACGAGCCGGACCGGCACGCCTACCAGTACGAGAAGGAGCTGGAGGATTTCATCCACAGCCGGCAGCCTGCGTCGGCCAACGGGGAGGGCGAGACGAACGGCGCCCTGCCCGACGGTTCGGCTGAGGCTAGACCTCGCCGCCCCCGCCCCCATCGACGACAAGCACCTCACCGTTCACGTAGCTAGCCGCGTCTGAGGCGAGAAAAAGCACCGCGGCGGCGACCTCTTCGGGGACACCCACCCGGCCCATCGGGTTCTGGGCCAGGATGCGGTCGAGGATCTCGGGATTGCCCCATAGGGCCTCCGCGAAGCGGGTCTTGATCACCCCAGGTGCGACGGCGTTGACGCGGACCTTCCCAGCCAGCTCGCGAGCGAGCTGGCGCGTCAGCATGATGACGCCGGCTTTGGTGATGTTGTAGACGCCCAGTCCGACCCCTGGCCGAAGCCCGCCGATGCTCGCGACGTTGACGATGGCTCCGCCGCGCGTCTCCATCGAAGCCTCGTAGACCAGCTTGCTGAGCACGAAGACTCCTCGCAGGTTGACCTCGAAGGTCTTGTCCCAGGCGGCGAGCTCCGCGCCGATGAGCGGCCCGAAGTAGGGATTGGTCGCGGCGTTGTTGACCAGGATGTCGATGTGGGAGAAGCGCTCGATGACCTGCTCGACGAGCCGCTCCAGGTCCTCGGGCCGCCCCGCGTGGGCCGCGATCGCGGTCGCCTTCTCGGGGTGCTGGGCGTTGATGCGTTGAGCCTCGGCGTCCAGGTCCGCCTGCTTGCGGCTGCTGAGGACGACCTGGGCGCCGTGCTCGGCCAGGATGCCGGCGATCGCGCTCCCGATGCCTCGGCTGCCCCCTGTGACGAGCGCGACGCGCCCTGAGAGGTCGAAAAGGGAGCCCGCGGGCACGACTGATACGATAACCGCCGCTTAATTCATTTTTTTCGGGATCAGGGGTTAGATGGCGATTACCGGCAAGGCGGCCGAGGACATCCTCGAGCGCATCTTCCAGCCCACTACCAAGCCAAGCGCGCGCGACCAGGCGGAGGAGACGCTGCGGCATCCCAAGCGCCTGGTCTACGTCGCCATGTCGAACAAGAGCTTCTACTGGCGTGCGCACATCCAGAAGTTCGTCCTTGACTCGGGCCTGGTGCCCGTCAGCCCCTTCATGCTCTTCGACTACTACCTCATGCACACCGTCGACAAAGACGTCGTGCGGGAGGCGATGAACAACCTCCTGTCGCGCAGCGACGAGGTGTGGGTGTTCGGCAGGCTGTCCCTCGGCGTCAAAGTCCAGGTCGGCATCGCCAAGCGCCTGAACAAGCCCATTCGTTACTTCGACATCAGCGACCTACCGGTCGCGGTGATGCCGATCAGCGAAGAGACCGCCCAGGAAGAGCTGAGAGACTAGAGCCGTCGTCTTGGCGCAGGGGGACGGGTGCCGGTTGTTCGTCGGTACCACGCCTCGGGGTTGCCCAGCTCGGTGAGTGTGGGCATCGAATCCGGCCCATCCCAGACCCGGTTCAGCAACGCAAGCCCATGCCTGTCGTACACCGCCTGGCAGAACGCCTCGCCGCGGCGATACTGCTGCAGCTTCAGATCGAGGCCGGTGAGCTTCCAGATCAAGACCTCGAGCGCTGATTTGCCCGAGCTCCGTTCGCGGTAGGCCTTCTCGAGGCGGTCAAATCCTGGGAGCAGCTTGACCCCGAGATTGTTCATCACGAGGTTGCTGTAGCCCTCGACCACCGACATGGTCCCTTGGACCTGGCGCATGATTCGCCACTGGGCCGGCAGAACGCCGGCGAATGCGGCAAACCGTGTCACCGCGGGCCCCTTGTGCGTCACGGTGTCGATCAGAAGCTTCATCGAGTTCTCCATGTGCGGTCGCAGCCACGGGTGGGCCGCGAACTGCCATGCGTGGGTCATCTCGTGAAGGATTAACCACCGCCGCAGATCTTCATCGGGCAGTTGGGCCGTCCTCCGCCACTCTTCGACGTTGGCCTCGACGAGATACAGCCCCTCTCCGCCGATCGGCTCCGCGCTGAGAAGCTGGGGATCGTACTGACCGAGGACCCGCCGGCCGAGGAAGGCCAGCATGTACGCGACGTAGCGATTGACTCCGGCTCGCCCGACCTCGACGATCAGTGAGTTCGGCATGCGGCCGGTTTCCAGCACCGGGTCGACGACGCGACGCAGGATGGCGAGGTTCAGGTCGAGCCAGCCCGCGCGGTCGAGGGCTTCGAACTTCGGCATCGAAGCGCCCTTGGGCAGCGGACCGACGAAGTCCAGCAGCGGCTTCTCGAGCTGGTCGGCCAGCGACCGGTAACTTCTCACCGCGGCAGCCAGGGCCGGCGGATCCATGGTTGGATTCAACAGCCGTGCCTGGGCGATGCGGCGAACCTCCTCCCAATCCAGAAGGAGCGAGGTGCCTCCCCGCGGGCGCACCGCCTCGGCGACCGCCACCGTAGCCAGGCCGAGAAGGGCACCGTAGATCGCCGTCCGTCCCGCTGAGCGCCTCATCGGCTCTAACAGGGTACGAGCGTGGAGGCGTCAAACTTGGCCGAACACATGGTCACGGCTGAATACCAGCCCTTCCTGACAGCGAGCGTGGCTGCCAGCGCTGCGCTCATCGGACTGCTGTTCGTGTCGATTTCGATCGCCCCCGAGCGCGTCTTTGGGGAGGAGGCCGAGTCCGGCCGGATGGCACAGGCCCTGAGCTCCTTCACCGCCTTGACCAACGTGTTCTTCATCTCATTCGCGAGCCTGATCCCGAAGCTCCCGATCGGACCCGTCGTGACAGTGATCGCGATCCCGGCGATCCTGCAAACGCTGGGACTGCTTTTGCTGTTTCCGCAGTGGCGGGCCGACCGCACCCTGCGGCGCGGCTTGTCCCTGTTCGCGATCAGCCTGGCGATCTACGGCTACGAGATGGCCTACGGCATACAACTGTGGGTCGGCTCGCCAGGGCCCGGCGCTCTGACCGGGCTGCTCGAGCTTTTGCTCGGCGCCTATGCGATCGGCCTTGGGAGGGCGTGGGAGCTGCTAGGTGCGCGACGCCTCGGATGGACTGGATGGATCAGTGAGATCGCCCACCGGCTGCGCCAGAGCAGGCCGACCCAACAGGAGCCGCCGAGCGCAAAGGGCTAGTAGATGTAGGGCCAGTGCCGGTTTCGCTTGAAGACGACCTTGCAGCCGTCGCAGCGAAACACGATCTGGACGTGCCGCCGCCCGATGGCCTGCGCGTCGCGGCCGCAGACGGGGCACGAAGCCGTCTCTTCCATGTACATCGCCGGTATGGGGTCCACCTTGATCTCTAGACGCCTTCTCTTCTTTGACATTTGCCTCTTTGTTGCCTTTCCCTCAAACCGGGTTGGTGGTTAAACGTCGAGCTGCGTCACGTCCAGGTTCTTCAGGTCTTCCGGGGGTTCTACTCCAGCGTTCTGCAGACGTTTGAGCAAAGCGAGGATGTAGCGAACGCCAGCGAGGTTGACGTGATGCTCTCGGGTCAGGGTCTGGATCGCCTGGAGCTTCATCACGTCTCGGCGCGAGTAGCGCCTTCGATTCGTAACGGTGCGCCTGGGCTGAATCATGCTCAGGTGCTCGTACATCATCAGAGTGCGGGGATGCACCTCGAGGATCTCGGACGCCACGCTGAGCGTGAAGATCGGCTTGTCGAGGTCGAACGAGGAGTCGTGGTTGGCCGAAGCCGAAGCCGAAGCCGCGACGGGATCGCGTGGTTTGACCTTCATATCTTTGTGGGGCGGGCGGAGTGTGTGGTTTAAGCGATTGGGGGCCTAACTTTCGGTTACAGGGGCGGTTATAGGTTCGCTGCCATTCTGAAGGGGCCTAATGGGACAGGCAAAGTATTTTTGTTAAGGAGTGTCGTCATATCGCCTAACGCAGCCTTGCCAGGCAGCCTTTCGTAGCCGGGACGGCCTGGGCCTTACCTTAAACGGCCGATGCACGCACTCCTCAGCCTTCTGCTGGTCAGCATCTCAGTCGGGCTCAGCAACTTCGCCGGCGCGATCGGGATCGGACTCAGCGGTATCAACGTCCGCACCCGGGTCAGGGTCGGCATCGCGTTCGGCTTCTTCGAGGCCGGGATGCCGGTGATCGGGCTCGTGGTCGGCCACGAGGTGGCGGGATTCTTCGGCCAGTACGGCAAGTACGTCGGCGGCGCCATCCTGATCCTGACCGGGGCTTACACGATCGTGCAGGCCCGCTTCATCAACGTCGAGCAGAAGACGCGGATGCCGCGCAGCCTGCGCACGGAAAGCCTCCTCGTCACGGCCCTCGCCCTGAGCATCGACAACCTGGCCGTGGGCTTCGCCCTCGCCGTCTACCCGGTCGACATCTGGCTTGCCGCAATCAGCTTCGGGGTGGTGAGCATCCTCATGTCGCTCGTCGGTCTCGAGCTTGGCCACCGCCTCGGCAAGCGTGCGGAGGCGTGGAGCGAGGAGATCGGGGGCGCGGTGCTCATCCTGGTAGGCGTCGCCATCGCAGCCGGAGTTCTAGGCTAGTCCGGTGGCCGCGATGCCGTCCCTCGAGCAGGTGCTGCTCTCCGCCGACGGCCACGTCGCCACGGTCACGCTGAACCGACCCGACCAGCGGAACCCGCTCTCGGCCACGATGCTTCGCGACCTCACGTCCGCGTTCCACTGGTGCAGGCACGAGCCCGACGTCAGGGTCGTAGTCCTCACCGGAGCCGGCCGCGTGTTCTGCGCGGGCGCCGACCTCACGAGCTTCGACGGCGAGGCGTCCGGCCTCGAGAAGTTCCGCAGCCGCGATCTCTTCGTCGACCTCTTCCTGCTGATGGCCGAGCTGGGCAAGCCGATCGTCGGCCGGATCAACGGCCACGCGCTCGCGGGAGGCCTTGGCCTCGCATGCTCTTGCGACATCCTGGTCGCCGTCGACACCGCAACCTTCGGCACGCCCGAGATCAACGTCGGGATCTGGCCGATGATGATCCAGGCGATCCTGTCCCGAAACATCCCGCGCAAGGTGCTCCTCGAGATGGAGATGCTCGGCGAACGCATGACGGCGTTGCAGCTGCAGTCGCTCGGGGTCGTCAACCGCGTCGTGCGTCACGAACTGCTCGACTCGACAGTCGACGAGATTGCGACAGGGCTCGCCAAGAAGTCGCCGGTCGCGATGCGGCTCGGCCGGGATTCGTTCTATCGCCACCAGGACATGGACTTCCGCGCCGCCCTCCACTACCTGCACGGCCAGTTCCTGCTCGTCTCCCAGACCGAGGACTCGCGCGAGGGCATCAAAGCCTTCTTCGAGAAGCGCGAGCCGGACTTCAAAGGTAAGTGACCTCGAGGCACGGCGAGCTTCGCGACAAGGCGCTCAAGGGCGGCACGCGCTACCTGGCCAAGCTGCGCGAGCAGCACAAGCTGACCGCGCGAGAGCGGCTCGATCTGCTGCTCGACAAGGATTCATTCGTCGAGGACGGGCTCTTCGCCAACGTGCTGGCCGACGAGCTGCCGGCCGATGGTGTCGTGACCGGGCTGGGCACCGTCGATGGGCGGCAGGTCGCGGTGATGGCAAACGACCCCACGGTCAAGGCCGGCAGCTGGGGCGCACGCACCGTCGAGAAGATCGTCCGGATCCAGGAGACAGCGATGCGGACGCGAGTGCCGCTCTTCTACCTGATCGATTCGGCCGGCGCTCGAATCACCGACCAGATCGACATGTTCCCCGGCCGCCGCCATGCGGGCCGCATCTTCTTCAACGAGGTCGCGCTTTCGGGCGTCGTGCCGCAGATCTGCCTCCTGTTCGGTCCATCCGCCGCGGGCGGCGCCTACATCCCGGCTTTTTGCGACGTCGTCGTGATGGTCGACGGCAACGCCTCGATGTACCTCGGCTCGCCGCGCATGGTCGAGGTCGTGGTCGGCGAGAAGGTGACGCTCGAGGAGCTGGGCGGAGCGCGAATGCACAACACGGAGAGCGGGTTGGGCGACGCGCTGGTCGCCGATGACAAGCAGGCCATCGAGTTCGCAAGGGCCTACTTCCGATTCATGCCGCAGCGGTCCGGTGAGAAGCCGGCGGCGTGCGAAGCCCGACCCGCCCGGGCCGGCAAGCCGATCGCCGAGCTGATTCCCGACGAGCCAAACCGCGGCTACGACATGCGCAAGGTGATCGACGCCATCGTCGACGACGGAAGCTGGCTGGAGCTCAAGAAGCTTTTCGCGAAGGAGCTGCTGATCGGGTTCGCCCGCCTCGACGGCCAGGCCGTCGGCGTCGTCGCCAACCAGCCGATGCAGAAGGGCGGCGTGTTGTTCAACGACTCCGCCGACAAGGCGGCGCGCTTCATCTGGCTCTGCGACGCGTTCGAGATCCCGCTCCTGTTCCTGGCCGACGTGCCTGGCTTCATGATCGGTACCGACGTCGAGCGCCGCGGCATCATCCGCCACGGCGCGAAGATGATCAGCGCGGTCTCGGAGGCGACGGTGCCGAAGATCTCAGTCATCGTGCGCAAGGCGTACGGCGCGGGCCTCTACGCGATGGCCGGCCCCGCGTATGACTCCGACGCGGTGATCGCGCTGCCATCGGCGCAGATCGCCGTCATGGGCCCGGAGCCCGCGATCAACGCCGTCTACTACAACAAGCTCGCCGACCTGCCGGAGGAACAGCGCGCCGCGCGCCGCAAGCAGCTCGAGGACGAGTACCGCGAAGACGTCGACCTGTACAAGCTCGCGGCCAACCTGATCGTGGACGACGTCGTCGAGCCAGACGAGCTGCGCGAGACGCTGACCAGGCGTTTTCGCGCCTACTCGACCCGCGTGTCACCGCGGATCGACCGCAAGCACGGAGTGTTCCCGGTCTAGAAAACGCGGGCGGCGACGAGACCCACCGCCAGCAGCACGACGCCCCACGAGAACGCGCGCAACGCAAGCTCGAGAGGTCGCAGCAGCGCCGGCTCGTCGAGGTGCATCTCGGACCCGTCGCTCAGAGTCAGCGTGCCCGAGACCGACCTCGTCTTCCGCCGGAGCGTGCGCGCCGGCGTGCTGAGGGCGCGCTGGCCATAGGAGATCGCATACGCCGCGGCGGCGGCTGCAATGGCGCCGATGGAAAGGCGGCCGGTCTGGGCGAAGTAGGCGGTCAGGACCGGGAATGCGCCCCAGGAAAGCGCGAACCAGAAGTCGCCGTGCAGCCGGCCACCCAGAAGCTCCAGGTTGTACGCGAAGACGAACAGCACACCCGCCGCGATGAACGGCAGCAGCCCGACTCCGACGACGACTACGCCGGCAACTCCCAGCCCGACTGCGAAAGCAAGCCCGGCGATCGCGGCCGCCCATAGGAGGCCGGCAGGAAGCTCGGTCTGAAGCGGTCGCCCTCGCAGCTCGTCGAGAGCGTGAGCGGAGATTCCGACCGCGAAGAAAAACGCCAGGAGCGTTGCCGCGAGCCTTTGCAGGTTCAGAGCCGGGGCCAGGCTTGCGCCGATCAACACGTAGGACAGGTGCCAGGCCGTGTACGGCGGATGCAGCACCGCCCACACGTCGCGCCGCCACCCGCGCGCGCGCGGCGCGTAATACGCAGGCGCCAGCACCTCAGGCATGGTGCTTGCGGCCCCACATGACGAGCCCGCCGCCCAGGCTCATGACGCGGTCTTCGACGTCGACCATGCCGGCCTCGCGCCACGCCTCGAACATCCGGTGGATCGGCCATTGCCTGTAGAAGGCGTCGATGTTCGGACCAAGAAACCGCCCGGCCTTCCACCACGCGCGGCCCCCGAGCACGTATCCCGCGGGCGGCAGCACGGCGCGGGTGTAGAGGCGCCAGCTGGCGCGCCAGACCGGGTTGGGCGGGACGAAGAAATCGAGGCCCGCCATACCACCCGACGGGCGCAGCATCCGCGCCAGCTCGGCCAGGGTCGCGGCAGGGTCGGCGACGTAGCGGAGCAGGTACGTGAACGAGACAGCATCGAATGATCCCGCCGGAAAGGGCAGCTGCTCGGCGCGAGCGTGCCGAAGCTTGATGCGCTGGTCAAGTCCCGCGTCGTACACCCGTTTCCGCCCACGCTCGAGCATCTCCTCGCTCAGGTCGACGCCGACGATCAGTGCGTCTGTCGCGTGGGCGAGGGCGATGGCGACACCCGCTGTGCCAGTGGCGACGTCGAGGATGCGACGCGGCTTGAAGCGCGCGACGTGGCTCACGAGTACGCGGCGCCACCGACTGTTCTGGCCCAGGGACAGGACTTCCGCCAGGCGGTCGTACCGCTTCGGAAGGCCCTCGAAGAGACCCGCCGCAAAGGCGTTCTCCGGGCTGGCCGCGGGTGGGCCGGGCTCCTCCATGGGCCACTTCAGCGTATCGCTGCTTAGACGAAAAGGGGCTCCGTGTGCGATCGCTCGAGCAACCCCTGCATCGAGCCGTCGTCTGGCGCCGCCTTGAATCTGTCCGCCGCGTCGAGGACGAGCGGCAGCAAATCGACATCGCCGGCGCTGTTCAAAAAAATGCCGTGCCTGCCCATCGCCCACCAGACCGCGAGGTCGATGTCCTCCGGCGAATCGAAGGGCTGGTACCAGGTCGTTCGGGTGTGATCGCGGTCCATCCAGGGCCGGCGCGCGATCGACTTGATGGTCTGCACCGCGACGTTTCGTTCCTCGCACGTCTTGAGCAGGGCCTCGAAGTTCTCGCGGTAGTAGACGTTCTGCATCGTGAGGTAGTTGTAGGGCAGCAAGACGGAATCGAAATCGAAGCGGTCGAGGCTCCGCCTGTGTGTGGCCGCGATCTGTGCGCCGTGCCCCGTCACCCCGATCCACTTGATGAGACCCTCCTCGCGCGCCCACAGGGCCGCGTCCAGGGCGCCGCCCGGGCTCAGGGCCTGATCCCACTCGATCGGGTCGGCGAGCGAGTGGATCTGCCAGAGATCCACGTGGGCCACGTCGAGCCGCTCGAGGGAGCGCTGGATCTCCTCACGGGCACCTCGCTCGTCACGCATGTCTCCCTTGGTCGCAAGGAAGAAATGGCCGGGTTCACGCTTCAACCAGGGCGCGATGCGCAGCTCGGAATCTCCGTAACCAGACGCGGTGTCGATGTGATTGACGCCGTACCGCAGCAGGACCTCGAGCGTCTGGTCGGCGACCTTCTGGGTGACGTGGCCGAGCGAAGCGGCGCCGAAGACGACCCTCGTGCTCTTGTGTCCGGTGCGCCCGAATTCCGCCTTGCGGATCACCACTTCAACCTAGCAGACCCGGAAAGAGGCGAACATCCGATCTGCGCTCAGTCCTTGCTTCGAGGGTCCGAGGCTGTATTGTGGGTTGCCGTTCAGTTCAAATCACGAGGAGGCTGCCAGTGGAGTTTTTCAACCTCAAGACGAAGCAGAAGGTTCAGATCCCGGACAACGAGCTCAAGAAGCGGCGCAGCGTCCGGACGACCAGCGGCGGCAAGCGCCAGGAGCGCTACGCGGTGATCGCGGTGGTGCACGATGGCGGCAAGCCGCTCCAGCTGTTCAAGTTCGTCAACAAGGAGACGTTCGACAGCCTCGACGTTCCCGAGACAAGCTAGGCGGCCGCGACGCGCGGCGCGCCGGCCTCTGACGTTTGGTGCGCCTGGCAGGAATCGAACCTGCTGCCTTTCGGTCCGGAGCCGAACGCTCTGTCCGGTGAGCTACAGGCGCGATAGGTCTCACCCAGTCTAAACTCCGGCCCCCGTGGGCCGGTTGTTCTCGGTGCTGCTGCTGGGGTGCTTGATGGTCGGGTGTCAGAACGAGACACACCCGGCTTTCAGCCCGGTGCCCAGTCCGTCGCCACACACCGAGGCGACGGCCGCGATCCTGCAATCCGGCGATGTGCCGGCAGGTCTCAGCGTATGCCTGGGCTCAGGTCCGATCGACGTCTACCTATCCAACCTCGCGATCGCCAACGCCACGCTGGCGAGCCGGGAGTCCGACCAGTGGCAGCAGATGCGCTTGCAGGGCGCGACGGAAGGGGCGATCTCGGTCTTCGCGGCCAGCCCGTCAGCGTGCAATGTCGAGCTCGGCGCCACGACGAGCGTGAAGGCGATGGCCAGCTTCGTCGCGCGGTTCGCCGACGAGGGTGAGGCCGACCGCGCGTGGCAGATGGGCATCTTCGGTTTTGCCCCCCCACCGCCCGGTCAGCTCACACCCAGCCTCGTGCGCGGAACGGGCACCGGCCTGGGCATCAGCTCGTTTACCTACGAGCGGCCCTCGGTACGACTGGCTTCCTGGCATCGCTCGCTGTTCGTGGCGCTAGTCGTGGTCAGCAACCTCGATGCGAACACGTTCCAGGCCGCGACGGCTGCGATTGACCCTCGCCTAAACTGAAACCCCTACTGCGCCTGTAGCTCACCGGACAGAGCGCTTGCCTGCGGAGCAAGAGGCAGCAAGTTCGATTCTTGCCAGGCGCACCAACTTGCGTTCAGGCGACACCCGTCCGCATCCCGATCTCGCCGAGCCAGCGGCGATACGCGATCGCTGTGCGGTCGCTGCGCAGGTGAAGCTCCGCCTGTAGGTCGAGCGGCAGAAGCTCCGGCCGCTGCGATTCGAGGATCGGCCGGTCCTGCGCGAAGATTCGATCCTGGAACTCGATCATGAGCGACTCGGGCTCGTAGTTCATCGCCATCCACATCCACGCCGAGCTGTCGACGGCATCATGCGGCGTGACCGAGAGGAGCATGCCGAACCCCTGCTCACCATGCTTGATGAATGACGCTGAGAGGGCGCGGTGGACTCGGTACGTGTACGTGACCGTCGAGCCGCGCCCGGTCGCGTATGGATCGGGCTGGAAGACTTTGACGCCGGTCGCGACGACGCCGTTCGGGGTGATCTCGGCCTCGTAATCGGCGATCTCCGGTCGCGACCGATCACCGAGGATGCCCTCGTGCACGAATGGGAAGTGGCCCACGTCGAGGAAGTTCTCGACGACACGCGGGCCACTCGCCTTCACCCGATACGGTCCCGCCATCAGGACCTGGTAGGAGGGGTCCGCCAGCAGCTCAAAGGTCGGTATGGAGGAGGCGCCATCGCCGAGCGTGACCCAGACCACGCCATGCGCAGCCTCGGCTCGATAAACGTCCACGCACGCCTTCGCCGGCGGCTTCTGTTCGGGATGCGCCGGCATCAGGATGCACCGTCCGTCGCGGGCGTATGTCCACCCGTGGTACGGGCACTCGAGGGCCGCACCGTCGACGACCTTGCCGAGAGACAGCCTCGTGCCCCGGTGCACGCAGAGGTCCCGCCACGCGAAGTACTCCGAGCCCGAGCGCCACAGGACGATGTCCTCGCCCAGAAGACGCGCGCCGAGCGGTCCACCGCTTGTGAGCTGGTCGACGCTTACTACCGGGTGCCAGTCATTGACGAGGACCGGGTCGTCGATCACGTCGGCCAGACACTAACTCTTGAATGCCGCGAGGTCCTGGTCGGCGTCGGCCAGAGCCTTGGTGGACGGGCGTGCGCCGGTGGCGATGAGCCGTCCAGCTTTCGCCATCTCGCCCTCATGGTCCAGCTCTGGATCGCCGCCGCGATTCAGACCGACCGCGGCCCGCAGGACACCCTCCTGCAGGTAAAAGCCGATGAGCTTGTGCTCTCGGACCGACCCGCGCACGACGAACTCGTCCCACTTCCGCACGTGGCCCACGTACTCGAGCTTGTCCTCGTACTGGTCGGACCAGAACGTGTACAGGTAGTCGTATGGATCGCGCGATCCGAGCATCGAGCGCGCCACGGCCGCGCCCTGCTTCTCCGCGTTGTTGTAGTGCTCGACCCGGACCCGCCCAAACAGCGGATGAAGATGGTTGGCGACATCGCCGGCGGCCCATATCCCGGGCACATTCGTCTGGCACGTCGCGTCGACGAGCACCCCATTGTCAACGGCCACGCCGCTGCCTTCCATCACCTCGACGTTCGGCTGGATGCCCACCGCGACGACCGCAAAGTCGCATGGCAGATCGCGGCCGGCTGAAGTGATAGCCCGCTCGACATCATTGGCGCCTTCGAAGCGAATTACCTGGTCACCCGTGATCAGCTGCACCCCCGCGTCGCGATGAATGTCTGCCATCACCGCGCCCATCTCGGGGCCCAGGACCGACTCGAGGGGAGCGTTGCCGGGCAGCACCGCGGTTACCTCCACGCCCAGCTGGCGCAGTGAAGCGGCCACCTCGGACCCGATGAAGCTCATCCCGACGACGACGGCCCGCCGGCCCGGGCGCGCTGCCTCTTTGATGGAGTCGGACTCGGCCACGGTCCGCAGCTGGTGGATTCCGCCCAGCCGTGCGCCAGGAATCTCGAAGTGCCTGTTCCGCCCGCCGGTCGCGATCAGCAGCTGCGTGTAGGGGATGGCATCGCCCGCCAGCATCTCGACCTTACGCGCGGCGACGTCGACCCGAACGGCGGTGCCACGCACGAAGTCGACGTCGTGCGACGGGTACCAATCAGGCGGTGCGACGAGCCAGCCGTCCAGTGCCTCCTTCCCGCACAGGTACGTCTTGGACAGCGGCGGGCGCCCGAAAGGCCACCCGGGTTCGTCGCCGATCACGATGACAGGGCCGTCGTAGCCGTCTTCGCGAAGCGTCCGGGCGGCGACGCCACCTGCCATTCCCGAGCCGAGGATAACGATCATTTCTGCTGCGGCTAGCCGCCACCAAGATACTTCTGGAGTCCAGCGTTGAGCGCCGCCGCGACCTGCTGCTGGCCTGACGAGCTGCTCGCCAGCTTCGCCTCGGACGCGTTGGTCAAGAACAGCGGCTCGACCAGCGCTCCCGGCATCTGGCTCGGGTTGTCCACCCAGCCCGTGGCCGCGGGGCCCAGCTCGATGAGATGGCCATAGAGGCTGCCCGACGCGGTGAGGGTCGGAGCCGCCAGCTGGTCGTCCGTCCAGACGCCGCGGTCCGATGTGCCGAGCCCGGCCACGAGCGCAGACTGCAGGTCGGCGGCCAGGCGCTTGTTCTCGGCCGCGAAGGGCCTCTCTGCGTCGTAGAAGGTCTCGGTGCCGCCGACGGCGGGGTCGTCGAAGGCGTCGAAATGGATCGACACGAGCACCGACGCGCCCGCTGCATTGGCACAGGCGGCGCGCGTCACCAGGTCGCGGTGCTCCGCCGAGTCGGTCAATGCACCCGTCACCGTGTCGTTGGGGCCCAGGATCGTCACCGACGAGTCCTCTGTCCGAGACATCACGACTCGAAAGCCACCGTCGCGCAACAGTGCCGCCAGGCGCGTGCCAACCGCCAGTGCAACATCCTTCTCGAGCACCTGGCGCCCTCCGCTCATGCCGACCACGCCGGGATCGAACCCGCCATGCCCGGGGTCGATGAAGACTGTCTTCTCGGAACGTCCGAAGCTCACGCACGCACCCTGCTCCACACCGCTGAGCGCGACCTGTTCGGCCGCCTGACCCGGTCCTGGCTCGCCGGTCAGACCGGCGCGAGCCGGCAGGACGGATCGGGCGGCCTCGACGATCGTTGGCAGCGAGAAGACGCAGGTGAGCAACAGCGCGACGATGAGCGCTGAGCGAAGCGGGGACGACGATCCTCGCCGGCGCCGAGTGCGGGCTGAAGCGTAGGGCGGCTTTGCGATCGGCCGCGTCATTCTAGAGGCCCGAGCGGGGCGCTACTTGATCCTGGCGTTCTCCGTAGTGGCGGCTTTCTTGCTGGCGGCAGGATCGATGTTCAGGATCACGAGGATCACCATGAAGGCCCTGTTCTGCCAGACCGCGGCGAAGAAGGTCTGGTTGCCGACCGGCCTCGAGAGCGTGATCGAGTTGGGACCCAGACCCGTGGTGGCCCCTTCCTGCACGGCATTGCCTCCCGACCTCAGCGTCGAAGCGCTGAAGCCGAAAACCGAGCTGTCGCTTTTGTAGCCCGCGACGGCGCTCTTCTCGTCTTTGAACTGAACGACGAAGTTCACGACCAGCCTGTAGACCGCGGCGGCCGGGTCCGAAGCGCTGCTCTTGATGTCGGAGCACCTGGCGCGGCTGTCGGTGTACAGAGCTACGTACGCCGATGTTGCGCCGCTCTTCTGCAGCTCAGACCAAGAGCTGGCAGTCGACTTCGCGGTCTGGGGATCTGGCGATTGCTCCTGCTTTATGAAACTGGAGATGTCGCCGGTGAGGTCGCATCTCACGAGCCCGCTCGGCAGGTCGCCCTGCTGCACGGCCACGTTGGCGGCCGTCAGACCTGGCGGCGCCGCGGCCGAACCTCCGCACGCGACGGCGCCTATGGTCGCGATGAGAATCGCGAGCACTGACCTGGTCACGGGCTCAGGCTAACAGCGGGGGAGCCGATAATCGCTGGGAACCGTCGATTATCATGAGCTCGGCCTCGACATGCCACTCGCCCTGCAGGCCGCCGCCCACGAATATCTCGGCTGGCTTCAACTCGAGGCGAACCGCAGCCCGAACACGGTTCGCGCCTACGACTCCGAGATCCGGAAGCTGCTTGGATTCCTCACCGCGAACGGGCACTCGCTCGAGGTCGACAAGCTCCGCCACGACGACCTGCGCGCGTACCAGCGGCACCTTGCGGGACGCCTGAAAAGCCCCGCCTCACGGGCCCGTGCGCTGGTTGCGATCCGCTCGTGGCTGCGCTGGATCGCGCGCGAGGGACTGATCGACCGCGACCTGTCCAACGGCATCACGCTGCCGAAGCTCGAGCAGCGCCTGCCGAAACCGATCGACCCGGACGAGCTGGCGCGCCTGCTCACCGCGCTGCCGCATGAAACGCTGCCGGAGAAGCGGGACCGCGCCCTCGTCCAGTTCCTGGTCAGCACCGGATGCCGCATCTCGGAGGCGCTTGCGCTGGACCGCACCGACTTTCCCCGCTCGGGCAACCGGCTCGTCGTGACCGGCAAGGGCGCGAAGCAGCGGAGCGTCTACCTGACCGTCGACGCCCGCGCCGCGATGGAGGAGTACATGTCCGCGCGCGAGGACGCGTGCCTCGCGATGTTCATCAACTTCGACCGAGCGGCGCAGGATGACCGCGAGCGGCGGCTCACTTCCGCGGGCGCGCGGTACATCGTCAAGCAGATTCGCCTTGAGCTCGGCGCCTGGTCTTTCAAGTCGCCGCACGTGGCGCGGCACACCGCGGCGACAACGCTGCTGGAGGTGACGGGCGGCGACGTGCGCCTGGTGCAGGAGGTGCTCGGCCACGCCAACCTGAACACGCTGCAGGGTTATACGAAGATCGTCGACAGCCGAAAACAGGAGGCATACCGCCTCTACCAGAAGTTCCTGGATGAGAAGAAGGAGGCCAATCCCTAGACGCTCGGCAGCGCTTACTATCTGGGCGTGGTCGAGCTCAAACAGGCCAAGCTCCTGGAGGGTCTGCCGGACTCCGAGGTGCGGTCGATCGAAAAGCAGATGAAGACCGTCAAGCACCCGTCGGGCCACGAGATCGTGCTCCGAGGTGACAACGGCGTCGGGTTCATGATCATCACCGAGGGCACAGTCCTCGTGAGGACCGTCCAGGGCAAGGTTCGCAAGCTGGGGCCGGGCGACTCATTTTGGAGAGATGGCTCTGCTGGACCATGAAGGCCGCAGTGCCACCATCACCGCGGAGTCGGACGTCACCATGGCGACCATCCCCGAGTGGAACTTCAAGCCGTTCCTCCAGGAACACCCAGAGGTGGCGTACCGCCTCCTCCAGACCCTGAGCAGGCGGGTCCGCCAGGCCGAGGGAGAAGGCTAGGCCGGCCTCCGCGCTCGAAGCCGCGCCCGCACGGACCCGGCCTCTGGTTTGATCCTGACGAGCTGAGCAGCAGATGGTCGCAGATCGGGCTGCTTGTTCACGGTTCGAAAATAAGCTCGCGCACCTCAGCACCTAGCGCGGGGCCGGGCACCACGTTGCCGGTTTGGTCGTCGACGGCGAGGATCCGGGTGTCGTAAGGGGGTCCGCCGAGATATTGCGTGACGAAGATCGTGTGTGAGGCCGGATCGACCCCAATCTCGGCGCCGACCCGCCCCAGGTCGGTGCCTCCGACCGGCGTTTCGACGCCCGAACTCGGGTCAAGGCGAACCAGCTGCGATGGGCAGCAGCCGGTGACCGCGAAAAGCCTTCCAAGAGACGTGTCGAAGGCGAGCCCGAGCACCGGGGTCGCCAAAATCGGGCCTGTCGTGAGAGTGTTGGTGCTGATGTCGAGGCTGAACAGCTGGCTGGTAAGAAAGGCACAGCAGGTCGTCGGCGCCGGTGCCTGGCTGATCGCGTAGAACGTGTGCGAGGCAGGGTCGAGGGCCGTGGGAGTGAAGGTGTCCCCGAAAAAGTCGGCCAGATTCGTCTCGGCGCCAGTGGCCAGGTCGACCCGGACGATGTGGCGCTGGGACTCGAGGGTGACGGCGTACAGGCTGCCTGAGGTCGTGTCGAACGCGAGCCCAACGATGGGGTGTTGGAGGAGCGTGACCGACACCGATCCGGTCGTGGTGTCTATGGTCAGCAATCGTGCGGTCTGAGCGAGCATCTCGGCCTCGAACAGCCGATGAGTTGCGGGATCGGCCGCCAGATTGCTGCCGAAAACGAGATCGGGGCTCGAGATGTCCGCGAGCGTGTTGACGGCGCCGGTCGCCGGGTCGACCCCGACGACGACTTCGAGCGTGGGGACGATGCCGAAAAGGCCGGCCGCCCTGGCGCCGTAAGGGGGCGTCACCCTGGTCGTGAACGGGCTGGACACCGGACCGTAGGAGTTGCCGTTGTGGTCTTGCCACGTCACCGACGCAGTGTCTGTGAGGCCGCCCCACGACTGGTTGCCCGGCACGGCATAGGTTGCGGTGGCGGTACCCGCAGTTCCCTTTGCGAGGGCAGATGGCACTCCGCTGACAGAGCCGCTGGAGCCGTTGGCGATGCTGTCAACGACTGACAGCCCTTCGGCAGAGGCACCGCCGACGTTGCTCAACAAGATTGGATTTGTTTCAGTAGCGCCCGCACCAACACTCGGAGGCCCTGACTTGTCGATCGACACTATCGGCAGGTGCTCGATCGTCGTGACCGGCGGCGGTGGAGGCGCCGCCACCAGCACCACGCCGGCCATGCCGCTGGCGGATGCCGATGCGGTGAGTGGAGCGCCTTCAAGCGCCCGGAGGGCTGCGAAGTAGTCAGTATCGGATTCGCCGCTCGCCTTGGCAGGCGGACGCGGCACCGTAAACGCGCCTGACACCGACGCCGATGCCCCACTGGCGAGCGAGGCAAGCGATGGATTGGTGGTCGCGTTGAACTGCAGTTGCATAGCGTTCGCCGGCGGATTGATGGTGGCGCTGAGGTTGGTCAGCGTGGCTGAGGTGCCGCTGCTCGCCAGCAGTCCAGTGAACTCGACGTTGACGATTGAAGGCTGAACCACGTTGGGATTCGTCGGCGTCACCTCGATATGAAAGCTGTTGCGGACCCTTGCACCTCCAGTGAGCGCGGCCGCCTGGGATGGGGTCAGTGCCGCCCTCGCGGAGTAATGCCACTGAGCCAGGTCATGGCTGCCAATGAAGGTGCCGAGGATGGGATCGTCGCCAGACGGGTAGGTGACCCCGAGGGCCGCGACAGCTGCCGGCGACAGCGCGAGGCCGCTTCCGCCTGGCGAGGGAACGGCCGGCGCGTAATTGGAGGCCGTCGCAGCGGTACCTGCAAGGACGGTCCATGTGATGCCGTCCGTCGACGTGTAGATGTCGTCCCAGTACGACACAACCGCCGCCGTGGCAGTACCCGTGGCCGCGGCGTACAGGTCTCCGGCGAGAGACAACGTCGCTCCGGTGTTACTTAACGTAACTGTGTATGCAATGACGTCACCGGGTATCGCCGAATCCTTGTCGCGGGAAAGCATGAGGCTGAGTTGGGGAAGCAATGTCGCCTGCGCGACTGTCTTGGCGACGGGCGCCGCGGTCCGTTGCGCGGTGCCGCTCCAGCCTCCCGACGTGCTGTTGTCGCTGTAGTGGAAGCGGAAACTGAACCTGTCCACCGTGTCGGTGGCGGCAAATGCCGTTGTGAACAGCGCGCCGCGGGCGTCATCCATCACGCCCCCCGCGCACAGGTCAGGCGCGAACAGCGAGCCCTGGTAGACAACTGGGCTCGACTGGTCGCCCGATGGGTACCAGGCCGTGCTGTCCTCGGGGTCGATGACCGTCTGGTCATGGAGCGGAATCGTCAGCGAGGGGGACGAACCGTTCGGGCATGTGACCAGCAGCGCCACGTAGCCGCTGGTGAAGACCGCGGTGGTCGCTGGGTGACCGCCGGGCATCGCGAAATCGAATCCGGCCCGCAGCACATCTCCGGGTTTGATCTTGAGGTCGCCCTCCATCGCCTGCGGCCCGAGCACCACAGAGCCCACGCCGGAGGGGATGACCGGCGGCGCCGTAGCCTCGACCCGCATCGACGTCTGGGCCGCCAAGAGCACGACACCCGCGCCAAGGGAGAGCCAGATCCGCCGTCGTGTAAGGCCGGCCATCTCCCTCCCCAGATCCGTATCTGTTTGGCCGTCAGATTAGCAGCGCCGGTGGCTTGGTGACTCCACCTTTACGCCTAGCTCTTGTTGGCATAAAAGAAGGCCGGAATCGTATTCGAAACCGGCCTTAGGAGCTGCTAGAGCTTGTTATTCGTCCTCGATCTGGTTGTACATGAGGCTGTCCTGGATCTCGTATAGAGCATCCATCGCCTCCATCACCGACGCCGGCTTCGCCTGGGCCAGCACGGTGACCTCGGGCGACTCCTCGATGACCTTGTTGATCGCGACCGAGAGCACGGGCGGCATCTGGCGCTGGTCCGCCAGGTTCAGCATCTCCAGCTCGTTCAGGAGCTTGTCGATGTACCGCATCTTGTTCCGGCGGGCGTACTTGGCCCGCTGGATCCGGCGCTCCCGGGCGGTCATGTGCTCGATGGCGCGGCTGGCCTGCTTGATCATGGGCATCTCCCTATCTCCTCCAGGTACCAGTTTAGGACGCCTCCGCCTTTTGTCAAGATCCACCTGTAATAAATCGTTTTACCGCTTCAGGCCTGTGCTAGCATCCCGAATCAGCGACCGGATGAGCCCACCATGATTGCCGGCCATTCGAAACGCATGGAAGTCCTCGAGCTGCTGCGGCGCAAGGGCCGCTCCAGCGCGGAAACGATCGCCAACGACCTCGGCGTGACGCCGAACGCCGTCCGCCAGCACCTCACGAACCTCGAGCGCGATGGGCTGGTGGTGAGCCACCCCGAGCGCAGCGGCCGGGGCCGGCCGTCCCTCCTCTTCGCCCTCACCGAGCGGGCCGACTCGGTCTTCCCGAAGCGCTATGGCCAGCTGGCGACGATGGTCCTCCAGGAGGTCCAGGAGATGGGCGGCCCGGAGGCGCTGGACGAGGTCTTCGCCCGCGTCGCGGCGCGCCATGCCGCCGCAATCGAAAAGGACCTGGCGGGCCTCAGCTTCGACGACAAGTTGAGCCGGGTCGTCGCCTGGATCGGGCGGGCCGGCACCCTGGCGGAGCAATCTGAGTCCGCCGAAGGCGTCAAGGTGACCATCCACAACTGCCCCTTCCGCAACACGGCGCTGAAGTACCCACAGGTCTGCACGATCACGCCGCAGCTCATCACACGGCTGACCGGCGCGGCCGTCTCGCAGTCAGAGTCGATCCACCGCCACGATCCCTTCTGCTCCTTTGTCGTCCAGCGCCCTACCCCGACTGACTAGCTCTCAGGTCAAGCAGGTCGACGCGCTCTGCGAGGAGCGTTTCGGCATTGGCACCGACTGGCTGATGGAGGCGGCCGGCTGGCAGGTCGCCCGGTTTTGCGGCCAACGCGCGGCCGTGGTCTGCGGGGTGGGCAACAACGCCGGCGACGGGCTGGCGGCGGCGAGGCACCTGCACCGATGGGGTCGCCTGGGATCCGTGTCGTGCGTCGACCCATCGCGCCTGCGCGGGGCCGCCGCCCGCGAGCTCGAGGCCCTGCGCAAGCTGGGCGTGGACGTGTCGGGCGAGCTCGTTCTTGGCGAAGCGAAGGTGGTCGTCGACGCGATCTTCGGGACTGGCCTGTCCCGCGCCCCCGAGGGCAAGTTTGCCGAGTGGATCGAGTCGATCAACGCCTCAGGCAAGCGGGTGATCGCGGTCGATGTGCCGTCGGGGCTCGACGCGGATTCGGGCGTCGCCTACTCTCCAACTGTGCGGGCAGACGTGACGATCACCCTGGGCCTCCCGAAGGCGGGCCTGTCGAAGGTAGCCGGCCGGGTCCTGGTCGCCGACATCGGAGTGCCGGATGAGGCGTACGCCGCGCTGGGCATCCGCGTGCCGCCCGGACTGTTTGCCAGAGGAGAGCTCATCGAGCTGTGACGAGAGAGGTAGTCTGGGACCACGGAGTCTCGCTCCCCGGGCATCATCTGTGGCTCGACCCGCTCGTGGTGCGCAGCTCCGCCTTCATCTCCCACGCACACACCGACCACGCGCGGCGCCATAAGGAGGCGCTGCTGACCCCGCAGACGCTGGCGCTGATCCCGGAAGCCCGGCGGCCGCGCGGCTGGCGGATGCTCGGCTACGGCGATGCGATGCGCCGGGGGCCCGCCAAGGTGACGCTCTATTCCGCCGGGCACATGCTCGGCTCGGCGCAGCTCCACTTCGAGCACGACGGTACGTCGCTCCTCTACACCGGCGACATCAAGCTGCGCCAGACGGGGGGCATCCAGACGTTGGTCCCGAAAGCAGACGTGCTCATCCTCGAGAGCACGTACGGACGCCCCCACTTCCGTTTCGGCGATCCCGACTCGACGGTCGAAGACATCGCGCGCTGGTGCCGGCGCGCGCTCGAGAGCCGCGTCACGCCGGTCCTGCTCTGTCATGCGCTCGGCAAGACTGAGGAAGTGATGCTTGCGCTTGCCCCGTACGGCTTCACGTTCGCGCTCGAGAAGCGCTGCGTGCCGTGCGCGCGCGACTACGCAGGGGCGGGCTGCTCGCTGCCGGACTGGATCGAGCTCGACGGCGAGCCGCTCGGCGAGCGCGTGGTGATCGCACCGCCCGCCGGCAAGGACGAGATCCGCCGCTGCCTGGCGCGGTATCGCACGGCGCTGGTTTCAGGCTGGGCCAAAGACGCGGAGTTCGCGCGACTCTTCGGCGCGGACGCGGCCTTCGATCTCTCTGACCACTGCGATTTCGACGAGCTGATGGAGGTCGTCGAACGCTCCGGCGCCGACCAGGTGTACACGGTTCACGGCTACACCGAGGATTTCGCGCGCAGCCTACGCAAGCGTGGCATCAAGGCCTGGGCGCTGGAAGCGAACGAGCAGCTGGCGCTCGCGCTCTAGCCCACCGACTCGAAGACCTTGATCGTCCAGGCGCACGTCGTCGTGACCTGGAGGTAGAACGTACCCGGGTTCGCAAAGCGGGACGTGTCGGCGGCGGCTTGCTTTCCGTCCGCCACGACGCCTCGATTCTTGAAGTCGGGTGTGTGGTCGGAGGCGTTGTAGATGTCGACAAAAAAGCTTCCGCCGCTGCCGGTGCCGCAGTCGAAGGACCATGCGATGCTCCACGCGCCCGAAGCGGTGAAGGACTGGGTTGTTTGCGTCCCGGTGCCCGACGCCCGCAGCAACACGTTCTCGCCCGGGTGGTCGGACGGCGCGCCACATGCGGCCGCCAGCACGGTCGCGGCGAGCAGCGCGAGGCGGGCCCGGCCTACCGGAGAGCCCACCCCGATCGCAGGACTGCGCGGCGAAGGTTGTGGTCGGCCGCCGCCGCTTCGCTGAGCTTCATCAGGAGCAGGTCCACCCACGCGGCAAGCTCGACGGGCGGCGCCAGCTCGATCGAGTCGTTCTTCACGCGGGCGCGGAAACTGCGGCCGTCGACGTCGATCGCGACCTCGGTGATGGGCCCACGGTTCAAGTGGCCGCGCTTCACGTGCGCGATGGGAATCCGCTCCACGAGATAGTCGAGGAGCTCAGACGGCTCATCCCGCTCGACGAGGGGCGCGTGGCAGAAGACGCACGCGTCGTCGATCGGAAGCGCTGGGGCGGAACAGACTGGGCAATTCATTTGTGTGGCGGTGTTAGGAGGGCTGTTTCAGTCGGTGTAGCGGGTAATTGTGCGGTCCTCGCGCCGTTTTTCAGCCTGGTATAGCGGGCAATCCTCGAAATTACGTACGCAGATGGGCGGGCTGTCGCTCAGCGCGTACTTGCGCTTGGAGCGGCGGTCGACGTGGCAATCGAACTTGTACACGCGCAGTATGAGCTGGCGTTCCTTGACCAGCTCCTCGAGGTACGGGCACCGCCGCATCCCGTCCTACGATAGGCGACCGTGCTGGAATTCGCCCGCGCCGGCGCCGCCGTGGCCTCGACAACGGCCACGCTCGAGAAGACCCGGGTTCTCGGCGCGTACTTTCGGACGCTTGACGAGGACGACCTGCGGCGCGCCGCCGTGTACATGAGCGGACGCGCCTTTCCGCCCTCCCAGCGGCGGACCCTGGGCCTCGGCTGGTCGACCCTGAGCAAGGTCGTCTCGTCAGTCTCGGGCCGCGACGAGGACGAGCTCGACAACCTGTTCCGGAAGCACTCGGACATCGGCAACTGGGCCGGCGAGGCGCTCGACGGCTCCACGCGGCCGGAGCCGGTCACCCTGGAGGATGTCGAGCGGACCCTCGAGGCCATCCGTACGGCCCGTGGCGCCGCCAAGGCGAAACCGATGGAGCACCTCATCCGGCGCATGGACCCAGAGGCCGCGCGCTTTTTCGTGAAGATCGTCTCGGGCGAGATGCGCATCGGCCTGAGTGAAGGCCTGGTCGAGGCCGCGATCGCCGAGGCCTTCGGCGTCCCGATCACGCAGGTCAAGCGCGTCCACCTCGTCACCGGTGACATCGGCGAGACTGCGGTCCGGTGCAAGCGCGGGGACTTCGAGGCAAGCACGATCACGCTGTTTCAGCCAGTCAGGTTAATGCTCGCGAGCCCGGTCGAGACCCCTGGCGAAGCGTTCGACCGCATGGGCGCGGACACGGTGTGGACGGAAGAGAAGTACGACGGCGTGCGCTGCCAGCTGCACAGGCAGGGCTCACGCGTGGAGCTGTTCTCGCGCGACCTCAAGGAGACGACGAGCGCCTTCCCCGAGCTCGTGGAGGCCGCGCCGGGCATCGGCCACGACGTGCTGTTCGACGGCGAGGTGCTCGCGCATCGCGAAGGACGTGTGCTTCGGTTCTTCGAGCTGCAGCGACGGCTCGGCCGCAAGAAGGTCGACATGGAGCTGAGGCGCGAGGTGCCGGTGGTGCTCGTGATCTTCGACGTGCTCTGGCTCGACGGCCGGACCCTGCTCGATGAGGCGCTCACCACCAGGCGCAAGCTCCTCGAAGGCCTGGGCCTCGAGCACCCGTTCCTGCTCGCGCGCCTGGAGGAGGCGACCGACCCGGATCACCTGGACCGGATATTCGCCGAGACCCGCGAGCGCGGCAACGAAGGCCTGATGGTCAAGGACCCGCTGAGTCCCTACACGCCGGGGCGTCGAGGCCTCGCGTGGCTCAAGCTGAAGCGGCCGCTGGCGACGCTGGACGTGGTGGTCACCTCGGTCGAGTGGGGACACGGCAAGCGGAAGGGCGTGCTGTCCGACTACACCTTCGCGGTCAAGGACACCGGCTCAGGAAAGCTGGTCAACGTCGGCAAGGCGTACAGCGGGCTGACCGACGCCGAGATCGCCAGGTTCACCAGGCGCTTCCTCAATATGACCGTCGAGGACAGGGGTTACTCGCGGGTCGTGCGGCCCGAGGTCGTGCTCGAGGTCGCGTTCGACTCGATCCAGCACTCAGGCCGGCACCTGAGCGGCTTCGCGCTGCGCTTTCCCCGCATCGTCCGCATCCGCGACGACAAGCCGGTAGAGGAGATCGACACGCTCGAGCGGGTCGCGGAGCTCTACGAGCGCTACTTCGGCGAGAAGTCCGAGGTCTCCTTGAGCGACGTGGCGGAAACGTGAGCCTCTCCATCCGGCCCTGCGGGCCACCTTCCCCGGCGAGCGGGGAAGGGAAAGGGAGGTGAGGCTCACCTTCATGGGCACGGCCGGCGCCCGCTTCATGGTCGCGAAACAGCTCGCCGCCTCGGGCGGCCTCTTCATCGAAGAGGGAAGCACCCGTATCAGCCTCGATCCCGGACCCGGCGCCCTGGTTCATTACGCGGCGCGCAATGTCGACCTGACGACGCTCGACGCGATCGTGCTGAGCCATCGCCATCTCGACCACTCGAGCGACGTCAACGTGATGATCGAGGCGATGACCGACGGCGGCTTTGCTCACCGGGGAATGGTCTTCTGCCCGTCGGACGCGCTCGACGACGACCCCGTGGTGCTGAAGTACCTGCGCCGCTTCCCGCGTGAGATCGTCCGCCTGGCCCCCCAGACCACATACACCGTCGACGACATCACGTTCACCACCAGCGGACGCCATGTCCACCAGTGCGAGACATACGGTTTTCGCTTCGGCGACAGGCTCGGCTGGGTCACCGACTCCGGGTATTACGACAGCATCGCGGAGGAGCACCGTGCGGACGTGATGGTGATCCATACAGTGCTGCAGTACTGCCGCCCCGAACTGCCTCACCTCTGCATCGCGGACGCGGAACGCATCATCCGAGAGGCAAAACCGCGCCTGGCGCTCCTCACCCATTACGGGATGGCGGTCTGGCGCGCGAATCCGACCGAGATCGCGGCCGACCTCACGCAGCGGATCGGGACCGAGGTCCAGGCGGCGCGCGACGGAATGTCGAACGAACTGTGAACCGATGGCAGTGGCGCGGCCGCATCGCCCTGCTCGGCGTCGCGCTGGCCTTCTGCCTCTACCCGCTGGTGCCCAACGAGGACGTCATCAACTCGGACTGGCCCGCCTTCGCGACCGGGGCGCGCCTGATCATGCACGACCCCGCCCACCTGTACGACCTGGAAGTCCAGCGAAGCGTCGAGCGCGACGTGACCGGAGGCCGGGTGCTCGTCACGCTCGGCATCCAGGGCATCCTGCCGTACCTGGCTCCCGCCTGGGTGGCCCTAATCGCGGTGCCGTTCGAGCTGCTCGGCACGGACGCCGGCGGCCGGCTGTGGATTCTCTTCGGCCTGGCCTGCCTGGGCCTCGGGCTCTACCTGGCGGTCCGCCCGCGCCCCCCAACCGACATCCTGCCAGCATTCGCAAGCGTGCCGACCGCGCTCGCGATGCTAAACGCCCAGCTGGACGGGATCGTCGTCCTCGGCCTGGGCGGCGCGATCGCGCTTTGGTCGCGCCCATACCTGGCCGGGTTGGCCCTCGGCCTGACGCTCATGAAGCCACAGCTGGTGCTGCCTCTGGGGGTCGCGCTGATCGCCACGCGCCGCTGGAAGATGATCGCCGGCTGGGCGACCGCCGGCCTCGCGCTCCTGGTCCCGACGCTCTTGCTGAATTCTCACTGGCCGCTGGACTGGCTCGCCCAGACTCGCTCCACGGTGCAGACGGGGGCGCGGGAGATCGACCTGGCCCATTTCGCCGTGGCGTTCCCGGGCTCGATGCAGGGCCCGGCGCTGGCGGCCCTGACGCTGATTGCGATCGCCGCTGTGCTGGCGTTGGCCTGGCGCCGTCGCGAACAGTTTCAGCCCGCGGCGGCGGTCGTGATCGCCGGCGGCGTGGTCGCGGCACCGCATTCGCTCCCGGCCGACCTCGTGCTGGTCGCGCTCGCGATGGCGGTGTGGGGCAAGGCACGCTGGTACGAGTGGCTCGGCCTGTCGGTCGCCGCGCTCGTTACCGCCCTCGCCGTACCCCCGATCCCGGCCGTCGTCGGCATCGCGACGGTCGCGTGGGTCTGCCTTCGCGCCTCGGGGCTGATTACCTGGAAGTCGCCAGGACAGGTACCCGCGTCTGCTGGATGATGCCGTCGATCAGCCCATACTCGACGGCTTCCTCGGGTGTGAGGAAGTAGTCGCGGTCGGTGTCCTTCTCGACCCTGGACAGCGGCTGGCCGGTGTGCTGAGCGATGAGCTCGTTCAGCACGGTCCTGATGCGAATGATCTCGCGGGCGTGGATGTCGAGGTCGCTGGCCTGGCCCTGAAGTCCTTTTCCACCGATCAACGGCTGGTGCATGTGGATCGTCGCGCTCGGCAGCGAAAAGCGCTTGCCTTTTGCGCCGGCCATCAAAACCACGGTGCCGAAGCTTGCCGCCCGGCCGATGCAGACCGTGGAGATCGGGGCTCGCACGTACTGCATCGTGTCGTAGATGGCAAGCCCCGCGGTCACCGCTCCGCCCGGAGAGTTGACGTAGATCTGGATCTCCTTCTCCGGGTCGTCGGCGGCAAGGTACATGAGCTGAGCGACGACCAGGTTGGCCACCACGTCATCGATCGGCCGGCCGATCAGGATGATCCGGTCCCTGAGCAGCCGGGAGTAGATGTCGAAGGTCCGTTCGCGGTTGCCGCCCTCGTTCTCGACGACGGTTGGGATGTACGCCAATCTGGATGGCAGCTTACGAGAAACCGTTCGCGGGGGAGGCAGGCCTCCCCCGCGGGCCCCCTCCGCTACACGCCATGTTTGGGCGGCGTTTGGAAAGGTTGCGTAGGAAACGGCCGGAATAAATCCGGCCTAGATCTCCATCTGCTCTACTTCTAAATGATCCTCACCCCCTCTGACTTCTTCGCCGCTCTGCGCAAAGGCGTCAAGCCGAGGTTGCCCACAGGCATGCGCGACTTTCGTACGTCGCGCGGGCGGGGCCGGCTCATGAAGCTGCATTTCGGCGAGCCCGCGTTCCACTTCGAGGCGGGGCATCACACCGGAGCCGGTAGGCTGGAGGTCGGGTTGCACTTCGAGGCATCGGCTGCTGAGAACAAGGCCGCGTTCGAGTTCTTCCGCTCGCGCATGGTGGAGGTCAAGGCGGGGCTGCCCCGCGCCGAGCTGGAGCCTTGGGACCGCGGCTGGTCACGGCTTTACGAAACGCTCCCCGCCGCGCGGCTGGATGATGAGGTGCTGCGACGCTCGGTCGACTGCATGACCGACTACGTGGTCACGCTTCAGCCCCTGCTGGCCGAGTTCTTGAGGAGTCGCGATGAGAACAGTTGACGTGACGGACGAGCTGCAGGCGTACCTCGATGGGTTGGTGCCGCCGCGCGACTCGGTGCTCGCGCGCATGGAGGAGGAGGCCCACCGCGAGAACATCCCGATCGTCGACCCGCACGAGGGACAGCTGCTGTACCTCCTCGTCAAGATTGCGGGCGCGAAGAGGATCCTGGAGCTCGGCACCGCGACCGGTTACAGCGGCATCTGGCTGCTCCGAGGCACTGAGGGCGCAACGCTCACGACCTACGAGATGGACCACGAACGGGCCGAGCGCGCGAGGGCGAACTTCGCGGCCGCCGGGTTCGCCGAGGCGGCCCTGGTCCTGGAGGAGAACGCCAAGGATGGCCTGGAACAGCTGGAAGGGCGGTTCGATGCGTGCTTCATCGACCTGCTCAACTCGTTCCGGTCCGAGGAGATCACGCGGCGCGTCCTGGAGCTCTGCCTCGAACGGCTAGAAGGGGGGGCGCTCTTGATGGCAGACAACGCGCTGCGCCAGGGCGAGGTGCTGCACCCGGAGAACCAGCAGGCCAGGAACGTCAGGTACTACAACGAGCTCGTGTCCAGGCATCCTCGGTTGGAAAGCGTCCTGGTCCCGATCCGCGACGGCCTGTTGGTGGCCCGGGTCAAGGACTGAACCTCTCTGGATGGTCCGGACCATCCAGGGTTCTCGGGTTCGGAAAGTCCGGTCAGTCCGGACTATCCGGCGGTGGGCCTGGCCTTGTCTCCTTCGATCCAGTAGGTGCCGTCGGCGCCGTGCTCCTTCTTCCAGATCGGCACCGATTCTTTGAGCGTGTCGATGCCCCACTTGCACGCGGCGATCGCTTCTTCCCGGTGCGGGGCTGAAACGCACACCACGACCGACGCTTCGCCGACCTCGAGGTGTCCCGTCCGGTGGGCCATGGCCACGCGCGAGCCCGGCCACCGCTGCTTGATCTCTTCCCCGATCTTCCGCATCTGAGGCACCGCCATCTCGGCGTATGCCTCGTAGTCGAGGTGTGTCACCGACCGGCCGCGTGAGTTGTCGCGCACGATGCCGGTGAACGTGCAGATGGCCCCCGCTCCAGGATGCGTGACAGCGGCCTCGAGCTCGCGAGGGTCGAGCGGGCCGGTCGTGACGTGGTACCGCATCAGAGCCCTCCGCTTACCGGGGGGATGAAGGCGACCTCGTCGCCGTCGGAGACTCTCGCGCTCCAGTCCGCGAATTCCTGGTTGATCGCGCCGCGCACCGAGCTGCGATCTGGCAGCTCCGGGTGCGTCTGGCGCACCTTCGAATAGACGTCAGACAGCGTCGCACCCGGCGCCAGCTGCAGGCTTTCGGTCTCGATGCCGGCCAGCTCGCGCAAGCGGGCGAAAAGGCGTACCCGGATCGCGATGGCGACGGCCATCAGCCCATCTTAGTGAGCGACGAAGACGTGAACTTCCTTACCGGATTCGAGCGCTCGATCGACTGTCGCCCTCGTGCCCTTCGAGCTGCCATCCCAGAAGGCGACCAGCACGTCGCATGCGTCGACGAGGCGCTGGTTGCGCGCGGCCGCCTTGCTCGCGTCGGCCGTCTCATCGAACGATGCGGGCATGACCTGGACTGGGATCCCCCTGTCGCGCGCCGCCTTCGTCGCGGCCGCGTCGACGCCGCTCGCGCTGCCGGTGATGATCGAAGCTCGCGGCGGCAGCGACTTCACATATTCGCCGACGCGCTTGGGCTCGGCGAAATGCCTGCTGCCGACGATCGCGATCTTCAATCAGCCCGCGGCGGAGGCGTTCTTGCCGATGCTGTGGATGTTCTCGTCGAACATCTTGCGCAGGCGCTGCGCCTGGCGGTCGTATTCCTCGGGGTCAGGCCAGCTGTCGCGCGTGTCCAGGACCTCGCGCGGCACGCCCGGCACGCGGTTCGGGATGTGCAGCCCGAAAACCGGGTCGACATGCGTCGCCACGCCACGCAGGTCGCCCTCCAGCACCGCGCGCACGATGGCCCGCGTGTGGGCGATCGACATCCGCTCGCCAACCCCGTGCTGCCCGCCGACCCACCCCGTGTTCAGCATCCAGACCTCGGCGTGGTGCTTCTTGACCCGCTCGATGAGCATTTCCGCGTAGCGCTCGGGTGGCAGCACCAGGAACGGCGCCGCGAAGCACGTGCTGAAGATGGGCTCCGGCTCAGTCACGCCTCGTTCGGTGCCGGCCACCTTCGCCGTGTAGCCGGACAGGAAGTAGAAACGGATCTGGTCTTCGTCCAGTCGCGCCACCGGCGGCAGCACCCCGTACGCGTCAGCAGACAGAAACATGATGTTGTGAGGATGGCTCCCGGTCCCCGACAGGACGGCGTTGGGAATCAGGTCGACGGGGTAGGCCGCCCGTGTGTTTTCCGTCTTCTCGTCCGAGTCGTAGTCGGGCACTCGGGTCCGGGGGTCGTAAACGACGTTTTCGAGAATCGTGCCGAAGCTCTCGGTCGCGGCATAGATCTCGGGCTCTGACTCTTTGTGGATCCGGATCGTCTTGGCGTAGCAGCCGCCCTCGAAGTTGAACACGCCGCGGTCGCTCCACCCGTGCTCGTCATCGCCGATCAGGCGTCGCGACGGGTCCGCGGACAGCGTGGTCTTGCCGGTGCCGCTCAGGCCGAAGAACAGCGCAGCGTCGTCGCCTGAGGCGCTCGTGTTCGCGGAGCAGTGCATCGGGAAGACGTTCTGCGCCGGGAGCAGGTAGTTCAGGGCGGTGAAGATCGACTTCTTGATCTCCCCCGCATACCCGGTCCCACCGATGAGCACGATCCGCCGGCCGAGGTTCACGAGGATGAACGTCTCGCTGTGCGTGCCATCGCGCGCCGGTTCGGCCTTCATCGACGGCAGCGCAATGACCGTGAAGTCCGGCTCGAAGCCCATCAGCTCGTCCGGTGTCGGGCGGATGAACAGGTTGCGCGCGAAGAGGCTGTGCCACGCGTACTCGGTGACAACCCGGACGCGCAGCCGGTAGCGCGGGTCGGCACATGCGAAGACGTCCTGCGTGTACACGTCATGCGTGTCGACGTACTCCTGCATCCGGCGCAGCAGGCCGTCGAACTTCTCGCTCGCGATCGGCTTGTTGCCCGGATGCCACCAGATGGCGTCCTGGCTGGTCGGCTCCTTGACGAAGAACTTGTCCTGCGGGGACCGCCCGGTGTGCTTGCCCGTCTCGGCGGTCAGGGCGCCGGTGGAGACGATCGCCGCCTCGTCTCGCCGGATCGCGTGCTCGTACAGCGCGGCGGGGCTCAGGTTCCGCCGTTCGACTGCGATCTCGCTCTTCGTCGCCACGGTCTCAGGATAAGGAACGGGGCCGCCTGAAACGTCTACGCGATGCGCGCGCGGCGGGCGCTGGCCCGGCGCCGCTGCCTGCCGCTCACGTAGTCGACCAGGATGTACTCGCCCAGCCGGTCGGGCGAGACGAAGAACGCCCGGCCTTTGTTGATCCGCGTCATCTGGTTGATGAACTCGGTCAGGTAGGGCCCGCGCTCGAGCATGAACGTGTTGATCACGATCCGGTCGCGGGTGCAGCGCTTCACTTCGCTCAGCGTCTGCTGGATCGTGTTGTAGGTGGGCGGATAGGCGAACTCGGCGCGGCCGTCCTCGCGCAGGTGGGCGGTCGGCTCGCCGTCGGTGATCATGATCACCTGCCGGTTGCCTCGGTGTTTGGCGAGCAGCGAGCGTGCGAGCTGGAAACCGTGCTGCATGTTGGTGCCGTACACGTAGTCGTTGAGCGCCAGCTGCGGCAGCGTCTGCGGCTTCAGCTCGACCGCGTAGTTGGAGAAGCCGACCACGTACAGCGAATCGCGTGGGTACTGGCTGCGGATGAGCGAGTCGAGCGCGATCGCCACCTTCTTGGCCGCGAGGAAGCAGCCGCGAAGGAACATCGACCGGCTCATGTCGATCATCAACACGGTCGATGCCTGCGACATGTGCTCGGTGCGGTGGACGACGAAATCGCGGCCGGTCATCTTGACCGGCACCTTCGGCCCTTCGCGCACGATCGCGTTGAAGAGCGTCTCTTTCATCTCGAGCAGGAACGGATCGCCGTACTCGTACGGCTTCAGCTCCTCCGACGCATCCGTGCCGACGCCGCCCCGCCACAGCTGATGCTGGCCCATGCGCGTTTTCTTCAGCTGGTCGAAGATGTCGCGCAGCGCCGACTGGCCGATCCGCCGCATGCCACGCGGCGTCAGCTCCATCCGGCGGCCTTTGCGCTCGACATAACCGGCCTTTTCCAGCACGTCCGTGACCTGGCGAAGCTGGTCCAGCGCCTGCCTGGCCTCTGGGCCCAGCAGGTCCTGGGCGAGCGAGCGGTCGACGTCGTCGGGACGGAAGCTGCCGCGCTCGAGCTGTGACTCGAGCCTGTCCATCTGCTGGAGGCGCTCCATCAGCCCCATCGCCTCACCCATCGAGAGGGGGTCCTCGCCGAAGAACGGATAGCGCTCGGCCAGCTCGGACGGCGGCATCATCGCCTGCATGAACCCGCCCAGGCGCGCCAGCTCGAGGCGGAGCGAGTCGTCCTGGAGCAGCGCGTCCATCATCTGACGCAGCTCTTCGCGCGCCTCGGGGCTCAGGCTCTGCAGCAGCGACTGCATCTGCGCCATTTGGCGCTGCAGGTGCTCCATCAGCTCGTCGAGGCTGTTGATGCCAGGTGGGAACATGTCGCCGAACTTCTGCATGAAGCCGTCGAAGTCGGGCGTGCGGCCTTCCATCCGCTGTTCGAGCATCTTGTTCAGCTCGCGCACCATGTCGCGGACGCGCGAGAGGTCCTGGCCCTGCATCTGCTGCACCGAACCCTTGATGCCCTGGAACATCTGGTCGAGCATCTGCTTCTGCAGCTGCTGCAACAGCTCCTCGAACTTCTGCCGCGCCGCGTCATCGACGAACTCGTAGTTCCGCAGCCCCTTCACCCGACCGCCGAGGTCCTCAGGCAGCCGGTCGAGCTGGTCGATCCGCTGCCGCGCGATGCGGTCGAGGATCTTTCGCGCCTCCGGTGTCGCCTCGTTCAGCCGGCGCTCGATCCCGGTCCGCTCGGTGTCGATCACCTCCTGGACCTTCTGGCGCAGCTCCTCGACCGTCGAGTCGAGGTTGTAGCGCCCCAGCTCGCGCTCGCGAGCTTCGCGCAGCTGTTTCAGGAGCTGCTCGAGGCCCGGCATGTTCGGCGAGCCCCAGCGGAGGAACCGCTGCATGGCGGCGTTCAGGTCCCCGTAGTTCATCAGGTCGTCGCTCAGCGCGTCGAGCACGTCGCCCGCGTCGAGCTCGTCCAGCTTCTGGGTTCCATCCCACCGCGAATAGCGGAACTTCACCCGATCACGCTAGCAGGCCGCCACCCTCCTAACGCTCTTTCGATGGCGCGCCCGGCGCGCAACGCCACCAGGTCGTTCCAGTTGCGGGCGACGACCTGGACTCCGATAGGCATGTTCTCGGGCGACGTGCCGGCCCGGACCACCACGCAGGGGTTGCCGGAGAGGCTGTACGGGATGGTGTAGGTGTACTGGTGGTCGGGGGCCGGCCTGGCGCGGTACAGGGGCGCGACCGCGGGCGCGACCGGGCTCAGCACCAGGTCGAAGCTCGACATGAACTTCAGCACCTGGCTGCGGAAGGCGTCCCAGCGCCTATAGAGGCGCTCGTGGCTGATGTGCTTGCGGCCCCAGTAGCCGAGGGTGACCTGCTCCGCCTCCGTCAGCCCGGGCAGTCGCTCCTCGGTCACGATGCATCCCGCTGCGGCGAGGGCCTTGGCGGCGGCGCGCACCGCCGAGGCGATGGCGGGGGTGGGCTTCATGATCCCGTCGTCGGCATACCAGGCGACCCGCAAGCCCGGGAGCTGCGGGGTGCGCTTGGGCAGCGGAACCGGAACCACACCGGAATCCAGGCCATCGGGCCCGATCAGCACGGGCAGCGCCAGGGCGAGGTCGGAAACGTAGCGCGCCATCGGGCCCACCTGCGTCCGGGGGTCGCTCAGGCCTCCGGGAAGGGCGTAGGCGCCGGTCGCGGGGACCAGGCCGGCGGTCGGCTTGAGCCCGGCGATGCCGCAGTAGCTGGCGGGCATCCTGATGCTTCCGCCGGAGTCGCTGCCGATGCCGATCGGGGATCCGCCCGCCGCGATGATCGCCGCCTCGCCGCTGCTGCTGCCCCCCGGCGAGCGGTTGATGTCGTACGGGTTGCGAGTGCCGCCGTGAAGGGGGTTCCAGCTTTCGCTGCCCACGCCGCCCGGCGGGCAGTTCGTCTTGCCGATGAGGATGGCGCCCGCCCCACGCATGCGCGCCACGACCGTGGCGTCGTGGTCGGGGACGTTTGCGCGCAGCATGCGCAGGCCGGCCGTCGTCGGCATGCCGGCCGTGTTGAAGATGTCCTTGGCGGTGAAGGGCACCCCGTGCAGCGGGCCGAGAGAGGCCGTCCGCTTGTTGTGCCGGTCGGCGGCCCGGGCCTCCTTGAGCGCGCTCTCCGCCGTCGCAAAGACGACTGCGTTCAGGCGCGGATTGACGGTATGGATGTGCTCGAGGTGCGCGCGCACGACCTCGACCGAGGACACCTGTTTCGACCGGATCGCCCGCGCCAGCCAGCCGGCCGACGCGCCAATGACATCACGCATGTGCTTCCGGGCGAGAGCTTAGTCGCAGTCCGCCGAATTTGAGCCGGCTAGACGGTATCTCCGGGCTTGATGTCCAGCACCTTCACTTGGTTGCCCACCAGCTCCTGGAGCTGGCTCGGCCGGCCGGCCAGGATGGGGAAGGTGGCGAAGTGCATGGGCACCACCGTTTTGACCCCGAGCAGGAAGGCCGCCTTGGCCGCGCGCTCGGGCCCCATTGTGTAGAAGCCCCCGATGGGCAAAAACGCGACGTCGAACTTGCTGAGCCCGGCGATCAGCTCCATGTCGCCGAAGACGTCGGTGTCGCCCGCGAAGTAGATGGTGAATCCGTTCTCGAACTCGATTACCAGTCCGCAGGCGTCGCCCCCGTAGACGATCCCGCCGTCCTCTGTGATTCCGCAGGAGTGCTCGGCGTGAACCAGCGTGACCTTGATCCCCTCGAGGTCGACGGTGCCACCCTGGTTGGCGCCGATGATCTTTTCGGCTTCGAGGCCTTTTGAGCCGAGCCAGACGCTGATCTCGTGGTTGCAAATGATCGTCGGCTTGGTCCGCCGCGCGATCTCCAGCGCGTCGTGGATGTGGTCGAAGTGGCCGTGCGTGATCAACATCACGTCGCATTTGTCGACCGTCTTGAGAGTCTCCGGCGTGGCCGGGTTGTTCATGACCCATGGGTCGATGAGGATTTCCTTACCCCTGGCGCTGCGCACTTTCCACGTGCCGTGCCCAAGCCAGGTGAAGCTGACCTCAGCGTTGAGCGACATGCGAACTCCCCCTTTCTAGCGAGACCCACGCGGCGGAAAAGTTGATTGTCCCACTTGACCGTTCGCGGCGGACAGCGAGCAGGGCGGCGGCCCAGATGGCGAGCAGGCCGAGGACCCCCAGCTCCGCCATCAGGCGCAGCACGAAAAGGTTGGAATAGCCGGTGACGAGCAGCGTCTGCATCCGGTTGTGGCCGACACCGAGCAGCAGGTAGCCGCCGGCCACGAGCGCCAGCACGGCCCAATCGCGTCGTCGGACGCCCCACGCGATCAGCACGAGGATCGGAATGAGCAGCAGAACCAGGTGGGTGCCCCACGAGTAGCTCGTGAAGATTGGCGACACCGCCACCACGGCGGCTGCCTCGAGGGCGCGCCCGTTCCGCGTGATGGCGGGGCGCCGCACCACGATGAACGTCACGATCAGCGCCGCCAGTGAGATCACGAGAGTGATGACGCGCGCGATCGGAGGGCTCCCGTGCACGACGCCGAAGAAGGTGTTCGGGTCGAAGAGCCGGGCGATCGTGCCGCCGGGGGAGTGGTTCTCGTACAGGCCCGTGCCGGCGCTGATCGAGGGCAGGACCGACGTCAGGTACTCCCACAGGTACTGCGGCGCGGCCAGCAACCAGAGCCCGAGTCCGCCGGCGATCGCCGCCGCCAGCATCGACCACCGCCTGGCCCACAGGATCAGGAGCCCAACCGGAGCCTGGATCATCTTGACCGCAACGGCGACGCCCATTGCCGCGCCGCCCAACCACCCGCCACCGACCCAGCTCCAGAGCCATGCCCCCGACAGCGCGAGCAGCACGAGGTTGACCTGCCCTTCGTCGATGTTGCCGATCACCGGCTCGAAGCTGATCGCGACGAGCGCCAGCAGGACGGCGAGCTGCCAGTCGTCGACCTTCAAGGCGCGAAGGGCGCAGAAGATGAACGCGAAGAGCGAGGCGTTCAAGACGAGGATCGCGGCCACCGTGATGACGTGGCTGTCGAGCGAGACCACCGGCCGCAGGAGCCAGGCCAGTGGCGGCGGCATGACGTACTGCGGACCTGTTGGTTCGAAGCAGCCGAACCTCTCGCAGAGGTCGTATGGGTTGCTGTTGTTGATGAGCCGGCGGGCCGCGCGGAGGTAGCTCTCCTGGAAGTCCCCCAGGTACGCGCCGAACGCGAGCGGCTGGATGAGCGCCTGCCACAGGTACACAAGCCCGATCGGCACGCCGGCCAGCAGCAGGAGGAGGCTGCGGAAGGCGCGGTTGTCGAGCGCCTGGCGGCGCAGGGGCGCCGGCTGATCCGTCACGGTTTGCGGAACACGAGCAGGTGATTGAGCCCGAGCTCGAAGGTGCTGTGCCGCTCGAGCACGAGTCCCGCCTGCTCGAACATCGCGATGGCCCTGCGTGGGTCGAAGCCGTGGTGCTGCTCGTCGCGCATCCCATCGAGCAGCCGGGCGGCTTTCAAGACGCGCAGGATGTCATCGACTCGGGACGAGGGAACGGTCACCACGAGGCGGCCGCCGCTGCGCATGTGCTGCGCGCAGCCTGCGGCAAACGCCGCCTGGTCGTGATCTGGGATGTGCTCGACCACGGCCAACGCCGCGACCAGGTCAAACACTTCGCCCGGCGGCATGGCGGTTGGGAACGGGCCCTGGACGTAGCGGTACTTCGGGGTGCTGGCCGGCACCGGGTCGAGGTCGATGCCGACCCCGGCGCTCAACCGCGCATCGAGGACCTTGAACAGCGCGCCGTCCGCGCACGCGATGTCCAGCACGCGCGCGCCCTGGTCGACGTAGGGCAGGACGCGGCGGGTTCGCTCCCTTTGAAGTCTGTAGTCAAGCCACTTCATCTGGAACTCGCGTGCGGCACCCTACCATGCGGGCGTCATGGTGCTGCTCCGGCGGGTGATCGTTCGTCCGATGCTCTGGTGGCTCGTCGCCGCGGTGTTCTTTGTGCGCGACGTCGTGGGCAACCTGTTCACCGCTTACCGCCCGGACGCCGCCTCGGTCATCCAGGCTGGGCACCGCTGGCTGACCGACCCTTCGGCCATCTACGCCGACACGGCAAAGCATCTGGCCGAGACGGGTTTGGTTCCAGTGACCGGGCTGATCCGGCCGCCGGCCGCGGCGATGCTCGCCGCCCCGTTTTCGCTCCTGCCGGCTTCGTGGCAGGTGCCCGCATGGACCGTGGCGGACGCGCTCGCCGCGCTGATTGGGCTCCTGATCGTGCAGCGCTACCTGACCAGGATGCCGCTCGAGCGCGCCGTGTTCTGGGCCGTCGCGCTGTACTGCCCACCGCTGTACGCCGAGGTCAACGCCGGTCAGATCGGCGGTTTCGTTCTCCTGCTCGCCTGCGGCGGGCTGGTCGCCGTGGAACGCAGGCCGGCCCTGGCCGGCGCGCTCGCCGGGGCGGCCGCCTCGCTGAAGCTCTACCCCGCGCTGATGGTCCTGGGCGCGCGCTCCAGGTGGCGCCCGTTCCTGGTTGGCGCGGTTGTCCTCGGGGGCCTCGTCACGCTCATCGCCTGCATTCCGCTGGGACCGAGCGGGGCCTGGTTTTACGTCACCAACGTCCTGCTGCCCTCGCTGCGAGCGCCGAATCCCGATTGCGCCCAGACGTCGGTCGCCACGCTCTTCGGTCGCTCCATCGGCGGCGACCCTTACCCGATCATCCAGCCCAACGACGCGATCGCGACGCTCCAATCGCCGATCCACCTGGCCGCCCTCGCCGGCGCCCTCACCGTCCTGACGCTTGCGGCGGTTGTCGTCGCGGCGGTCGTGGCCGCGAGGGCGAGCGAATGGAACCCGGTCTACGGGATGGCGGTCGGCCTGGCGCTCGGGGCCCTGCTGCCGGGCGAGCTCAATCCCTACCAGTACCTGCCGCTGCTGCCCCTGGTCCTTCTGGTCACGGTCAAGGCGATTCGCAACGGCCGGTGGCGACAGCTCGCAGGAATCGCGGTCGGGCTGCTGCTGTGGCTGCGTCAGCCTTGCCTGCTGCCGTTTCCCAACCTGTGGACGATCGGCGCCCTGCTCCTCTTCGGAGTGTGTGTCGCGGCGGCGCGCGATTTTCGCGCTACCGAGGTCAGTCGGTAGGCAGCCGCAGGCGCCCGCGCGAACCGTTCTCAGAGAGCCAGCTCCCGGCCTTGAGGAAATCGATGAAGGCGGTCACCGACGACGGCAGCTTGCGGCGGCGCAGATGGACGATGTGCCAGTCCCGCCGGATGGGAAACCCGCGCACGTCGAGCTCGACGAGCCGGCCGCTCGAGAGCTCCAGCACCATGGCGTAGCGCGAGATGACCGCCAGCCCCAGCCCGGATTCGACCGCATGCTTGATCGCGCCGTTCGAGCCCAGCTCCATGGCGACGCTCAGCTTTGCTCCCGCCTTGCGGGCCGCCTTCTCCAGCGACAGGCGGCTGCCCGAGGCCGTCTCGCGCATGACGAACGGCTGGTCCGCCAGGTCCTTGAGGGTGAGGCCACGCCTCGAGGCAAGCGGGTGGTTCGCGGGCGCCACCACGACCAGCTCGTCGCTTATGAACGGGATGATCGCCAGCTCGGGGTCCTTGGAGGCGGGACCGACCACGGCGAGGTCGAGCTCGTTGCGCAAAACCTGCTCCTGGACCCTCGCGCGCGTCCCGATCTCGAGCGAGATGACCAGGCGTGGATGCAGCTTCTTGAAGGCACCGAGCGCGGCCGGCAAGAGGTAGATCCCCACCGTCGTGCTGGCGCCCACTCGAAGGTGCCCACGCTGGATCCCGCGCATCTCCTCGATCGCGATCGTGGCTTCGTCGAGGACGTCGAGCATCCTGCGCGCGTAGCCATACAGCAGGGTGCCGGCCTCGGTCAGCTGAACGCGCTTGCCAAGGCGGTCGAACAGCGGCACGCCGAGCGCCTCCTCGAGCTCCTTGACCTGGTAAGAGATCGAAGGCTGGCTGAGCTTGAGCCGCTGCGCGGCGAGGCTGAAGCTGTTGAGGTCGGCCACCGTCTTGAACGTGCGCAGCTGGCGCAGCGTGACCGACCGCTCCAGGTCGAGCGAAAGGTTGGCCCTGGGCACGGCGCCTACGATATATGCGCCATGGCTGCGAGGAAACCCCGCTCTCTTTCGCCTGTCCGCCGCTCGGCGCCGAGCCTGCAAGGAGTCGAGGCTCCGCAGCGCGAGGCGACGACTGTTTCCGAGCAGAAGATCAACCAGTACCGCAAGCGGCGCTACCAGGCGCTGCACGCGGAAACCGAGGCCGCGAACAAGCGGCGCGCCGCGGGCAAGGCCACCGCGCGAGACCGGATCGAGATGCTGCTCGACGAAGGCTCGTTCGTCGAGCTCGACGTGTTCGCCACCCATCGCGCGCACGGCTTCGGCATGGAAGACCGCAAGATCGCGGGGGACGGCGTGGTCGCCGGGTTCGGCGAGATCGACCGCAGGCCGGTCGCCGTCTACGCGTACGACGCCACCGTTTTCGGCGGGTCGCTCGGCGAGGTGACGGCGGAGAAGATCGTCAAGGTCCAGGAGCTCGCCCTGCGCAACCGCGTGCCCATCATCGGCGTCAACGACTCCGGCGGCGCGCGCATCCAGGAGGGTGTGGTGGCGCTTGCAGGTTACGCGGACATCTTCTACCGCAACGTCCGATCGTCCGGCGTGATCCCGCAGCTGAGCATCATCGCCGGGCCGTGCACCGGTGGAGCCGTCTACTCGCCGGCCATCACAGACTTCATCTTCATCGTGGCCGGGCAGGGCTACATGTTCATCACCGGTCCGGAGGTGATCAAGGTCGTCACCGGCGAGGCCGTTTCGTTCGACGAGCTGGGTGGCGGCCACGTGCACAACGTGACCTCGGGTGTCGCGCACTTTCTCCCGAAGACAGAGCAGGAATGCGCCGCGGCGGTGCGCAAGCTGCTGTCCTACCTGCCGCTGTCGAACAACGAGCGCCCACCGTTTGTCCCGACCATCGACGACCTCGAGCGTGCCGACGTCGAGCTGCAGACCATCGTCCCCGAGTCGCCCAACAAGCCCTACGACATGCGCGAGGTGGTCTCGCGCGTGCTCGACGGGCGCGAGTTCTTCGAGGTTCAGCCTTTCTTCGCGCCGAACATCATCGTCGGGCTTGGCCGTCTGGGCGGACACGTGGTTGGCATCGTCGGCAACCAGCCGAAGGTGCTGGCCGGCGCGATCGACATCAATGCGTCAGTGAAGGCGGCGCGGTTCATCCGCTTCTGCGACGCGTTCGGCATCCCGATCATCTCTTTCGTCGACGTGCCCGGCTACCTGCCGGGGCGGGACCAGGAGCACGGCGGGATCATCCGGCACGGCGCCAAGCTTCTCTATGCCTACGCCGAGGCGACCGTGCCCAAGCTGACCGTGATCACCCGGAAGGATTACGGCGGCGCGTACTGCGTCATGTCACCGAAGCAGATGGGAGCGGACCTCAACCTCGCCTGGCCGACCGCCGAGATCGCGGTCATGGGTCCCGAGGCCGCGGTGAACATCATCTACAAGCGGGACCTGGTCGCCGCGCCGGATCCCGTGGCGCGCCGCAAGGCGCTCGTCGCCGAGTACACCGCGCGGTTCGCCAACCCGTACGTGGCGGCGGAGCGCGGCTACATCGACGACGTCATCGAGCCGAGCCAGACCAGGCGCGAGCTCGTGCGCGGGTTGCAGCTGTGCCTGCGCAAGACCGTCGAGCGGCCGCCGCGAAAGCACGGCAACATCCCGCTATAGAGCGCGGGGGAGGCAGGCCTCCCCCGCGGAACCCCCTCCGTGGCCTACCACGCCTGGCGGCGTCTGGAACTACACGCACAGAGACGGCCGGAGTGAATCCGGCCTTCAGCTCCCGCTCGTCTACTGGGACGCGCGGCGCAGCCGTGCCGATTCAGCCTCCCTGTATCCAGCGGCGCGCTTCGTGGATCCCGATTCCGCATCGCTGGCGCCAACGGAGCGTTCCGGTTAAGGGGTCGCGCTGGAGGACGCCCGGCGCAGGGCCGCCGCCTTCTTGCAGAAATCATCGACCGTGACGATGAACTCCGCGTGGGACCAGGTCAGCGGGGATACCGACAGCGGCGCCCCGGTGTTGGGGTCGAGCTGCTCTGACAGCAACCCGCCCGGAAGCTGGTGCGCGACGACCCAGTTGACGATGTCGCGAGCGGGTTTCAGGTCATCGGCCGAGCGCGCGGTCGCGATATACCACTGCGCGAGCCACATCGTGCACATGAACCATGGGTTGCCAGGCACCTTGCGGGTGTCCGATTCGACCCTGAAGTAGTAGTCGTCGGTGTAGCGCGCGATGCCTCCGCAAGACGCGCCGTTGGCGAGCTGGGTCGCGATCGCCTTCATCGTGTCGACGATCCGCGGGTCGTCGGCGGGATACATCCCGAACCGCCACAAGCCGAAGATCGCGCTGTCGAGCACCGTGTCGACGGTCACCGACTCGTCGTCCTCGACTGTGATCCGGCGCGGGAAGCGACCGAGCTCCGCGCTGTACAGGTGCGTGTCCGAAGCCTCGCGCAGCCGCTCCGCGGCGTCGCGGTAGCGGACGTACGAGGCGACATCGCCAAAAAGGTCGGCGAAGTTGCGCGCGGCGTCCAGGCCGCCCCATACCGAACCCACTGTGAACGCGTGGACGCCCCAGCGCTCCTCCCACAGGTCCCACGACGGCATGGGCAGGCCGTTGCGCTGGTCGACGTAGCTGACCATCCAGTCCGCCGCCGGCACGACCAGCGCGGTGTACAGGCCGCCGACGAAGTCGAGGTTCTGATGGATGTGGTAGTGCTGCCAGAGCGACCACAGCACGAGGCCGGTCTCGTCTTCCTGGATCGGCAGAGTGCGCACGCCGTGTGAATCGACCCACGGCAGCCACGAGCTGCCCGGCTGGCCGTACGGCGTGTACTTGTGAAGGAAAAATCCCTCCTCGACGAGCGATTGCTGGCAGAACGTGAAGAACTGCCTCGTCACGTCCTCATGCCCCGACCGGTCGAGCGCGTTCGCGACCAGCGCGCCGTCGCGCGGCCACGCGTACGCGTACGTGTCGCGCGCGAACTTGGTGATGTCGAAATCGGTCGACGCGATGATCGCGCCCCGGTTATCAACGTGGGTGCGGGCAGTCAAGACGCTGCGCCGGTACAGGTCGGTGGCTTGCTGGCCGAGGTCCTGGTCGATGTGGCGATGATCCTTTTCCGACCACACCTGCCAGTACGTGAGGGTCCGGCCCGAGTAGGTGTCCGGTCCCTTGCTCAAGATCAGCTCCTGCCCGTAGGTCGTGACATCGCTCAGCCGAGTGCCCATGCACAGCCAGTGCGTCAGATTGCGCGGCTCGTTAGGGCCCGCCGCGCCCAGGTCGAAGCCAACCGTGCAGTCGACCGAGCCCTGCTCGATCGGGTTCCTGCCCAGGACGCCGTCCTCGGCGTCCACCCAGGTGCCTTCGAGGCCGTTGCCCTTCTTCCCGTTGGCCCACGTGCTGATCCCGTAGTCGGGGCCGCACTGCCCGCCGATCAGGAAGTAGCGATTGGCCTTGTATGCGATCACCCCTCGATGCCGGGGTTCGTAGAGCACCGTGTTGCCGATGTCCGAGCCTTCGATGAACCAGTCGTAATGAAAGAAGACACGCCCGACATTGAAGCCTGCGGCTGAGGTGACCGTGACGTTGCGAATGAACCAGTTGCGAGCGAGGTCCACGAAGTCGGCGAACACAACTGTGATGCCGAGAGCCGGATGGCTCAGCGTGACGTCGCTGACCAGCGAATCCTCGGCGTAGCCGAACTTTCTCTGCCACGCGCCGTCTTCGAGCCAGGCGAACCGACCATCGACGTAGAAGCCGGTGCGGCACTCGTTGCCCATCGTGTGGTTGGCGTCGCCGACGCGGGGAAAGAAGATGTCGCGCACGGTGTACGTGGCATCAAAGCCGACCAGCGAGTTGCCGTTGCCGAGGACGAGGCTTCTGGGCACGTCTGTTGAGCGGCAATCCTACAATTCGCCCCAACCCGCCCCACTAAAGAACGGAGCACCGCGTCTTGGAAATGAACTCAGATCAGCCGCTGCCGGTTCGCATCATCGCCTCGCGCAAACGCCGTCGCACGGTGGCGGCCCGGCTTCGGTCGGGCGTCCTCGAGCTGCTGGTACCCGCCTCGATGCCACACGTGGAGCGCGAGCATTGGGCCGAGGTGATGACGCGCCGGCTCCAGCGCAAAGCCGAGCGGTCGCGGCCCTCAGACGAACGTCTCGATCAGCGGGCTCGGAACCTCAACGCGCGCCACTTCGGCGGCCGCCTGCGCTGGAAGTCGATCGGCTTTGCCGAAATGGAACGGCGGTGGGGAAGCTGCACGTTCACCGAGGGCCACATCCGGATCGCCCGGCGTGCAGCGTCGCTGCCTGACTGGGTGCTCGACTATCTGCTGATGCACGAGCTGGCGCACCTCGTGCACAGCGACCACGGCCCCGATTTTCACGAGGTGGAGAACCGCTACCCGCTTAGCGAGCGAGCGAAAGGCTACCTGCTGGCGCTCGATTCGGTTACCTGAGGAAGGCCTCGTCCGGATTGTCCGGACTATCCGGGGTTGGCAAGAGCCTGGAGGTCGCTCCGTCCGGACTATCCGCGCAGTCAGTCTATGGCGTCAGGACGATTTTCGTCGCCTCGCGCGCGTCGAACATCCGGTAGGCCTCCTCGGCCTGGTCGAGCTTCATCCGGTGGCTGATGATCTTCTCCGGGTGCAGCCTCCCGGCGGCGATCAGGTCGAGCAGCGGCCGCATGTACTTCTGGACGTTGCACCAGCCCGCGCGAAAGGTCAGCGCCTTGAGCCACATGCGCATGTAGGGGAAGTCGCCGAGCACGGCGCTCGGCACTCCGACCATCGAGATGGTCCCACCGCCTCGCACGCAGTGGATCGCGGTGTCCACCGCGGGAAGCAGGCCGACGCACTCGATGCTCGAGTCGGCGCCGACGCCGTCCGTCGCTTTCTCGATCGCCTCGACGGGGTGCATCTGCTTGGTATTGATCGGTATGCCGCCGAGCTCCTGGGCGATCTCCAGCCGGGAATCGACCATGTCGATGACAAACGTGCGCGCTGGTCCGAAGAGCTGCGCGCACATGGTCGCCATCAGGCCGACCGGACCTGCTCCGACCACGGCGACCACGTCGCCCGGTTTGATCTCCGCACGCTCGGCGCCGAAGAAACCTGTGGCCAGGATGTCGCCGACGAAGATGGCCTGCTCGTCCGACATGCCCGGCGGGATCGTCTCCATGGTGTTGTCGGCGTTCGGCACCACCACGTACTCGGCCTGGCCGCCACCCAGCCCGCCGAAGTACTCGCCGTGGCCAAATGTGCCCTTGTCGACGCACTGGTTGAACCAGCCCTTGCGGCAGAGCGCGCAGTGGCCGCACGAGGTGAAAAAGCTGGAGACCACGTGGTCCTGGGGCTTGAACCGCTTGACCTCGCCGCCCACGTCTTCGACCACGCCGACGAACTCGTGGCCGAGCACGGCGCCCTGGTTCATCGGCGTGTGCCCATGGAGGATGTGCAGGTCGGAGCCGCAGACCGCGCCAAGCGTCACTTTGACCAGCGCGTCACCTGAGGCCTTGATGCCCGGCTTGGGCACGTCGATCACCTTGACGTCGCCCTCGCCCTGGAACGTGAGCGCCTTCATCCTGAACGCGATGATAGGTCGGTGCGGCTGAAGGGCGCGGTCGTCGCGATCACCGGCGCGTCGAGCGGCATCGGCGAAGCGACGGCCATCGCCTTCGCCAAGCGCGGGGCGAGACTCGAGCTCGGCGCGCGGCGCCTGGAGAAGCTCAACACGGTGGCCCAGAAATGCCGCGAGGCCGGGTCGCCCGAGGCGAAGGTCAGGCTGCTCGACGTCGGCCAGAGCGCGCAGTCCCGCGGGTTCATCGCCGCGACGCTGCGGGACTTCGAGCGCCTCGACGTCCTGGTCAATAACGCCGGCGTGGGCTGGATGGGTCGGGCTGATCAGATGCCCGAGGAAAAGCTCAACGAGCTGGTCGCGACCAACTTCAAAGGCGTCGTGACGACCACCCAGGCTGCCCTGCCGTGGATGCTCGAGCGGCGCCGTGGCGTGATCATCAACATCGCCTCTGTGGCCGGTTTTCGGGCCACACCCTACTCGGCCGTCTACTCCGCGACCAAGCACGCGGTGGTCGGCTTCTCGCACGCGCTGCGCGGCGAGCTGTCCGGGAGCGGCGTGAAGGTGTGCGTCGTGTATCCCTACGTGACCGCCGGGACAGAGTTCTTCGAGGGCGTCGGGCGGACCGTCGGCCCTCAGTACCCGGCGTCGTGGGTCGCCAACCTGATCGTGAGGACCGCGCGATTTCCTCGGCGCGACGCGATCGTCATGCCCCTGCGCCTCGCCCACCTCGCCGAGCCACTCTTCGGCGGCCTGATGGACCACGCGATCGGCGAGGTCAGGCGGCGCAGCCTGCGCGAATGACTACTTCTGCCACGCCTCGAGCATCCGCTCGAGCTGCTGGGCGTTCTTGACCGAGTAGTTCGAGTAGTTGTTGTTCATCAGGGCGTGGACGCGGCCCGCCGACCGTTCCATCTCCTTGATGCGCGGCACCCACTGGCCCAGCTCCTCGTCGCTGTAGTCCCACCGAAAGAGGACGTTGGGCGGCACCCCGCGCAGGTCCCACGTCTCGTGGTTGCGGCCGTGGAACCGAACGACGGCAAGCTTGGGCGAGGTCACCTCGGAGACTGCCGGCATGCTCGTCGTGTGGCCTGCGGGGACGTCGACGGCGACGTATGGAATGTCACGGGTGCGCAGGAAGGCGAGCGTTCCATCGCGGTGCCTGCCGTCCAGCCACTCCGGCTTGCGGAACTCGACGGCGAGCTGGAATCCGAACATGCGCTCCTGGCACTGCTCGACGTACGCGAGCGACCGCGATGAGGGCAGGAACCACGGCGGGAATTGAAAGAAGACCGCGGCCAGCTTGCCGGCGGCGCGCAGCGGCTCCAGCGCAGCACGGAACCGCTCCCAGCACTCGTCCACCACCTCGTCCGGGAGGTGCTCGGCGTAGAGGGTCTTCTTCTCGCGCAGGTTGGCGGGCAGGTCGTTGCGGATGTCCGGCGGCAGCGAGAGCGGTCGGGTCGGGTGGTTGGTGAACAGCGAGAACGACTTCACGTCGAAGGTGAAATCGGCGGGCGTCTGGGCCGCCCAGGACTCGACCGTCTCCGGTTTCGGGATGCCGTAGTACGTCGAGTCGACCTCCACGAGCGGAAACTGGCTCGCGTAGAAGCGAAGGCGGTCGACCGACGTCCTGACCGACAACGGGTAGAAGAGCTTCGAGTCGATCAACGACTTGTCGGCCCAGCCGGCGATGCCGCACAGGACTGCCACGGGAGATATGATCCGCCCCCAGTTGGGCCGCCGCATTCGCTATTGGTACACGTACCGCACCGCAGTTGCGGTCTTGATGGCGCTCGTCCTCTCGGTCCTGATGTACGTCCTCTACACCCAGCAGGTGGCGTGCGACAGACGTACGGCCGACTGCCAGGTCAACATCGCGGTTCACCCGGAAGACCGGCTGTTCAGCGAGACGAGGCCCGACCCGAATGTCGTCGTGGTCGGGATCGACGACGCCAGCATTCTCAAGATCGGCCAGTACCCGGTGCCTCGCGACCGCTACGCGCTCGCGATTCGCAACCTGGAGGCGGCGGGAGCGGCCGTGATCGCGCTCGACGTGAGCCTGCCGGACCCGCGCGACTCGGCTACCGACGGCGACCTGGCGACGACCTTGCGCCAGAGCACGGTGCCGGTGATCCTGTCCTATCCCGCGGAGGTGGACATTTCCGACAACGGTTTCGTCAAGCAAGCGTCGCCGACGACGAACCCATCGGGTCTCGACCAGATCCCGCTCAAAGAGTTCTGGTGCGCCGACGCCAACACGAACCCAAACCTGCCGTGCCAGAACCCGGACAAGAACGTGGTCCTCGCCGCGACCGACCCGGTGGCCGACTCCGATGGGGTGGTGCGCCGCATGCCCATGTTCGTGCAGCCCGCGTGCTACAGCGCCGGCACGTGCAGCACGCCCATGATCGACTCGATCGGGTTTGCGGCGAGCCGCATCCAGCAGCTGGGACCCGACTGGGCGAGCGTCGACCTGACCGAGTCAGGCGGCGAGGCCAACTTCGGCACCGCCTGGCCGCATCCCCTCCAGGTCGACGCCACCGGGTCGGCCCTGATCAAGTACATCGTCGGGCCGGGGGGATTCGAGAAGTACCACCAGTACCTCTCCTTCGGCGACGTCTACGACGCTTCGTTCTCGGCCGACAAGGTGAAGGGCAAGGTCGTCCTGATCGGCGCCTACGGCCTCACCGGCGTGCATGACGAGTTCCTGACCCCGGCCGGAAACGGCGTACCGATGGCGGGTGTCGAGCTCCACGCCAACGTAGTCAGCATGTTCTTGCCCCTGCAGCCGAGCTTCCCGGTGCCAGAGGCTCCGGCGGTGCTCTTCCTGATCATGCTGGTGCTGTCGCTCGCGACCGCCGTCGGGGTTTCCCGGGTCACCGTGCTCTGGGGTTTTGCGGGGACGGTTGGCGCGCTCATCCTGTTCACGGTCGGCATGTCGGCGCTCTCGGTCTTCAACGGATGGGTCCCCGACCTCTTCCACCCCTGGCTCGCGATCGCCCTGACGTACACCGGCGTCACGGCTTACCGGTTCCTCTACGAAGATCGCGAGAAGCGCAAGGTGACGGCCCTTTTCGGCCAGTACCTGAAGCCCGAGATCGTGGCCCAGCTCGCGAAGACCAAGGGCGGCGTAGACGACATCCTGCGCGGCGGCGAGCGGCGGGACATCACGTTGATGTTCGTCGACATCCGGGGGTTCACGTCGATGTCCGAATCGATGGCGGCGCATGACGTGACCGAGCTCGTGCAGCTCTACCTCGATCAGCTGAGCGGGACGATCTTCACCTGGGACGGCACCGTCGACAAGTACGTCGGCGACGAGATCATGGCGTTCTGGAACGCGCCGCGGCTACAGGACAACCACGCGCTCCTCGCGGTGCGCTGCGCCTATGACCTCGTCAACCGCGCACCCGAGCTCCAGCAGAAGCTCCTGGCGAAGGGGTTGCCCCCGATTCGCTGGGGCATCGGCATCAACTCAGGGCCCGCGGTCGTCGGCAACATGGGATCGCGAAGCCGGCTCCAGTACACGGCGCTCGGCGACACCGTGAACACCGCCGCCCGCTTCTGCGCGCACGCGCCCGCGTTCCAGGTCTTGATCGGCCAGGAGACCTACGACATGTGCAAGGACTACATCGCGGTCGACCTGGTGCCGGGCGTTCAGCTCAAGGGCAAGTCCGCCGAGACGTTCCGGATCTACCAGCTCACCGCCATCCGCGAGACGCCCGATGCGCCGTGGGTGCGGTTCCCGACCGACATGGCGACGCAGTCGCACCACACCTCCACTGCGCAATACACACAGCAGACTGTGATCGCCGCGGGCGAGTCCGGGTCGATTGACATCCTGGTGGGAGACGAGGCCCGCGAGGAGCTCGCGCGGCGAGCCCAATCGCCCTACTAGCGAACCAGCAGGACTCCGGCGACCGCCGACGCGAGAACGAACAGGCCGATCAGGCTCAGGCAGCTCATCGTCCGCTTCGCGATGGGCTTGACCGGGGGAGCCGGGTTGTAGACGGCGTGCGGAGGCGTCGCCGCGGTGCCCGGGTGGGCGATGGCGATGCCGATGGGGGTCGACGGCATGATTGCCGGCGCCGGACGCGGAACCATCCCCGAGAGGTCGGCCCCGGGTTCGAGGCTGCGCTGCCAACCTGGGCACATCTGGTCCGCGACCCGGGAGATGGCCTCGTCGAACTCCTTCCCGGTCTGGAACCTGTCCTCGGGCCGCTTGGACAGCGACTTGAGGATCACCTGCTCGAGCTCCGGGTTGAGGCCCGGCCGGAAGACGGACGGGGGCTTGGGCGGCGCCTCGACGTGCTTGGCCATGAGCGTGAACGGGCCGTCCGCCTCTGTCGCTGTGAAAGGAGGCTGGCCGACGACCAGCTCGTAGAACATGATCCCGGCCGAGTACAGGTCACTTCGCCCGTCCACCTTGCTGGAGGCGACCTGCTCGGGGGACATGTACTGCGGCGTGCCGACCGTGGTGCCGGTCTTGGTCGCCGTGCCGTCCACGCCCGGGTCATCCATCAGCCGCGCGATCCCGAAATCGGCGACCTTGACCAGGCCGTCCTCGGAGATCAGCACGTTTTCCGGCTTCATGTCGCGGTGCACGATGGCATGGCGGTGGGCGTAGTCGAGCGCCTGCAGCACGCCGTGCATGACGGCGAAAACCTGGGGCGGGGGAATCGGACCTTGGCTCATCCAGTCCCGCAGCGATCGGCCGCGGATGAACTCCAGCACCAGGTAGTTGATGTCCCCCATCAGCTCCATGTCGTGGACCTGGACCAGGTTCGGGTGGCTGGTCCGCGCCATGACCTGGGCTTCCTGGAGGAACCGCTTCAGGGCGACCGGGTCGGCCGACTGGATTAGCTCCTTGATCGCGACCTCGCGGCCGAGACCCGGCTGCTCGGCAAGGTAAACCGTTCCCATGCCTCCCCGGCCGAGCTCGCCCTTGACCCTGTACTTGCCGATGTAGCGCTCGCCCGGGACCTGTGGAGGAGTCGTGATCGAGGCGATTCGAGGGGGCGGGACCGTCGGTGGCGGGACCGGGATCAGGCGCATCGTGGCGGCGATGTTGGCCGGCATCGACGGCGGCGCCTCGCCCTGGTCAGGGGCCCAGGCCGGGACCGGGGTTTCAGGCGGCGATTTCGGCGGCTGACCGGAGTCGGTCATCTCGTGGCGAGCCTAACAGAGTAGGTTCGCGGCCACGACCGGATTCCGAACTCGTCTGAGCTATGGCGTTTTCGGCTCAATGCTCCGATAATCTGGCCCGCAGCAGCCAGCCAACAGGAGGAGATTGATCCATGTCCCAGATGCCCCCACCGCCCCCCAGCCAACCGGCGCCGATGCAAGGTGAGCCAGGGTCGGCGGCCAGCAGCTCCAAGACCAATGTCATCCTTGCCTACCTTCTCTGGTGGGTGACCGGAATCATCTTTCTGTTTGTCGGCAAGAACGACCCGGACGTGAAGTGGAACGCGGCTCAGTCGATCGTCGTCCTCGGCGGCCTGTGGCTGATCGCATCCATAGTGAGCATCGTCTTGCTTCCGCTCGGCGGCCTGATCTACCTGGTCGGGTTGGTCTACTGGGTCATCTTCCTGATCGGCGCTTTCAACTTCCAGGGCGGGCACATCAAGGCGCCCGGCATCGCGCAGTTCACCGACCAGCTCACCGACGGCCTGGCGAACGCCGTCAAGTAGCTCTTCGAGCCTTCCGCGAGGCCTCGCCTTTGGGCGGGGCCTTTTCTTTTTCGTCCTCGTCGCCCGCCGAGAGCTGCTGCAGCGCCTTCTCGATGCCGGCACGGAGGCCGTCCCGCTCCTCGCGAAGCTGGGTCGCCTCCGCCCGTGCGGAGGCGAGCTGGTAGCGAAGCCTTTCGATCTCCTCGCGCAGCTCGCCCACCCGCGGGTCCGGTCCGCCGGAGTTGGACTGGACGTCGGCGAGCTCCAGCTTGAGGCGCTCGACCGCCACCTTCAGCGAGCGCCGCTCGTTGAGCAGCTCCTGGACGAGCGACTCAGACGGCCTGGTCTGCTCTTTCGACATAGCGGCATAGTCCAGGCTGGAACTCACGCAGGCGGAGGTGTTCCATCTCGCCCCGCAGATAGCGAGCTTTGATCCCGAGGCCCCGGATTCCCTTGGCGGTCTCGTATGGGAAGCGATAGAGCTTGCCCGAGTCGACGAGCAGGCAGACCGCAAGCTTCTCGCCGTCCTTCTCGATCACGTGCTTATAACAGGGCACGGTGCGGCGCGCGATCTCCATCTTCTTGAAGCCGCCGACCCTGCCTGCGAGCACGTCGATCGGACCGCGCATGGTCGAATCCTAATTGAGAAGGGCGAGCTGCTCCGGTTCTGGAGGCGGTTTCAGGACGACGCGCCGCCGGTCGGAAACTCCATGTTGGGAGCGCAGCCTCCTGACCTCTTGCATCGTCTTTTCGCCAAAGCTCTCCGGGAGATAAGCGCGGCTTCGGTAAGCCCGCTCATAGCGCGGCACGAGTTCGGGCCAGTGCGTCGCCAGGACCGACATGAAGTGCTCGCGCGTCCCGTCCTTCAGGTGAAGCATGTTCGCCCACAGCCCGGTGGCGCCGGCCGCCCGTGCGGCCTTCACCACCGATTCGAGCTGCTCGGGACGGTCGGAGAGCCCGGGCAGGATGGGCGCCATGCCCACGCCGACGTCGATGCCGGCCGCGACGAGCTTCTCGATTGCCCGCAGGCGCTGCCTGGGATGCGCGGTGCCAGGCTCCGTCTTGCGCCAGACGTCGTCATCGACCGTCGGGATGCTGAACGTGATGTGCAGCTCAGCCCGTCGGGCAAGCGACGTCAGGACGTCGATGTCGCGCACGATCATGGGACCGCGCGTGATCATCGCCGTCGGGTTCGCAAAATCGCGAAACACCTCCAGGCACTGACGGGTCAGCCGGTACTGCCCCTCCGCCGGCTGGTACGGGTCCGTCGCGGCGCCGACGACCACCGTTTCCTTGCGCCACGAACGACGCGAGAGCTCGCCCCGCAGCACCGTGGCGACGTTGACCTTGACTCGGACGGTGCGGCCGTAGCGGTCGTCCGATGGGCGGTCGGCCCGCATCTCGAATGCGCGGACGTAGCAGAAGGCGCAGCGATGCTCACAACCCGTGTACGGGTTGAGCGACCAGGCGAAGCCCATGTTCTTGACCGGGTTGAGTGCGGACTTGCACTGCACCTCGAGGTAGTCGACATCGACGAGGCGAGGCTCCGGAGCAGCCATCCCGTCCCATGTTAGAACAAACGTTCGGACGTGGCTAGCGGGCGAGCTTGATGTCCGAACCCGGCGCCTCACCGATGGGCCGTCCAGTACGCAGCCGCCGGTTCGGACGCGTGAGCGAAGAAGGGCAGAAGTCGTTCAGGACGCATTCCTCGCACCGCGGCCGGCGGGCGTCGCAGACCCTGCGGCCGTGCAGGATGAGCCGCAGGGAGAGTCCTGTCCACTCCTCCTTCGGCACCATCGAGCAGACCTGGAACTCGATCTTCACCGGGTCCCTGGTGCGCACGAGCCCGAGCCGGTTGGTGAGCCGGATGACGTGCGTGTCGACGGCAAACCCCGGCACCCCGAAGCCCGCGCCCAGGATCACGTTGGCCGTCTTGCGGCCGATCCCCGGGATCTTGATCAGATCCTCCATGTCATTCGGGACGACGCCGCCGAACAGCTCGACCAGCTTGCGGCCCGCCGCAATGATCCTTTTCGTCTTCGCCCGAAAGAACCCGGTGGGCTTGATCAGCTTTTCGACCTCGGCGGGGTCCGCCGCGGCGAGGTCCTCCGCCGTCGGATAGCGGCGGAACAGCTCGGGCGTGACGAGATTCACCGAGCGGTCCGTCGTCTGGGCGGAAAGGATCGTCGCGATCAGGAGCTGAAACGGGTTCTCGTGCAGGAGCTCAGTTGCGGCCGGGTACAGCTCGCCCAGCCTCTCCACGGTCGACTTCGCCCGCGCGCGTGCCCCGCGTGGCGGCGGGGGCGACATCCACGATTTCTTCCTGGCCTTAGGAGCCAAGCAGCCTGCGCGTTACCGCCGCCACGTGCGCCCCATCCGCGCGGCCCGCGATGCGCGCGGTCGCCGCCTTCATCACGAGTCCGAATCCCTTCGGGCCATCGGGTCTGACCTCTGCGATGGCCGCCCGCACCTCGGCTTCGATTTCCTGGTCGCTCATCGCGGCCGGAAGGAAGCCCTGCAGCACCTTCATCTCGGCTTCTTCTCGGCGCGCGGTGTCTTCACGACCGGCCTTCCGATACACCTCGATCGCTTCCTCGCGCCGCTTGACCTCTTTGCGCGCGACGCGAACCACGAGGTCGTCGTCGATGTTTCCATCAGCGCCTCCTTCCTTGCTCGCACGCACGAGCTCGGTCTTGAGGAGGGACAGAGTGCCCAGCGCGACTTCGTCGCGCCGCCTGCGCGCATCGACCATTTCGGACTGGACGCGGTCGTAAAGAGCCACCGTTCGCGATTGTCACATATGGACCGATCCCCGATAATCAGCCGCCTATGGCGTACCTGGTGGCGGGGCCGTTGGTGGCGATCATCGGCATCGTGGCCGTCTTTTTCGTTTTGCGCCGAAAGTCGGTCGAGCAGCGCTCGATGTATTCGGCGCGACGCTCGCAGATCGAGCACAAGGTGCGGGCGGCGCGCCAGCGCACCCTGGCGCCGCACGGCCACGCCGAAAAGCCGCCACCGCCCGCTCCGCCGGGGGCCAGTGTCACTTACGACGTCACCGCCTACCAGGCGCCCCCGGCCGCACCGCCGGCACCCCCTCCCGCGCGGCCGGAGCGCGCGGCGGAAGCGCCACCCTGGGAGCAACCATCGACGCCGGCTCCGGCGGCGCCATCGTTCGACTATCCGCCCCGACCTGAGCCTTACCCCCCGGCCGAGCCGTTCCGCCCCGCTCCGGGGCCGACCCCGACGCCTGGCAGCGAGCCGTCCTGGACACCCGCACCCCGGCCGGCCGAACCACTTCCCCCGGCCGAACCGGTCAGGCCGGCGGCATCGGTCGCCGCTGCGTCGTCGACTTCGGCCGGTGCCTGGTCCGTGGTCAGCACCACCAAGGAGTCGGCGGCCGAAGCACAGCCCTCGAAAAAGAAGAAGAAGGACAAGGGCGGCGCTGCTGAGTCGGACTGGTCGCTGGCGTCAGGCGACGCGCCCGGCATGGAAGGCGACGAGCTCGGGATCAGGCGCCCGAACGGCAAGATGACCGGGATCGCTCTCTACGCGATCATGGTCGTGGGCCTGGTGATGGTCTTGCTCGGGGTCCTGATCATGGTCGCCAACTCACACGTGACCTAGCAGAGCGGTCGCAAGCTTGCGACCACCGTCGCGCATGACGGTGTCGGTGACCATGGTCCGGTAGCCGAGCTGATCGATCGCGCTCGCAAGGCCGCGGTCCCTCTCGTCGAGCACGAACGTTGCGGCGATGTCCCGATACATGCGAGCCACTTCGACCGGGTCAGGCGCGTGCCCCAGCATCCGCATCATCTCCACGGTCGGACCTTTAAGCGCGATGCCACCGATGATCGGCGTGACCGCGACCGTGCGTGCGGGCGCGAGCGCCCCGCGCACGAGGCGCAGGATCGGAGCGATCGAGATGAGCGGGTTGGACGGCCCGATGATCACGAGGTCCGCGTCATCCAGCGCAGCCAGGACTTCTGGCGAGGGTCGCGCCATATCGATGCCCGCAAAAGCGATGCCTCGCAGACGTGGCTCCAGGCGCTCGCGCACGAAGTACTCCTGGAACGAGAGCTCGCCTGCGTCGGTGGTGAACCGAGTGCGAACTGGTTCGTTGGTCATAGGAAGCACCTGGGCGGTAATGCCAAAACGCTTGCCAAGCAGGAGCGACGTCTCGGTAAGCGTGCAGCCTCGACGCAAAAGATCCGCACGCACGAGGTGCGTGGCGAAGTCCTTGTCCCCGATGCGAAACCACGCGTCTTCGCCGATCTCGGCGAGCGTTTCGAGGACTCGGAACGTATCGCCTTTCACGCCGTATCCGGCCTGGTCGTTGAAGACGCCGGCCAGCCGGTAGAGGACAGCGTCGATGTCCGGGCACACGAGCAGGCCCCAGAACTCGTCGTCGTCCGCGGTGTTGGCGATGACGGTGAGCTGGTGGCTGGGAGCGACGGCCTGGATCCCCGCCGCGAGCGCTGCGCCGCCGGTGCCTCCCGCGAGGACGACGATCTTCAGCGGAACAGGTCCTCGGCCGCGGGACGGATGAGGTCGTGCCCGAACCCGGCTCCCTCGAGGGCGAGTCCCCGCACGATCACCGCCGGCGTGCGGTCGGTCTTGCCCATCACGAGTCCCGCGCTCGAGGCGATGTCGTCCGCGACCGCCAGCACCGTTGCGTGCAGCGGCTGGGCCGCGTCGTCGAGACTGCCGCGCAGGTCGATCAGCGCGGGAATGCCGGCCACGCCGAGGGCCACGTTGACGATGCCGAGTCTCCACGGGCGGCCGAACGTATCCGAGACGATCACGCCGACTTCAACACCGGCCAGCTCGCCGATGCGCGCGCGAAGCCGCCGGGCGCTCGCGTCCGGGTCGACCGGCAGCAAGGCGAGCGTGTCGCCGCCGACGTTGGAGTGATCGACGCCGGAATTGGCGCACACGAAGCCCTGCCGCGTCTCGGTGATGAGGACTCGTTCCGACCGCAGCACCCGGACGCTCTCGTCGAGCACGACCTGCACCATTCGGGGATCGGGATTCGCGATGAGGCGGGGCGCGATTCGCAGCGCCTCGTCGCCCGCGGTCACCGAGGCGAGCTTGACCAGGCGGCCCTCGGACTTGGAAACAACCTTCTGCGCCACCACGATCACGTCACCGGGCTGGAGGCTTGCGTGTCCGGTGATCAGACGTCCGAGGTCGTCTCCGGGCTGCACCTCGGGCAGGCCCTCGACGCCGATCAGCTCGACTCGTTTCACACTGCGCGGCTGAGGCTGGCGAGGTCGGACGGCTCGTCCAGGTCCAGCGCCATCGCGTCGGAGTGATGGACGACGAACTCGACGCCGCGAGATTCGGCGTCCTCCCGGAACTTCGCCAGCGAGTCGTCGCCGAAGTGCAGTCCGATCGCGTCGGGCGGCCTGACGTAAAGCGCGTTGGTCCCGCCGCGTCCGATGGCGGGGACGGCGACCACCACGGGCGCGCGGTGGCGCGCCGCCAGGTCGACAAGCTCGCGCACCGAACGTTCGGTGACGAGCGGCAGGTCGCTCGAGAGCACGAGGACGGCCGCAGCGCCGGCCTCTCGCGCGCGCTTGATGCCCCGCTCGGCAGCAGTATTCTGGCCTTCTTCGCGAGGCTCGAGCAGGATGTCGGCACCCCACGATCGAGCGATCTCCGCCACTTCCTCGCTGCCGGCTACGACGAGCACGCGGTCGCCCGCAAACGCCGCGCTCACCGCGAGGCGCGCGTTACGCCGCGCGAGGGCGCGGCGCGATTTCGTGCCGAGGGCCGGCCGCAGCCGCTGCTTGGCCGAGTCGAAGTCCTTGATCAGAACGACGACCCAGGTGCTCATCCCCATGTCTCGCGAAGCCTGGGGAGGATCTGCGATGCGTAGAGCTCGATGAAGCGCGCCTGGCGGTCTCCGGGCGAGTGGAAGACGAGATGGTTGAACCCAAGCTCGAGGTACGGCCGGAGCTGCTCGATGTGCTCGTCCGGGTCACTCGACACCAGCCACCGCCTGTGCGCCACGTCCTCGACGGTACTCGCGAGCCGCTCCATCTCACGCGGGTCGTCGGTGCCGGCCTTGGCTTCCGCCGGCAGCGCCAACGAGGCCCAGATCTTGGTGTCCTCCAGGGCGCGCGCGCGGTCGGTGTCGAACGAGACCTTGACCTCGATCATCCGGTCGAGATCCGCCGCGTCACGTCCCGATTCTCTGGCGCCATCGCTGAACGAGGGGAGCAACTGCTCGCTGTACAGCTCCATTCCTTTCCCCGACGTGCAGATGAGGCCGTCTCCTGCGCGCCCTGCGTATTTCGCCACCTGCGGCCCGCCCGCGCTCACATAGATCGGAATGGGCTTTTCCGGACGGTCGTAGATCGTCGCGTTGCGCGTGTGGTAGTACTCGCCGTCGAACGTCACCGACTGCTCGGTCCACAGCTGCCGGATGACGCGCACCGCCTCGCGGAGCCGCGCGAAGCGCTCCTTGTTGTCCGGCCAGGGGATACCGAGCGCACCCTCGTTCAAGTGCTCGCCCGTGCCGACGCCGAGGATCATCCGGTCTGGAAACAGCACGCCCAGGGTGCCGAAGGCCTGGGCCACGATCGCGGGGTGGTAGCGAAACGTCGGCGTGTTCACGGAAGTGCCGAGGGCGACTCGATCCGTCCGTTCCCCCACCGCCGCCAGCCACGCGAACGCGAACGGAGCGTGGCCGTCGGAATGGCGCCAGGGCTGGAAGTGGTCGCTGACGAAAACTGAATCGAACCCATGAGCCTCCGCCGCGACCGCGAAGTCGAGCAGGTCGCGCGGGCCGAACTGCTCGGCCGAGGCCTTGTAGCCGATCTTCAGCCTGGGCACGACTAGGGCCGCTTGAAGTAGCGGTTCCAGCTGAACGCGACGCCGCTGATCGCCGCCGCCGTCAGCACCACTCCCAGCGCGATGAGGCTGTGGGCGTCGAAGCTGGCGATGCCGGCCGCGGTCAGCAGCGCGATGAGACCGACCGACATCAGCATCATCACCACGAGCACGATCGCTCGATGGGGTCTCATGACTCGGTTAGCTTACCGATCGTGGGTGAAGCGCAAGTCGTGCGGCTGGACTCGGTCGGCTCGACCCAGGACGTCGCGCGCGAGCTGCCCGTCGGCTCGATCGTGATCGCCGATCACCAGACCTCCGGCCGCGGACGCCTGGACCGGCGCTGGGAGGCGCCCCCAGGCGCCGCGCTCCTGGTCTCCTTCGTGCTCGCCCCGAACCCGGTCCTCAGCCTCGCAGCGGGGGTCGCGGCAGCGGAGGCGTGCGGTCCGCGTGTCCGGCTCAAGTGGCCCAACGACCTGCTCCTGGGCGAGCGCAAGCTTGGCGGGATCCTGGTCGAGGCCACACCCGACAAGGCGGTGTGCGGGATCGGCATCAACCTGACGTGGTCGCCCCCGGGCGCCGCCCAGCTGGATCAGCCGCGCGACGAGGTCTTCGAGCGGCTGCGCGGCAAGATCGAAGCCTGGACCGCCGCCGCGCCCGGGCAGGTCCTCCGGCGGTGGCGCGTGCTGTCAGCAACTCTCGGCCGGCGCGTGCGCGTCGATGTTTCCGGAACGATCACAGAGGGACTCGCAGAAGAGATCGGACCGCACGGTGAGCTCATCGTCGACGGCAAAACCATCGTCGCGGGCAGTGTCACGCACCTATGAGCGAAGCGATCTGGGGCAGCAACTCGCCCGAGCGGCCGTGGATCACGACCTCGGCCAGGCGGTCGATTGGAGTCGGCTCGGCGTTGATCACGATCATCCGGGCGCCTTCGCGGACCGCGATCAGCGGAATCTCGGCTGCTGGATAGACCACAAGCGAGGACCCGACCACCAGCATGACGTCCGACTGCCGCGCAAGCTCGAACGCGTCATGCACGGCCGCGGAGGGCATCGGCTCGCCGAACAGGATGACCGTCGGTTTCAGGAAAGTGCTTCCACAGCTGCGGCATCGCGGCGGCATCTCGACGTCGAGCCGAGCCTGCACCTCCGACCGCGGTTCGACCCTCTCGCACTCGAGGCACTGCACCATGCGCCCGGATCCGTGAAGCTCGATCACACGTTTGGCGCCGGCATCCTGGTGCAGGCCGTCGGTGTTCTGCGTGACGATCGCCGAGAGGCGGCCTGCCGCCTCCATCGACGCTAGCGCCACATGGCCTGGGTTCGGCCTGGCCGAGAGCGCGACCCGTCCGCGCTCTCTGGCAATGCTCCAGTACGAGGCCGGGTCGGCCAGGAAGCTCTCGATCGAGGACACCTTGACCGGGTCGTACTTCGTCCACAGGCCGCCGGCGCCGCGGAACGTGGGGATGCCGCTCTCGGCCGAGACGCCTGCACCGGTCAGCGCCAAACCGCGCCGCGCGGGCGCGAGGATCTCGGCCGCTTGCTCGACGGTCAAGCGAAGATCGACTGCGTCGCGTAGAGCTGGCGCTTGGCGTTGTACGCGGCCTTCGCTCCGTCGGTCGGCATCGGCACCCACTGCGACGTCTTCGTTTCGCGGATGGCGGTCACGTTGAAGATCCGAAATGTCTCCGCCGATTTGCCCTTGAGCTGGAGACCGGGAAGCTCATCGACCGCGATGTATTCCGCGCATGCCTCGTAGGTCGGCAACCCGATGAGCACGTTGAACGCCGGTGCGGCGCTGCAGAACCGCGCGCCGGTGTTGACCGTGTCGCCCAGGGCGGTGTACTGAAGGCGGTCCTGGCTGCCCATGTTGCCCACCACGGCCTGGCCCGTGTTGATGCCTATGCCCCACGCCACAGGCGGCAATCCCCTGGCCGCGAGCTTCGCCTGCACCGCCGGAGCGTTGCTGATGAGGTCATATGCGCAGCGAATCGCGAGCAGTGCGTGGTCTGGCTGCGCGAGCGGCGTGTTCCAGAGGGCCATCACCTCGTCACCGACGTACTTGTCGATCAGCCCGTCCCATTTGAGGATGAGCTTGCTCACCTCATCAAGGTAGTCCTGGATCACAGCGAGCACGTCGTCCGCCCGCATCGACTCCGACATCGCCGTGAATCCGCGGATGTCCATGAACAGCACGCTGAGCTCGCGACGTTCGCCCCGGGAGATGAGATCGTCGACCGAGCGCGTCGCGGCGAGCTGCCTGGCGACACGCGGGTCGATGTAGTGGCCGAAGATGCGCTCGACCTTGCGCCGCTCCCGCTCCTCGAGCACGTAGCGAGCGCCAAGTGAGAAGGTGGCCGCGAGCAAGATCGCGAGTGGCGCATACACCGGGTCGGCGAGGTAGCCCTGCAACCCGAGCAGATAGACGCCCGCGTAGTACGCGACAAGCACTCCCGCTGTGAGCAGCATCCCAAAACGGAACGAGAGCAGATAGACGATCAGTCCGACGATCGCGGCCAGAACCAGGACCGCCAGCTGCATCGATACCGGCGGCTGGACATGGAGATAGCGGTCGTCGAGGATGGTGCTCATCGCATCGGCCTGGATCCGGTAGCCGAAGTTCTGCGTGTCCAGCATGCAGCTCGGCCGAGACGCGGAGCAGAAGTTCCTGTCGTGCGGGAACCCAACGGCTTGCGAGTAGACGTCTCCCGCGTCGATCAGCTTGGTGCCGACCACGACGATGTGATTCGTGATCAGATCCGGGTGCGGGCAGCTCTGGTTGTACGCGTCGACGTACGGGCACGAAGGAACCGATCCTCGCGTGAAGTTGATGAGCATCTGCCCGTCAACCAGCGGAATGCGATGGCGGCCGAAGCCGGCTTCCGAGCCTCGGACTGAAACGGGGCTGTTGATGCCGGTCGCGACTCGCAGCGCGAGAAGAAACGCAGGCTCGTCAGCCTCGTTCTCGGGGCACGTCGCGCTCGTTGCGGGACGCAGCACCACGCCGCGCACCGCGTTGACGTGATCGGGCATGCCAAGCCCACGCTCGCCTACCGCCGCCGCAACAGTCGAGAACTCACCCTTCGGGAAGTCGTCGACGGTGCACGCAAGCACGACGTTGCCGGCGTTGCGGATCGCGTCGGTCAGCGGTCCATCCGTGTCCTGGTGGGTCTCGACGTCCAGGCCGGTCACGTGATCGAGCACGATGTCGTACAGGATCACCTTCGGGTGCAGGCTCGCGAGGTAGTTGATGACTTTTGCGTGATAGGCGTTGTTGAACGGGTAGGCTCCGAGGTCGGTCTGTGACCGTGAGTCGATCTCGACGAACGTGATCCGAGGATCGGGGGCGGGCGCGGGGAACAGCTGATCCTGTGCGGCGTCGAATGTCCCGGCGGTGATCCCGGTTTGAACGAGGGCGATGACCAGCAGTCCAGCCACGAGGCCGGCGAGCGCAAATCGCCACGCGAGGCGCCAGTCGCCGACGCGCTCGCGCACCATGTGGCCGGTATCTTAGGCACGGTGACGCGCGCCGTCCCCGAGTCCCGCCGGATGGTTTACCTGTACCTCGCGGCGGGCAGCGTCTTCGCGACCATCGCAGCGCGCGGGCTGACCGTTCCGCTGTACGCGCACGGCCTTGGGGCGAGCCGCTTCGAGGTCGGTGCGCTGTTCTCGGCCGCCACGATCACCGCGGCGCTGCTCTCGCTCCCTTCAGGTGTCCTGATCGACCGGTTCGGGGCACGCACGTTGCTGGCGACCTCGCTGATCCTCACCGCCGGCTCGCAGGTCGCCACTGCGCTCACCACGACGGTGGCGCCGCTCTTTCTATGGCAGGTGATCGGCGGGCTCGCGGCGGGGGCTCAGCAGGCGGCTCTTTTCAGCGCTGTGACGGAGTCCGTCTCTCGATCCAGGTTGGGCCGGGCGATGGGGTGGCTCACCCTCTCGATGCAGGTGGGCTTTTTCCTCGGGCCATCCCTCGCCGGCATCGCGCTGCGGTGGGTCGACGTTCGGACGGACATCGCGTTGACCACCGCGCTGCTGATCTTTACCATCCCGGGCGCGATCGCGGCGAGCAACAGCCGCCAGCGACCCGAGCGCACCGGACTTGCCTTCCGCGAACCTCTCCGCGCGCTGATCCGCCAGCGCGCCTTCCTTCCCGTCACCATCGGCCTGATCAGCGTGTCGCTGACGTGGGGCACGATCGGCGCGTTTCTCCCGGTGTTCGGCAAAGAGGTGCTGGCGCTGCCCAGCTCGCAGATCGGCTACCTGCTGGCGCTCCAGGCGGTCGTGAACGGAGCATCGCGCATCCCGGCCGGACAGCTCGTCGACCGGATGCGTAGACGATGGCCGATCGTTTTCGTCGGCGCGCTGGGATGGGCGGCCGTCACGGTCGTGCTCGGCCACCTGACGGGATTCGTCGTGCCGGCCTTGCTGCTCGCGGTCGGCACGCCGTTCATGGCCGCGGCATTCGTCGCCATGGGCGTGGTCTTCGCCGACCTCTCCGCCGCGTCAACGCGGGGCGTCACGATGGGCGCGTACGGGACGGTCCTTTTTCTCGGCCTCTCGCTCGGACCGCTGATCTTTGGCCCGATCGTGCAGGGCTACGGCTACGCCGCCGGCTTCACCGCGTGCGCCGCGGTCTCCGTGGCGCTGGTCCTGGTGATGGCCGCGATGGAAACGACAGAGCCGATCCGGCGCCGATCAGAGGTGCGGCTCCCTCCCCCCGCTCCGGGGACCTGACGTAGGCCTCGAGCACCGCGCGGTGGCTGGGGAAGGCAATCTCGGGCAATGAGTCCGGTGCAAAGGCGCGCACCTCGAGCATCTCGGGACCCGCGCTGATCGAATCGCCATCGACGACTCGTCCCCGATACGCGATGCCGATGATGCTCGACGCTGTCGTTTTCGGGATGTGATACACGCCGAGCAACCCGATGAGCTCGACCTCGGCGTTGATCTCCTCCATGCATTCGCGCACCGCGGCTCGGGCGGGGTCCTCGTCGTCGTTGACGAACCCACCTGGCAGGCACCACAGGCCATAGCCAGGCTCGATGCTTCGCCGGCCGAGCACCACGCCGCCGCCGTGCTCGACCACCACGGCGGCCGCGACCTTCGGGTCGCGCCACAGAACGTACGAATCGTTCGGGCAAACCTCGAGCTCTCGGCCTTCGATTGTCTTCACCACCAGCGGCGCGCCGCACTCGACGCAGAAATGGCCCACCGAGGAGGAGATTAGACGGCTTCGGGCTCCGGCTTCGCGGGGTGGGCTTTGGGCGCGGGTCCCTTCATATCGGCGACACGGACCTGGTTGCGACCGCCTTGCTTGGCCGCGTACAGCGCCTGGTCGGCGCGGTCGATCAGCTGCATGAACAGGGCAGGTTCGGCGGTCGCAGCCACGCCGACGCTGATCGTCAGCTTCAGGCCGCCGGGAAACGTCGCCGCCGCCACCTTCGCCCGGATGCGTTCGGCCAGCGTGCGCGCTCCGGCCTCGGTGGTCTCGGGCAGGATCAGGGCGAACTCCTCGCCGCCGTAGCGGGCGCACACGTCCGACTCACGGGCGCCTGTCGACAGCAAGGAGGCAAGCTCGGCAAGCACGGCGTCGCCGTTGAGGTGCCCGTAGGTGTCATTCACCTGCTTGAAGTGATCGAGGTCGATCATCACGAAGGTCAGGCCCTTGTGATGGCGGCGCGCCCGCTGCGTTTCTTTCAAGAACTGCTGGGCCAGGGCGCGGCGGTTTGGAAGCTTGGTCAGCTCGTCGGTGAGCGCGTTCTCCTCCTGGGCCTGGAACAGCTGGGCGTGGCGGATCGCGATCGCGGCCTGCGAGGCGACACCGTTCAGGAGGTCAGCCTGGTCCTCGCTCAGCTCGCGCCATGCGTTCAGGTAGAGCTCCATCGCGCCCATCAGCTGACCTGACCTTTGAATCGGCACGACCAGCGCGTGCTGCGGATGTCCGCCCGCATCGAGGCCCGGTGCGGTGCGCTCGTCGAGCTTGACCACCAGTGGTCGCAGGACCGTCAGCGCGGAATGAAGCGGCTCCTCGTCGACCTTGCGGACGGACCCGCGGGCGCGGTGCGTGAGGTTGTACGAGGCCTCGCGGTGCATCTCCGCCTTGCCGGTGTGGACCAGGTACATCGCTCCCGCGAGGGCGCCCATGATCCGGCCCGCGTGAGTCAGCGCGACGTTGAGGACCTCCTCGAGGGCCAGCGAAGAGTTGACCGCGGAGGCCATCGCGAGGAGAAGTCCAGCGCGGTCGCGGGCCCCGCTCTCGTCGGCGAGCGCGGCCTCGAGCTCGCGTGTAGTCCCGCGGAGGCGGATCAGGGAGATGAGCAGGAGGATGAAAGCCGCGACCAGGAGAACAGAGATGACCAGCAGTACGGCAGCGAGATCCAACGTCAAGCCTCCTGGGGCGCGCTGAAGATGCCATAGGTTAACGCCCCGACCTCCGACTTGGTTCTATACTCGGCCCGATCTGGAGCCGCTCTCTTTTGACGACCTTCCTCTTGGCGGCGAGTGGACGACGCGCCGCCGCACCGTCTCCGAAGCCGAGATAGCACTGTTTGCCGGCGTCGCCGGCGACCTGTCACCGCTCACGATCGAGGCCACCGGCGACGGGCCGCGCCCTGCGCCCCCGGCGATGGTCGTGGCCATGGCGGTGGGTCTCGGATCGGTCGACATGCCCGTGCCGTCGGTGGCGGAATGGGAATGGCTGAACTGGAAGTTCCCGCGCCCTGTTCACGCCGGGGACACGATCTACGCCCGCTGGACCCTGACCCAGAAGCGGCCGCCAGTCAGCGGGGCGCCATCCTCGATCGTGGTGTGGCGAGTTGATGTCCACACTGCCGACGGCGCGCTTTGCGCCGAAGGTGAGGTGGGGGCCAAGGTCAAACGAGGCGCTCCCGCCGCGCGCCAGCGAGCGGTCGAGCCTGTGACAGCTGCGGCAACCGGGACCGTGCCAAGGCGCCGCAGGCGCCGCTCCCGGGCGAACGGCACCGCCCCAGAGCCGCCTGCGGTCGCCGCGCCCCCGGCCGCCAGCGCCAAGCCGGAACGGGCGGCGGGACCGTCCAGGAGGCGCCGCCGGCGCCGGCCGTCGGGCTCCCTGGCCCGCGAAGAGGAGCACGAACCGCGGGCGGCCCACGCGCCCGAGACGGCGCCTGCTCCAGTCGCTTCCGAGCCCACCACGCCGATCGCCTCCGCGACGGGCCGAAAAGGCCTGGGCGGCGTCCTGCGCCGCCTGAGGGGGGCCTCCTAGGCCGGGACTTCCAGCGTCTCCAGGTACTCGATCACGCGCCGGGTGAGCTGCGTCGGAGTCGAGGCTCCGCTGGTGACCCCAACCTTCTTCGCGCCTTTGAACCAGGCAAGGTCCAGGTCTTCGAACTTGTCCACGAGGTACGCTGGCTTGTGGCCGAGCTTCTTCACGACCTCGACCAGGCGGAGCGAGTTGGACGAGCGCGGGCTGCCGACCACGATCACGAGGTCGACCTCCTTGGCCGCCTCGACGGCCGCCTCCTGGCGCTCCTGCGTGGCGCGGCAGATCTCGTTGTGGACCTCGGCCTGCGGGTAACGTGCCTTGACCCGTCCGATCAGGTCCTCCGTGTCCCAGACCGAGAGCGTGGTCTGGCAGGTCACCGCGACACGGTCCCCATTGAGCTCCAGCGCGTCGATGTCCTCGGGCTCCTGGACCAGGTGCACCTTCCCCGGAGCCTCGCCCATGACGCCTTCCGGCTCGGGGTGGCCCTTGCGGCCGATGTAGACGACCTCGTAGCCCTGGCGCGCCAGGTCGGCGACCAGCTCATGCGTCCGGACGACATCGGAACATGTCGCGTCGACGTGTTTCAGGCCGAGCTCGACCGCGCGCTGCTTGACCTGCGGCGACACGCCGTGCGCCGTGAAGATGACGGTCCCGTCCTTGATCAGGTCCAGGCCGGACAGGCGGTTGGGCTGGTCGACGAGCTCGATGCCCTGGCGCTGGAGGTCGTCGGTGGCGTGGGTGTTGTGGACCAGCATGCCCAGCATGTGGACCGGCCCCTGGGTCTCCTCCCGCACTCGCTTGGCGATTCGGAAGGCATCGACGACGCCGTGGCAGTACCCGCGCGGCGTGATCTTCAGGACCTCCATCGCACCCCGAGTCTACGTGAGATGATCTCGCGCACCATGCCCGTCGCGGCCGTCGGAACGGCGGACTCCGACAGGGCTGAATTCGCCCGGGAAGCGCGCGTCGCGCGCTCTGCGGCGCTCGTCCTGGACCTGATCGTTTTCGGCTTCATCTCCTTCGTGGTCAACAGCGTCTACGGCGTGACACAGGTGACCTCCGGCTTCGTCACCTCAGGCGGCGGCGTGACCTCGACCACCACCGCCGTCGACTGGCCCTGGATGACCCTTCTCGGCGTGCTCTACTTCGCGATCCCGGAGGCGATGTTCGGCGCTTCGCCGGGCAAGCTTCTGATGCGACTCAGGGTCGTCAGGCTGGAAGGGAGGCCGCTCGGCGTCAGCTCCGTGATCGTGCGCAACGTGCTGAAGCCGGTCGACTTCCTGCCCGTCCTGTATCTGCTCGGCGGCGTTCTCGTCCTCGCCACGCGCGGCAGCAAGCGCCTCGGCGACATCGTGGCGGGCACGACAGTCGTCTACGCGCATCGCGCGCGGGAGCCGGCTGCAACGCGAACTTCGAGCAGGCGCGCCCAGCTCGTGCTCGCCGGCGCCCTGGCGGTTGTGCTGTTGTTCACCGTCGCCTTCGACTATTTCGGCCGGCCGCCATTGATCATCCAGGGCAACTTCAACCAACACATCCTGCTCGGCGACCTCGACAGCTACGCCCTCGGTCAGCCGACGTGGGGCTTTGGCTCAGTCACCTACCCGGTACACGGCCGCGCGGGCGCTCAGGTCTGCGCAGGGTCTATAAAGCTGACGTGGGAGTTCCTGGGCTGGACCGAATCCAGCGCATCTCTCGAATGCGTCCCTAGCTGATCCCCTCGAACAGGTCGGGCTCGGGCAGATCCGACCCGGGCTCACCGCGCACGAGCTGGTAGTACTCCGTCCCGAAGGCAAGCTCGTAGATCTGGCTTGCCATGTTCGCGAACCACGAGTTCGGGTCGTTCTGGCTGACGTGGGCTCGAAACGCGTCGCGCTTGCGCTCGACGTAGTCGTGGACGTCGACACGAGTCGTGATGAGCTCGTCTGGCGTGCCTGCGAATACCATGTTCGGGTTCTGCACCTGCCGCGCCTCTTCCGGCATCTGTTTCATGAACTCCTCCATGGCGGAGCGTGGAATCGCGGTGTAGTAGAGCTTCTTCGCGGGCAAGCCCTCGCGCTCGACGATGTCGAGTGCGGCGTTGGTCACGAAGTGCGCCTTGATGTGGTCGGGATGGCCGTAGATGCCGTCTTCCGCGTACGTGACGACGACGTCCGGCCGCTCCTCGCGCAGAAACACCGCCAGTCTGCCCGCCGCCTCGTCCAGCTCCGCCTGGTGAAACGACCTTGGATCCTTGTTGTCGGCGGTGTCGACCATTCCGGAGTCGCGGTAGCCGAGGAACTCCTGCCTGTCGACACCGAGGATCTCGCACGCGGCCTTCAGCTCCGCGCTTCGGATCTCGCCCAGGCGAGGCCTCGAGGTGGCCACGTCCATGTTGTAGATCTCGCCCACCTCGCCGCGCGTGGCCGTGATGAGGACGACGCGGTGACCGTGAGCCTTGGCCTTCATCATCGCGCCACCGGTCGAGATCGCCTCGTCGTCGGGATGCGCGTGGACCAGGAGGAGCGTTCCCACTATCTCAGCAACAGGTCGGCGAGCTGCTTGATTCCGCCGTGGCCCGGGCCCGGGATCGTGCGGTCTGCGGCCGCGATCACCTCGCGATGCGATCCCTCGACCGCCACGCCAAGACCGGCCCACGCGATCATCGACGCGTCGTTGCGCCCGTCGCCGACCGCAACGATCTCCTCCTGTGGGATCGAGAATTGCGCGGCAACGAAGCGGAGCGCGGAAGCCTTGTCGCTCTCCACGCTGGTGAATTCCAGGTAGTCGGGCGTCGACGTCGCCGCGTTGAGCCTGCCCGCCCAGCGCTGCCTGACCTCCGGCAGAAGCACCTCGAGTTCTTCAGGCCGGGAGACGATCACGAGCTTTGGTGTCGTCGGGCCCATGGCCTTGTCGAGATCGCCCACCACGTTGATCGTCATGCCCGCGTGCTCGGCGTACCGGTGAGCTTCGGGGCGATCCCGTTCGACGATGAGCAGGTCGTCACGGTATGCCTGGACGTGAAGGTCTCTCTCGCGCGCGTAGCGGATCACTTCCATGGCCAGCTCGTGCGCGACGCCGTGATCGAGCAGCATCGCACCGTCCAGCGTGCGGACCTGCGCCCCCTGGTAACAGACGATCGGCCCCTCGAGGCCGAGTCGCTCCACCCACGGGAGTGCACCCGGAAACGGGCGGCCGGTACACGCCACCACCGTCACGCCGGCAGACTTGATGCGGTCGAGCGCCTCGACGTCGCGCGGGTCGAGGTGGAGCTGCATGTCCAGGATGGTGCCGTCCAGGTCCAGCGCCAGGAGTCGGTACTTGAGGGCGAGGGCTATCGCTTGACCTCTGGGTTGACCAGGTTCGGCGGGCGGCCGCCGCGCACCGCGGTCGCCATGTTGCGCGCCGCCATCGCCGACATCTCGGAGCGACTGCGCACGGTCGCGCTTGAGATATGCGGGGCGAGTACCACGTTGGGCATCGGGATGAGTCCTGGATGCACGGCGGGCTCGCGCTCGTAGACGTCGAGACCCGCGCCCGCCAGCTTCTTCGCCGTCAGCGCTGCGACGAGCGCCGCCTCGTCGACCACCGGTCCACGTGAGGTGTTGATGAGGATCGCGTTGGGCTTCATCGCGTTGAACTGCGCCGTGCTGATCAGATGCTGCGTTTCCTGCGTCAGCGGGACGTGGACGGAGATGAAGTCCGACTCGGCGATGAGCCTGTCCAGGCTCGAACGGGTGGCGTTCAGCTGCTGCTCGGCTTCGGGCGGGAGTGGCTGCGGATCGTAGTAGAGGACGCGCATGTTGAAGCCCTTCGCGCGATGCGCGACTCCGCGCCCGATGCGGCCGATGCCGACGATGCCCAGCGTCGCGTCGAACACGTCGTGGCCCAGCATCATGTCGATCGCCCAGCCGCGGAACTGCCCGGCGCGTGTGAAGTGATCCGCTTCCACCACCCGGCGGGCCGTCGCCATCAGGAGCGTGAACGCGAAGTCGGCGGTAGCGTCGTCCAGCACGCCGGGCGTGTTGGTCACCATCACCTTGTGGGCGGTCGCCGCGGCGACGTCGATGTTGTCGAAGCCCACGGCGACGTTGCTCACGCATTTCAGGCCGGGCAATGACAGCACGGCTTCCCGGACCGGGTCCATGAGCTGGCTCACAATCCCCAGGCAGCCCTCGGCCGCCTGGCGGATGCTAGGTTCGTCGAGCGGGCGGCCCTGCGGATAGGGCAGGACCTCCGCGGCCTCGGCGAGGATGGCGGGCCCGGGGTCGAGGATCGGGTGCATCAAGAGGACGCGTGGCCGGCCACCGGTGCTCATGGATTCAGTCCCAGCTCCTGTGCAATTGGCTTCAGGGCATCGCGGACGAACTCCACGTGCTCGTCGAAGGGTACGCCCAGGACCTCCGCGCCTGCGACGAGCTCCTCGCGATGGACCCCGCGGGCGAAGGCCCTGTCCTTCATCTTCTTGCGCACTGTGCTCGCCTCTACCGAGCCCAAGGACCGGTCCGGCTTGACGAGCGCGCACGCGATGATGAACCCGCACATCTCGTCAACGGCGTACAGCGCCTTGCGCGCATTTGTGTCGCGCGGCACGTCCAGGTAGTCCGCGTGCGAGGCGATGTCCTGAAGGATGTCTTCGGGCCACCCCTTCTCGCGCAGCATCTGCATCCCGCGCGTCGGATGCTGCTCCGGCGTCGGACCGGACTCGTAGTCCCAGTCGTGGATCACGCCCAGCACGGCCCAGCGCTCCTCGTCCTCGCCGAACCGGCGGGCGTAGGCGCGCATCGCGGCTTCCACGCTGCGCATGTGGCGGCGCAGCTGCTCGGACCTGGTGCTCGACGTGACGAGGTCCCAGGCCTCTTCCCGCGTAGGTGTTGTCAGCTCATGATCTCCTTGAGGGCCGCCAGTAACCTGTCGTGCTGGTCGTGGGTGCCGACCGTGACCCGGACCCAGCCCGCGATCGGCTCACGATCGTAATGGCGGACGAGGATCTTGCGCTCGCGAAGCCGCGCCACGACCTCGGCTGCCGGCTTCGGCGGCTGGGCGAAGATGAAGTTCGTCGCCGACGGCACGAGCTCGAAACCCATGCCCTCCAACGCAGCGGCCAGCTGCTCGCGATTCGTGACCACCTCCGCGATCACCTTCCTGTGATGGTCCTCGTCCGCGATCGCCGCGGCGGCGGCGACGATGGCCAGGCGGTCGACGTTGTACGAGTCCTTCACCCCGGTCAACGCGTCAATCAGGTCGGTGGGCCCCAGCGCAAATCCGATGCGCATGCCGGCAAGGCCGTACGACTTGGAGAAGGTCCGCAGCAGCAGCACGTTGTCGTAGCGCTCCAGCAGGGGCAGGCACGATTGCGGCGCGAAGTCGACGTAAGCCTCGTCGATGACGACCACGCCGGAGGACGCCACGACGGCGGCCTCGACGAATGGGCGGTCGAACAGCGCGCCGGTCGGTGAGTTCGGGTTCACGATGAACTTCAGCGGGGCCGGGTCCGCCCCCAGGCTCGGCGGCAGCTCCCAAGGCAGCTCGGTCGGATGCTTCGACGCGACTGCTTCGTGGATGCGGCAGAGCGGCTCGAAGAGCGGATAGGTGGGCGTGGGAAACGCGACCTCGTCGCCTGCCCCGGCAAAGGCGCGGAAGCAGAGCTCGATCAACTCATCCCCGCCGTTGCCGACGAGCACGTGCGCAGGGTCGAGTCCGAAATGCCTGGCGATCGCCTCGCGCGCGGGGGCAGCGGTGGGGCTCGGATACAGGCGGAGCGAGTCGTCCGCCGCAGCCTTGATCGCTTCCAGCACCCTGGGCGACGGCGGCAGAGGTGACTCGTTGGTGTTGAGCTTGACCCACCCCTCTCCGTCCGGCGGCTGCTCGCCGGGGACGTACGGCTGGAAGCCCTCGAGGCTCCTCCTTACGAGGCTTTTCGGCATTCGAGCAGGAACGTTTCCAGGGCGAGCCGGGGGCTGACGTTTTGCTCCAGGTAGCCGAGGGTGTCGTACGAGAGCTCGAGAAGGTGAGCCCAGCGGCCCTGCTCGCGCCCCCTGCTCGCGAGCATCCGGCGCCGCAGCTCGATCTGCCAGCTTGCGATCGCGAAGAGGGCGGGGTCTTCCTCCTCGCCCTCGCTGCGCCGCCAACCCATCTGGGCGGCGTCCAGCTCCGCCGCGACGTGAAGCGGCACATCGGCCGGCGCGCCGAAGACCTCCTCCAGGCGTCTCGTCCACACGTGATGGAGCTCGATCACGGTCTCGTCGCGCGCCCTGCGCAGCGCCCAACCCGGGCGCCCGCCGGAAAGCTCAGCCAGCAGCTTCGCCCGCTGCGGCTCGACGCCGTGGCGGGCGAGGAGGTTGTCGATCTCGGGCGCGGGCACCGGGTGGAAGAAAACGCGCTGGCATCGCGACACGACGGTCGGCAGGACCACGAACGGGTTGAGGCTGGGCGTCGTCAGCACGATCACGCGGTGCGGGTGCGGCTCCTCGAGGGTCTTGAGCAGGACACCCTGGTCCTGGTCGCGCAGACGCCCGACGTTGACCACCAGGGCGACGCGCCGCGAGCCGATGGCAGGCTTGAGGTTGAGGAAGGCCTGGAGGGACATCTCGTGGAACTCGGGCGGCTTATCGGGCAGGAGGCGGATCTCGTTGATCGACAGCGGTTTGATCCGATCGTCCTCCCAGTAGTCGGGATTCCTCCTCAGCGGCGCCTCCTGCAGCAGGGTGGCCGCCAGGGCGCGCCCCGCGGTCGACTTGCCCAGGCCCGACTCGCCGACGAAGAGGTACGCGTGTGCGAGCCGGTCGGTCTTGAGCTGCGAGCGCAGCTGTTGCAGGGCCTGCGCGTGGCCGACGATGCCGGCGAAGGGATCTGTCACGGCACGTGGTGGGGGGCGGCGCGCGTCGCCTTCATCTCTCGTTCGCGCTCGAGTCGCTGGGCGCGGCCTTGCAGCCAGACCTCGCGGATGCGCTGCAGCGCGGTCAGGTTGGTGACCACCGCGAGGAGGAAGACCACGCCGTAGAGGACCGGGCCGCCGATGATCAACCCGACCACAGTCACCACGACGCGTTCCGGCCGCTGGAACAAACCCGTCTTGCACGTGAAGCCGAGGCTCTGCGCGCGAGCACGCACGTAGCTGACCAGGAACGAGCCGGCGAGCGCGGCCAGCGTGGCGAGAACGAGCCACCGCTGCAGCGGGCCGCCGATGGTGACGAAGTAGGCCGCCAGTCCCAGGTAGATCGCCCCTTCCGAATAGCGGTCGAGCGTCGAGTCGAGAAACGCGCCATACGGATAGCTCGCCCTGGTGGTGCGCGCGAGCGCACCGTCGAGGATGTCGCATGTCCCGGCGAAGATGAGCACGACGCCGGCCCATCGCAGCTGGCCGAAGGCGACGAGGCCCGCCGCAACGAAGGTCAGTCCCAGGCCGACCACGGTCACCTGGTTCGGTGTCAGGGGCGTCCGCCCGAGCGCCGACACGAGGGCCTCGGCGTGGCGGCGGACCCAGGCCTCAAACCGCGTGGTGAACACCAGACACCTCCAGTGCCCTGGCCGGTTGCGCGGCCAGCGCCTTGCGCGCCTCGTGATAAACCTCAACGACCTCGGAAGCCACGCTGTCCCACGAGTAACGCCGCGCCTTCTCCACCGCATAGTTCGCGAGTCGCATGCGGAGGTCGGCGTCGCGGGCGAGGATGACGAGCGACGCGGCGAGCTCACGCCAGTTCTTCGGCTGAACCGTGATGCTGTCGCGGCCGGGTTCGAGCACGGACATGTATCCGGGCACGTCCGTGGCGACCACGGGAACTCCCGAGGCGAGGGCCTCGAGCAGCACGATGCCGAAGCTCTCTGCTCCCGTCGCCGGCGCACAGAAGATGTCCGCGCTGCCGTAGTAGCGCGGCTTGACGCTTTCGGGTACGTAGCCGGCGATCACGACGTTCGGCAACCTGTGCCGCGTGACGTACGCGTCGACCTTGCCTCGAAGCGGACCGTCGCCGACGATGATCAGGCGGCTGCGTGGAACGCGGTCGATGATGGCGCGGTAGGCGCGCAGCAGGTCGCCGAGCCCTTTGCGCTTCTCGAGCCGGCCGACGAAAAGGATGTTGATCTTGTCGTCGCGCAGGTGTCGAATCGGCGCCAGCCCCGGTCTGTACACGTCGACGTCGACGCCGTTGGGGATCACGCGCATCGGGAAAGCTGGAAAGTAGCGCTGCACGAAATCGCGCGCGGGCTCGCTCACCGCGATCGCGCGGTGCAGGTGGCCGAGATAGGGTTGGAGCAGCGGCCGGCCGTAGTAGTAGCCCACGTTCGAGCGCGCGAACGCGTGAAACGTCCCGACGTTGGCAGTGGTCGACATCCGGAGCATGGTCATGGGCAGCGCCGGCATCAGAGGCTCGTGGAAGTGGAGCACGTCGAACCGCTCGTCGGCGACGATCGCCGCGACCTGGTTGGCGAGATGGAAGCTCAGCGTGATCCGAGCCACGGAGTCGTTGACGGGGATCGCGATCGGCGTGCCGATCCGGTAGAAGCGCGCGCTGTTGAAATCGACGTCGGACCGGCTCGACGGCGCGAAGATCCGCGTCTCGTGGCCGAGGTTCTGGAGGCGGACCGCCAGGTGGCGGACGTGGTCATTCACGCCGCCTGGCGAAGCGAAGTCGTAAGGCGACACCAGGCCGACTCTCATCTGGAAGCCCCGCGCGGTTCGCAGGCCGGATTCACTCCGGCCGTCACCCAGGCGTCCCTTACCAAACGCCTCCCAGTCCCGCCCAGTGGAAGGGGGGCCCGCGGGGGGATCCTGATCCCCCCGCGCCTAAAGTCGTAAGGCGACACCAGGCCGACCCTCATGAAGCGTGCCTCATGGCGACCCGGGCCAGATCCGGTGCGGGACGTGCCACTGCTCCGGATGTTGCTGGATGAAGCGCTCGATGTGCCTCAGCAGCTCCTCCGTCGCGCGCACCTGGTCGGCGCGCGGGTTCCCGGTCGACCTCGCGTAGACGAGAGGCCCCCCCTCGGCCATGTACGTATCGTCCGCCAATCGGTAGACGCACACCGGGAACAGGGGAGTGCCGAGGCGCAGCGCGATCGCGGCCGGGCCGAGCGGGATGGGCGCGTGCTGGCCGAAGAACGGCATCAGGTAGCCCGTGCCGGTGATGTCCCTGTCGATCGCGGTGATCACCATCTCCTGCTCGCGCAGCGCTTCGAGCACCTTGCGGATGCCTCCGTAGTCGAGCGTCAGGACGCTGATGCCCAGTCGCGCCCGGGTGTCGCGGTACCACTCGAACAGCGCCCTCGGTTCGAGCTCCTCGGCGAAGAAGCTCACCGGCGCGAGGGTCGCCGACCAGATCGCCGCCACCACCTCGTAGGAGCCCATGTGACACGACACGACGAGCACGCCCTTGCCCACGGCCCGCGCCTCCTCGAGGTGTTCGAGGCCCTTGATCTCGAGCAGCGGCCGCATCGACTCGACATGTGCCCGCGGGAGTTGCATCAGGTCTGCGTAAGCCTTGGCGTGGTTGCGGAAGTTCTGCCAGGAGAGCTGCCTCAACGCCTTCGGGTCGTGCTCCAGCTCCGGGCACGCCACCTTCAGGTTGTATTCGAGGCGTGGGCGGGCCAGGGGCGAGAACAACCAAGCGAAACGCGCCGCCATGACAGCGAGCGCATAGGCCCACGACCGGGGCAGCCGCTCGACCAGCGACTGGACGATCTTGAACGCGCGCCAGGTCCATTCGCCCATCCCTCAGCGATTGAACATCGGACGGAATGCGTACCACTGCTCAGGTCGCTCCTTGATGAAATCTTCGAATCGGTCGATCACGCGCTGCATCACGCCCTCTTTCGTGTCGGCCTCTGACAGGTCAAGTGCTGCATCGATGTGGACGTGGTAGCCCCCGCCGGTGGCGTACTGGCACGCAGGCAGAAGCGCGGCTCCGGTCTTGAGCGCGAAGGCTGCCGGGCCGCCGGGGACGACTGCGCGCCGACCGAAGAACCTCACCGGCACCCCGGGTCCGTGCTCGAGGTCGCAGAGGAGGGCCACGATCTCGTTCGCCTGGAGAGCATCGGTGATCGCGCGGATCGCCGAGCGCCCGACCGAGATGATCTTCAACCCGAAGGTGTGTCGCGTCGCGACAACCGCCTCGTTCAGCGAACCGGGAAATGGATCGGCGACCGTCGAGATCGGGTAACCCAGCGCCGCGGCGTAGGCGCCCGACATGTCCCAGGAACCCATGTGCGGTGCGGCCATGATCACCCCGCGCCCGCGCGCGAGGGCGGCGTCGATGTGCTCGCGGCCGTCGCTCGACATGCGCCGGATCACGTCCTCCGGGGCGAGGCTGCCGAGGACCAGGAAGTCCATCAGCATCCGGCCGTAGTTCTGAAAGGCGCGCCTGGCGACGCGCGCGGCGCGAGGGTCGGAGCTCTCGACCCCTAGTGCCGCGGCGTAGTTGTCCAGGGCCGCGCGGCGCTGGGCGGTGCTGAGCCAGAACCAGGCGGTCCCTCCCGGCACCGCTGCCGCATGGCGCACGCCCTCGGGGACAGCGCGCAAGATGCGCGCCCCGGCCCGATAGCTAGCGGCGAGCAGCTGCGGCCGGTTTCGCCCGGGCGACACGGCGGTCGCGCCCATTGACTCCCGCCTTATCACCTTCGATGAACTCCTCCACCAACCGCCTTGCCTCGTTGTCGCTGTACTGCACCGGCGGCGACTTCATGAAGTAGGAGCTCGGAGCCTCGAGGGCTCCGCCGATGCCGCGGTCGAGCGCCAGCTTGGCGCAGCGCACAGCGTCGATCACGATGCCGGCCGAGTTGGGAGAGTCGACCACCTCGAGCTTCAGCTCGACATTGAGAGGAACGTCGCCGAACGAGCGGCCCTCGAGCCTGATGTACGCCCACTTGCGGTCATTCAGCCAGGGCACGTAATCAGAGGGTCCGATGTGCACGTTGTTGGCGCCGATGTCGTAGTCGAGCTGGGAGGTCACCGAGCGCGTCTTCGAGATCTTCTTCGACATCAGGCGCTCGCGTTCCAGCATGTTGAGGAAGTCGGTGTTGCCGCCGAAGTTGAGCTGGTAGGTGCGCTCGAGCTTCACGCCGCGGTCGCGGAACAGGCGTGTCAGGACGCGGTGGATGATCGTGGCCCCGACCTGTGACTTGATGTCGTCGCCGATGATCGGCAGGTTCTTGTCCAGGAATCGCTTCTGCCAGTAGGGCTCGCGCGCGATGAAGACCGGGATGCAGTTGACGAAGCCGACTCCCGCGGTGAGCGCCTGCTCGACGTACCACTTGGTGGCCTCTTCCGAGCCGACCGGCAGGTAGCTCACCACCACGTCCGCCTTTGTCTTCTGGAGGATGCCGACCACGTCGGAGGTCTCCCCCGGCGCCTTGGTGACGACGTCGGCGAGGTACTTGCCGATGCCGTCGTGCGTCATCCCGCGCTGGACTTTGACGCCCGTCTTCGGCACGTCGGAGAACTTCACCGTGTTGTTCGGCTTGGCGAAGATCGCCTCCGACAGGTCGAGCCCGACCTTGTTCTTGTCGATGTCAAACGCGGCCACGAACTCGATGTCGCTGATGTGGTAGCCACCGAGGTCGACGTGCATCAGACCCGGGACGGAGTCCTTCGTCGATGCGTTGCGGTAGTAGTGCACGCCCTGGACCAAGGAGGAGGCGCAGTTGCCCACCCCGACGATGGCCACGCGCACCTTGTGCTCCTTGCCGATGCGATGACCGTTCTTGGAATTGGTGCTCATGCCCTAACCTCCTCACGAACTTTCACTTTTCCGTTTTGCGACATGCCCAGCATCTGGTCGAGGCGCTCTCGGTAGCGCCTGATGTTCGCCACGTCGAGCGAGCAGTAGACCTGGCGGCCGTCGCGCCGGGTCCTGATCACGCCGCCGTGGCGCAGCGTGCGCAGGTGCCACGAGATCCTCGGCTGGCTCATGCGCATGTGCTCCGCGAGGTCGTTGACGTTCACCTCACCCGCCACGGCGAGGCGCTCCAGGATGCGCAGCCGCGTGGGGTTGGCGAAGGCCAAAAAATGGTCCGGCAGCTCGTTGCGCGGGTTCTGGAGAAACATAAAGGTTCCTTTATAGACGAGTCTAACGCATAAGGGATCGTGGGGATTGTATACTTGACACAGGGCCAGAACTCACTTAGACTTGTCCTGTGAGCGAGAATCGGGTTCAGAATCCGGCGGAAGAGCCGGGTCGCGGCCTTCCGAAAGCTGCTTCAAATGGCGGTGGACGCGCTTCGGAAATACGCGCTGAGCGATCTCGTTACCGGTCATCTCGGAAGCGGGCTTCCGTTTCCGCCGGGTCACTTGCCCACCCCACCTTCATGACGCTCATGGACAAGTTCGGCACCGACGAGGAATGCCGGATGGTGCTTGAGGAACTTCGCTGGCCCAAAGGCCCCGTCTGCGCCCGTTGCGGCTCGGACAAGCTCTCCCGCATGTACCAGCGGGATCAGTTCGACTGTGACGCCTGCGGCTATCAGTTCTCCGTCATGGCGGGAACCGTGTTCCACGACACCCACCTGCCCCTGCGGAAGTGGTTCATTGCGGCATACATCATGTGCGAATCCAAGAAGGGCGTCAGCGCCAATCAGCTCAAGCGGATGCTCGGCGTCAGCTACAAGACCGCGTGGTATCTCTGCCACCGCATTCGCTCCGCCATGGTGGAGGCGCAGGGAGCCCTTTTGATGGGCATCGTGGAGGCTGATGAAACCTTCATCGGCGGCAAGCTCAAGGCTGGCAAGCGCGACGATGGCGGGCGCGGTTTCCCTGATGGGTTCGACTGGCGAGCCAACAAGTCCACAGTTCTGGGCGCTATCGAGCGCGGCGGCAAGCTGCGGCTCCGCAAGGCTCGAAGCAACCGCAAGGGTCAGATCGCGGCGTTCCTGAACGCCGTTGTTGCCGATGATGCCGCCGCGATTTATACCGACGAACTGAAATCCTACAAGAAAGTTGGGGATGCCAACACCGTCCATGATTCCGTCAACCACCACGCCGAGGAATGGGTTCGTGGCGACGTTCACACCAACACCGTTGAGAGCGCGTGGTCGTTGCTCAAACGGTCGATCATCGGCTCGTACCACCGGCTCTCAGCCAAGCACCTTGAGGCGTATCTAGCTGAATTCGAGTTCCGGTTCAACAACCGTGAGAACGAGTACCTGTTCCGCGACACACTTGCTCGGCTAGTCACGTCTGACAACCTCCCGTACTCAAAACTCATCGGTCCGCGCCTCGCAATCACCTGATCTCACGAATCTGCCTCCTCATTCAGGCTCAAGGGCTCCTCGCCACCATCCACTTTCACTCGGTAGTTCTTCTCGTCATGAGGCTTGTCCGAGTAGAGAATTCGGAGCCTGATCAGATAGTCATTTGCCGGAAGGGTTATGAACTCTCGGAAGGTGCCGTCATCCCTGAATTGAATTTCATCGATTGCGTAGCAGTTTTGGTTGTTCTCGCCTTTGTTGTCGAAGCCAACCAAGTCGATATAGGCAGTCTGCCCGTGTCGGAGGGTGATGGGGTTACCTCCCATCCAGCGAGTCGGCACCACCCTTTGCTCCAAATGCATCGCTGGCCGGACTAATTCATGCCCTTGGATGCGGGGGCTGAAATGTGCTTCGGCCCCGATCTGATCCTCAATGCTCTCGTAATGAATCGGAATGCGGTACAGAACGGACCTACCGTTCATCGTTGGGTCTTCTATCCGGAACGGAGCGTCAAAACGGACTGCTGGCTTCACGCTTAGAGCTGGGTTCTTGAGATCGTCGATTTCGTTCTTGTATCCAGCCACCGCGAAGTGCCACGCAAACTCCAATCCGTTTTTGAGCAGGAACATGCCCGTGCCAGCTATCAGCCCGAGTACAAGCGGCACCGCAATGTCCTCGATTCGTCCACCCGAATAGCCCCAGGCAGCGAGCGTTGTAACGACTCCGGTTGTCACGGCGTAACCCACGTCCCAGACAGACAGCCACTCGGTATCGACTTTGGCTCGTGCCCATCGTCGCCTGAGCGAGAAGGGATCTCCGACCAGCACGCAGGCATTTTACGTCTACCCCGCGTCAAAGGGACAATCCCCGGGATCGTTTATGTGTGATCGTCGGCTACGGCAGCGTCGAGTGTGCGGTCGGGTGGCAATCAACGTCCGCTCATACCCGTCTGATTGCACACTCGTCGTCCATCGCGCTCGGCGCCCCGCCGCCGGGCTTCTAAGGCCGGCGGACCAGGTCCAGGAACTCGCCCCGGGTCCGCGGGTCGCGACGGAACGTGCCCAGCATGCAGGAGGTGATCATCCGGCCTCCCGGAGCCTCCACTCCCCGCATCTCCATGCACAGGTGGCGTGCCTCCACGACGACGCCGACCCCCCGCGGCGCGAGCGCGCCGTTGAGCGCCTCGGCGATCTCCCGCGTGAGCCGCTCCTGGATCTGGAGCCGGTGCGAGAACACATCGACCAGGCGTGGGATCTTGCTCAGGCCGACGACCTTGCCTTTCGGCAGGTAACCCACGTGCACGTGGCCGAAGAACGGGAGCATGTGGTGCTCGCAGAGGCTGTAAAAGGGGACGTCCTTGACCAGCACCATCTCGTCGTAGTCCTGGTCGAAGATCGCGTCGGCGATGACGTCCTCGGGCTTCACGCCGTAACCGGACGTCAGCTCGCGAAGCGCGCGTGAGACCCGGTCCGGCGTCGCCTTGAGGCCCTGGCGGTCAGGGTCCTCGCCGAGCTCAACGATGAGCGCCTCGACCAGCTCGGGGATCGGATCTCTCAGCTTCGGCTTCGGCGTGGCCATGTTTGCTCACACAATTTACGGGTTGGATGTGATCGAGGCTTCGCAAGCGCTCTCGGAGATCGGCTATCTGCTCCGCCAGGACCCGAAGGAGGTGTTTCGAGCCAAGGCTTTTTCGGCGGCCGCCTGGTCGCTCGCGCTGCAGCGGCCCGACGTGGCCGCGCTCCATCGTGACGACCGCCTGACCTCGATCGACGGCGTCGGCGCCGGCATCGCGAAGGTGCTCGCGGAGCTTGTCGAGACCGGGCAGAGCCGCTACCTGGCCCGCCTGCGCGAGGAGATGAAGCAGCCGGCGCGCGACGACGAGTCCGCGCTCGATCTCAGCCGCTACCAGGGCGACATCCACTCACACAGCGACTGGAGCGATGGCAGGGCGACCATGCTCGAGATGGCCGAGGGAGCCAGGGCGCTCGGCTACCGCTACCTCGGCATCACCGACCACTCGCCTCGGATCAAGGTCGTCAACGGGCTGGACGCCGAGCGCCTGGTGGCGCAGTCGCGGGAGATGGCCGATGTCCAGGCGCGGGTCGACGGCATCACCCTCTTGCAGGGAATCGAGGTCGACATCCTGGAGGACGGGTCGCTCGACCTGCCGGATGCCGTGCTCGAGATCCTCGACGTGGTCATCGCCTCGCCGCACGTCAAGCTGCGCCAGGAACCCGCCGCGATGACCGAGCGCATGCTTCGCGCGGTGTCGCATCCGCACGTCGACGTCATCGGGCACCCCACCGGCCGCAGGCCCGGTTCGCGAGAAGGCGCGACCTACGACTTCGAGGCGGTCTTCAAGGAAGCTGCGAAACACGGAGTCGCGTTGGAGATCGACTGCGACCCGGCCCGGATGGACCTCTCGCCGGAGATGGCGCGGCTCGCTCTCGAATGCGGGTGCATGTTCTCCGTCGACGCCGACGCGCACGCACCCGCGGAGTTCGCCTACGCGCCGATGGCGTTCTGGATGCCGCGCCGCGCGGGCATCCCGGAGGAGCGCATCCTGAACTTTCGGTCCGTCGATGAACTTACGATGGCGCTCGAGGAATGACGCAGGTCGGAATCATGCTCGAGGCCCAGGAAGGCCTGAGCTGGGAGAGGTGGCGGCGCATCTGCCGCGACGCTGACACCCTGGGCTTCGCATCGCTTCGTCGCAGCGACCACCTCGTCTCGCTGGCCGGTGACACGGAACGCGATTGCGTCGAGTGCTGGACCTCGCTCGCACTCGCCGCGGAGTGGACCGAACGGATCGAGTTCGGACCCATGGTCTCGCCGATGACTTTTCGCCCACCTTCGGTCCTGGCCAAGATGGCAGCCGCGGTCGACGCGCTGTCCGGCGGCCGGCTGCTGCTTGGCGTCGGGGCAGGCTGGAACGAGAACGAGCACAGGATGTTCGACCTCTCCTTCTACACGGAGCGCGAGCGCTTCGAGCGCCTCGAGTCGGGCATCAAAACGCTGCGCGACATCTGGTCGAAGACGAACCCCAAGCCGGCGCGAAACCCGATCCCGCTCTTGATCGGCGGCAAGGGCAGGAAGCGAACGCTCCCCCTGGCCGCGCGCGAGGCCGCGGAATGGAACCTGTCGAAGCTCGACGCCGACGCCTTTCGCGAGCTGAGCGCGGCTTTGGATGAGAGTTGTCGCGAGATCGGCCGCGATCCCTCGGACATCAAGCGCTCGGTGATGACGACCTACATCGTCGGACGCGACGAGGACGAGCTTCGCGAGAGGGCGCTGAAGCTGCGCGAGGTGATGGCGAGCTTGAAAGACCAGGACGCCGACCAGGTTCTGCGAACGATGCGACCACGCGCCTTCGTCGGCAGGCCGGACGAGATCGCCGAGCAGATGCGCGAGCACGCCAAGCTCGGGGTGGACCTGTTCATGCTGCAGCACTTCCTGCTCGACGATTCAGACGCGCTCGAGCTCCTGGCCCGAGAAGTCATCCCGGCCGTGGCCTAACCTTAGCCTCGTGGATTTCGACCTCAGTGCCTCGGAAAAGGCTTTTCGGGATGAGGTGCGTGCCTGGCTGAAGGCCAACGCGCCGCCCGAGGGCGCCGGCGACGAGCACGAAATGGAGACGTTCATCGAAAACCGCCGCGCCTGGCAGCGAAAGATGTACGAGGCGGGCTACGTCGGCATCACCTGGCCCGAGGAATACGGCGGCCGCGGCCAGAGCTTCCTGGACCAGCTGATCTTCAACGACGAGATGATCCTCGCCCACGCGCCGGAGCCGATCAACGTCATCGGCCTGGGCATGGGCGGCCCGGTCGTGATCGCGCACGGCACTGAGGAGCAGAAGCACCGATACCTGCCGCCGCTCCTTTCGGCCGAGGAGATCTGGTGCCAGGGCTTCAGCGAGCCGAACGCGGGCAGCGACCTGTCCGGCCTGCAGACGCGCGCCGAGGACAGGGGCGACCACTACGTCGTCAACGGGCAGAAGGTGTGGACGACCCTGGCCCACGTCGCGAAGTGGTGCATGCTGCTCGCCCGCGAGAGGAAAGAGGCGAACCCACGCGACGGCCTCACCTACCTGCTCGTGGACATGGACAGTCCAGGCATCGAGGTGCGGCCGCTGGTCCAGATCACCGGCGACGCGGAGTTCAACGAGATCTTCTTCAAAGACGTGAAGGTGCCGAAGTCGCAGATTCTTGGCGAGGCGGGCAAGGGCTGGGCGGTGGCGATGACGACCCTCCTTCACGAGCGCGGCACGCTCGGCCTGGCCCTGGCGACGCGGGCTCAGATCACTGCCTCAGAGCTGGCGGAGCGCGCGCGCAAGCTCGGCCGCGGCTCGGACCCGTTGGTGCGCCAGAGGATCGCGCAGCACACGATCGAGGCTCGCGCGCTGCAGCTGAACGGTTATCGCGCGGTGACCGCGGTGAAGCGAAGCGGGATCCCCGGACCCGAAGGATCGATCCTCAAGCTGATGTGGTCGGAGCTCAACCAGCGCATGACCGAGACGGCCATGGACATCGGCGGACCGGGCTCGCAGGTCGGCGACGGCGACGGCTGGAAGTACGCGTTTCTCCGGTCGCGCGCGAACACGATCGAAGCCGGCACGTCGGAGGTCTTGCGGAACATCCTCGCGGAGCGAGTGCTGGGACTGCCGCGCAGCCGGTAACCTCTGATCAAATGACCGCTGTCGCCACCCGGGCGGCCGGCGAGAACGCAAAACAGGGCGTCGATCGCGGCGTGATGGCCGTGTTCGCGGGTTTGCTCCTTGGGTCGCTGGTCGCGTCGCTCAACATGACCCTCGTCGCGCCCGCGCTTCCGACCATTGTGGCCGAGCTCGGCGGGCTGGCCGACTACAGCTGGGTCCCGATCTCGGCGATGCTTGCCTCCACGATCGTGGTGCCCATCGCGGGCAAGCTCTCTGACGTCTACGGCCGCAAGCCGCTCTACATGGCCGGGATCATCGTCTTCGCGATCGGCTCGGCTCTCTCCGGGCTCGCCCCCAACTTCTGGTTCCTGGTGTTTGCGCGCTTCATCCAGGGCGCCGGGATGGGATTCATCATGCCGCTCTCGCAGGCGATCATCGGCGACATCGTCTCGCCCCGCGAACGGGGCAAGTACCAGGGTGTGATGGGCGCGTCGTTCGGTCTCGCCTCGATCGTCGGCCCGGCGGCCGGCGGCTTCATCACCGAGCACTTCACCTGGCGCTGGCTGTTCTTCGTCAACCTGCCGATCGCCGCGCTGACGCTGATCGTGATCGCGCTCTACATGCACGTGCCGAACGAGCGGCGAAAGCACGCGATCGACGTCTGGGGCAGCGTCACCCTATCCGCCGGCATCACCTGCGTGCTGCTCGCAACCGTGTGGGGAGGCGTTCAGTACCCATGGCTGTCGGGGCAGATCGTCGGCCTGTACTCGGCGGCCGCGGTCCTGTTCGCCGCGTTCGTGTGGGTCGAGATGCACGCCCCTGAACCGGTGCTGCCGCTGCGCCTGTGGAAGAGCGGGATCTTCACCTTCTCGAACATCGCGAGCATCGGAGTCGCGATGTCGATGTTCGGCGCCATCTTCTTCCTGCCCGTCTTCGTGCAGGGCGTGATAGGCAACAGCGTCACCAACTCGGGCGCGATCCTGGTCCCGATGCTCGTGGCGATGATCGTCTCGAGCGTGCTGGGCGGCCAGGTCATCTCGCGCACCGGGCGGTACAAGGTGCCGCTTCTCATCGGCCTCGTCCTGATGGGCGCCGGCTTCTACCTGTTGTCGACCTTTGACGTGAGCACTACGAACGAGCAGGCCATCGAAGCGATGGTGCTGATCGGCCTTGGATTGGGTCTCACGATGCAGACATACACGCTGATCGTGCAGAACTCGGTCGAGCGCACCGACATGGCCGTCGCCACGTCGGCAACGCAGCTGTCTCGGTCGATGGGTGCGGCCATCGGGCTCGCGATCCTCGGCACGATCCTGACCCAGGGCATGGCGAGCGCGATCGCGCGATACGTGCCACCCGACGCCCTGCATCAGCTGCAGAAGGCGGGCGGAGGAGCCACGGCCACCGCCGTGTTCGACCCCGCGAAGCTCGCCCATCTCCCGCCGGCCGTTGCGGCCGGCATTCGCCACGGGCTGGCCGATGCCCTGCACCCGGTCTTCCTGGCCCTCCTTCCGATCATCGCCGTGTCGCTCCTGGTCACGCTCTTCATCCGCGAGCTGCCGCTCCGCCAGACGGTGCACGTGGCCGCAGGTCGGCCCCCCAGGGGAGCCCGGCAGAAAGTCACTGGCGCCTCGGGCGAAGCTGAAGACGGCAATTTGACCTGATATCCGCTTGTCTTGCGGCGGCACGCAGGACAGAATTCCGCTGGTGATTGACGCGAGCGGGCAGGAGCGGCGGGTCATCTGGGCGCTCTGGCTGGCCGCCGCGCTGGTTGCGGCCGCGGGCTTGATGCCTTTCGTGTTCGGTGGTACGTCCAGCCGAATCGCAAGTGCAATCATTCCGTTCGGAATCGGAGCGATCGCGCTGGCGGCCTGCGCCGTGTTTCACTCCCAGGGCCGGACCACTCTCTCGGTCATCTATTTCGTCGCAGGGCTGGCGATCGTGTACGGCCTGCTGTCGATCTTCTCGCTGCCCGTCCGGCTCGCCGCGTTGGGCACATGCCCGGCGCTGCCCGCACCATGCAGGACAGGCCTGCCCCGGCCGATGACCGACGGCGAGAACAATGGAATCGGAGCTGCCGCCTTTTGTGGCATCGCAGGACTGCTGCTCGGCTTCTACGGGCTGGTCATCGCCTTCCGACGTCCGGTGCTGCGGCAGGGCGCGCCGCCTGTACGCAAGATTCCGCCGATGGACAAGGCAGCACCCGCTCCGGCGCCGGAGCCGGCGCCTGCCGAGGCCAAGGCAGCACCCGCGCCCGCCGAGCCGAAGGCCGCGGAAGAAGAGCCGGAGCTCCCCGCCCACGAAGAGGAGGAGCTGCCCGAGCTCCCACCTCACGAGTCGAGCTCGGCAACGACCTAGACTCCCTCCTCGTGGACTTCGCGTTCTCCGAAGAGCAGGAGATGCTGCGCCGCTCGGCGCGCGAGTTCCTCGCCAAGGAGTGCGGCCCGAAGGTCGTGCGCAGGCTGATGGAAGGAGACGGCTACGACCCGGTGCTGTGGAAGAAGATCGCCGAGCTGGGCTGGACCGCGCTCGGCATCCCCGAGGAGTACGGCGGCGTGGGCACGTTCCTCGACCTGGTGGTCGTACTGGAAGAGGCCGGGCGCGCCCTGCTTCCGGGCCCGTTCTTCTCCACGATGGGCCTGGCGGTGCCGGTGCTGATCGAGTCCGGTACGGAGGCGCAGAAGAAGGATGCGCTCGGCGCGATCGCCGGCGGTAGCGCGCGGGCCACGCTTGCCTTCACCGAGCCGGCGGGACGCTGGGACGCCAATGGAGTCGTGCTGAGCGCGAAGCAGGCCGGCGGCGGCTGGCGGCTCGATGGCGTGAAGCTGTTCGTGCCGGACGCCGAGACGGCGGACTTCATCGCGGTCGCCGCGCGGACGAGGGGCGACGGCGAGGAGGGCATCACCCTCTTCCTCGTCAAAGGCCGGCCCAAGGGCCTGACGGTCAAGCCGCTCGAGACGCTCGACATGACCCGGCGCTGGAGCGAGGTCCGCTTCGACGGCGTGCAGCTCCCGGCGGACGCCGTCATGGGAGCGCCCGACAAAGCGTGGCCGCGCCTGAAGCGCGCCCTGGAATGGGGCACGGCCGCGCTGTGCGCGGAGATGGTCGGCGGCGTGCAGAAGGTCCTCGAGACGTCGACCGAATACGCGAAGACGCGCCAGCAGTTCGGCAAGCCGATCGGCATCTACCAGGCCGTCTCGCACAAGCTCGCCGACATGCTGGTCCTGTCCGAGAGCGGACGCTCGGCGACCTACTACGCGGCGTGGACGGTCGACGCGGACGCGCCAGACCGGTCCCTGGCGGCGTCGATGGCCAAGGCATACGTGTCGGACGCGTATCGCAAGGTTGCAGGCGACGGCATCCAGGTGCACGGCGGCATCGGCTTCACGTGGGAGCACGACATGCACCTCTACTTCAAGCGCGCAAAGTCATCCGAGGTGACGCTCGGCGATGCGACGTATCACCGCGAGCTGGTCGCGCAAGCCCTCGATCTCTAGATCCACTGATCAGCCGCCGGCGAGGAGCCGGAAGACCACGACGCCGAACAACGCGCATGACGGCATGACGAGCCCGCGAAACAGCGCCCAGTAGTTGGACCATGCCTCGCGCAGCCGGTCGAGCCGCCGGCCCGAGCCGAACACGAGCGACCAGTAGATCGGCAGCGCGGCGCCGGTGTTGAGGGCCAGGGCCAGCAGCACCACGCCCCCCGCGCCCGCGAACCACGGCTGAAGCGGCGCGGAGATGCCGAAGCCAAGCTGCGTGCCCCACATCGCCCCCGCACCGGCAAGCCCAAGCACCGCCGGAATTCCAAGGAGGAAGAACGACGCGAAGCTCAACACGACAAGGCCGAGCATCAAGGCAAGTACAGCCACGATCCCGGCGAGGCCCGCCGCGGCGATCGTGACGCCGTTGGTCTGATGCGAGGGGGTCGCATTGACCGGCGTGTACGCGACCCCCGCCGGGTCGCCGGTGCTCACGCCCGCCGACCCGCGGACCTCGGACCACGAGTGCAGGTGTGCGTTCGAGGTCAGCTCGGCAGCGACCGCGGCGGGCACGGCGGCGAGGAGGACGCCCGCGGCAATCGCGGCGGAGCTGCGCCGAATCAACGCGACAGGCAGCCAGCTGCGCCGGCGGCGAACCCGACCGACGCCTGTCTCCATCAACCGCTCCCGGTCGAACGCGGCGCCGCACAGCACGGTGAGCGCGAAGCACGCGGTGAGGGGTAGGAGGAGCGACACCGGTGCCAGCGGCGAGCGGAAGACGAAAAGCGCGAGCGGCAGGTCCGCGACCGCGGCGGACACGGGCGAGAGCAGAAACGACCATGCGCCGCCGGCCGCACCTTCGCGCGGGAAGAGCATGAAGCCCAGCATCCGGCCCATCGCCGCCCAGTACGCGGTCACCGCGGCGACGAATGCGAACACCGGCAGCAGGTCCCACGGCGCGGCCTGCCCGAACAGGCTCAGCAGCGCCATGCCCGCGGCCATCCACAGCGTCACCCAGACGGTGCTGACCACCGCGCCGGGCAGCACTTCGAGCCAGATGAGCGACGGATCGTCGACCGGCGTGTAGAGCAAGACCTCGAGCGAGCCCTGCGCCTTCTCCCACCAGATCCCGATCGAGCTCTTGATCGACTCGAGCAGCGCGAACGACATGAAGAAGAGAGGAAGCAGAAGGCCCGCCTGCAGCGCGCTTCCGCCGGCGATACGCTGCGCCACCTGGCCGGCCGCGCCCGGCAGCTGGCCGAAGAGCGATGTGCCCGCGACGAGAAGCAGGACGAACGCGTTGAGGTACGTCACCCAGCTGAGGTCGCCGCGGCGCCACCACGAGCTGACATAAAAAGGAAGGGAATGGCGCAGCATGTCGCCCTGCTCGCGCAGCGACGCGAACATGCGCGGTGCCCGTATCCCGCCTCCTCTCTCGCCGCCAAGATCGGCCCGCGTGGCCGGTTGGGGTGGTTCGACCTCCACTTCCATCGCTTTGAGGTAGACGGATTCGAGCGTCGACTGCCGCTCCTCCAGCTCATGGAAAGGCGCACCCTGGCCGGCGAGGAGTGCCTGCAGCTGGGCGGCGAAGTCGGCGCGATCTGCGACACCCGCCCGCCACGGCAGCGTGTACGAGAGCTCGGCACCGTCGAGGCTGTGCGCGACCGCGCGCGAGCTCAACCACCGCGTGACGCTCACGGGATCCTCGGGCGAGCGCGCCAGGTGGGCGTTGAAACGGCGCCCCACCTCGGCCTCCTGGCGCAGCTCGTCGAGGGTTCCCCCGGCGACGATGACCCCGCGCCGCATGATCACGACTCGGTCGGCCATCAGCTCGGCCTCGCCGAGGACGTGCGTCGTCACGATCAGCGCCGCGCCGCGGTCCTTCTGCTCGCCGAGGTAGTGGCGCATGTCGGCCGCGGCCACTGGATCGAGGCCGGCGGTTGGCTCGTCGCAGAAGATCCAGTCGGGCTCGTGAATGGTCGCCCGGATCAATGCGACCTTCTGCGCCATGCCGCGCGAGTACGCGGCGAGAATCGTGTCGGAGCGGTCGGCGAGCTCGAACCTCTCGAGAAGCGCGGCGATACGCTCGCGGCGGACCTTTTCGGGCACGCCGTACAGGTATCCGAAGCGGTCGAGGTACTCACTCGCGGTGTTGCGGCCATAGAGCCGCGCCTGGTCGGGCACGACGCCGAGCCGCGACCGCACCGCGTCCAGGCTTTCCGGCAGGCGCAGGCCGTCGAGCTCGATGAGGCCCGCGTCTGGACGCAGGATTCCGCCGAGGCATCGAAGCGTCGTCGACTTTCCAGCGCCGTTCTGCCCCAAAAGGACGAGGATCTCGCCACGCTCGACGTGCAGGTCAACCCCGGCGACCGCGTGCACGTCGCCGAAGCTCTTGTGCAGACCCTCGACCCTGATCATGGACCCGGCGTCAGATCTTTTCGAGCGAGTCCACCGGAGCGACGGCATCCTGCACGACCGCAATGATGAGCCTCAATCCCGGCCCTCGAGCAGCGTTTTGACATGGTCCCTGACGTCGAGATGGATCTTGTCGCGAGAACCGCCGGCGTCGAGGCGCACGAAGCGCTGGGGGTCGTTCGCAGCCAGATAGTCGTAGGCCTCGGCGACCTTGCGGTGAAAGTCCACGGACTCCGACTCCATCCGGTCCTTGCTCTTGCCCGCCGCCTCGTGCCTGCCCAGACCGGTCTCGACCGGGCCCTGCAGGAGGAACGTGACGTCCGGCAGAGGGAAGGTCGGCGGCCAGATTGTCGGCACCCCGCGCCCCCCACCCTGGTAGGCCAGAGTCGAGTCGTGGTAGCGGTCCGCGATCACGATCTGGCCCTTGCTCAGCGCCGGCGCGATGACCTCCGCGATCAGCTGCCGCCGCGAGGCCATGAAAAGGTACATCTCGGCCTCGGCGTCGATCTCCAGGCCGGCGTAGAGGAGCACCTCACGGATCCGCTCGCCGAGCTCCGTGCCACCCGGCTCGCGGACCGCGACCGGGTCGCGATCGGACAGCCATTCGCCCAGCAGCTCGGCCTGGGTGGTCTTGCCCGACCCCTCGGTGCCTTCGAAGGTGATGAAGATCCCGCGCCTGGGTTGCCCGGCCAAGCTACGCCGGTTCTTCGGGTGAAGGCGTGATGCGGAGCCTGCGCTGGGGTTCCTTGCCGGTGCTGCGCGCGGAAAGGTCGTTCTCCGCTACGAGCTGGTGCTGCAGCCGTCGCAGGTAGGCGTTCTGCGGGCCGATCTCGACCGGCCGCAGGGTTGCTTTCACCTGCCGGATCGCCGCCGCCGCCTCGGCGAGGGCTCGGGTGGTCGCCTCGTCCTGCTTGTCAGCCCCATAGATGCGGCTCAGGGCGTCGCGCACCTGGCTCACCGAGTTGCTCTTCAGGATGTGGATCGGCAGGCCGCGGCTCTCCGCCTGGCGCAGGCTGTCGGGGCGGCGCCGGTAGTGGTTCTTCAACGTGAGGACCGCGCCCGCGCCATCGAGGTTGCCGAGCACACGCACCGGCAGGTCGAGCTCGCGGATCGACTGCTCGACGTGGTGCCGGCTCACGCCGTAGGGAAAGATGCCGAGCGGCTTGCTGGTCGAGGTCGTGGTGGCGGCGGGCGGCTCGGACGCCAGGACCACCGGCGTGTCGACGTTGGAGATGACACGGCCTTCGCGGGTGCGAAGGCGGATCTTCGGCGTCTGCATCGGCCCGCGCAGCGCGGTGTCCACGACGTCCGCCAGCGGTTGATGGATCGCGACGCGGTCGCGGTCCTGGATCTCGACCAGGACGTCGAACGTGGGCGGCGCCTTCCGCTCGAGCACCGACTTCTGGGTGCCGCGGCGGCGCGCCTCCTCGTCGGACAGCGTCACGCTCTGGATGCCGCCCAGCAAGTCGTTGAGAGTCGGGTTGACGAGCAGGTTCTCGAGAGTCTGGCCGTGCGCGGTCGCGATGAGCTGCACACCGCGCTCGGCGATGGTGCGCGCGGCGGCGGCCTCGAGCTCCGTGCCGATCTCGTCGATGACGATGACCTCCGGCATGTGGTTCTCAACCGCCTCGATCATCACCGCGTGCTGCAGCAACGGAGTCTTCACCTGCATGCGACGGGCGCGGCCAATGCCGGGATGCGGGATGTCGCCGTCACCGCCGATCTCGTTTGACGTGTCGACGATCACGACACGCTTGCGCAGCTCGTCCGCAAGCAGTCGCGCGCACTCGCGCAGCATCGTCGTCTTGCCGATGCCAGGCCGGCCGAGCAGGAGGATGCTCTGGCCGCTCACGACGATGTCGCGAATGATCTCGCCCGTTCCGGTCACAGCGCGCCCGACGCGCATGGTCAATCCGACGATCCGGCCTGAACGGTTGCGAATCGCGGAGACGCGGTGGAGCGTCCGCTCGATGCCGGCGCGGTTGTCGTCGCCGAACTGGCCGACGTTGTTGGCCACGTGATCCAGGTCGGACGCCGATACAGGGTGGTCGGCCAGCAGGACCTCCCGCCCGGGGACGCGCGCCTCCGGCTCACGGCCCAGGTCGAGCACGATCTCGAGCAGCTCGCCCGGGTCGATGCGCTCGTGCAGAGCGCGCGCCAGCTCGGGCGGCAGCGCCCGTGCGAGGAGCTCGACCTCTTCGTCCCAATTCGCGGTACGTGACGAGTGCCTGGCTTGAGCCGTCATCCGAACGACGGCACCAGTCCCTTCTCCCGTACCGGCTTCGGCACCCTCACCGCCAGCTCTTTGACCAGCAACAACTGCGTCAGCAAGACGTTAAACCCACGCCCGCGAAGGGCGTCGATCATGTGCGAATCATAGTGACGCAGGCTCGACCAGGCCGGCGCTTCCGAGTCGCCCAGGAGGGAGATTCCGAAGTCGGCGAGCTCGGCCGGCAGCGGGTCTTCGGGCATGGCCATGAACTGCAGCGTGTCCGGGCGCGCTCCGGCCCCCCGCATCATCCTCACCCAGCCGACGACCTCGATCCGATCGACGACGTGCTCTTGCTTGTCGGCCCCGCGGGGTCCGAGGCCCCCGGTCCACTCGCCAGGGTGGAGCGCCTTCCACTCCCGATAGGTCGGCGCCTCGAGCTGCGAGACGCCCTGCGGCGTCACCTTCCGGTAGAGCTGGTAGAGGCTGCGGTCGTCGCCGCGCCTGAACGGGCGCAATCCGTCTGGAAACTGGTCTGAGCGCCGCTCCGGCTTGTCGGCGTAGACGACCTGCTCGGTGGCGTACTGGCGGAAACCCTGGAGCCGGAAGGCCGGGAGCACCGGGTCGCGGTCCGGCACGCGCACGAAAAGGCGCAGCGCGCCCCGCTCGAGCGCCTGGTTGCACAGGTGCTGCACCAGCGCGGGCGCCACAGCGTCGGAGTCCGCGCCGTCGGCGACCTGGAGGTTGAGCACCTGGAGCACGCGCGCGCGGCGCAGGTCGAGGCCGATGGGCTGGCCCGAGGCCTGGATGAATCCGATGACCCTGCCCCGCTCCTCGGCGACGTACATCAACGTCTCCTGCGAAAGAGGCAGCAGCGCAGAAAGCGTCGAGCTCAGCAGCGACCACAGCCGCACAGCCGGGGGGGCTGCCTCACTCAAACGGATGTCGGAGAAACGATGCATCTCCTCGATGCGGGCAAGGTCGAGCAGTCCGGCGGTCCGGATCCTCAAGCGCGCTCCGCCGCGACGCGCACGAACTCGCGGTGCACGCGAAGGTCGCCGGTCAGCTCGGGGTGGAAGCACAGGGCGAGGATGCGCGCGTGCCGCACCGCCACCGGGTGGCCCTCGTAGGTCGCGAGCACCTGCACGTCACCGGCGCGCTCGACGAGCGGTGAGCGGATGAAGACGCCGGGAAACTCCTTGCCGTTCATGCCTTCGATGTGGAGCGGCGCCTCGAAGCTCTCGACCTGGCGTCCGTAGCCGTTGCGGCGCACGGCGATGTCGAGCAGACCGAGGCTCGTCTGGTCGGGCATGCCGTCAGTGATCTCGCGCGCGAGGACGATCGTGCCGGCGCAGGTGGCGAGAGTGGCCAGGCCGCCCGCGATCGCATCACGCAGTGGTTCGAGCAGACCGACGCGCTCCATCAGCATCGTCATGGTCGTGCTCTCCCCACCGGGGAGGACGATTCCGTCGAGTCCCTCGAGATCGTCACGGGTGCGCACAAGCCGCGTGCGTGCGCCGGCTTGTTCGAGCGCGCGGACGTGCTCGGCGAAAGCACCCTGCATCGCGAGGACCCCGATGAGAGGCGTCCGGCCCTTGACGGGGCGGGAGCTACCAGCCTCGGGCAGCGAGCAGCTCGTCCTTGGGGATGGTGGGGATCTCCACGCCGCGCATCGGCTTGCCCAGCCCGGCCGAAACCTCGGCCAGGACTTCGGGCTTGTCGAAGTAGGTGGTCGCGGCGACGATCGCCTTGGCACGCTTCAAGGGGTCCTCGGACTTGAAGATGCCGGACCCGACGAACAGCCCATCGACACCAAGCTGCATCATCAGCGCGGCGTCCGCCGGCGTCGCGATGCCCCCCGCCGCGAAGTTGACCACGGGCAGGCGGCCGAGCTTCTGGCACTCGACGAGCACGTCGACCGGAGCTCCGATCTGCTTCGCCTCGTGGACCAGCTCGGCGTGGTTCATGCCTTGCAGGTTGCGGATGCCGGCATTCACGGCGCGCGCGTGGCGGACGGCCTCGACGACGTTGCCAGTGCCCGCTTCGCCCTTCGTGCGGATCATTGCCGCGCCTTCGGCGATGCGCCGGGTCGCTTCACCGAGGTCGCGGCAGCCGCAGACGAACGGGACTTTGAACGGGTGCTTGTCGATGTGGTTTTCCTCGTCCGCCGGCGTGAGCACCTCCGACTCGTCGATGTAGTCGACGCCGAGCGCCTCGAGGATCTGGGCCTCTACGAAATGTCCGATCCGGCACTTCGCCATGACCGGGATGGTCACCGCGGCCATGATCGACTTGATCAGCTCGGGGTCGGACATGCGGGCGACACCGCCTTCCTTGCGGATGTCGGCGGGCACTCGCTCGAGAGCCATGACCGCGGCCGCCCCCGCCTCCTGGGCGATGCGGGCGTGCTCGGGCGTGACGACGTCCATGATCACGCCGCCCTTCAGCATCTGGGCAAGCCCGGCTTTGAGCTTGAAGGAACCCTTCACGGCCCCGTTTCCATTGCGGGCTCCGCTGCGTTCGGCCACGTTCGGAATTCTACGCCGGGGCTTTGAATTGACCCCATCTGGTCCCGTTGTATCCAACGGGGCGCATCGAGGCCACGAATTCCATGCCGCTGGCGCTAAAGGGGCAAAATTCTCGGCTAGAGCCTTTCGAGCACCAGCGTGCGCTTGCTCGCGTACTCGTGGTCGGACAGCAAGCCGTCCCGGTGCAGCCGGGTCAGCATGTCCATCTCCTCGAGCACGTCGAGAAGCGGCGCCATCGTGCGGCGGGCGAGATACGCATCGGAGGCGGTTCCGGCCTCCTCGCCGCGGGCGTCGAACTCGCGGACGAAGAACAGCGCCTTGACCGCGGAAAAGGGAATCCCGAGCTTGCGGATGGGGCTGTCGCTCTGCTCCGCGTGCAAGTGCAGGACGACGCCGTAGCGATGTCGTTCCAGCGTTCCGTCGAGGTGTCCGCGAAGGACCTCGCCGTCGAGGAATCGGATCGCGACCTTGCGCGTCGGCGTGTCGGCCAGGTCCTTGTCGCGCTGAAGCTCGACCCACTTGACCGCGGTCAGGGGGATCCAGGCGGTCTCGTTGTTCTCCAGGCCGCCCGCGTCGTCCACCTCGACCAGGAAGTCGGGCTCGTCGAAATCGAGATCGCGCGCGACCCCTTCGACGGTCTCGTCGTCGAAGAAGCGCACGACTACCTTGGCCATTTCATACCTACTGTACTAACCCTCATCTGGCTTCACTCCTGCGCTGGTCTTTGAGCCGTCGCCGCCCGAGCCGGCGGGCGCATTTGGTGCACGTTGCGATGTGGTCCCTCACAGCTTCGGCCTGCGGCCGCCTCAGCTTCCCGGCCAGGTATGGCGCCAGCAGCGGCAGCGCCTCCTCGTGGCTGAGCTCGCCCTCGCGCTGAGAGGCGAGGTACTCCTCCTTGAACCGCAGGCGCGCCCTGTAGAGAAGCGTCTCGACCGCGCTCTCGGACATTTTGAGCGTGCGCGCGATCTGGCGGTAGCTCATGTCCTGGAGCTCGCGCAGCGTCAGCACGAGCCGGTACTTCTCGGGCAGCCTCTGGGCCACGTGCCAGACCTGCCGCCGGGTCTCGTTCGACTCCTGGACCATGACCGGGTCGAACGAGCGAGCCGTCGACGGCAGGTTCGCCACCTGCTCGTCGTCTGCCTCTTCGGTCCCGCCATCGGCGCGCAGGTCCCGCTGCCGGCGCCGCAGCTCGTCGTAGCAGAGGTTGCGCGCCACGGTGTGGATCCAGCCCCCGAAGTTGAACGAGTCGTCGACCCGGTCCATCATCCGCAGGGCCTTCATGAAGGTCTCCTGGGCGATGTCCTCGGCGAGGAGCGCGTCGCCCAGCTTCCGCCGGACCAGCCGGTAGATGGATGCGACGTAGCGACGGTGGAGCTCCTCGAACGCGCGGATGTCGCCACTTCGATAGGCCTTGACGAGCTCGACATCGCTAGGCTCGCCGCTGGCCGGGACGGCCGACTTCCCCTCTACTTCGTCCATTTGCGCCTGCGGCAGGCTACTACGGCGGCTCGCATTAGCATCCTTTCTGGCTCTTTTAGGGCCTGCCGCGGGTCGCCTCCTTCCTCATCGAGCGTCACGACAGAGGTGACGCCCAACCGGTTCAACGCCTCCCAGCCCGGCCCCTTGCTGCCGGCGAGCAGGATCACCGGGACGCCCGCCGCCGCGGCTCGTCTGGCCACCTCGCCCGGGGCCTTGCCATACGCCGTCTGCTCGTCCACCCGCCCCTCGCCGGTGATCACCAGCGCGGCGCCCCGCAGGGCTGCCTCGAGCCCAGCCGCCTCGACCACTAGCGGCGCGCCCGGGACGAGGCTCGCGTCGAGGAAAGCGACCAGCCCGGCTCCCGTCCCGCCCGCCGCACCCGCCCCGGAGATGCCGGCCACCCTCTTGCCAAGGTCGCGCTCGATGACCTCGGCGAGCCTGGCCAGGGCCGCGTCCAGCTCCCGAACCGCCTGGGGATCGGCTCCCTTCTGCGGACCGTAGACGGCGCTGGCGCCTTGCGGCCCGGTGAGGGGATTCCTGACGTCGGACGCCACCTTGACGGCCACCTGGCGCCAGGCCGGATCGAAGCCCGACGGGTCGATCCGCTCGAGACGGTCCAGGGCGGCGCCGCCTCGCTCCAGCTCTCGCCCCTCGGCGTCGAGCAGCTGGTAGCCGAGCGCCTGCGCCATCCCGGCCCCGCCGTCGTTGGTGGCCGAGCCGCCGATCCCCGCGATGATCCCGGACACGCCGGCGTGGCGGGCGACCTCCAGCAGCTGGCCGAAGCCGTAGGTGGAGGCTCGCCGCGGGTCTCGACGCTCGGGCGGGATGAGGGTCAGGCCGCTCGCGGCAGCCAGCTCGACCACCGCCGTCCGACCGGAGTCGATCAGCCCGAAACGGGCCTCCACGGGGTCGCCGAGCGGGCCCGCGACCTCGGCGCTGCGGTAGTCGCCATGGTTGGCCGAGACGAGCGCCTCCACGGTCCCGTCACCACCGTCCGCGACCGGGACCTCGACCACCTCGGCGTCGGGGAAGACCTCACGCACGCCGCGAGCGATGGCCGCCGCAGCTTGCGTGGCGGTCAGCGTCCCTTTGAACGCGTTGGGTGCGACGACGACTTTCACCGCGGACGCACCTTACCGGTTAGTCCGGACAACGCCAGGCCAACTCCATCGGAAACCTCGGATAGTCCGGACAATCCGGGGTGGGCGCCTCAGTAGATCGGGATGGTCCAGTCCTTGTACTTCTGCGTTTCGCCTCGCACCGCGCCGAAGTAGATGTTCTGCAGTTCCTGCGTGAACTCGCCGACCTTGCCGTTGCCAACCGGACGGCGGTCGACCTCGATCACGGGCGAGATCTGTGCGCCGGTGCCGCAAAGCAGCAGCTCGTCGCATGTGTAGAGCTCGGTGCGGTCGATGCTCCGTTCCACCACGGGCAGGTTGAGCTCGTCCTCGATCACCTTCATCAGCAAGGTCCTGGTGACTCCTTCGAGGATGTCGTCGGTGACCGGCGGTGTTATGAAAGCGCCGTCTTTGAGCATGAACAGGTTCTCCGCCGAGCCCTCTGAGACGTGGCCCTCGACGGACAGCACGATCGCCTCGTCGAAGCCGTTCTCCACGGCTTCGGATTTGGCGAGCGCCGCCTGCGCGTACGAGCCCGTGATCTTGGCGCGTGCGGGCAGGGCCTGGTCGGGCACTCGGCGCCAGGTGCTGACCATGCACCTGATTCCGGCCTCGACCTCGACGTATTTGCCGAACGGGGTCGCGTAGATGAAGAAGCCGCGGTTCAGGTTGTGCAGCCGGACGCCGATCTCTTCGCTCGACGTGTAGAGGAGCGGCCGGACGTACACGTCTGACTTGAATTCGTTGCGACGGAGAAGGTCCGCGGTGAAGTTCACGAGCTCCTCGGTCGAAAAGGGGAGCTGCATGCGCATCACGTTCGCGGAGCGGTGCATGCGGTCGTAGTGCGCGGCGGCCTGGAGCAGGAAGAGCTGGTTCTTCTTCTCGTTCCAGTACGCGCGGATGCCCTCGAAGACGGCAGTGCCGTAGTGCAGCGCGTGGGTCATGAGGCCGAGCTTCACGTCGTTGTAGCGCGCGAACTCGCCTTCGAAGAAGACCCACGTGTTCGGATGGGCCGACGGTTTCCTCACCGCGGCCCCCGCTTTGGTCTCCACACCCATCGAGCTAAGTGTAATTGCGGAGCCCCATCCCTCCGGGCGCGAGCCTGCGGGGACGACTTCCCCGCAAGTGGGGAAGGTACGATTCCAGGCGTGAGCCTGTACGGCATCATCGCCGACCTCCGCCGCGAGCACCCGACCACGGCAGCGACGCAGACCCTCGACCTTGTCGTCGGCGGGCTGGGCAAGACCCGGGACAACCTCAAGGAGGCGGTGGCCAACCTCGAAGGTAAGCCGCTGCCACCCGGAGGCAAGCCGGTGCTCGACGAGCTGGTGCAGCGGGCCCGAGAGGAAGGCGTTTACGACCTCGATTACGGCCCCGACCCTTACGACAAGGCGCCGGTCGAGTCGCTCGACGAGGGCACCGCGGGCATCGGCGCTCTGCTTGCGATCTCCTCGCTGGCTGGGATCGCGCTGGCCATCGCAGCGGTAGTGGTGGGCCTGAACGCGATCTTCAGCTCGCAGACCTAGTGCCTGAATACTCCTTCGACGTCGTCTCTGAGTTCAACGCGGCCGAGCTCACCAACGCTCTCGACCAGGCGCGCCGTGAAGTCGGCACTCGTTTCGACTTCAAGGACACTGCCACGGTTTACGACCAGCGCGACGACCTGATCGTGATCGAGTCGGCCAGCGAGGATCGCGCCAGGGCCGCGCTCCAGGTCCTGCGCGAGAAGGCGGCGCGCCGCCAGCTGTCGCCCAAGCTTTTCAAGGCCGACGACCCGAAGACGGTTGGCAAGGGCCGCGGCCAGATCGAGGTCAGGCTCAACGCCGGGATCACCGACGACATCGCGCGCGACCTGCGCAAGCGAATCCAGAACGTGTCGAGCAAGCTGCAGGTGCGGATCCAGGGCGATCAGCTTCGAGTCGTCAGCAAAGACAAGGACACGCTGCAGTCGGTGATCAAGACGCTGCGCGAGGCCGAGGACATCTCGGTCCCACTTCAGTTCACCAACTATCGCTAGCGACCGGTTAGCTTCATCAACATGCTTGTAATACCCGCGATCGACATCCTCGGCGGCCGCTGCGTGCGGCTGACCCAGGGCGACTACAACAACCCCACGGTCTACGCGGACGACCCTGTCGAGGTGGCGAAGGGGTTCGCGGCGGCCGGCGCAAAGCGGGTGCACGTGGTCGATCTCGACGCGGCACGTGGGTCGGCGAGCAACCGACCAGTGATCACGCGGATGCTCGAGCAGTCCGGCATGGAGCTGCAGGTTGCGGGTGGCGTGCGTTCGGCCGAGACCGTGGCCGCGCTGCTCGAGGTGGGCGCGCACTGGGTCGTCATGGGCACGGCGGCCATCCGTGATCCGCACCTGTTCGACAGGTGCGCGATACAGCATCCCGGTCGCATCCTGGCGGCGCTCGACGTCCGCGACAACAAGGCCGCCGTCGGCGGCTGGCTGGACACCGACCCGGTCGCCATCGGGGCGCTGGTCGGCCGCTGGGAATTTCTGCCGCTCGCCGGGGTGATTCTGACCAGCGTCGACCGCGACGGGACGATGACAGGACCCGACCTCGAGACCCTGGGCAAAGTGCGCAAGATGACCAAGCTCGAGCTCCAGTATTCGGGCGGCGTCACCTCGGTCGAGGACCTCGTCCGGGTCCGGGCGGCGGGTGCCCAGGGGGTCATCCTGGGCAAGGCGCTCTACGAAGGTCGGATCACGCTGGAGCAAGCGCTCGGGACGTGAGGAGGCTCGCGCTCGTCGCGCTGGCGCTGGCGCTGGTCGCGTGCGGCGGCCGCGACACCCCGGACGACCAGGGCCTCCACCAGGACATAGTGAGTGGCACCACGGGGGCGGAAGTTACGTTTGATGCGACCGTCCTCACCAACCCGGTTCAGGGCGGCGACCATGAGAGATTCGAGGTTGAGGACAGAACCGGCGAGATACTCGAGGTCGACCACAACACGAGCCTCGCGCAGGACGTGCCCGTGCATATCGGAGATGGCCTCGTGATCCATGGCCAGCTCTACATCGACCCGGGCCCGCGCTACGGCGTCCACTGCACCCACGCGCAGACCTCGACCGGGTGCCCAAACCCGGGTTGGATCGAGTACAACAACACCTATTACGAATGAGCCGCCGGGCACGACCGTCGCCGCCTAGCTTCCTCCGCAACCTCGGGACCGGGTCCTATGGCCCGATCGAGCGATTGCGCGTGATCGTGAGCAACGTGCGCCGCAAGAGCGGCGGGCGGGGATGCTGCGGGAACTACGGCGAACCCGGCTGTTGAATGACGACAGACGAGGCCCGTGCGGCCGGTTTGATCAAGTGAGGAGCACCTGATGCACGCGGTCGTGTATGAGACGCACGGCGGGCCTGACGTGCTCGACTACAGAGAGGTGCCGGATCCGTCGCCCGCTGACGGACAGGTGCTGGTGGACGTCGAGGCGGCGGGCGTCAACTTCCGCGACGTCTACGAGCGCGAGGGCCGCGAATACGCCCTGCAGCCGCCCGCAATCGTCGGCGTCGAGGGTGCGGGCACCATCGCCAATACGGGGCGGCGCGTGGCGTGGGTGGGGGTTCCCCACAGCTATGCGGAACGGGTGGCCGCCGATCCAAATCGCCTCGTCCCGGTTCCCGACGACGTGGAGTCTGACGTGGCCGCGGCAGCCCTCCTGCAGGGGATGACCGCCCACTACCTCGTCTTCGACTCCTACCCGGTCCAGAAGGGCGATTGGGTGGTGGTGCATGCGGCCGCGGGCGGGGTTGGCCTGTTGTTGACGCAGCTGGTCAAGCTGCAGGGCGGCCATGTCCTGGCCACGACCTCCTCCGGCGAGAAGGCGAAGCTGGCGCAAGAGGCCGGCGCCGACGAGGTCGCGCGATACGAAGGCTTCGCCGAGCGGGCGCGCGAGATCACGGGCGGCGACGGGGTCGCCGCTGTCTACGACGGCGTCGGCAAGACGACCTTTGACCAGGGGCTGAAAGCGATCCGGCCGTTCGGGCGGATGATCCTGTACGGCGCATCGAGCGGACAGCCCGACCCGCTGACGCTGATGATGCTGGCCAGGTCAGGCTCGCTGTACGTGCAGCGGCCAACCCTCAACACGTACACACGCACGCCCGAGCTTCTCCGAGACAGGGCTCAGAAAGTCTTCTGGCTTATCGGGCAGGGCAAGCTCGACATCCGGATCGGGGCACGTTACCCGCTCGCCAAGGCGCGCCAGGCGCATGAAGACCTCGAGGCGCGCAAGACGACCGGCAAGATCCTGCTCCTGCCTTAGGCCCTACTTTTGCGGGGAGCCTTCCTCGCGACCTGCCACACCGTGGCCTGCGCCACCGGCCGGATGACGATCTCGTCGATGTCGACGTGCGGAGGTCGGGTGACCGCGAACACGACGCAGTCGGCGATGTCCTCCGCCGTGAGCGGCTTGAGGCCTTCGTAGACGGCGCGCGCCGCCTTGCGGTCGCCGTGAAACCGCACGACACTGAACTCGGTCTCGACAAGGCCCGGGGCGATCTCGGTGATCCTGACGGGCTCGCCGTTGAGCTCCAGCCGCAGCGTCTTGGTGATCGCGCGCACCGCGTGCTTGGCCGCGGTGTAGCCGGCGCCTCCTTTGTAGGTCTCGAAGCCTGCGATCGAGCCGATGTTCACGATGTGCCCGTGCTTCGCCTTGCGCAACAGCGGCAGGCACGCCCGCGTCATCCACATCAGGCCCAGCACGTTGGTCTTCCACATGCCGATCCACTCGTCGTCGACTGCCTTCTCGATCGGGTTCAGACCCAGCGCGCCACCCGCGTTGTTGATGAGCACGTCGATGCGTCCGAACCGCTTCGTCACCTCGCGCACGAAGTCGCTCACGCTCTGCTCATCAGTCACGTCCAGGTGCAGCGCGACTCCCTCTTCCCCGGCCACTCGCCCGAGCCGGTCGACGCGGCGCGCGCCGACCACGACGCGGAATCCATGGCGCCCCAGCGCGATGGCCGTGGCGGCCCCGATGCCCGATGAAGCTCCCGTGATGACTGCGATTGGAGTCACGTTCTCCGCCCCCTGGTTAACGGATGCCAAAGCGATGCCGTCCAAGCGTAACCTAGAGAAAAATGCTCGATGCGCTGGTGGCCTCCCTCGTCCTCCTCCTGGTGGTCGCGGGTGTCGTCGTCATCCTCGGGCCGCGGAACGTGATGGGCCGGATCACCTCCGTGAGGCGCCCGATCAAAGTTCCAGCCGTCTTCCAGTCGCGCGGGCCGCGCGAGGTCGTGCCGCCGGGACTCAATGCCAAGACGCAGCGGGTCGTCGTCGCCGCCGCGCGGCTTTCGAACTGGATGCGCGCTCACGGCCACGAGGACGTGGCGCGCGAGATCCGCAACGGCGCCGCCCGGATGACCGGCAACGAACCGGCCGGCCTCTACTCACTGCAGACCACGCTGCGCCGGATCCGTGTCGTCAACATCACAGACACCGCGTCCCAGGAGCGCTTGAAGGCGCTGGTGAGCGAGCTCCGCACCGCTGTGGAAGATCGATTCGAGCAGCTCGAGCTCCTGCCCTTCAAGAAATCCTGAACAGCGACCGGCGGAGGATCAGCTCCGGCTCTCCGTTCGAAGAGCCTTTCGGCTACTGCCGCGCGATCCGCATCGGCGAGCGGGTCCTGGTGTCGGGAACGGCGCCTGTTTGGCCCGACGGATCGGTTGACCCCGAGGCGTATGTCCAGGCGAAGCGCTGCTTTGAGATCATCGCGACCGCGCTCGCGGAAGCAGGCGCGTCGCTGGACCAGGTGGTTCGCACGCGGATGTACGTGACGTCGCTGGATTGGGTCGACGCGGTCGGCAAAGCACACGGCGAGGCGATGGCCCGGGCCAGGCCAACCGCAACCATGGTCGTCGTGAAGGCCCTGATCGACCGCCGCTGGAAGGTCGAGATCGAGGCGGAGGCCGTTACCTCTTAGGCTTCGGGCCTTTTCCGGCCTCGACGTATCGCTTCAACGACTCCAGGTTCTGTTTGATTCCCGCCGCGTACTGCGGTCCGAGCAGTCCCGCCGCGAAACGCAGCAGACCGCCCAACTCGTAGTCCATGTCGTAGACCAGCCTTGTCGATCCGTCTTTGCGCTCGGTGTACGTGTACGCCCACGTTCCGTTGAGCGGCCCCTTGACGAACCTGCCGGCGCACTTCTTTGGCTTGTTCCACACGTCCTGCTCGACCTCGAGAGTCACCTTGTGTCCGCCGGGCAAGCGAAGGTGATAGCGATAGCGCGTGCCCTTGCCTGGAGGACCGCCGCCGAGCCTCTCCGCCCTGTCGAGATAGGTCGTCCACTTCGGTGCGTTCTGAACGTCCTCGGCGACGACAGCCCACACGCGTTCAGCAGGTGCTTCGATCTGTACTGATTCGTGGATCTTCGCCACACTGGGATGATCGCACCGATGCTGGAAGCGCCACCGCCGCGGACCTTGGGCGCGCTGCGCCACCGCAACTACCGGCTGTTCTTCGCGGGCCAGACGATCTCCACGGTCGGGACCTGGATGCAGAGCGTCGCCATGCCCTGGCTTGCGCTCGAGCTGACGCACAGCGGGCTTCTCGTGGGCCTCGTGCTCGCGGCGCAGTTCACTCCGGTCCTTGTCGGGAGCCAGTTCGGTGGCGTGGTGGCGGATCGCTTCCGCAAGCGAAACGTGCTGCTCGCCACGCAGTCGGCGTTCATGGTCCCCTCGTTCACGCTGTTCGTCCTGAGCGCGAGCGGGCACGCGCGGTACTGGATGGTCATCCTTGCGGCCCTGGCCACGGGCACGATCAACCTTTTCGACGTCCCAGCCAGGCAGTCGTTCCTCGTCGAGATGGTCGGCAAGCGCGACCTCATGAATGCCATCGCTCTCAACTCATCGGTCTTCAATGGCGCCGCTGTCGTCGGACCTTCGATCGCGGGTGTGCTGATCGCCCTGGTCGGCGTCCCGCTGTGCTTCCTCGCCAACTCGCTCAGCTACCTCGGCGCGGTGGCCGCCTTGCTCTTGATGCGAGGCCTGCCCGACGTCGCGCACACCCACCACCAACAACCGATGCTCGCCCGGTTGGCCCAGGGCGCGTCTTACGCCCGGCACGAGCCCGTGGTCGGGATGCTTCTCGTCACGCTGGCCGTGTTCTCGCTGTTCGCGATGAACCGCTTCACGCTGATTCCTCTTTTCGCTTCCCAGGTGCTGCATGCCGGCGCCCAAGGTTTTGGGTTCCTGGTTGCGTCGATGGGCCTGGGCGCGCTGGCGGGAGCGCTGACGCTCGCGTTTTTTCCGCACCTGGGCGCGGACCCGCGCCGTCAGCTATGGATGGCGGCGATATGGGTCGGGGCGCTGCTCGAGTTTTCGATTTCGCGTGTCTTCGTGATCTCGCTCGTCACGCTGTTCGTGGCGGGCTACTGCCAGATCTCGTTCCTTGCCACGACCAACAACCGAATCCAGACCATCACCCCCGACCACCTGCGCGGGCGGGTGATGGCGCTCTACGCGCAGGCCCTGATCGGCGTCGGACCAGATCGGCAACGTCCAGGCGGGCGCGCTGGCGACCCTGCTTGGCGCGCCGTGGGCGATGGCGATCGGCGCGCTTGTCGCGGGCGGGGTCGTGTTCGCGATCGCGCTGGTGAGGCCCGCGGTCTTCGGACTTGGTCAGCCCAGCATGACTTCGAGTACCGCGGCCACAGCGAGCGCGGGCACCAGCCAGCGCAGCGCCCGGACGTAGTCGGCGAGGGCGGCCAGGACCCGAGCGGTCCAGCCTCCTCGCGTGTCCATGTGAATCGCGGTCGCGCCCACATGGATCGCCAGGCCGCCCGCCACGATCGCCGCGGGGATCTCGACGAAGCCATTCGGCACGATTCCGGTCAGGGCCAGGGTCCAGGACGAGAGCGCCGCAGCGAAACCGAGCAGGAAACCGGGTGCGAAGGTGAGCAGGAATCCGCTGAGTCCCGCGGTCGAGATCGCAAGCACCGCAACCAGGATGAAGGCGAGCACGTTGTGGCTGAAGATGGCGGCCGCCTCGTCGATCGCCCCTCCGCTGCCCGCCGATCTCACAAGGCTCGACAGGACGGGCCGCACCACCGCCTGCGGGATCGCGTTGGACACGCCGGCCAGATAGCCCACCAGAGCACCCGCGGGAAATCCCGCGGCAGCGAGCAGCAATGGCGTGCGGCGGATCCAGATCAGGCGGACGATGCCGGGCCGCCGCTCGAAGCTTGCGCGCAGCGCACCCAGTGCGCGCCGCATCGGATGCCTGTTGCCGACCTCCCGGGCGAGCAGCGCCTCGCGCGAGAAGCCGTTGAAGCCCATGCGCAGAAGGACTAGCGCGACGAGGCTCATGGCAAGGGCGAACCCCCACAGGATGTCGGCGCGGCCGAGCAGGATCAGGGCCGCCTCCACCTGAAGCACCACGGACATCGGCAGGATGATGAAAGAGGCCATGACGTTGGCCGCGCGCATCGTTCTCGCGTTGAGGCTGATGATCACCGCGCCCGCGACCATGGCCGCGACCTGGCAGATGGTCGAAAGGGCGAGGGCCAGCAGGATGCCGAGCGGGAAATAGCCGAGTCCCGGAAAAGTGACGAGACAGTAGACGAGCAGTCCGCCGTAGCAGAGCGTGAGCGAGACGGTCAGCACCGCGATGACCTTGCCCGCGTAGATCTCGGCCTCGCGAAGCGGAGTCGACAGCAGGACCTCGAGAGTTGTGCGCTCGCGCTCGCCGACGAATGACTCGAGGGCGAGGACAAGCGAGAAGCTCGCCGGGATGAAGACGACGAAGAATGCGCCGACAAGGGACAGCCGGTTGACGACGGCGGTGCCGCCGCCGAATGCGGCAAGCGCCCGGACGCCGAACCCGGAGCCGATCGGAATCGCGAGCGTCAGCCCGACCATGGCCGCGATGAGGCGCAGCTCGCTGACCGCGTCCCGCAGGTCGCGGGCCGCGACCAACGCGGCCTTACGCCGTTCGAGTTTCGGCCAGGTCATGGTGGTTCCCGACGATCGCGAGGTAGATGTCCTGCAGCGTCGGCAGCTCGCGCACCTCCTGGCGCGTCTTGAGCCCCGAGCGCCTGCGGAGCTCGACCATGCTGCCGACGGCCAGGGCGCGGCCGCCCGACATGATCCCGATGTCGCCGGCAAGCTGCTCGGCCTCCTCCATGCTGTGGGTGCAGATCACCAGCGCGCAGCCCTCCCTCTGCAAGTCCTGGAGGTAGATCCACGCGCGGCGCGCGCTGTCCGGGTCGAGGGCTGACGTCGGCTCGTCTGCCAGGACGAGGCGCGGCCTGTGGAGGGTGGCCCGGATCAGCGCCACCTTCTGGCGCATGCCCTTGGAAAAGGTGCCTAGCCAGCGGTCGCCGGCGTCCGTGAGCTCGAAGACCTCCAGCAGCTCCTCGATGCGGCGGCGGCGGAGCACCGGCTCGAGGTCGTAGATCGCGCCGAAGTGGTCGAGGTAAGCGCGGGCCGACATCCGCTCGTAAAGGCCTGGGACCTCCGGCATCAACCCGACGCGCGACCGGACCGCGGCGGGGTCGTCAGCGGCGTCGATCCCATCGACCTTGACCGTGCCCGCGGTAGGCCCGAGGACCCCGGCCATGCATCGCAGGGCGGTCGTCTTGCCGGCGCCGTTGCGGCCCAGCAGGACGAGGCACTGGCCTTCTCCGACGCGCACGCTCAGGTCCTGCAGTGCGAGCACTTCTCCATAGCGTTTGGCGAGACCGTCGACCTCGAGCATGGCTACAGGATTCTGACGTTCGCCCCGCCCTAAGTTGGCGATTTAGGCGGCGTCGGGAATCGTGGGCCGAGGCTTGGCGTCAGGCGCCTGACCGAGCGGCTGAGCCAGATGACCATGCCGACCGCCGATAGCACGAACGCCGCCAGGCCGGACAGGAGCACCACGACCGGCGGTCCGCCGAAGCCGGCTGCTATGAGCGCGCCTATGGCACCCCCAACGGACGCAACGATCATCGACAGCATGCCCGGCAAGGTCTGGAGACCATGGAAGAGCGACCCCAGCCGGCTCGCGCCGACGGGATCGATGCCTAACGTCTGCAGCGCGCCTGGCAAGTCGTCATAGGGACTTGTCGTGAAGTGATTCTCCAGCTCCGGATGGAGGTCGAGATAGGCGTTGCGGATTCGATTCATCGCCAGCACCCAGCGAAAGTCGTCGCGGTTGAGGGTTTGGAGGCGCGCGACGGTGAACATACCGGTGAGGAACACGACCGCGAGCATGAAGATCGCGATGGCGAAGAAGGCGGGACCGAAGTGGTCGGCCTGCGCGACCAGCGCGAGAGCGATGACCGAGCCCGACAGGATGGTCAGAAACATGTTCACGCGGCCGAGCGACTCCTGGTAGGTGAGCGCGCGCGTCGCCAGCAGGCTCCAGTGCTCCGTGGCGAGGACCTGGAGCGCTTCCGACTCAGCGCGTGAGGGAGGAATCTCGGTCGACATCTGGTCGCGAGCCCTAATCCTTCAGAAGATACCGGGGCAGATCGGCCAGTGAGCCGAAGCCCTTCGCCCGGAGGAAGGCGGCAATGCCGTCGTGGACCTCGGCGATCGCGGTCGGACTGACGAACGTAGCCGTTCCCACCTGGACCGCGGTGCAGCCCGCAATGAGAAACTCCAGCGCGTCCTCCGCCCGCGCGATTCCGCCGATGCCGATCACCGGGATGCGCACGGCTCGCGCGGCCTGGTGCGCCAGGTGGACGGCGACTGGCCTGATTGCCGGGCCGGACAGGCCGCCGGTCCGGAAGCTGAGGCGCGGCTTGTAGGCGTTGAGGTCCATCGACATGCCGACGAAAGTGTTGATCGCGCACAGCGCGTCGGCGCCCGCGCCTTCGACCGCTCGCGCGATGACGCCGATGTCGCTCACCATCGGTGTCAGCTTCACCCACACCGGCAGCTTGGTCCGCTTGCGCACGGCATCGGTGACCGCCGCTGCCGCCCGCGGGTCGTTGCCGAAGAACATGCCGCCCTGCTCGACGTTGGGGCACGAGATGTTGATCTCGAAACCGGCAACTCCGGGCACGCCGTCGAGACGTGCTGTCAGCTCGCCGTACTCCGAGGCCGACTCGCCGTTGAGGTTGACGAGGACCGGCAAGTCCCACTCCGCCCACTTCGGCGCGTAGTCGCGGATCAACGCCTCGACCCCAGGGCCCTGCAGGCCGATCGCGTTGAGCATCCCGCTCGGCGTCTCCGCGATGCGGGGCGGGGCGGTGCCCGCGCGCGCGCGCAGGAAGATGCCCTTGGAGACCATGCCCGCGAGTGCGCGGCGCTCCAGGAGCGGCACCTCGGTGCCGTAGCCGAATGTGCCGGACGCGGCAACCACGGGGCCGCGAAGCTTCAGCGCGCCGACATCGACCGACAGGTTGGGCGTCACGCCATCACCGCGTATGGAAGATGCGAGGGCAGCGCTTCCCAGTCGACGTCGGCGGCGCGATAGACGGGGCCTTCTGTGCACGCGCGGTCGTAGCCACCACGCTTCAAGGGCACAGCGCAGCCGAGGCAGACTCCGGTCCCGCAGCCCATGTAAGTCTCGACCGCGACCTGGGCGTCCGGCCAGCGTTCCGCAACGGCGGCCAGCATGCGGTTGGGGCCGCACGCGAGGACCAGGCCGGCGTCCGGCGCCGCGTCTACCGCGCTGCCCCTGACGCCCTGCGATCCGTCGTCGGTGGCCCACACGACCTCCTCTCCATCCGACTCCGCGCACAGCTCGGTCGCGGTGCGCGCTCCGTGCACCCAGGTCACGTGCACCCCCGCAGCTTTCGCGTCCCTTGCCGCGAGCGGCATCGGGGCCACCCCCAGCCCGCCGCTGATCAGCACCGCGCTGCGCGCTCCCGTCGAAAGATCGAAGCCACGGCCCAGCGGACCAAGGCAGCTGACCCGGTCGCCGATCTCCATCGCCAGCAATTGGGAGGTCCCGGCGCCGACCGCTTTCAGGACAACCTCTATCTGGTCGTCGTGCGACCGGTAGACCGAGAACGGTCGGCGGAGAAGCGGCCCCGCCCACCCCAGATTGACGAACTGGCCCGCGCGCACGGCCGCGGCCACCTCCGGCGCGCGCATCCCGATCGCGAACATGCCCCGCGCGACCTGGCGCTTGCCGGTTATCGGCGCGTCAACGAGAAACAGGGCTCGGCCCTCCCCACCCTAACCCTCCCCGGCGAGCGGGGAGGGGAAAACACTGTCGCGCCATTCGTCGATCGTTCGCACCTCGATCGCGCCGGGCGCCGCGACGGCGGACTCGAGAAGCGCGGTCGCGGTGTCGAGCGAGGTGAGGCAAGGGATGCGTCGTTCCACCGCGGCGCGGCGGATCTCGAAGCCGTCTTTGAAGATGGGACGCCCGTCGCCGGAGTCAGCGTAGATGTTGGACATCGTGTTGATCACGAGCTGCACCTCGCCACGCACGATCACGTCCACGACGGTCGGGCCCTCTTCGCCGATCTTCGCCACGACGCGCGGCGAAAATCCGGCTGCGCGCAGAGCTCTTGCCGTCCCCTCGGTCGCGACGATCTTGCATCCGAGCTGGACCATGCGTGAGACGATCGGAAACAGCTCGGGTTTGTCCGCGTCGGCGATCGTGAGGAGCACCGAGCTGCCCCGCTCGAGGTGCATGCCCGAAGCGGCGAATGCCTTGCGCAGTGCTTCGTTGAGGGTGCGTGCGATGCCTATCGCCTCGCCCGTGGACTTCATCTCAGGCCCGAGGTAGGAGTCGACCGCAGGCAGCTTGTTCATCGAGAACACCGGGGCCTTGACGGCCACGAGGTCGCGCGCGGGGACGAGCCCCGTCGACCAGCCGTGGTCGGCCAGCTTCGCACCCAGCATGACGTTGGTCGCGAGCTTGACCATCGGTACGCCGGTGACCTTGGACAGGAACGGCACGGTTCGCGAGGCGCGTGGGTTCACCTCGAGCACGTAGACGTGACCGCGGTGCACCACGTACTGGACGTTGACCAGGCCGCGGAGGCGCAGGTGCCGCGCAATTCGCACCGTGTAGTCGACGATGTGGTCGAGCTCAGCGCGTTCGATGCTCTGCGCGGGATAGACCGCGTACGAGTCGCCAGAATGGACGCCCGCCCGCTCGACGTGCTGCATCACACCGGGGATGACGACCGTCTCGCCATCGGAGATTGCGTCGACCTCGACCTCGATTCCCTGCAGGTACTTGTCGACCAGGACCTGGCCGCGCGGCATGGCTCCGATCGCCCAGACCATGTAACGCCTCAGCTCTTCGCGATTGCGAACGATCTCCATCGCGCGGCCGCCCAGCACGTACGACGGCCGGACCAGGACCGGGTAGCCGGCGCGAGCCGCGATCGCCTCCGCCTCCTCGACGGTCGTCGTCGTGCCGCCCATCGGCTGGGGGATGCCGATCGCGTCGAGCGAGCTCGCAAAGGCGCGCCGGTCTTCGGCCAGGTCGATCGCCTCGACGCTGGAGCCCATGATCCCCACACCGCTCTGGTCGAGAGGCTCGGCGAGGTTGATCGCGGTCTGCCCGCCGAACTGAACAAGCGCGCCGGTCACCGACTCTGTCCGCGCGACGTGCAGGGCGCCGTCGAGGTCTAGCGGCTCGAAGTACAGGCGGTCCGAGGTGTCGAAGTCGGTGGACACCGTCTCCGGGTTGGAGTTGACCAGTATTGCCTGCACCCCAGCCTCGCGGAGGGCCCACGCGGCGTGGACCGAGCAGTAGTCGAACTCGATGCCCTGGCCGATTCGAATCGGGCCTGAACCTATGACCATGGCCGTGCTGTTTCCGACAGCCCCATCCCCTGGCTTCGCCAGGGACTTCCCCATGAATGGGGAAGAGCCTTTACTTTCTGATTCTTCTTCCCAGCAGGAGTAGTAGTACGGCGTCGCGGCCTCGAACTCGCCCGCGCAGGTGTCGACGAGCTTGTAGGCGGGCAGCGCCGGCTCGACTGTCTCGCCGCGGAGCGCGGTGATCATCGCGTCGGAGAAGCCGGCGCGCCGCAGCTCGCGAACGTCACCTTCGACCTCGAGCCGCGTGATGTTCGCCAGGCGGTCGATGAACCAGCGGTCGATGCCGCTGCGCTCGGCCAGGGAAGCCGCGTCGGCCCCGCCCCGAAGAGCGTTGAGCAGGGCGAACAGACGGCGGTCGTTGGGCTGATCGATGGTGTCCGGACCCAGCTCCCATGTCGCGGGCGGCTTCTGCTCGAGCGAGCGCATGGCCTTGGTCAGCGCGGCCTCGAATGTTCTCTCCAGCGCCATCACCTCGCCCGTCGATGCCATCTGGGTGCCGAGCCTCCGGTCGCCGGCCGGGAATTTGTCGAACGGCCAGCGGGGAATCTTCACGACGCAGTAGTCGATCGCCGGCTCGAACGCGGCGAAGGTCCTGCCCGTGATCTCGTTGCGGATCTCCTCCAGCCGCCGGCCGACGGCGACCTTCGCGGCCACCCGCGCGATCGGATAGCCGGTCGCCTTCGACGCCAGCGCCGAGGAACGGCTCACCCGCGGGTTGACCTCGATCACGTAGTACTGCGAGCTCTTTGGATCCAGCGCGAACTGCACGTTGCACCCGCCTTCGATGCCGAGCGCGCGGATGATGCGGATCGCCGACGAGCGAAGCATCTGGTGGTCGCGGTCGGACAGCGTCTGCGCCGGCGCGACCACGATCGAGTCGCCGGTGTGCACGCCCATGGGGTCGAGGTTTTCCATGTTGCAGACCGTGATGCACGTGTCCGCGCCGTCCCTCATGACCTCGTACTCGATCTCCTTCCAGCCCCACAGCGACCGCTCTATGAGCACCTGGTGGATGGGCGACGAGGCGAGACCCCGCGCGGCGATGCGCTCCAGGTCGGCCTCGGTCGTGACAAAACCGCCGCCCGTCCCGCCCAGCGTGTAAGCGGGGCGGATGACCAGCGGAAGGCCGGCCTGCGCCGCAAAGTCCTTCACCTCCTCCATCGACTCACACACGCGCGAGGCGGGAACAGGCTCTTCGATGGCTTCGAGCATCTCTTTGAAGGCCTGGCGGTCCTCCGCCTTGCGGATCGTGTCGATGCTCGCGCCGAGGAGGCGGACGTTGTGCCGTTCGAGGACGCCTGCGTTGGCGAGATCGGTCGCCAGGTTGAGGCCGGTCTGCCCACCGAGCGTCGGCAGCAGCGCGTCGGGCTGCTCGCGGGCGATGATCCGCTCGACCGCCTCGACCGTCAGCGGCTCGAGGTAGACGCGGTCGGCGACCTCCTCGTCGGTCATGATCGTCGCGGGGTTGGAGTTGACCAGCACTGTCTGGATGCCTTCTTCCCGCAGCGCCTTGCACGCCTGCGTGCCCGCGTAGTCGAACTCCGCAGCCTGGCCGATGACGATGGGACCGGAGCCGAGGATCAGCACCTTTCGCGGCCGTGGCTCCTCTTTCATCCCCGCGATTGCTTTCACAGCCGGGGCGTCGCTCCTCACCATGTCGATGAAGCGGTCATAGAGGTGCTGGTTGTCCTGGGGGCCGGGGCAGCCTTCGGGGTGGTACTGGACGCTGAACGCCGGCAGCCTTTTGTGGCCGAGCCCCTCGACCGACCCGTCATTGAGGTTGCGCTGCGAGACATAGAAGTCGCCGGTGGGGATCGAGCTCGCGTCGACCTGGAACTCGTGGTTCTGGCTCGTGATGTGCACGCGGCCCGTGTCGAGGTCTTTGACCGGGTGGTTGGCGCCGTGGTGGCCGTAGGGCAGGCGCGATGTGGTCGCGCCCGCGGCCCGGCCCATGATCTGATGCCCGAGGCAGATGCCGAACATGGGAACCCGGCCGAGCGCCTGGCGCGCAAGCTCGACCGGTCCGTCCAGGACGGCCGGGTCGCCGGGACCGTTCGAGAGCACCAGGCCGTCGGCGCCAAGGGCTTCCACCTCCGCCCACGACGCCGTGTGCGGCAGGACGACGACGCGGCAGCCGCGCTCGCGCAGCGACCGCAGGATGTTGGCCTTGACGCCGTAGTCGACAACGGCGATGAGCAGCCCTTCGCCATCGCTCCGCCGGCGCGTCCTGAGCTCCGGGGGCAATGCCTCCAGCCACTCCTCTTTGCTCGTGCGCGACGTCTCGGCCACCAGGTCCTGCTCCGCGAGCGGGGTGACACGTCGGGCGGCGACGGCAAGCTCGGCGAGCCGCGATTCGGAGGGGGCGGCGTTCTCGTGGACGAGCACTGCGCGCTGGGCGCCGTGCATGCGGATGTGGCGCGTGAGGGCGCGCGTGTCGATCTCGCTGATCGCGGGGACGTGCCACCGCTTCAGGTACTCGTCGAGCGAGGCTTCGCTCGAGCGATGGCTCGGTTCGGGACAGGCCCACCGCACGGCGAGAGCGCGCGCCCATGGCCGCGCCGACTCGGCGTCCGCGTCACGCACGCCGTAGTTGCCCTGCAGCGGGTAGGTCATGCACACCATCTGCCCGGCGTACGAGGGATCGGTGAGGACTTCCTGGTACCCGGTCATCGCGGTGTTGAAGACGACCTCTCCTTCGCCGGCCACGTCAGCGCCCAGGGGCGCGCCGACGAAGGCGCGGCCATCCTCCAGGACGAGGGCGGCGACTGATTTAGAAGGGCGCCCTGCGCGCGCCCGGCGCTTAGCCGGCAACGATCACAGCCTGGTCGATCCCGTCCTCCTCCAGGAGCAGCACTTCGATGCGCTCGGAGTCAGAGGTCGGCACGTTCTTGCCGACGTAGTCCGGGCGGATCGGTAGCTCGCGATGTCCCCTGTCGACAAGGACTGCGAGCTGGATCGCGCGGGGCCGGCCGTAATCCATCACGGCATCCATCGCCGCGCGTGCAGTGCGGCCGCGGTGGATGACGTCGTCGACCAGGACGACTACCTTCCCATCGACGGCAGGCAGATCGCTCATGGGCCGCCCTGCCTCTTGCGGACGAAGGTGAAGGTCATCGCGGTGCTTGGTCACATCGAGGCGACCGAAGTGCATCGTGCACTCCTCCATCTTGGTCAGCATCATTGCCAGCCTCCTCGCGAGAACGTCACCTTTGCTCACGATTCCGACAAGCACGACATCGGCGGTGCCGTTTCGCTCGACTATCTCGTGTGCGATGCGGAACAGCGACCTCCGAATCTGGTCCGCGTCCATCACAGTGGCTTTGAGGCGCCGCTGGGCCAGGCTCATTAGAGGAGACGATCCAGCAGCGCCATCCGGATGTGCAGGCCGTTGCGCGCCTGGCGGAAGTAGGCCGCTCGCGGATCGGTGTCGACTTCTGGCGAAATCTCATCGACACGAGGCAGCGGGTGCATGAGGATGGCGTACTTGCGCATGCGGGCCAGGGCTTTCTTGTCGATTCGGTACACGCCCTTCACCGCGTTGTATGCCTTGGGGTCGGTGAAGCGCTCCTTCTGGATTCGGGTCTGGTACACGACGTCGACCTCGGGCAGGACGGAATCGAGGTCTTCCGTCTCGACCCACGGCACTTCGTGCTCATCGAGGTGTGCCTTCAGGTCGTCGCGCATCGCGACCTGCGGCGGCGCGACAAACCACAGCTTGATGTCCTTGAACTTGCTGAGCAGGTAGGCGAGCGAGCGCACCGTGCGGCCGTTGGCCAGGTCGCCGACCATGGCGACGCGCACGCCGTCGATGCGACCCAGCTCGGCGCGGATCGTATAGAGGTCGAGCAAAGCCTGCGTGGGGTGCTGCCCCGTCCCGTCGCCGGCGTTGATGATCGGCACGTCGCTGACCGCCGCTGCACGTTTTGCCGCGCCTTCTTCGTTGTGGCGCAGGACGATCACGTCCGCGTACCCACTGACGATCCGAATCGTGTCCTCCAGGGTCTCGCCTTTTGCCGTCGAGGAAAACTCGCGCGCGTTGTCGGTGCCCATCGTCGACCCGCCGAGGCGAAGCATCGCCGCCTCGAAGGACAGCCGCGTTCGAGTCGAGGGTTCGTAGAAAAGTGCAGCCATGACCTGGCCCGCGAGCCGGCCGATGAAGTGGTGCGGCTCGCGCTTGATCTCATCTGAGCGCGCGAAGAGCTCTTCGAGGAGCGAGCGACTGAACTGCTGACTCTCGATCACGTGCCGCAGCCTTGACGTCACGGCCACAAAAAAGCCTCCTTCCCGATCTCACCGGATCGGACTTAAAGGATCCCGAAGCTCTGGAGAGTTTAACTTAGTCAGCGATGAACAAGCGACCCGGGCACGTCGACGTCACGACCGAAGTGGCGTACTGCTCGTTCTGCAACCGCACGCGTACCCTGCGACGCGAGGAGCACCACCTCGGCGCGCTGGTGCGCACGATCGTGACGTGCGAGACGTGCCACCGCACGCTGTCGAGCTCGATCGGCGTGGCGCAAGCCGAGCCCGTCGCGATCGACGAGCCAGCAGCGGAACCAGTTGAGGCCGTGGTCAGGAAGGCGCCGGCCAGGGCCAGGGCGGCGGCCGCCAGGCGCGCCCCGGCCAAGCCCGCGCCCGCCAGGAAGCCGGTCAAGAAGGCCGCCAAGCCGGCAGCAAAGAGACCAGGCAAGCCGACGTCGACCGCAACCAGGAAAGTCACCAAGAAGAAGTGACCGGGACGGCGGTCACGGTCGATCGCCTGGAAAAGACACTCGGCCCGAACAAGGTGCTCCGCGGCATCTCCTTCGAGGCGCATTCCGGCGAGATCTTCGGGCTGCTCGGACCCAACGGAGCGGGCAAGACCACAACGCTGCGTGTCATCTGCACTCTCCTCGCGCCCGACGCGGGCTCGGTGGAAGTGCTCGGCTTCGATACGCGCGTCGCGCCCCGCGAGGTGCGGGGGAGGGTCGGCGTGGTCACGGCCGAAATCGGCGTCTATCCGCGCCTCACGGCCCGCGAGAACATCGCGTACTTCGCCGAGCTGAGCGGCGTGGTCGACGGTGCCCTCAACCGGAGGGTCGACACAGTGCTCGAAAGGCTCGACATGCGCGAATTCGCCAACCAGCGGGCCGAGAGCCTGTCGTCCGGCCAGAAGCAGAAGGTCGCGATCGCGAGAGCCATCGTGCACGACCCGCCGGTCCTGATGTTCGACGAACCGACTTCGAACCTCGACGTCCTTGCGTCACGGGAGATTCGCGAGTTCATGGTCGAGGCCAAGGGTCGCGGCAAGTGTGTGATCTTCTCGACCCACGTGCTGCACGACGCGGAGCGCCTGTGCGACCGCGTGACGATCCTCCACCAGGGCCGTGTCGTGGCAAGTGGCACGACCGTCGAGGTGCGCGGCGGATATCAAGAGCTCGAGGACTCGTTCCTGTCGCTTCTCGAGACCGCCCGGTGAACGCGGTCTGGATCGTCTTCTCGAAGGAGATGCGTGAGATCCTTCGCGATCGCCGGACCCTGATCGCGATCGGGTTTGCCGCGCTCGCGACGCCCATCGTGCTGTTCGTGATCTCTCAGGTCTCGACCAGGACCGCCTCGCAGAGCTACACCGTCGGTTACACCGGTGAGATCCCCGCCGGGCTCAACATCCTGTTCAGCTCCACGGGCCTGAACCTTGTGAAGGTGGACGACCCGGCGGCGGCGGCCAAGCAGCAGGTCGACATCGGCATCGCGTTCACGGCCTCGGGCGTGGACGAGTATTACGACCCGACTCGCCAGAGCGCGCAGATCGCCGACGTGCGGCTGCAGACGATCCTGAGCCGGTACGACGCAGCGAAGATCGCGGCTGCGCTCCAGCAGAAGGGCGTGGATCCCTCCGTCCTCAATCCCCTCCCCGTCACGGTGCATCCGCTCAGCTCTCCGGCGAAGGCGGCCAGCAATTCCTTCCTGAGCTTCTTCCTGCCCTACATCCTGATCACGATGAGCCTCACCGGCGGGCTGTCGGCGGCCCTCGACACGTCGGCGGGAGAGCGGGAGCGCAAGACGCTCGAGAGCCTGCTTCTCACGCCGGCCCCCCGCAGCCATGTTCTGATCGGCAAGATCCTTGCGGTGACCGCGATCAGCTTGACCGCGGCGCTCGCCGCCATCATCTCGATGCTGGTCGCGCTGAGCCAGCTCAACTTCGGCGGCAGCCGAAATGGCACGTTGAGCGTATCCCTCTCTCCGCTTGCGGCCGTGGTGATGGTCTGGCTTGCCGTGCTGCTGGCCGCTTCGTTCAGCTGCCTGACGATCGCGCTCGGCACGCTGGCGCGCAACTTCCGTCAGGGCCAGGCGTACGCGACCCCGCTCTACTTCATCACGATCTTCCCGGCCTCGATCATCCTGTTCATTCCCGACTTCAATCCGAACGTCGGCTACTACCTGATCCCGATCCTCAACGCGGTCCTGGTGCTGCGGGACGCGATCATCCACGACGCGGTGGCGTGGGGCTCGCTCGCGGTTACCACAGCCAGCCTCGCCCTGACCGGCGGCCTGTGCTTCTACGCGGCGCTGCGGCTCTTCACTCGGGAGGCCCTGCTGGTTCGGTCATAACCGGGCCGGCGGTGGCAGACTGTTGGTGAGGAGATGGGTCGCCACACCGAGCTGAGAGATCTCCGGAGCCTCGAGCGACGGAGCATGTACTCGATCTTCCATCCGCTGGACGTGAACGAGCGGCTGCCACGAGAGCTCATCCTCGAAGGAAGGCGGCAGTGGTGGTTTGGAATCCGGCAGCTCGAGCTCGCCGGCTATCTCTATCTCCCCTTGCTCGTCCTGCTGGTCGTGGTGACGGCGTCGCTGGGCCTCAACCCGCTCCTGGCCTTTGGGGTGGCGGGCCTGGGACTGTTGAGCTTCTTCATCTACTCGGTGGCCGCCAGGTACCGCTAGCTGAACCTGGGTTAGGCGTATAACCGTCGCATGACCGAAGCAGTGATCGTCGCGTACGGGCGCTCCCCGATCGGAAGAGCGCGCAAGGGGTCTCTCGTCGACGTCCGGCCCGACGACCTCGCCTCGCATGTCGTGAACAAGGTCCTCGACAAGGTTCCAGAGCTCGACGCGACGACGATCGAAGACCTGATCTGCGGCTGCGGTCTTCCGGGCGGGGAGCAGGGCCACAACATCGGGCGCGTGATCTCGATCCTGAGCCGGCTCGATGTCCCCGGCGTGACCGTCAACCGGTATTGCTCCTCATCGCTGATGACCACACGCATGGCGACGCACGCCATCGAGGCCGGCGAGGGCGACGTGTTCCTGTCGGTCGGCGTCGAATGCGTCTCGCGCTATGGGAGCGGTTATCCGGACGCCCCCGACACCTACAACCCCAAGCTCGTCCCCGGCAACGCCGACGAGTATCCGGACATCTACATCGCGATGGGCCAGACGGCGGAGAACGTGGCCGAGCGGGAGAAGATCAGCCGCGAGGAGCAGGACCGCTACGCGGTCAAGAGCCAGGAAGCGGCGGTCAAGGCGCGAGACGACGGATTCTTCGACCGCGAGATCATCCCCGTCCCTCTTCCCAACGGGGGGACCTTCACCAAGGACGACGGGCCGCGGCCGGGGACGACGGTTGAGGTCCTCGCGACGCTGAAGCCCGCCTTTCGTGAGAACGGAACCGTCACCGCGGGCAACTCGTGCCCGCTGAACGATGGCGCCGCGGCGGTGGTGGTCATGTCCGATCGCCGGGCGAAGGAGCTTGGCATCAAACCGATCGCGCGCGTGATCTCCACAGGCCTGTCGGCCCTCGAGCCGGAGTTCATGGGGCTCGGCCCGATCGACGCCTCGAAGCAGGCCCTCAAGCGGGCCAAGATGACGATCGACGACGTCGACATCGTCGAGATCAACGAGGCCTTCGCGGCCCAGGTCATCCCATCGGCGCGCGGCATCGGCGTCGACCCGTTCAGCGACAAGCTCAACCCGCACGGCGGCGCGATCGCGCTCGGGCATCCCTTCGGTATGACGGGGGCCCGAATCCTCTGCACCCTGCTCAACGGCCTGCGTGAGAGGGACAGGACGATCGGCCTCGAGACCATGTGCGTTGGCGGGGGCCAGGGCATGGCGATGATCCTGGAGCGCCTGAACTAGAGCGTCACGCGGGATTCCCGTACCGCTGACGCCAGCGGAGCCGAATCCGGGCGGTCCACACGCCCCACTGGATACAACGAGGCGGAATCGCACGGCCGGCCCGCGCTCGTGGCGCGGTAGCTAGCGGGGCGCCGGGACGGCCGCCAGGCTGTCGAGCACGCGCTCGAGAAGCCTTCGCAGGGTCTGACGCTCTTCGGCTGAAAGCGGCGCCAGGATCTCGTCCTCCAGCCCCTCGCGCGCCTTGTCCGCCCGCTCGATCGCCCGCCGGCCGGCCTGGGTCATCTCCACCATGTGCCGCCGCCGGTCCTGCGGGTCGCGCTTGCGGACGGAGAACCCGGCCGCTTCGAGCTCGTTCAAGATCAAAACCACGCTGTTGGCGTCCATGAACATGGCGCTCTCCAGCTCCTGCTGGGTCGCTCCTGGGTGGTCCCGAATGTAGCCGAGCACCATGTAGGGCTTGACCCGCATGCCGAGTAGCTCCTCGCTGGAACGGCGATGCAGCCCCTTCTGGAGCTGGGTCAGCAAAGAGACGAGCCCGCCGTCGGGGCGCGAGCCGTCTGTCTTCACGTCCATAGATGTTATCACCGAGTCTTAACTTTACCCACTTTCCAGATAATCCATGCAATAAGGATCATCATGATCCTGTTATAGTGGTCATCCCGAGTCCGTGATTATCTGGAGAGACATTATGAATTCGAATCTAAGAAGGTGGATGGCCCTGGTCGTCGTGTGCTTCGGGCAGCTCATGATCATGCTCGACTCGACGATCGTCAACGTCGCCCTGCCCTGGATCCAGGTCGACCTCGGTTTCAGCGAGGCCAACCTGACCTGGGTCGTCAACGCGTACCTGATCGGGTACGGCGGCTTCCTGCTGGTCGCCGGCCGCATCGGCGACCTGATCGGCCGTCGCAAGGTCTTCCTGGCGGGCGTCTTCCTGTTCACGGTGGCGTCGGTCGGCAGCGGTTTCGCCCAGGGCGCCGACCACCTGATCATCGGCCGCTTCCTGCAGGGCCTCGGCGCCTCGATCTCGGCCGGGGTGATCATCGCGATCATCGTCACCGAGTTCCAGCGCCCTGCCGAACGCGCCCAGGCGATGAGCGTCTTCACTCTGGTCATCGCGGGCGGCGGCTCGCTGGGGCTGCTGGCGGGCGGATTCCTGACCCAGTGGCTGAACTGGCACTGGATCTTCTTCATCAATCTGCCGATCGGCGTGGCCACGATGATCCTGGGGGCCTGGCTGATCGAGGAGAACGACGGTCCCGGCCTGAGCCAGGGAGTCGACGTCGCCGGCGCGATCCTGATCACCGCCGCGCTGATGCTGGGCGTGTACGGCATCGTGACCGCGTCCAGCTATGGCTGGATGTCGGTCCACACCCTCGGATTCGGCGGCGCCGCCGTGGCGCTGACCGGGCTCTTCGTCCTGCTTCAGTCGCGGCTGCGCAACCCCCTGATGCCGCTGCGCATCCTGGCCATTCGCTCGCTTACGGGGGCGACCGCTGCGCGCGCTCTTCTCTTCACCGGCCTGTTCACGAACTTCTTCGTCGGCGCGCTCTACCTCCAGCACACCCGGGGCTACACCGCCTTTCAAACGGGTCTCGCGTTCCTTCCCGTCACGCTGACGATCGGCGTGATGTCGAGCGGCCTCGCGGCGAGGCTCATGGCTCGGATCGGTGCCCGCAACCTGCTCATGGCGGGCCTGGCGACCATCATCGGCGCGCTGGCGATCCTGTCCAACGCCGGCCCGGCCACCGGCTACGCGCCGGTGCTCCTGGCCGCCTACGTGCTGCTGGGCGCCGGCGCCGGGTCGTCGTTCCTGCCGCTGCTCACCATCTCGATGTCCGAAGTGCCTGTGGCGGACGCCGGCCTGGGTTCTGGGTTCAGCAACGTCGTGATGCAGGTCGGCGGAGCGTTGGGCCTGGCTTCGATCACGTCGATCTCGACCGCCAACGCGCAGGGCTACGGCGTCTTCCAGATGGCTTATGCCCTGGCCGCGATCTGCGTCGCAGCCTCACTCCTCGTAGTCGTCGCGGTGCTTCGCACCCGGACCGCGCGGGTCGCCGTGCGGGAGCAGGTGCAGGTCGAAGAGGCGGCCTAGGGACGCTTCGAGTAAAACCGGCACGGCGGGGACTCCGCCGTGGTGTGGAAGTTCCAGTGACGGCACCACGCGGTGCCGTCGAACTTCTTGCACGAACCGCATGTGACCCGTGGACTCTCCACGGACGTCTTCTTCATATGGTGCTCGGGCCTTTCGCCGGGAAAAGGTTGCGACATGGGATCAGCTGCGGTCTGGTGCTGCCCGCATCAACGTGCCGAGCGTAATGCCACCCGCAAGCCCCATCAGCACGACCCCAAAGTACAAGGGACGCCCGACGTCGGGGTTGGGCTGCCACCCCGGATGCACGATGAGGAAAGTAAGGCTGACCATGATGATGACGCCGTTGCCCGCCACCAGGCCGAGATTTCCAAGCACGAAAGCCCACCTCCAGCGACCCCCGGCGACCACGGCCGCGACACCGAATCCAACCTCGGCGAGAACAGCAAGGGGCAACACGAAAACGCCTCCATAGCTCAGGAAACCGAAGAGCGGCACTATGAAGGCAAGGCAACCGACCACGCCAAGGAAAAAGCAGGCGATGAACCACGGAAGGTCAGAGTGGCGCCCTTCAGCCGGTGGAATCAGATGATCGCCGCCACCGTGGAGCATGAGGCGGTGCCATTGTAAGAAGGAGGAAGGCCGATGGCCGCTCTATGGGCAGTCACAGCTGCGAACGCACCTCCCAAAGCTCAGGGTAGAAGCGCTTGCCGAGCGTCGAACGGAGATACTCGGCGCCGCTGCTACCTCCGGTGCCCGTCTTGCTCCCGATCTGCCGCTCGACCATGAGCACATGCCGCGCGCGCCAGTGGGCGAACGTCTCGTCGTGGTTCAGCAGTCCCTCACAGAGGTCGAAGAGATCGCCAAATCGCTCGCGGTCGCGGAAGATCTCGACCAGCGACGGCGCTCCTCGGCGCTCAACCAGGGCGCGGAAGGCATCGTCCAGCGAGGGTTCGTCGAGCCGCCGGCGCAGCCGGCTCAGCTCCTCCGGCGTCGCCTCGAGCCGCGCGACGTAGCTCGGCTCCTTCAAACCGGAGAGAAACTCGATCTCGCGGAACTGCACCGACTGAAATCCACTCGCGGGCGCAAGCTTCGAGCGGAAGGCGAGAAAGTCCTGCGGCGACATCGTCTCGAGGACCTCGATCTGCTCGACCAGAAGCCTCTCGATGACGTGAACGCGGTGGAGGTGATGGCGGGCGAAGAAGATGTCGTCGGCGTCGATCCGGTCGCGCGCGGCCTCGAGCTCGAACAGGACGACCTTGAACCAGAGCTCGTACACCTGGTGGGCGACGATGAAGAGCAGCTCGTCGTGCTCCTGGCTGAGGCCTTGCTGCAGCTGGAGCAGCTCGGGCACCTTGAGGTAGGTGCCATAGGAGAGCTCGCGGCCCTCTTCTCCGAAGCGACGGCTCAATGCTTGAAGTGGCGCAGGCCGGTCACCACCATGGCGATCCCCGCATCGTCGGCGGCGGCCACGACCTCGGGGTCCTTGATCGACCCACCAGGCTGGATCGCGGCCGTGACGCCGGCGCGGATGCCGAGCTCCAGGCCGTCCGGAAACGGAAAGAACGCGTCCGACGCCATGACGGCGCCGCGGGAGCGGTCGCCCGCGCGCTGCACCGCAAGCTGCACCGCCTCAACCCGTGACATCTGGCCGGCCCCGACACCCACCGCGGCGCCCTCCTTGAAAAGGACGATCGCGTTCGATTTCACGTGCTTCACCGCGGTCCAGGCGAAGCCGAGCTGCTCCCACTCCGCCTCGGTGGGCGCGCGCTTCGTCACCGTTTGGGTGGCGGCGCGGTCGAAACGGGCCCGGTCCCATTCCTGCACCAGCAGCCCGCCCGGTACTGAGCGCACGTCGTAATCGAAGAGACCTTGGTGCGCAGGCTCGGCCGCCAGCACGATCATGTTTTTCCGGCGCGCCAGGACGTCCCTCGCTTCGTCCATGACCTCAGGCGCGACCACGACGTGGGTGACGATCTGCACGATCATCTCCGCGGTGGAGCGGTCGAGCCGCCGGTTGGTCGCGACGATCCCGCCGAAGGCGGACACCTTGTCAGATTCGTACGCCATCCGATACGCAGTGGCGGTATCGCCCGCCACGGCCAGGCCGCACGGGTTCATGTGCTTGACGATCGCCACCGCCGGCCGGGCGAAGTCCATCACCAGCTGGAACGCGGCGGAGGCGTCCTGGATGTTGTTGAAGCCGGGCGGGCCTCCTTGCAACTGCAGCGCGCCGCCGATCCCGCCGGGGTCAGGGCCGAGTCGGTAGAAGGCCGCCTTCTGGTGCTCGTTCTCACCGTACTTCAACGGCTGCGCGAGCAACCCGGGGATCGTGATCTCGACCGGAAAGCCGTTGGCTTCGCCGTGCCGCAGATAGGCGGCGATCCAGGCGTCATAGGCCGAGGTGTGGGCGTAAGCCTCCGCCGCGAGGCGGCGCCGCGCCCGGGCGTCGAGCGTGCCCTCGTTCAGAGCGCCGAGAGTCTCCGAGTAGCGCGCGGGCCGAACGACGACGACGACCGATTCGTGGTTCTTGGCCGCGGCGCGGATCATGGCAGGCCCGCCGATGTCGATCTGCTCGACGGCCTGCTCGAAGGCGACGTTCGGCTGCAGCACAGTGGCGACGAACGGGTAGAGGTTGCAGCACACCAGGTCGATCTCACGCAGCCCGTGCTCGGCCAGCGACTGCAGGTGATCGGGTCTGTCGCGCCTTGCAAGGATGCCCGCGTGGACGCCTGGATGCAGTGTCTTGATCCGGCCGTCCATCATCTCGGGGAATCCAGTCAGATCGCTCACCGGCCGGGCGTCGACCGCCGCATCCTGCAGTGCCTCGAGCGTGCTGCCGGTGGCGAACAGCTCGTAGCCCAGGCGGTGCAGCCCGCGCGCGAACGCCGCCAGCCCGGTCTTGTCGCTAACGGACAGAAGTGCGGTCGGCAAGTCGTGCCTCCATCAGCCGGATCGCCTGGGGCAAGATCCGATACTCGGCCTCGTGCACCCTCTGGCGCAGAGCCTCCACCGTATCGCCTTTCAGGATCGGCACGGCCTCTTGCAGGAGAATCGGGCCGGCGTCGAGCTCGGCTGTCACGATGTGGACTGTCGCGCCAGTCCTCCGACCGCCTCTTTCCAGCGCACGCTCGATTGCGTCGAGGCCGCCCGAGAACTCGGGCAGCAGCGAAGGGTGCACGTTGATGATGCGGTCGGGGAACGCTTCGAGAAATGGCCTCGCATGGATGCGGTCGTAACCGGCGTCGACGACCAGCTCGACCTGATGGCGTACGAAGAAATCGCGCATCGCGATGTCGCGCTGCACGACCGACTCAAACGATCGCTGCGACAGCTCTGCCAGTGGGATGTTCTTCTCGCGCGTGTACGCCGCCCCGCCGCAAGACGGCCTGTTGGTGGCCACCGCGACGACGTCGAAGCCACGCTCCACGAGGTTGCGGAGGTTCGTGCCCTGCCCAGAGACGCAAACGCCAAGCTTCAGAGCAGCGCCACCCGGTCGGGCCCGGTCTGACGCACCACCTCGCCGACCACGGTCGCGCCTTGCGGAACGTCGTCGCGACCCGTGACCACGATCATCCCGAGTCCCATGTTGAAGGTTCCATACATCTCGTCGTCCGCCACGCGGCCGCGCTTCCGGATCAGCTCGAAGATCGGGGGGACTGTCCACGCGTGCCGGTCGAGCCGCGCACCAAGGCCTTCGGGGAGACACCGAGGAAGGTTGCCGAGGATTCCGCCGCCGGTGATATGGGCCGCGCCCTTCCAGGGGATCCGCCGCAGGTCATCGAGGTACGAGACATGCGGCGCCATGAGCTGGTCCGCCAGCTCATCGTCGAGCGGCACCTTCTCGAACACCTTGCGGGCGAGCGAGTAGCCGTTCGTGTGCAGCCCGCTGGAGGGCAGCCCGACAAGAATGTCCCCGGGCTGGATCGGTTCGCGATGCGCGCCCGCATCCACGAGTCCCACGATGAAGCCCGCGAGGTCGTAGTCGCCGAGCGCATAGACGCCGGGCATCTCGGCAGTTTCGCCGCCGAGCAGCGCGCAACGAGCTCGGGTGCAGGCCTCGGTCATGCCCTCGATGAGCTCGGCGAATATCGCGGGATCGAGCTTGCCGGTGGCGAAGTAGTCGAGAAAGAACAGTGGTTTCGCCCCAGCTGTGGCGATGTCGTTGACGCAATGGTTGACGATGTCAGAGCCGATGACGCGGTGGCGGCCTGTCGCGATCGCAACCTTGATCTTCGTGCCGACCCCGTCGGCGCTGGCCGCCAGCTGGCCTCCGCCGGGCAGGGCGTACAGGCCGGCGAACGGACCGATCCCGACCGCGACCTCCTTGCCGTGGGTCGCGGCGATCAGCGGTTTGACCCGCTCCAGCGCGCGCTCGTAAGCCTCGATGTCCACGCCGGCGGCGGCGTAGGACAGCCCCTCGCTGCTCATTGCTAGATCTTCGCTAGCTGCGGGGAAGGCGGCCCAGGGATGTGATCAGACTTCAAGGGAAGCTCGAACTGCATTTTGTCCATCTCGAGCTGCTGCGGCACCGGCACCGGGTACGAGCCGTCGAAGCATGCCCGGCAGAACTCCTGAGCCGTCCCGCGCCCGATGGCCCGGATCAGGCCCGGGATCGAGAGATAGCTGAGCGAGTCGGCGCCGATCTGCTGGCGCACCTCCTCGACGGAGCGGCCCGAGGCGATCAGCTCCTTGGTCGAGCCGATGTCCACGCCCATGAAGCAGGGGAACCGCATCGGCGGGCTCGAGATCCGCATATGGATCTCGCTCGCTCCCGCCGCTCGCAATCGCTCGATGATTCGCCTCGACGTCGTGCCACGCACGATCGAGTCGTCGACCGCGATGATCCGCTTGCCCTTGATCGAGCGCGGCAGCGGGTTGAGCTTGAGCATCACGCCCGACTCCCGCAGCGACTGGTCCGGCTGGATGAAGGTGCGATTGATGTAGCGGCTCTTCATCAGCGCTTCACGGAACGGGATCCCCGAAGCCTCCGCGTAGCCGATCGCCGCCGGGGTGCCGGAATCCGGGAACGGGACGACCATGTCTGCGCCGACCGGAGCTTCCTGCGCCAGCTCGTGGCCCATCCGGATGCGCGCGTCCTCGAGCTCGCAGTTCTTGAGGATCGAGTCCGGCCGCGCGAAGTAGATGAACTCGAACACGCACATCGCGTGCTTGCTCGAGGCCTGGAACGAAACGCTGTGCACGCCGTGCTCATCCATCACGACCATCTCGCCGGGCTGCACCTCGCGCACGAACGTGGCATTCACGGTGTCCAGGGCGCAGGTCTCGGACGCGATCACGTGCGCCGGCTGCCCCGGCAGCGGGATGTAGCCGATGCACAGCGGCCGGAAGCCAAACGGGTCGCGCAGGGCGATCAGCTGGTTCGGCGTGATCACCCCACACGAGTACGCGCCGACGACTCGCGCGAACGTGCGCCGGATGACATCCTCCCACGAGCGACCGTGCGTGTTCTCGATGAGGCGCGCCATCACCTCGGTGTCCAGCGCCGTCTCGAAGATGACGCCCTGCTCGGTGAGCTGCGCGCGCAGCGCCTCGGCGTTCAGGAGGTTGCCGTTGTGCGCGATCGCGCCGGGCCCCAGCGTCGGGTGATGAAACGGGAGTGGATGCGCGTTCTCGGAGCGGCTGGACCCGGTGGTCGAGTAGCGGGTGTGGCCGAGCGCGACCAGCGAGCCCTGGCCAAGCTCTTTGATCTTCGAGGCGGAGAAGACCTGGGCGACGAGGCCCATGTCGCGGTGCACGCGCACCGAAACGCCGTCGGACACCGCGATCCCCGCCGACTCCTGGCCGCGATGCTGCAGCGCGAAAAGGCCGAAGTAGGTGAGGTTTGCGACGTCGACACCCTGCCTGGCGCATACCCCGAAGACTCCACACATGACTAGGGAACCATTACCTCCCAGGCCTGGCGCAGCTCGTCCAGCGTGATCTTCAGCTGGCCCTCGAACTCGAGGCTGTCGCCGCCGGCGAGCCCGAGCAGCGCGAGCTCCACGTTGTGGCGACGGGCGAGCGACTGGAGCTCCGGCATCGCGCGCGACGCGACGCTGACGATGAACCGGCTCGGCGATTCGCCGAAGAATGCGGCGTCGAGCCGAAGCGGCGGCTCGGGCCGGACCGCGGGGCAGCGCACCCCGACGCCGCTGAGCAGGCAGCACTCGGCGAGCGCGACCAGCATGCCTCCCTCCGCGCAGTCATGCGCCGAGTGCAGGTATCCGCTCTGCGCCGCGGCCAGCACCACACGGTTGACCGCCTGCTCGCGGGTCAAGTCGAGCGCGGGGGGACGCCCCGCGACGTGTCCGTGCTCGACCTTGAGGTATTCGCTGCCGCCGAGGTCGTTGTGGCTCGAGCCGATCAAGAGGACGAAATCGCCCTCCCCGCGAAAGCCGGCGCCAAGCCGCTTGTTGTAGTCGTCGATCGCCCCGATCATCCCGACCACCGGGGTCGGATAGATCGCCGACTCGCCATTCGAGTCGTTGTACAGGCTCACGTTGCCGCTAACGACGGGCAGGTCGAGCGTGCGGCATGCATAGGCGAGCCCGGCGATCGTCTCCTCGAGCTCCCAGTAGACCTCGGGCCGGTCGGGGTTGGCGAAGTTGAGGCAGTCGGTCACGGCCAGCGGCCTCGCGCCTGTGGCGACGATGTTGCGCGCCGCCTCGGCCACCGCGAGCTGGGCGCCGAGGTGCGGGTCGAGGTGGCAGTAACGCGCGTTGCAGTCGGTCGTCATCGCGAGGCCCAGCCGCGTTCCCTTCACGCGCAGCATCGCCGCGTCGCCGCCCGGCGGGACGACCGTCGCGTCACCAACCATGTGGTCGTAGCGGCGGAATACGCCGCGCCGGCTGCTGAGGTTTGGGCTCGCCAGGAGCTTGAGCAGCGTCGCGCCGGGATCGGCGAGCGGAGGAAGCGCGTCGATCTCGAGCCCGAAGGGCGGCTCGGGCGCGACGCCTACCAGGCGCCTCACCGGGGCTCCGTCGGTGAGCAGGTTGACGGGGAGCCGCGCCACCTCGTCGCTGCCGTCGACCACGGTGAGAAGGCCGTCGTCCGTGACCTGGCCGATCACAGCCGAGGTGAGGTCCCAGGCGTTGAAGATGCTCTCGACTTCTCGCTCTCGGCCGCGCCGGACGACGACGAGCATCCGCTCCTGGGACTCCGAGAGCATCACGTCGTACGAGGTCATGCCCCGCTCGCGTCGTGGCACCAGCGCAACGTCGATGACCGCGCCCGCGCCTTCGACCCTGCCCGCGCATTCGGCGACCGCGGAGGTGAGGCCCGCCGCGCCCAGGTCCTGGATCGCCACCACCGCGTCGGTGTGCGACAGGTCCATGCACGCTTCGAGCAAGCACTTCTCGAGAAACGGGTTGCCCACCTGGACCGCAGGCCTCCGCTCGGAGCTGCTTTCGTCGAGCTCGACCGAGGCGAACGACGCGCCGTGGATGCCGTCGCGGCCGGTGTCGGCGCCGACGAGCAGGATGCTGTTGCCTGTCCCCTCGGCGCGGGCGCGCATGAGCTCGTCGGTCCGCACCAGGCCAACGCACATCGCGTTGACGAGCGGGTTGTTCGCGTAGCACTCGTCGAAATAGATCTCTCCGCCGACGGTCGGGATGCCGATGCAGTTTCCGTAGCCGCCGATCCCGGCGACCACGCCCTCGAAGTGCCTCGCGGACGCCGGAAGCGGACCGAAGCGCAGCGAGTCCAGCAGGGCGATCGGCCGCGCGCCCATCGCGATGACGTCGCGGATGATGCCGCCCACGCCGGTCGCAGCGCCCTGGTAGGGCTCGATCGCGGAAGGGTGGTTGTGCGACTCGATCTTGAAGACGGCGGCCCAGCCTTCGCCGATGTTCACGGCGCCGGCGTTCTCGCCGGGACCTTGCAGCACGCCCTGGCCGCTCGATGGGAGGCGTCGCAGCAACGGCTTCGAGCTCTTGTACGAGCAATGCTCGGACCAGAGCACGCCGAGCATGCCGAGCTCGACCTCGTTGGGTGCTCGCCTCAGCCGCTCGACGATGGCCTTGTACTCATCTGGGGTGAGCGCAACCTCTCTAAGGCGTCGCTCGTCCACAGACTTGATACTCAAGACACCAGCGCCTTGAGCGCATTCTCCGCGACAGAGCGAAACAGCTTCAGGCCGTCGGTGCCTCCGAGCTCAGCCTCGGAGCATCGCTCGGGGTGCGGCATCATGCCGAGCACGTTGCCCCGGGCGTTGACGATGCCCGCGATGTTGTGCAGCGAGCCGTTCGGGTTCGCGTTCGGGACGACGCGGCCATTCGCATCGCAATAGCGAAACACGACCTGCCCACGCTGCTCGAGCCGCGACAGCGTCGCGGGATCGGCGAAGTAGCTGCCCTCGCCGTGCGCGATGGGGGCGCGCAGAACCTCTCGCTCCTCGCATTTCGACGTGTACGGGAGATCCGTCCGCTCGACGACGAGGTTGGTCCACTCGCAGCGAAACTCTAGCGACGCGTTTCGGATGAGCGCGCCCGGGAGCAGGCCCGCCTCGCACAGGACCTGAAACCCGTTGCAGATGCCCCACACCAGGCCGCCCCGGTCGGCGAACTCGCCGATCTGCTCCATTACCGGGGCGAACCTGGCGATCGCCCCGGTGCGCAGGTAGTCGCCGTACGCAAAACCGCCAGGCAGGATCACGCAGTCGCAGCCCTTGAGGTCGGTGTCCTTGTGCCAAAGGTAGGTGAGGTCCGCGCCCAGCACCTGGTCGATCACCCAGCCGCAGTCGCGGTCCGACCACGTGCCCGGGAACACAACAACTCCAAACTTCATCGCCGCCCGTCCCTCACGATGTCGAAACGGAAGTCTTCGATCACGTGGTTCGCCAGCAGCTGGCGGCACATCTCCTCGACCCGCTCGCGTGCCTCGTGCTCGCTCGACCCTTCGAGGCTCAGCTCGATGTACTTGCCGACACGGACGTCGGAGACCTCGCTGAAGCCGAGCGCGGCGAGCCCCTGCCTGACGGTGACTCCCTGCGGGTCGTTGACCACGGGCTTGGGGGTGACGACGACGATGGCTCTCATGTCTCGTTCCTCGGCTTGCGCGGGAACAGCTCCTTGCCGACCACCCGCTGGTACGCGGTCAGATACCGAAGGCGCGTCTGCGTAACGATATCTTCGGGAAGGCGCGGCGGATCCGACTCCTTGTCCCAACCCGAGCGGCCGAGCCAGTCGCGCACGAACTGCTTGTCGTATGAATCAGGCGACGTTCCCACCTGGTACGTGGCGGCGTCCCAATAACGCGAGCTGTCGGGCGTCAGGACCTCGTCGATGAGGGTGAGGTCGTCGCCCACCAGGCCGAACTCGAACTTGGTGTCGGCGAGGATCAGGCCGCGGCGCGCGGAAAACTCGGACGCATATTTGTACAGCTCCAGGCTTGCGTCGCGAAGCTTGTTCGCCAGGTCGTCACCGAGGTCCTCCTTCATGTGGTCGAAGGTGATGTTCTCGTCGTGCCCTGTTTCGGCCTTGGTCGCGGGCGAGAAGATCGGAGTGGCGAGCCTCTCGCTCTGCCGCAGGCCCGGCGGCATCGACTCTCCCGCCAGCGTTTTCGATTCCGCGTATTCCTTCCACGCGCTGCCCGCCAGGTAGCCGCGGACCACGCACTCGTAATCGATCCGCTTTGCCTTGCGCACGATCATGAATCGGCCCGCGAGCTCGTCGCGGAAATCCTTGAGCGCCGGCGGCAGGTCGGGCACCATGCCGGAGACCAGGTGATTCGCCTGGAAGGTGTCGGTCTGCGAGAACCAGAAGATCGACAGCTGCGTCAGCACCTTGCCGCGGTCGGGAATCCCGTTGGGCAGCACACGGTCGAAGGCAGAGATGCGGTCGGTGGCGACCATGAGCAGCTGGTCCGGCCCGAGCTCGTAGGTGTCGCGCACCTTGCCGCGTGCGAACAGCTTGAGCGGGAGGGCTGTAACCGTGACCGGAGGTCCCGCGATCACGGCAGGAGGCCTCGGCGAGAGATTCGGGGCACAGGTGGCCCAGATGCTAGGCGCAGCCGAGCATCGGAGCGAGCGCATCCGTTGATGCGTGAGCGAGAAGCGGAGGCTGCAACAACGCAGATGGGCCGCATGGGCACCGAAGATCCGCCGAGGAGCTCCGGCCGAGATCGCGTGATCATTTCGTCGCGACTCCAAGACGCAGGCGCTGGTATGCGAGGTCGGTGTGCTCGAGGCCGGCCCACGGGTCGAAGACCTGCTCCAGCTTCGGGCCGATGCGACTCATGACCTCATCATTCTTCTCCAGCAGGGTACGAAACCCCGTGCCGGACTCCTGCATCGACTCCATGGCAGCTTCCTGGACGACCAGGTAAGCGTCCTCGCGCGACATCCCGCTGTCGACGAGCGCGAGCAAAACTCGCTGCGAGAAAACGACGCCTCCGGCGAACTGCAGGTTGGCCAGCATCCGGTCGGGGCGCACCTCGAGGCCGCGCAGCACCTTGCCCATCTCGATCGCCATGTAATCGACGGTCGCGCACGCGTCGGGAAAGATGACGCGTTCCGCGGACGAGTGGCTGATGTCGCGCTCGTGCCACAGCGCCGTGTTCTCCATCGCGGTGACCAGCTGGCCGCGGACGACGCGGGCGAGGCCGCACACGCGCTCGGTCAGGACCGGGTTTCTTTTGTGCGGCATCGCCGAGCTCCCCTTCTGCTCCTTGCCAAACGGCTCGAAGACCTCTCCGACCTCGTTCCGCTGGAGGTGGCGAATCTCTGTCGCGATCCGCTCGAGCGTCCCGGCCGCGATGGCCAGCGCCGACATGAAGCCGGCGTGCCTGTCTCGCGCCACGACCTGCGTCGACACCACGTCCACTCTCAGACCGAGCTCGCGGCACACATGCTCCTCGACGCGTGGATCGATGGTCGCGTGGGTGCCGACCGCGCCGCTCACCCGCCCCACGCCTGCATCTTCGGCGGCGCGTTCGAGCCGCTCGAGCGAGCGATCCAGCTCGGCGACCCACCCCGCTACCTTGAAGCCGAACGTGATCGGCTCGGCGACGATCCCGTGTGTGCGGCCGGCCATCAGCGTCCGGCGATGGCGGACGGCAAGCTCGGCCGCGGCCTCCCGGACGGCGGCGAGGTCGCGCCCGATCATGCGCGCCGACTCCACCATCTGGACCGCCATCGCTGTGTCGTTGAGGTCCTGGCTGGTCATGCCGAGGTGGACGTAGCGGGCTTCCGGCTGCCCGATCGATTCGTTGAGCACGGTCAGGAAGGCGATCACGTCGTGGCCCACGCGTGACTCGACCTCGGCGATCTTCGTTGCGTCGAATGTGCCCTTGCGGATCTTCGGCAGCGCGGACTCTGGGATCCGGCCGAGGGACGCCCACGCCTCGCAGGCCAGAATCTCGATCCTGAGCCACAGCTCGTATTTGTGCTGGTCTGACCAGACCGCCCGCATGGCGGGCGGCGAGTATCGGTCGATCAAGAAGGGAGCCAGCTCCGAATCAGCACTTCGGGGTCGCAACGGATTATATCGGCCCCGGGTCGGATCAAGATTTAGTGAACTCCCATCGGCCAGGCCCAAGATATCGTGCCCATGGGTGTCGGAGGGGCGGTGTTAAGCGGCGGGCTTGATAATCGAGGGCTGCTGTGGTGAGAGACACGGCCCGGGATCCTCGACGGATCTTCGGCGCCCATGCAGCCCATCTGCGTTGTTGCGGCTTCCGCTCCTCGCTCACGAATCGACGGATGCGCTCGCTCCGGTGCTCAGCCGCGCCTAGCAGCTGGGCGGCCTGGCCACCGAATCTCTCGTCGAGGCCCCGTGCCGAGTCTCTGGCAACTCGTAACCACCTTCAAAGGCCGCTCGTTTGAACCGGCACAGGCTGAACGGCCGGTGAGCGACTCGTCGCGGGACGAGGAGCGAGAGCTCGTCGAACGGGCGAAGCGAGACCCCCACCAGTTCGCGGCGCTCTACGACCGGCACTTTCAGCAGATCTACCGGTTCGTGTATTCAAGAGTGAGGGAGCAAACCGCGGCAGAGGACGTCACTTCGGAGGTCTTCATGAAGGCTCTGAAGGCAATGCCCCGCTATCAGGACACGGGGCGGCCGTTTGCTGCCTGGCTGTATCAGATCGCCGTGAACGCAATCGCCGACCGTTACCGCACGCTGCGCCCCGCTCAGCCGCTGGATGACTTTCACGACCTTTCGGTGGCCGGCCCAGCGCTCGAGGACGTGGCCGCGCGCCGGGACGAGGTGCGGCGCATCTGGGCGCTGGTCGAGGCGCTGCCCCACCAGCAGCGGACCGCGCTGGTGCTCAAGTTCCAGGAGGACATGAAGATCGAGGACATCGCGGTGGTCATGGGCAAGTCGGCCGGCGCCGTGAAGCTGCTCATCCACCGTGGCGTGACGAGGCTGCGCGACGAGGCGGACACGCTGAGGCCGGTGGAATGAACTCGTACCACGACCCCGAGCTGGAAGACGTCCTGCAGGACGACGAGCTGCGCCGGCTTGCCGCCGTGCTCAGCACGACGCGCCTGCCCGAGCCTCCGCTCGACGACGCCTTCCGCACCGGGCTGCGGCGCCAGCTGATGCACGAGGCGTGGGCGATGACCGAGGGCCGACCGTCGTGGTGGAGCCGCCTCTTCGCGCCCCCGGGACTGGCGTGGGCCGGCGCGGTCGCCGGCGTGCTGCTGATTGCGGCGGTCGCGGTCTGGTCGGCGACGCAGCAGACAGGCGGATTCAACACCATCTTCGTCGCGAGCCCTATCGATGGAAACCGGAACGTGGCGCTGCAGCAGCCGATCCTTGTTTCGTTCAACCAGCCGATGGACCACCAGGCGACTGAGCAGGCGGTCCAGATCACGCCGGCCACGACAGTGGCGTATTCGTGGGACGCCAACACGCTGGCGGTGACGCCCGTCGGAGGCAACCTCGCGCCGAACACTCAGTACCAGGTGACGATCGGCCCGGGCGCGAAGACCGCGAGCGGCAAGCAGCTGGCGGCTCCGCAGACGATCACCTTCGTCACCCAGGCCGCGCCGTCGCCGACGCCCGCTCCGTCGCCGCGCCCGACGCCATCGAGCGCCCTCGGCGAGAAGGAGCTGGCGACGCTGGGCGGAGCGACCGCGCCGACCGTCCAGTGGTCGAGCGATTCGTCCTCGATCTACTTCGTCGATGGCAAGGGAGCGCTTGACGTGGTCTCGGTCAAGGGCGGAGCCGTCACGGCGATCGCGGCCGACGGAGCATCGTCACCCTCGGTGGCGCCCGCCGGCGACCGCCTCGCATACATCCGCGCCGGCAAGATCGAGGTGCTGACCTTCGCCTCGGGCAAGACCGTGGAGATCACCCCTTCGACGCCCCCCGTGCTCGTGGGCTGGGCGAAGAGCACGGTGGTGTGGGCGGCGAGCAATGCGATCTACACCGACAGCGACGGCGGTCCGGCCAAGCTCGCCGCTCTACCGGCGACAGGCGCGGTGACCGTGCTCTCGATCTCACCTGACGGCGGCCACGCCGCGTACAGGCAGGACCAGAACCTCCTCGTGCTCGACCTCGCAACCGGCATGAGCCTGCAGCTCGGCCAGGCGGGCGCCAAGTTCGCCGGCTGGTCGCCTGACGGCACGCTGCTCCTCTACTCGACGGCCGACCACATCGTCGTCGCCGACACGCTGGGCGTGACGCAGTCGACGCTGCCGGCGGGCGACGCGAGCTGGTCGAGCCAGGACGCGATCCTGCTCGGCAGCGACACCGACATCGAGCAGGTTCGGCCGGACGGGACGAACCTGTCGAAGCTTTCGAGCGGCACCTACCACTCGCCGGTGTGGGCGCCGGACGGCAGCTCCTTCGCGTTCATCCGCGGCGGCGGCCTGTGGGTCGCGGTGGCGCCGGCGCTTCCGCCCCAGCCGACGGCGGTCGACGAGGCGACGACGGTCGTCAAGGCCTTCATGGAGGCACGTCTCAAGGGCGTGGGCGATCAGGCCGGCACGTTCCTGGACGACACAGGGAAGAAGGATTACGCGACGGGTGGGCTGAGCCTGCTGATCACAGGTGACCCGCGCTTCACCCGCTACTACGTCGTGACAGCGGAGCAGGTTGCGACGCAGCCGGACACGGTGAGGTTTGTCGTGCGACTCGTCCTCACCCGCGGCAAGATCGACGTGGCCGCGTACGAGGAGACACTGGTCCTCGTCCGCGACGCGACCAGCAAGCACTTCCTGGTCGACCACGCGACGGGCGGTCCTCAGCGCGACCTGGGCAAGGGCGCCGCGGTGGTCAGCGTCGACGTTGCGGCGGACACGATCAAGGTCACCTTCGACAGCGACCTCGACCCGGCCACGGTCAAAGACGGCGTCGTGCTGCTCGACTCCAAGGGCAGGCAGGTCGACACGACCGCGTCCTACGCGAACCGGACCGTGACGCTGAGCGGGCTGGACCTGAAAGAAGGGTCCCAGTACAAGCTCGTGGTGCTGACCACGGTCCGCGACGTCCTCGGGCACAACGTGGCCGCGGAGTACGACCTCGACGTAGTCGGACCGTCGCCGAAGAAGCACGGCAACCACAGGGTGGTCGTGGTCTCGCCGAGCCCGACCGCGTCGCCGTCGGCGGCCGCCGGCTAGATCAGCTTCAGGGCTCGGGCAGCGCGGCACATCGCGGTGACGGAGCCCGAGTGGACGATCTGCCCTTCGAGCGCGGCGTCGAGCGCCTCTTCAAAGGGAAGGCGCAGCACCTCCATGTCCTGCTCGTACGACTCGGGATTCCTGGCTCTTTCGGTGAGCCCTTCGGCCAGGAACAGGTGCGCGCGGCCGGTCAGGAACGCCGCGCCGTGCACCACCCCGAGCGACCGGTAGCGCGCGGCGACGAGTCCCGTCTCCTCGGCCAGCTCTCGGCGCGCGCACTCGAGAGGCTCCTCGCCCTCGTCGAACGTCCCCGCCGGCACCTCCCACGAGGAGGTGTTCCACGCATGCCTCCACTGGCGAACGAGCATCGTGTCGCCGTTGTCGAAGAACGGCACCACGAACGCCGAGTCGGGGTTGGCGACCACCGTGTAAAGCGCCTCCGCGCCGTCGGAAAACCGAATCACGTCGTCGCGCAGCTCGAAGTGGCCCGTGGCGCCGCGAACCGTCGTGCCTCCGACGGCAAAGGGCCGCCCGCCTTCGGGATGGCGGAGGCGCGCTATTGCCGCACCAACGACGCCACCGCGGCCGCCGCCGCCGCCACATGACGCGGGTCGGGTCCGTAATCGAATGGCGACTGGTCGGCGGCCAGCTTCCTTGCCTGCTCGACGAGGTCCGGGTGCTCTTCGATGAACCTCGTGCTCAAGTTTCCCGAGCGAAAGTCGGCGCTGTCCAGGATCGCGCGGTGATACGGGATCGTTGTCGCGGGCCCTACCACCACGAACTCACGCAGCGCGCGCCCGGCGCGGGCGATCGCTTCCGCGCGGTCGCTCCCGTGGACGATGAGCTTCGCGACCAGCGAGTCATAGTTTGGTGGCACCTCCGAGCCCGGCCCGAATCCCGAGTCGACGCGCACGCCGGGCCCCGCCGGCGCAACCCAGCGCGAGATGCGTCTGGGATTTGGGATGAACTTGCGCAGCGGATCCTCGGCGTTGATCCGCATCTCGATCGCGTGGCCGCGCCATGTCACGTCGCCCTGGTTGAAGCTGAGCTCCAGCCCCGCCGCGATGCGGATCTGCTCTTTGACCAGGTCGATCCCGGTCACCGCTTCGGTGATCGGATGCTCCACCTGCAACCTGGCGTTGACCTCCAGGAAATAGAAGTCGCCCTCGCTGAAGATGAACTCGACGGTGCCGGCGTTGACATAGCCGGCGGCGGTGGCCGCACGGATGGCCGCGGCGCCCATCGCGGCGCGGATGTCCGCGGTGACCGCAGGCGACGGCGTCTCTTCCATGATCTTCTGGTGGCGGCGCTGGATCGAGCACTCGCGCTCGCCCAGGTGCACCGCGTTGCCGTGCCTGTCGCATATGACCTGGATCTCGACGTGCCGTGGCCGGCGGACATATCGCTCGAGATACACGGTCCCGTCGCCGAATGCCGAACGCGCCGCCTGCGAGGTACTTTCGATGGCCGCAGCCAGCTCCTTCTCCGATTCGACGACCTTCATCCCGATGCCGCCCCCGCCACCCGACGGTTTGACCATCACGGGAAATCCGATCTCGCGCGCCGCATCGAGCGCCGTCGCCGGGTCGATGGCGCCGCTGCCCGGCGTGACCGGGACGCCGTGGTCGGCCGCCAGCTTGCGCGCGGCCAGCTTGGAGCTCAGCGCGCGCATCGCCGAGCCGGGCGGCCCGATGAACTCGATGCCGGCGGCGTCGCATGCGTCGGGAAAGGCGGCCTTCTCTGCCAGGAACCCGTAGCCGGGATGGATCGCGTCCGCGCCGCAGTCGTGCGCCACCTTCACGATGCGGTCCAGCTGCAGGTAGGAGTCGGTCGCCGCGGCGCCGCCGATATGGAATGCCTCGTCCGCGTAGCGGACGTGGATCGAGCTGCGGTCGGCATCGGAATACACCGCGACCGTCGAGATACCCAGCTCGCGGCACGCGCGCATGACGCGGATCGCGATCTCGCCGCGGTTGGCGACCAGAATCTTGTTGAAGAGCTTCTTCTTCTTCACGCGATCGCGAGCAGGGGCTGATTCGGCGAGACGACCTCGCCTTCCTTGACGTACACCGCGTTGACCTTCCCCGCCACGGTGGTGACGATGTCGTTCTGCATCTTCATCGCCTCGAGTACCGCGACCACGTCACCGAGCTTCACGCTGTCGCCCGGTTTGACCGGCACCTTCACGATGAGCCCCTGCATCGGTGCCGTCACCGTGCCCTCGCCAGTCCTCGGCGCCGATGGGGCGGAGCTCGGACTCTGTGCGACTGCGCCGGCGAGCCCAAGGACTGCCACCCCAGTCCCCGTGACTCGGACCTTGAACACCTCGCCCTCGACCTCGACGTCGAACTCCGCCGCCTGCACGGACGCAGCCGCCGGAGGTGGATCTGCCACCGGCGCCGGATCGAGCGCCTCGACCTTGACCGTCGTGGAGACCTCGGTCGGCCGTTCACCGTCTTGCTTCTCCGGCTGCGGTCCCCGCATGTATTCGGGCGCCAGGTGGGGGAACATCAGGTAGATCAGGACCGTGTCGTCGGTCGGTTCGAAGCCGAGCTTCTTGACCTGGCGGCGCGCACCTTCGACCTGCGGCTCGAGAAGGTCGGCGGGGCGTATGGTGATCGGCTCCTCTCGGCCGAGCACCAGGCGCCGGAGCTCGTGGTCGGCGGGAACAGGCGGCCGGCCGTACAGACCCTGCAGGTAGTCCTTCAGCTCCTGGGTCACCGTGGCATAGCGCTCGCCACCGATCACGTTGTACACGGCCTGGGTCGCGATCATCTGCCGGATGGGCGCGACAAGAGGCGGATAGCCGAGCTCGCGACGCACGCGCGTCACCTCTTCCAGAGCCGCGTCCAATCGACCGCTCGCGTTGTGGTCGGCGAGCTGGATCGAGATGTCCTCGAGCATGAACACGGGCATGTGGTAACGCAGGATGCTGGCGTCGACGCGGTCGGCGACCGGGCTCAGGTGCTCGATGTGGCGACGCTTCAGCTCCTCGACGTCGGCCAGGATGTCCCACATCCTCTCCAGGTCGAGACCGGTGTCGTACTCGCCGCCCTCCAGCGCCGCGACCACGCTTTCGGCCGCGGGCTGCGAGGCTCCCCAGGCAAGCGGTGAAACGGCGACGTCGAGCACCTCGGCCCCTGCCTCGACCCCCGCCATGTAGGCCATCGGAGCCATGCCGCTCGAGCAGTGGGAGTGGATGTCGATCGGGACCTTGACCATCTGCTTGAGCGCTGTGACGAGCTCCCAGGTGGCTTGCGGGCTGAGCAAACCGGACGTGTCCTTGATCACGATCTCGTGGACGCCCATGTTCACCAGGCCCTTCGCCAGGGAGCCCCACAGCTCGAGGTTGTGCGCCGGCGAGATCGCATAGCTCAGCGCGCCCTGCACCCTCTTTTTGGCCTTGAGCGCTGCCGCGATCGACGCTTCCATGTTCCGCAGGTCGTTGAGCGGGTCGAACACGCGGAAGACGTCCACTCCGCTCCTCGCGGCGTGCTTGACGAAAAGCTCGACCACGTCGTCCGCGAAGTTGCGCTTTGCGACCAGGTTCTGGCCGCGGATCAGGGCCTGGATCGGCGTGTTCGGCGTGGCCTTGTTGAGCTTGCGCAGAAACTCCCATGGGTCTTCGTGGATCTGCAGTTGCGTCTCGAACGTTGCGCCGCCGAATGACTCCATGGCCGCAAAGCCGATCGAGTCCATCCTGGCCGCGATCGGCACGATCTCCTCGGTCCGCAGGTATCCGCCGAGGAGCGACTGCTGCGCGTCGCGGAACGTAGTGTCGACGAGGCGGACGCGCGCCTTCTTTCTTGCCACCTACGTCGTAGCTAGCGCCGCGCGCCTGTCACCGTGTCGCTGCTCGACTTCGGCGTCCTGGAGCCCGATGATCCGGGCCGCGAGCCAGGCGGCGTTCTTCGCCCCCGCCTCTCCGATCGCAACCGTGGCCACGGGTACGCCTGCCGGCATCTGGACGATCGAATAGAGCGAGTCGACGCCGCCCAGGTGCTGCGTCGGCACCGGGACGCCGATGACCGGAAGGTCCGTCCAGGCCGCGACCACGCCAGGCAGGTGCGCCGCACCCCCAGCCGCGGCGATCACCACCTTGATCCCACGCGCCCGCGCGCTCGTCGCCCACTCCATGACCCCTCGCGGGTTGCGGTGCGCCGAGCACACCTTCAGCTCATGCGTCAAACCGAGGTCCTCGAGGACTTTGACGCACGACTCCATGAGCGGCAGATCGGACTTCGAGCCGAGGATCACACCGACGACTGGCTGCACTAGACCGCCTCCTCAGCTATGTCGCTCCGAAAGAAAGCCCCCTCGAATCGTACCTGCCGAGCTCCGACCAGGGCAGTCTCGCGCGCCTGCGCCACCGTGTCGCCCAACCCGACGGAGGTTACGACCCGGCCGCCGTCCGTGACCAGGCCGGAGCCGGGGTCGAAGCGGGTGCCGGCGTGGAAGATCAGCACACCTCGCGGCATCTCGGCCAGGCCGCGAATACGCTGTCCGAGCTTCATCGCGGCGTCGTCGGGGTAGTTGCCCGAGGCCACGACCACGCCGACGCAGGCCTGCTCGCTCCACCTCAAGCCAGGGTGGGCGGCGAGGCCGCCTTTGGCCGCGGCCAGCGCCAGGGCGACGAAATCGCTCTGCAGGCGCGGAAGCACGACCTGCGCCTCCGGGTCGCCAAACCGGGCGTTGAACTCGATCGCCCGGATGCCGCCCTCGGTCAGCATCAAGCCGGCATAGAGGACGCCGCGGAACTCGTTGCCCGAGCTCTGAAGCTCGCGCAGGGCCGGCCGCATGACGCGCTCCACGACCTCCTGGACGAGCGCGTCATCGACGCCCTTCGGGGGCGAGTACGCGCCCATGCCGCCCGTGTTGCCGCCGCGGTCGCCTTCGTGGGCGCGCTTGTAGTCGCGCGCCGGCGGGAGCGCGATGACGTCAGTGCCGTCGGTCACGCCAAGCACAGAGACCTCGGGGCCAACGAGCCGCTCCTCGATGACGATGGTCGCCCCGCTCCTCCCGAATCGCTGCTCGACGAGCATGGCGTCGATCGCTTTCCCGGCTTCCTCGACGTTCGCGCAGACGATCACACCCTTGCCGCGCGCCAGCCCGTCGGCCTTGACGGCGACCCGTCCATGACGCTCGCGCGCCCACTGCTTCGCCGGAGCCGGCTGCGTGAAGACCTCGTGCTCCGCAGTCGGAATCCCTGCCCGCTGCATCACGCCCTTGGCGAAGGCCTTGCTCGACTCGATGCGCCCGGCCCCGCGGTCCGGCCCGAAGACGGGAAAACCGGCGTGCCGCAGCGCATCTCCCGCGCCGGCGTCCACCGCCGCTTCCGGGCCAAGGACGATCAAACCGAGGCGTTCACGTTTGGCGAAGTCCACCAGCCGCACGACGTCCGCGGCCCCGATGGGGACGTTGCGCGCCATGCCGCCCGTCCCGCCGTTGCCCGGGGCGCAGTAAACGCGCTCGACGAGGTCCGATTGCACGCACTTCCACACCAGCGCGTGCTCGCGCGCGCCCGACCCAACGACGAGGACCTTCACGCCGGAACTACTCTGACGCTATTCCCACTCGATGGTGCCGGGCGGTTTGCTCGTGATGTCGAACACCACGCGATTCACGCCCTTGACCTCGTTGACGATGCGGTTGCTGATCCGGGCCAGAACTTCGTATGGCACGCGGGCCCAGTCGGCGGTCATCGCGTCCTCGCTTGTCACGACTCGCACGGCGACGACGTTGGCGTACGTCCTGTAGTCGCCCATCACGCCGACGGTCTCCAGCGGGGTGAGCACGGCGAACGACTGCCACACCTGCCGGTACAGACCGTTCCGCTTGATCTCGTCGACGACGACCCAGTCGGCGTTGCGCAGGATGTCCAGGCGCTCCGCGGTCACCTCGCCGAGGCAGCGGATGGACAGCCCGGGCCCGGGGAAGGGCTGGCGGAACACCATCTCCTCGGGCATGCCGAGCTCCACCCCGACCGCGCGGACCTCGTCCTTGAACAGGTAGCGCAACGGCTCGATGAGCTGGAAGCGGAGTCCGGGCGGCAGTCCGCCGACGTTGTGATGCGTCTTGATCTTCACCGCTGTGGACGCGACGTCGGGCGCGGTCGACTCGATGACGTCGGGATACAGGGTGCCCTGCGCGAGGAAGTCGATGTGGCCCAGGCTCGTCGCCTCCGCTTCGAAGACGGTGATGAACTCGCGGCCGACGATCCGACGCTTCTGCTCCGGGTCGATCACGCCTCTCAACGCGCCGAGAAAGCGGTCGGTGGCGTCGACGTAGCGGATGTTCATGTCGAGGTTGCCGTGCATGACGTCGAGCACCCGCTCCGGCTCTTCCTTGCGCAGCAACCCGTTGTTGACGAAGACGCACGTCAGCTGGTCCCCGACGGCGCGGTGCACCAGCGTCGCGGCCACCGCCGAGTCCACGCCTCCCGAAAGGGCGCAGATGACGCGGCCGTCGCCGACCTGGGCGCGGACGCTCTCGGTCGCCTCGGCAATGAACGACCCCGCCGTCCACGAGGGAGTGCACTTGCAGACGCCGAACAGGAAGTTGCGCAGCACCTCGCGCCCGCTCGGCGTGTGCACGACCTCGGGGTGGAACTGGATGCCGAAGATGCCCTTGCCGTCTGAGAAGGCCGCGACCGGCGAGTTGCCGCTGGTCGCAAGCAGCTGGAAGCCGGGCGGCATCTCGCTCACATGGTCGCCGTGGCTCATCCAGACGGGCAGTTCGCCCTGAAGGCCGCGGAAGAGCACGTTCGGCTCGCGGACCGAAAGCAGCGCCGGGCCGTACTCGCGTGCGTGGCCCGGGTCGACCTTGCCGCCGAGGTGGTGGGCGATGAGCTGCATCCCGTAGCAGATGCCCAGCACAGGCACGCCCGAGCGCAAAGCCTCGGGGTCCACCTGCGGCGCGCCCGCGTCGTAGACGCTGTTCGGCCCGCCGCTGAGGATCAGCCCGGCGGGATGCCGAGCCTCGAGCTCAGACCACGGTGTCGTGCCGGGCACCAGCTCGCAGTACACCTTCGCTTCGCGCACGCGCCGCGCGATGAGCTGGCTGAACTGCGACCCGAAATCCATGACAAAGACGGTCTGCAACTGCGTGTCCTGCAGGGGTCCCCGCCGCGCAGCCGCGGGGTGACCCCGGGCCGCGGCGGCCGTGCTCAGGACTTTCCCATGCCGACGTGCTGGGCCTGTTGGAACACCTTGCCTTCCGAGACGATCGACGGCGCGATCACCATCTCTACGTGCTGGAACTCGGCGATGTCGTGTGCGCCGCAGACGCCGAGCGCCGAGCGCAGGGCGCCGGCAAAGTTCTGGGTGCCATCATCCACCCGCGCCGGCCCCAGCAGGATCTCGCGCAACGTCGCCTTCGTGCCGACCTGGATACGCGTGCCGCGCGGCAGGTTCGGGTCGGGGGTTGCCATGCCCCAGTTGAAACCTTTCGAGGCCGACTCCTCCGACCCGGCGAGCGGGGTGCCGATCATCACAGCGTCCGCGCCGGAGGCGAACGCCTTGCAAACGTCAGCGCCGATTCGCATCCCGCCGTCGGTGATGACCGCAACTCGCATTCCGCCCCGCCGCATGTGCTCGTCCCTGGCCGCGGCCACGTCCGCCGTCGCAGTCACCTGGGGCACGCCCACGCCCAGGACACCTCGCGTGGTGCACGCCGCGCCCGGACCGACGCCGACCAGGATGCCCGCGATGCCCGTCTCCATCAGCTCGAGCGCCGTCTCGTAGTGGACGCAGTTGCCGACGACGACAGGAATTTCGCAAGCCCGAACGAGGTCTTCGAACGACAGTTGGTGATAAGAGCGCGAGGAGTGTCGTGCGGTGAGCACCGTGCCCTGCACGACGTACACGTCGGCGCCCGCCTTCTGCACCGCGTCGGCGCGTTCCTCGGCCCGAGCGGGCACCGTCGAGACAGCGCAGGCGACGCCCGCCGCCTTGATCGCTTTGATGCGCTCGCTGATGAGATGAGGCTTGACCGGCTCCTTGTAAGCCTCGCGGAGGACCGCGTTCACCGTCGAGCGATCCGCCTCCGCGATCTTCCTGATCACCGGGGCGGAATCCTCGTAACGCGTGTGGACCCCGTCGAGGTTGAGCACCGCGACGCCGCCGAGTCGTCCCATGGCAATCGCGAAGTCGACGTCGACCACGCCGTCCATCGCCGAGCCCCAGAACGGCAGGCGAAGCTTGAAGCGGTCGCCCATCGAAAACGTGATGTCGACCTCGTCGGGGTTCAGCGTCACGCCGCCGGGGACGAGCGCGACCTCATCGAATCCGTAGGCCCGGCGGGCTCGCCGTCCGATCCCTATCTCCAGGCCATGCTGCTCCCCGGAAATCTCTTCTCGGGTTTCGATCCGGGCCTGACTCAGGGTGTGCTTGCTCCTTTTGATGGGCGGGGTTCGCCGAATTATACCCGGACACTATCCTGTGGATCGTGTACCGGACTCTCGAGTACCTGTACGGCATCTCCGACTCTGACGTACGCCGCCTGCGAGCGGTCGGCATCCATCACACGAATCAGCTGCTCCACCGCACGTCTCTGGAAATCGACCGCAAGCGGCTTTCGAAGAAGACGGGCATCACGACGGAGCGTCTCTTCGAGTTCGTGAACCAGTGCACTGTGCTCGAGGTCTCGGGAATGGAGAGATGGATCGATCTCATGCGACGGCTCGGCATCACGTCGATGAAGGACCTGCGCGCGCAGGACGCGGGCCGCCTCCACTCCAGGCTCGTTGAAGCCATCGGCCTCGCCGGTGCCCCGGGGCTGACCGACGTTCAGTACTGGATCAGCCAGGCCACGGGGCTGGACATCGTCGAGCCGCCGGAACCGGAGAAGGTCGTCCCGCTCATCACCTGAAACGAAGGGGCGGGCTCCCGCGCCCGCCCTTCAGGTCGTCAGCTCAGCTGCGCGCTGAACACGTCGTTCGCGTTCGTATTCGAGGTCGGTGCGACGTTGCTGCTCGCCGGAGCGCAAAGAGGGTTGGTCGTGGGGTACGGGGCGTCGCAGTTCGTCTTCACGAAAACCGCAAGGAACCCGCTTCCGCTGGGCTGCAATCCCTCGTAGTCGCCGAGGAAGAATCCGCGCGCCACAGGGGCCGTGCTGAGGTCGAACGAGCCGGCGATGTGCTGCTCGTTGGTGAACGTGGCTCCGCCGTCGGTCGAGTACTCGACCCAGTAGTCGGTCGGCCAGTTCGCCGTCTCGCCTGGCTGCAGGTTGCGGCTGTCGTAGTAGGTCACCGCCACACGGCCACCATTGACAGCCACGGTCGGAGTGAACGTCGGCATGTCGTTGGCCAGCGTGTGGATCACGGTCGGTCCGATCCAGGTCGCGCCGCCGTCTGAGGACGAAACGAGAAGGACCTCGTCATCCCACGTGCCGCTGCTCTGGTTCAGGTTCTTGGCGAACATGGTCGAGCTCTCGTAAACGGCGTAGAGCTTGCCGCTGGAAGGGTCGATCGCCACCTCTTGTAGCCCATCGCCGACGCGCGCTCGCTTACCCGTGTTGGGGTCGACGACGCCGACGCTGTTGAACGGCGCGACGATCTGCGGCTGGGTCCACGTGGCGCCGCCGTCGGTTGACTTGACAAACGCGAGCTGCGAATTGCTCCGGGTGCCCTGGAACGCGGTGTTCGGCGGCAGGATCAAGTCGGTGAAGTCGTAGAGGTTGTCGTTGCGAGGGTCGACGACGACGACGTTGCCGATCGTCTGCTGCCGGTTTCCGGTATTGATGATGATCTGCGCTGGGCTCCAGCTCTTGCCGCCGTCCGTCGTCTTGGAGAAGAAGGCGGGACCACTGTAGGCCTGCGCGTGCGGGTTGTCGTCCGGGTTGTCGGTGGGTGCGATCAGCGTGTCCCACACCGTGTAAGCGGTCTTGTCCTTGGTCGGGTCTGCCGTGGTCGAGTTCTTGTCGGTGCTCATATCGGCGGTCTGGAAGAAACCTCCCGGGATCGGCGTGATGTGATCCCAGGTCGCTCCCCCGTCCGTCGAGCGAGCCGCCACGACGGCGTTCGCGTTGTTGGGCACCGAGATGTTGAAGGAAAGCGCCGAGGCGTACGCAATCCCGTCGGGGCCGAACGAGACCCACGGGTCGGACGCCCGGAACATGTTGCTGAGCGCCTGCTGCGTGTCGGGATTGCTGCATGCATCCAGCGCGATGGTGGTCTCGGTCCAGCTCGCACCACCGTCCGTCGAGAAGCCGACGCCGATTCCGTGAGCGCCGCCGTTCGACTTGCGGTCCTGGTGCCACATGGCGACGGCTGTGCTGCCGTGCACCGCCACCTGCGGCTCGACCTCCGCATTGACGTACGACCGTCCGGTCAGCGAGTTGTCGAACTGCGAGCACGCCGCGTACGGCGACGGCCCGCTGATGAGCACCGGCGTGATGGCCGCTACGGCGGTCGCGGAAGTGACCAGCGTGAGTCCGCTCGCAAGCGCACCAATCCAAAAGCCCTTTCGAAGCAATTCACAACCCCCTATACCAAATGCCGCCGCGAATCTTCAGATGACCTTAATCCCAGCCCGTCCGTTCGCGCAACCAGCGAACTGCGACCCGCCCCTGTGCCGCCTGAAACGCGCGCACTGTCGGGATTCCAGGCGGCGCCGGCTCCAGCGCGCGAACCACGAAGTAACCCGCCATCGCGCAGATGACGGCGTCGAGGTTCGGTCTGGGAACCTGACGAATGTCGAGCCGCCGAAGAAAGGTCTCGGGCGGCGGACCGCCCTGCATCTCCACGCTCGGCGCCATAAGGACCAGGTCGATCCACGACGCGCCTGTCCGCGCCCAGGGCCAGTCGAGGACGAACACTTTGGCATCCGCGATGAGCAGGTTGTCGGCCCGCACGTCGAAGTTGAGCAGGGTCTCGCCGGCCGACGCCCCGGGTGCGCGCTGCTCCAGCTCAGCCAGTCGCTCGACATTTCGGAGAGCCCACGGAGGCAGGCGATCCTCGCCCCGTAGAAGCGCAACCTGCCAGCCGTTGATATCGCTGGCGAAGGCGTGAGCGGCGGTCTCGGCGACCTCGATCGGGGAGGGAGTGAGGTCCGCGGCCATTTTCTGAACGGCCGCGACCACGAGCGTAAGGTCCTCCTCCGTCCACGGCTCGTGCGGATGGCGCCCAGCGATGTCCTCGAGGCAGAGCGCGACCCAGCCGTGGTCTTCGTAGGTCCACTTCAGCCGAGGCACCGGCGCGATCGCCGGTAGGGCGCCGAGGATGCGAGCCTCGCGGCGGTGGATGCCCGGCGTGTCGGGGTTTGCGTCTTCGTGCACCGCTTTGAGGAAGAACCGGCGACCGTCAGCCAGCCGAAGTCGCGCCGCGAGCCCGGGCGAGAAGCCCTGCGGTTGAGTCGCCGCCGCGACCACCCGCGATCCCAACCGATCCTCGAACGCGGATCGGATTTCGGGCGGAATGTCTTCCCAATGCACGCGGACGCCTTCCGCCGGAACTGGGTTAGAGAAAGACGCCCCTCCGCAGCTTCAGGTTGGCGTAGATCCCCTCCTGGATGATGTCGCGCACGTCGTCGGCAAGCGCCATCACCAGGTGCTGGTCCTCGGCCGCGCTCACCGGAAGGTGCGCGACCTCCACCGGAGGATGGAATTGGATGCGCCACTTGCTCGGGAGGGGGATCATGCCGAGCGGACCAAGCCAGGGCCAGAATGGTGTCACGGGGAAGTACGGCAGACCGAAAAGCCGGGCCACCGGCCGCAGGTCACCGACCATGGGGTAGATCTCCTCCGAGCCGACCACCGACACGGGGATGATCGGCGCTTGCGCGCGAATTGCGGTGGCGACAAAGCCGCCGCGACCGAACCGCCGGAGCCGGTAGCGGTCCTTGAAGCTCTTGCCGGTGCCGCGCGTGCCCTCCGGGAAGACGAGCACGAGCTCGTCGCGCTCGAGCAGCCGGCGTGTGTCGTCGGGATGGCCCACGGCCTGGCCCGTGCGGCGCAAGAACCAGCTCATGACGGGCATGCCCATGAACTGGCTTGCGACGAGCGCGCGGACGTGTCGCGGATGCGCATGCTCGGAGAAGACGGAGGTCTTGATCATCGTTCCGTCCCACGGCAGCACTCCGGCGTGGTTGGCGACCAGCAGCGCGCGCCCGGTCGCCGGCACGTGCTCGACGCCAGTCGTCTCGACCCGCCAGTAGTCGCGGTACAGTGCCTTGAAGACGGTGAGAAACGATTCCGTCCACTCGGGGTCGAAGCCGAAATCGTCGACGGCGTAGTCGGATCCACGACGCGCCAGCTCGCGCTGCTGGTAGATGAACTGGACGACCTCCATGATCCGGTTCAGGTCGATCACCTCGCGGCCCGTCAGCTGGCGCAGCCGCGAGGACAGCTCGCCCACCGCCTGCAGGGCGAACAACGGAGCCTGCCGCTGCAAGCGGCGGATCGGTTTCGGCAACCGGAGACCCTGGCGCGGCGCGACGATCTCCGCCTTCTTGCTGTTGCGCCGCCGCTCGACACGCGTCTCCTCGGCGATCAATTCAGCAGCCTCCCGCGGCGCCGCCGCTGCTGGAGGTAGACCTGCAGCTCGTATTCCTGGGGCGGCGAGGGGGCTTCGATGACCTCGGCCAGCCGGCCGTGAGCCAGCGCGTCCATCGTCTGGCGCGAGCTGTGGGCAGGCTTCCACCCGAAATCGGCCTCCACCCGCGAGCAGTCCATGACCGACCCGTAAGCGAGCACGTCGGCGAGGTGGGCGGGCATGTCGACCCAGCCGGCCACCTTCAGGCCGAGCCTGGCGAACCAGCGTCCGTAGGGCGGGAGGATCGGCGCCGGCCGGCCGCCCATGATGGCGATCGCCTGGCTCAACAGGACGACCCCTGAGCCGGCGACGTTGAAGATGCCCGTGTGCTCGCCCACGGTCGCGCGGACGATGACCTCAGCCGCGTCATCCTCGTGCAGCAGCTGCAGGCGTGGATCGTACCCGGCGAAGGTCGGCACGATGGGAAGCGCCAGGTACCGGCCCAGGCTGGTGTCCTCGCTGACCCGGAACCCCAGGCGGAGCAACGACACGCCGCACCGCTCGTTGCGCAGCGCGAACTCGCTGACGAGCTGCTCCATCTCGAGCAGGTCGCGCGTGATGCCCGATGCGGGCTTGTCCACGTTGGTCATGTCCTCGGCAAAGAAAGATGGGTCGTGCGGACCTGCCCCGTAGACGGCCTGGCTCGACTTGACGACGAGCCGGCGCACCGGGCTCGACGGCGCCGTGCAGCCGACGAGCACGTTCATCGTTCCGATGACGTCCGTCTCGTGGATCGATCGTTCCTCGCCGGGCGAGTCGACCATCACTGCCATGTGCACGACGGTATCGATGTGGAGCTGGCGCACCAGCTTGCCGATGACGGAGAGTCGCGTGTCCGCGTGGACGAAGTCCATCCCTTCGAGCGCACTCACCGGGTCGGCTTTGTCGCAGCCGAAAAGCGAGGGTACGAGCGGGGCCAGGCGTCGGGCGACCTCAGCCCCTAGCGGGTTGGACACTCCAATGAGAAGTACGCGGTTGGGAGTCACAGACCTCTCAGCCTAGTGGAGTGGAGCCGAAGCCCGGATTTAGTCCGGGCGTCCCCAGGCCGCCCAGGTAGGCCTCCAGATAAACCTCTATGTCAAAGGGGGGTCCCGTGGGGGGATCCTGATCCCCCCGCGCCGTTTATGGATATATCCCCCGTACCGTCGTCGCGTTGGCTACGCGCTGGACCGCGATCGCGTAAGCGGCCGCGCGCATGTCGACCCGTTTGTTCACCGATGTGTGGAGTATCTCGTAGAAGGCCCGCGTGATCACGTGGTGCAGCTTCGTGTTGATCTCCTCCTCCTCCCAGAAGAAGGCCTGCAGGTCCTGCACCCACTCGAAGTACGAAACGATCACGCCGCCCGCGTTCGCGATGATGTCCGGGACCAGGAAGATCCCGCGCTCGTGGAGGATCGGGTCGGCCTCCGGCGTCACCGCCGCGTTGGCGCCCTCGGTGATCAGGCGGGCGCGGATGCGGCCGGCGTTCTGCTCGGTGATCTGGTCTTGCGCCGCGGCCGGGACGAGCACGGTCACGGGCAGCTCTAAGAGCTCGGCGTTCGTCACCGGGTCCGCTTTCTTGAACCCCGTCACCGTGCCGCGCACCTGGCGGTGCTCGTCGAGCGCGGCAAGGTCGAGGCCCTTCGGGTTGTACACGCCCCCTTTCGAATCGCTGACCGCCACTATGCTCAGCCCGGCCTCGGAGAGGAGCCGCGCCGCCGAGTGTCCCACCTGTCCGTAGCCCTGCACCGCGACGGTCAGAGTCTCCTCGTCGATGTGCAGGTACTTGAGCGATTCGAGGGTGAGGTAGGTGGCGCCGCGGCCAGGCGCGTCGACGCGGCCCTCCGACCCGCCGACGTCGACGGGCTTGCCGGTGACCGACGCGGTCACCGAGTGGCCCTGGTGCATCGAGATCGTGTCCATGATCCAGGCCATGATCTGGGGGTTCGTGCCCATGTCGGGCGCCGGGATGTCCTTTTCCGGCCCGATCAGGATCGAGATCTCCGTCGCGTAGCGCCGGGTCAGGTGCTCCAGCTCGCCCTGGGTCAGCTTGTGCGGGTCGACCGCCACCGCGCCCTTCGAGCCGCCGTAGGGGAGGCCGACGGCGGCGCACTTCCAGGTCATGAGCATGGCGAGCGCCTTGACCAGGTCCAGGTTGACGTCCGGGTGGTATCGGATGCCGCCCTTCGCCGGGCCCCGGCTGATGTTGTGCTGGACTCGCCAGCCCGTGAAGACGCGCACCGAACCGTCGTCCATGCGGACCGGGAAGTGCACGGTCAGCTCGCGCTTGACTTCGCGCAGGCTCCGACGCGCGTCGTCGGAAAGGCCGATGACGTCCGCCGCGGCGTCGAAGCGGCGCTGTGCGGTCTGGAAAGCGGAGGCGCGGATTTCGACCGCCATGTGGCGACTCCCGATAGTAACTCTCGGTCTCCGCCGCTGCCTGAGAATTGACGCGGGATGTCGAGTCGAAACCTTGCCAGCACCGCTTTGCTGGCGGTCGTCGCCCTGGCGACGGGCTTTGTCCTCGCCGGCCAGGTCAAGGCCCAGCTCCTCACACCGTCCAACCAGGTCGCCCGCTACCAGGCGCTCATCCGTAGCGTCCAGGAGCTGGAAGCCACCAACGCAGACTCACGGCGGCAGATCGCATCGCTGCGTGGGCAGATCGACACCCTCGAGTCGCAGGCCGCCGCCCAGTCGGCGGCAACCCAGGCGCTGAGGAACGAGGTGGCGGACCTTCGCGCCCACGCGGGTCTTTCCGCCATGCACGGACCCGGCGTCGCGGTGAGCCTGCGCAACGGCGTCGCCGGCCCCGACGCCGGAGCTCAGACCGGCTATCTCGTCAACTTCGAGGACGTGCAGGACGTCGTCAACCTGCTCTTCGCGCAAGGCGCCGAGGGAATCGCCGTCAGCGGCCGGCGCATCACACCGCTGAGCGCCTTCTCCGGCTCGGCGGGTCAGGTCGTGATCGACCAGGGGCCGCCGCTGTCCTCGCCGATCACGGTCGTCGCCGTCGGCGACCGCAACCGGATGCAGGCTGCGCTCGACGATCCGTCGGCGATACCCGGCATCCGAGCCCGCCAGGTGCAGTTCCGGATCCATCTGACGTTTGAAGGAAGCCCCGACATTTCGCTGCCCGCATACGACTCGAGCCTTCAGATCACACATGCCAGCCCGACCTAAGACAGGCCGGCGGCGCACCATCCGCGTGCGCGGGATCAGCGTATGGCTCATCGCGCTGCTGGTGGCCCTGGTCGCCACGGTCCAGATTCGCAGCCAGGCGGAGGTGGAGCGCAGCCTGATCGGCACCGACCCGACCTCCCTGGCATTTCTGATCGATGACCTGCACCGGGCCAACGAGTCGCTCGACGCGGAAAAGGCCGACCTCGTGAAACAGCGCGGGCAGCTGCAGTCCGGCCAGGCCGGCGCCGCCGACCAGGTGTTGACCGACGAGGCCAACCGCCTGCGCGCGATCGAGGGCCTGACGCCTGTGCACGGACCTGGCGTAGTCATCGTGATCGACGCCAGCGGCCTGACCGCGCTCGACCTCCAGGACGCGCTGAACAACCTCGCCGCCGGCGGCGCCGAGGCGGTCGACGTGAACGACCGGCGGGTGCTGATGGGCGTCCCGGTGTATCAAACCGGCGGCGGGGTCACAATCGATGGCGCAGTCGTTGCTCCTCCCTGGACGATCTCCGTCATCGGTGACGCCAACCGCCTGGGGCTGGTGGCCGACCTAATGACGCAGCAGCTGCGCGCCGACCGCCGCGTCAGGACAGCGACCTACCGCGTCGAGTCGGATGTGGTGATTCGCTCGGTCCTTACCGAGAAGCCTTTCGTTTACGCGGTCGCGTCATAGATCCGTTCGGGACGCCGACCTCTTTCAGCTGCGACGCGATCCTGTCCAGGCGCTCGTTGATCCGGTCGATGTCGTTCCGCGTCGGGATGCGCAGCCTCCGGAGGGCGCGCTCGATCGCGTCATCCGCCATGGTCTCGAGACCTTCGCGCCGCCTCTCGACCTGGTTGCGCAGATCGGCGGGAACGTTGAGCGTCTTCCTCACGTAATCGAGCAGCGCCTGGCCACGATCATGCAGCATCTCACCCCCGGCGTCCACGATCCTCGCGGGTCCTCGCTTCTCCTCTTCCAGGACGATCTGTGACAGTGTGACCTGCGTCAGGTCATTTCCGTTGTCGCGGTCCACGACTTTGATCTCGTGTCCGTCTCGCACGAGCTGAGCGATGCCGTCGAGCGTGATGTATCGACTTGTGCGGGTGTCGTAGAGCTTGCGGTTTGCGTACTTCTTGATAAGGTGTCGTTCGGGGGCTGGTGGCAAATCGCGGCCCATTCTAACGCGGCGCGTTATGGGCTCCGCGCGGCATTTTCATGGAGGCGATGATGGGTAAAAGGAAGCGCACCACACGGCGATCTTCCGGCCTGGTCGGGCGTGCCGTCACGGCGGGACGGCGCGCGCTGAAAGAGGCCGAGAGCCGCGTCCCGCCCGACCTGCGGAGGCAGGTCGAGAAGAGGTTGAAAGAGGCAGACAAGAACGCGCGCGCGGCGATCAAGACGCTCCAGACGCAGGTCAAGCGAGCCAGCACCCGCGCCGACGTCAACAGCGTGCTCAAGCGCATCGACGGTCTGACCAAGCAGGCGCGACAGATCGCGCTAGGCACCGGATCCAGGACGGCTACCACGCGCAGGCGAGCTGCCGGAACGATAACGCGGCGTCCGGCGAACCGGACAAGAAAGGCGACCACAAAGCCGGCAGCGACCACTCGCCGCCGCGCGCCCGCGCGACGCGCGAGCACTCCTCGCTCGTCGGCGACGACCACCCGCACACCACGACGTCGCCCCTCGACGAGGCGTGGTCGCGCCACCGAGACAGTCATCCCGGTGGTGGCTGACACGCCGATGGGTCCGGAGATCGTCGGCGAGGTCGACGTGATCGAGATCAGCGAGAGCTAGAGGGAACCGAAGATTCTGGCTCCGCCCAGGAGCACGGCTCTTGGGCGGAGCTCCTCCCATTCGACGTCTTGGTCCTCCAGAGGGTCGCCGCGATAGACCTGCAGGTCCGCCAGCATCCCGGGCTCGAGTGTGCCTTTGACGTGTTCCTCGAAGCTCGCGTAAGCGCCCGCCGACGTGTACGCGCGCAGCGCCGCCAGCATGCTGACGCCGTTCACCGGGTCGTCCACCGCGACCCGTATGCCCGGCCACGGGTTGGGGTCGGGTGTCACCGGGAGATCGGAGCTGAACGCGACCCGGACGCCCGCCTTCATCAGGCGGCGGTGCGGGGCGAGGTCGGCGCGGTCGCGCACCGGAAAGAAGATCGTCGAGGCGACCCGGCTGAAGCGCGCCGCCATGGGTTGCATCACCGCGACCATGCCCAGGCCGGCCAGGCGCTCCTGCAGGTCGGGCGGGCAGATCGTGCAATGCTCGACGCGATGCCGAAAGCGCGTGCCTCCGCTTGCCTCGACCGCGTCGCACATCGCCTCGATTGCCGCGTCGCCGATGGCGTGAGCCGCGATCTGCAGCCCGGCCGATGTCGCCTTCGCCACCAGATCACGAAGCTCCTCGCGCGTGGTGCGCCACACGCCGCCGCCCGACCGCATCGCCACTCTTTCTGCGCCGCCGTCGACGAAGACCTTGATCGGTCCCGCGCGGAGCATCGCGCTGCCGAATCCGGCGCGCACCCCGAGATCGCCGGCCGCCTCGAGGAGCTCCCAGGACAGAAACTCGTTGACACGGACCTTGAGCCTGCCTTCGCACGCGAGCTGCTCGAACGCCCGCAGGTCGTCCGCAAAGCCGCGGTTCACCGCCGCGCCCACCGACGTGATGCCGCGCGAGACCAGCAGGTCCTGCGCCTTCACGATGCCTTCGATCCGCCGTCCGAGCGCGGGCTTCGGCTGCACGTCGGCGACCATCCGCATCGCGGCTTCGAGGAGCAGTCCGTTCGGGGCCCGGTTGAGGTCGCGTCCAATGCGGCCACCGTGGGGGTTCGGCGTGTCGGCGGTGATAGACGCGGCCTGCAGCGCGGCCGAGTTGGCGACCCGCGCGTGCCCACCTCGTTCATCGATGAAAGCCGGCCGGTCACCAGTCGCGCGGTCGAGCTCGGTGCTGTGTGGCTGCCGCCGCTCGGTCAGCTCATCGGTGCGGTAGCCCATGCCGAGCAGCCACTCGCCGGGTTTCAGCCTCCTGGCGTGCTCGCGAAGGCGCTCGAGGATGTCGTCGATGCCGCGCGCGCCGGTCAGGTCGGCGGCAAAACGCGTCAGGCCGTAATAGACGACATGCGCGTGCGCGTCGTTGAAGCCGGGCAGCACCGCCGAGCCGGCGAGGTCGACGACTCGGGTCCGGGGACCGCGCAGGGCCATGACCTCGCGGCCGCCGCACGCGATCACCTTGCCGCCGGCGATCGCAAGGTGGCTCTGAGGGTTGAGACCGGTGCGTCCCAGCGTGCGGATCCGACCACGCGCCAGGATCAAGTCCGCTCGCAACGTGACCGTTAGATTAAGGGTGTGACCGTGATCGATTTGCGCTCCGACACTGTGGCGATGCCCAGCCCCGAGATGCGCCGGGCCATGGTAGCGGCGCCCCTGGGGGATGACGTGTTCGGGGACGACCCCACCGCCAACCGGCTGATGGAGGTCGCGGCGGAGCGGATGGGCAAGGAGGCGGCGACGTTCGTGCCCAGCGGCACGATGGGCAACCTGATCGGCGTCGCGGTCAACGCCCGAAGCGGCGAGGAGCTGATCGCCGATGCCGACTCGCACGTGTTCCACTACGAGACCGCCGGCGCGGCGGCCGTCTGCGGGGTCCAGATCAGGCCCGTCGCCACCGAGGCCGGGGTCATGTCGCCGCGGCAGATCGCCGAGGCGGTGCGCCCGCGCGACGACCCCCATCAGCCGTTTACTGCGGCGATCACCTTCGAGAACACGCACAACCGGCACGGCGGCACCGTCTGGCCGCTCGATGACCTGCGGGCCGCACGCGACGCGGCGCACGCCGAGGGTCTTCGCGTCCACCTGGACGGGGCGCGCATCTTCAACGCCTCCGTCGCGCTCGGCGTGCCGGCGTCGGACATCGCCGCGTGCTCCGACACGGTGACCTTCTGCCTCTCCAAGGGACTCGCGTGCCCGATCGGAAGCATCTTCTGCGGCTCGAAGGAGGACGTGGCGGAAGCAGTCCGGTGGCGCAAGCGCCTCGGCGGCGGGATGCGCCAGGTTGGAGTCCTGGCCGCGGCGGGGCTGATCGCGCTCGACCACATGGTCGACCGACTGGCCGAGGACCACGCCAACGCCCGCACGATGGCGGACGGACTGGCCGAGCTCCCGGGCGTCACGTGCCACCTGGGCCGCGTCCAGACGAACCTGGTCTATTTCGACCTGGAACGCATGGCCGCCGCCGCATTCACGGACGAATGCGCGAAACGCGGCCTGCTCAGCGCACCGACCGGACCGCGGACCATGCGCTTCGTCACGCACTACGGCATCGATGCGCAGGATGTCCAGTCGGTGCTGAAGATCTGCGAGGAGGTCCTCACCGCCTGAGCGCGCGACTGTCACCTGACGGCATGTACTTGTGGGACGGTCAGCGGTGGGTCAGCACGCTTTCGCCTGACGGCAAGCACCGCTGGGACGGTTCGGCGTGGGTGCCGTTCACGGCCTCGGCCTACCCGCGCCTTGCCAACATGCCCCGTCCGAAGACCCGCGAGCCGACCTCATGGACGCGACCGTTGCAGCTCGCCGTCGCCGGATGGTTTGTCCTGTTTGGGATCTATTCCGCGCTGCTGCCTCTCGCGATGAGGGACTACATAGCGGCGGTGGCGCAGCAAAGCGTGCAGCGTCCGCGGCGCCCCTACCCGCCGGGAGAAGCTCCGCCGCCAGGCTTCACCGACCTGATGAACACGGTCATGAGCGCCACGCTGTGGAGCGAAGCAATCTTTTTCGTCGCCATCGCGGCCGTGGCGATCGTGGGAGCGTGGAAGCGGTGGACCTGGACGTACTACGGGGTGCTCGTCGTGCTCGGCATCGGCTTGATCGGGCTCGTGTTCAACCTCATCAACGTGGTGTTGGGAGGTTCGATCACCGCCGCGCAGACCATCCACCCGCCCGCATGGTCACAGGCCGTCGCGTACGCAAGGGGTCCGATCGATGCCGGGCTCTTCGTCTGGATGCTCGTCGCGCTCATCCGGCGCGGGCCGTGGGGGATGCGGCGGATCAGCTGAGCAGGCTCGCCAGCAGCTTCGGGTCGATGTTTCCGCCGCTGACCACCGCCACGGTGACCGGGCCCGGCGGCAGCTGCTCCAGCGCGGCGTAGGCGAGGGCGCCGGCGCCTTCCGCGACGACCTTGGCGGCCGATGCCAGCTGCGGGATCGCGGCCCGGAGGCGCGGCTCGGGGACCACTAGCCACCGGTCGACGACCCCGTCCAGCAGGCCGAACATCTTCCGGTCGAACGGAGCGGTCGTGCCGTCGGCGATCGTCTCTGGCTTGATCGTCACGGCGCCGCCCGCCTCGAAGCTGCGAGGCCACAGCGGGTAGCCGTCGGACTGGACCCCGACGACCTCGATCTTCCGGTGCGCCGCCTCGAGCCCAGAGGCGACTCCCGTGACCAGCCCGCCGCCGCCGACCGGCACGACGACGCGCTCCAGGTCGGGGACGTCCTCGACGAGCTCGAGGCCCAGACCGCCGTGGCCGGCCATGACCTCGTCCTCGGCGAACGGGTGGATGAAAGACTCAGGTTCGCTGGTCCATGCCTCGGCCGCCAGCCATTCGAGCAGCTCGTCGCGAGGCATCAGGATTGGCAGAGCGCCCCACCTCTTGACGCCCTCGAGCTTAGGTGGAGGAGCGGTGTCGTACATGAACACCCGGCATGGGACCTCGAGCCGGTGCGCGACGTAAGCACACGCCTGCGCCGCGTTGCCGGCGCTCACCGTGATCAGCCCGCGACGCAGCCTCTCCGGCGGCAGCGCCAGGGCTGCAGCGAAGAAGCCGCGGACCTTGAAGCTGCCGGTGGGCTGCAGGCATTCGGCCTTCAAAAGAGCCCCCTCGACCTGGAGGAGCGGCGTCCTCAGGACGTGCGGTCGGGCTCGCTCGGCGGCCGCGCGCACACGCTCCAGAGGGATCACATCGATAATCGTAGGGATGCCGATTTACGAGTACCGTTGCGAGGCGTGCGGCAAGCGCTCCTCGGCGCTGCTGTCGAGCTACTCGTCACCCGACCCCGCCTGCCCCCACTGCGGCAAGCCCGCGCTGCACAGGCTCGTCTCAACATTCGCGACCATGGGTTCAGGCGAGGCCGAGGGTAACGACGACTTCGGCGGCGACGATGAGGACTTTGGTGGGGACGATGACTTCGGCGGCGGCGAAGACGACTTCTAGGCGCTGAGCCCGAGCACCTCGTTCGCCGCCTTGATCAGCTCCCGGCGGTGGGTCTCGTCGCGGGCAAAGATGCGGAACAGCGCCATGCGCACGGGCAGTCGCTTGAAGAGGTCGAGCACGCGGCTCTGCCTGTAGCTGTCCTCGAGCGGCTCATAGAAGAGAATGTCGGCGGTCTCGGTCATCGGGTTGAAGGCGCGCGACTCTTGCGCCGCGACGTCGACTTCGAATTCGATGTCGCGCAGGTCCGACGGCAGACGCTCACGAAGCTGGCGGGCAAACTGCTCGCGTGTCACGCTCAGCGCCGCGCTCGGGATGTCCCGCGCGTCGGTGTGGCCCTGGTAGACGAGCTTCCACTTGAGCTTCCTCGCCACGACCGCCGCCCATGCCTGACCCAGCTCGCGGCGATGACCGTCGCCGCCGGCGTGGGCCCAGCGGTCGACGTCTGACAGCAGCGACCACTCGGTGAGTGCGAGATAGCGGTCGAGGCGCTCCAGCGGGTTGCCTCCAAGCAGCTCATCGAGCGTCGGCCGGAAGACCTCCCTCAGCTGCAGGTCGATCCTGCGCACCGTCCGGTGGAAGTACACCTGGTGATAGAGGTACAGCCTCGAGTTGAGGAACATGTACAGCGCCTCGGCAGCATGAGAGTGCAGCGTGAGACCGCGCTCGGAGATGAACGAGTAGTGGATGATCCGCTGCACGTCGACCGGCCCGGCGGACACGCCACATATATAGGAGTCGCGAGGCACGTAGTCCATGTTGTCGGCGGAGTACGCGCCGACGAGCGCGGGACGCAGCGCCGCGAGCCAGGCCGGCGCCTGGAAGTCTTCCAGCTCCTTAGAGGAGATGAGGTAAGCCACCCACCGCGGATCGATCCGCTCGCCCCGCTCGAAGTCTGCGGTGGGTGAGGCGCCCAGCTCGCCAACCAGGTCCGCGAGCGGCCCGGTGATCAGGGCCCGCCCTACGTCCTCGTGGTCGATGTCCCACGTGTCGAGATAGTTCTCGTCGAAGAAGTGGCCGAACGGGCCGTGGCCGACGTCGTGAAGAAGCCCCGCCATGCGCATCGTCTCCTCCACCAGCTGCGCGGACGGGGTCTCGGGGCAAGAGACGGCCAGAGAGGGGTAAAGGTGCCGGGTCCATTCCCCCGCGAGGTGCATGGCGCCCAGCGCGTGCTGGAAGCGCGAGTGCTCTGCGGTCGCGAACACCCACCAGGCGCTCTGCAGCTGGTGGATCCTGCGCAATCGCTGCAGCCAGGCGGCGTCGACGAGGTCCTGCTCCGATGCTTCGCCGGCCACTCCGCCGGGGCCGCCGCGGCTGATGCGAAGGTATCGGTAGATGGGATCGCTCGAGAGATTGACGCGGGAGTACTCCGAACGCGCCTGGTCCATGGCCCGATTATTACCGTGACCGGCCTGCTGGCGGAGGGGATCGAGCTCTTTAACAGCGGCCGCTACTGGGATGCGCACGAGGTCTGGGAGCGCGACTGGATGCCCGACCGGAAGGGCCCGGACTCGGGTTTCTACAAGGGCCTGATCCAGGTTGCGGCCGGATGCCTGCACTACACGCGCCACAACCGGCGCGGCGCGGTCAATAAATGGCGCAGCGGAGCGGACTACCTGCGGCCGTACCTCCCCGCACACCGGGGAGTCGCGCTTCAGCCGCTGGTCGAGTCGGTCGATAGCTTCCTGGCGGCCATGCACGCAGGTGGCTGGCCGGAGCTGAAAATGCCGGTCCTGCGAGTAGGCTCGTGAGCCGTGCCACGGTCGTTGCTGCGGTCGATCTTTCTCGCCGCGGCGGTACTCTGCGTCCCGGCAGTCGCGGTGATCGTCATCTTCGCGGTGACCGCGTCTGACTCCGGCGCCTTGCGCTCGGCACGCCCCTGCGCCGAGCCGACCCGCGACGCTGCTGCCTCATGCCTGAGCACCTTCGACGGCGTCATCACGTCGGTGACTCCGGGCGGAAGAGCTCTCGATCGCGCAGGGATCAGAGTCGACGGAACGTCGGTCGATGTCCGCTACGCGTGCTTCGTTTCGCCCCCTGACGCCTGCAAGTCGATCGACTTCAGGCCGGGCGCGCCGGTGACCGTCGAGTGGTGGCGAGGACAGGTCGTCGCGATCGGTGGCCCCGAGTCGCGGCCGGCGGTCGTCACGGACGGCGATCCCGGATATCAGCTGCGGGCACGCGCCGGCTGGCTCCTTTTCGCCCTCCCAGGTCTCTCATTGATGGTCGCGTCGGTGCTTGCGTGGCAGGCGCCCGCGGAGCAGTCGACATATGGGTCATCTCGGGCGACCCATCGGCACGCGCTTCGCGTGGCGTTGGGCTGGGGCCGGTGGAGCGCTTTTGCGTTTCTGGCGTGGGCGCCGCTCTACGTGGCCTGCTACATCTACATGACGAAGACGTCCCAGTACACCCTCGGGCTGGTCCTGTTCGGGTGCACTGGACTTCTTGCCTTCGCTTGTGCCGCCGCGGTGGCGTTTGTGCGCACGGAGAACCGACTCCGGGCGCCAGACCCGCTCGAGGCGGTGCGACTCAGACTCAGGCAGCCGCCTCAGGAGTAGGGAGGGAAGCGTCTCCCGGCTCCCGACTCGATGAGGCCTCCGTGACCCAGGCGGCGTACGTCGCCCGCGTCCGCCCGGCCGTAGGCGAAGACAAACGGCAGCAGGAGGTCGAGCGAGCTGTTGCGCCCGAAGCCCGCGCAGGATGCGACTCCCACGACCGCGGCGGAGCCCAGCCGGCCGAGCCACAGCATGCTGCCGGGGTGCATCGGAGCCCCGACCTGCAGAAGCTCGCCGCCCGCGTGCGTCAGCTCCGCGTACGCGGGGTCGAGGGGATCGATGGCCGATGCCCCCGCGAACAGAACCAGCTCGGCGCCGACCTCGCCGGCCTCGGCGTAGGCGGCGGCGACCGCCTGCGGGGTCCTGGCCACCTCGCGCACGGCGAGCACCTCTGCTCCATACCAACCGAGCTTGGCAGTGACCGCCGCTCGAAACAGGTCGCGAGCTTTCGGCTTCAGGCGCTCGGTTGCGACGACGAAAGTCTTGAGCGGCCGGAAGGCAAGCAGCTCGACCACCGGCCCCCGCTCACGACACAGCCGCTCGGCCCGCTCGATCAGCTCGCCCGGCACGGCCACCGGCGTGACCTTGCAGCCGGCGACCTCCTCACCCTCGCCGACGGCCTGGCCGTCCATCAGGGTGAAGATGGATATGAGGCCGAGCGAGTTGATCGCGTCGACGACCCCGCCGTGCACCCGGACCAGCCCGCGCCTGCGCGCCAGAAGGCGAGACTGGCTCTGCACGGGCTGGGTCGGCTCGAGGCCGGGCCCCGCGATGGCCGCCGCCAACCGGAGCGCTGCGGCGTCCTCGTGCAGGTCCCCTGGTTCGAGCTCGACGACATGCACCTCGCCGAATTGACGAACGCGGTCGAGGTGGCGCTGCTCGAGGATGGTGCCCTTGCGGAGGTCAGGCCCGAGGTCGTGGACGAGCACGCGTCCTTTCATGTCGTCGGCCGTCGCCGACCTGCCGTCGAGACGAATAGCACGCACCAATTGAGAGGATAGAAGCGACGTGAAGTTGCCTCGGGTGCGGCTCTACAACACATACAGCCGGAGCAAGCAGGACCTGCAGCCGCTGCGAGATGGCGTGGTGCGCGTCTACTCGTGCGGGCCCACCGTGTACAGGTACGTGCACGTCGGCAACCTCCGCACGTTCATGCTGCCGGACCTCCTGCGCCGCAGCCTCGAGTACCTCGGCTATCAGACCGAGCAGGTGATGAACATCACCGACGTCGGGCACCTCACCGACGACGCGTTCGACCGCGGGGAGGACAAGATGCTGGTCTCGGCGCGGCTCGAGAAAAAATCGCCGGCGGAGATCGCGGCGTACTACACCGACGCGTTCATGGACGACATCGGCAAGGTCAACGTCCGCGCCGCCAACCTGTACCCGCGTGCGTCCGACCACATCCCGCAAATGATCGAGCTGATCCAGACGCTGCTCGCAAAGGGTCACGCATACGAGGTCGAGGGGACGGTCTACTACGACATCGCCAGCTTCCCCGCGTACGGGAGGCTCTCTCGGAACACGACCGAGAAGCTGATGGCGGGGACGCGCGGCGAGCCCGACCCTCGCAAGCGGCACCCCGGCGACTTCACTCTGTGGAAGGCAGCCGGCGAGAACCGATTGCAGGTGTGGCCGAGCCCGTGGGGACCTGGCTTTCCCGGCTGGCACATCGAATGCTCGGCCATGTCGATGTCGATCCTCGGCGACCGATTCGACATCCACACCGGCGGCGCGGACAACGTCTTTCCGCACCACGAGGCCGAGATCGCCCAGTCCGAGGCGGTCGCGGGCCATCGGGTGGTCAGCCTGTGGATGCACGGCGGCCTGCTGATGCTGTCCGGCGCGCGGATGGCAAAGTCCGCGGGCAACTTCTTACGGATCTCGGAGCTCGAGGAGCAGGGGTTCGACCCGCTCGCGTTTCGCTACCTCGCGCTGCAGGCCAAGTACCGCTCGCCGCTCAACTTCAGCACCGAATCTCTCGCGGGCGCTGATCGAGCGCTCCGCCTGATTCGCGAGCGCGTGGGCGAATGGTCGGGCGGGCGGCGGGACATCGACTCTGAATGGGACGGGCGGTTCCGCGAGGCGATCGCCGACGACCTGGATCTGCCACGGGCGATGGCGCTCGTGGCGGAGCTGCTCAAGTCGAATGTCGAGCCGGCGATGAAAGCGGCGCTGGTGGCGGCGTGGGACCAGGTGCTCGGTCTCGACCTCGGTCGCGATGAAAAGCTTCCGCTGCCGCCCGGAGCGGCCGAGCTGATGGCGGAGCGCCAGAAAGCCCGAGCGGCGAAGGACTTCGCGCGGTCGGACCAGCTCCGAGACCAGCTCAAGGCGATGGGTGTCCGGGTCTCCGACGAGGCGCTGAAAAAGTGAGGGGCCGGGCCTTGCGGTCCGGCCCCATGAGAGGAAGGTTTCTAGCTAATCCAGGTCACGGCTAGAACACGAAGTCGATCAGCGAGGACGTGCGAGGGGCACCCGTGCCGACCGAGTCGGGGCGGTGGCTATCGCTCTTGCCCTTGTCCTTGCTGTGCCCGTTGGCGTTGCCATTGCTGCTGCCATTCGCGCCGTCATTGTGGCCGCGTGAATCGCTTGCCCGATGCGAGGCGCTTACAGCCTTGCCGTGCTGGTTGGCGAAGTCGCTGACGCATTCACCGATGCCGTGCACACCCAGGCGCGCGGCGCTGGCCTTGCACGCTGCGACCTGCTGCGTGACCTGCTGACCCCAATCCTGGGGATTGACGCTGCCCGTCAGCGCAACCTCGGTCGCTGCTCCGGCCACCGTGACCGCGGCCGCGGCGGCTACGATCCCGGTCAGAATCTTGGCGGCGATGGCGGCGCCGGCGCCACCCAGAACCTTCTGCTTCATGCTCCCTCCTGAATTTGCTGTTCTCCAAACGGGGATCGTGCCGGCTGTCATCGGATCGATGACCCGATGGAATTCGGTCTCGAGCTCCCGCTCAAAGGCGTCCATACGAGCAAGTACAACGCTGGACTGGGCGTGACCAACCAATATTGGTCACGGCACATTTCCAGAAAACACCCAAAAAGTGAGGAGCCGAACCTTGCGGCCCGGCCCCACGAGAGGAAGGGGTCTAGCTGGTGCGGCGGGGTCAGGGTCCCGGCGAGACCCTCACCGGCGGGTGACCCTGGACGGGATCGGTGGCCTCGGGGTCGACCGTAGGCGCGGCTGTGGGTTGGCCCCTCCGTTGGTCCTTCCCGTGGCCATTGGCATTGCCGTTCCCGGTGCCGTTCGACCCGCCGTTGTCCGTGGGGTTTCCACTGCCGTTCCCGTTGCCGTGATGGCGTGCGGCGCTTGCCACCGCGGCGCCATGCTGGCTGGCGAACTGGCTGACGCAATCCCCGATGCCGTGGTCACCTGCCGCGAGCTTCGACTTGCAGCTCGACACCTGCTGCGTCACCTGCTGACCCCAAACGACGGGGTTCAAGCTGCCGGTCGTGGCCGCCCCCGCGACGGTGACCGCGGCCGCGGCGACCGCCACACCTGTAAGCACCTTGATGGTCAGCGCGGCGCCGGCGCCACCAAGCACGGTCTTCAGGCTTCGGTGGCCCGAGAGCGCCCTTCGCCGAGGGATCGGCCGCGCCGCGATCGGGTCCAGGACCCGGTGCAGCTCCTCCTCGAGCTCGCGTTCGATATCGCTCATCTGTAAAAAGTGATAACGCCGAGGGGTTGGGGGGCAACCATTCTTCGTTCCTCAGCGCCCCAGGACGGCCTGGAGCTGCTTGCGCGCCGCGGCGAGCCGGGAGGCGACCGTTTGTTCGGGCACCCCGAGCGCGGCGGCGATCTCGCGGTTCGTGTAGCCGTGGTAGTGGCGGAGGACGAGCGCCGCGGCCTGCTTCGTCGGGAGCTTCTTGACCGCCCGGACCAGGTCTGACCGCTCGGCGACCACGGCCGGATCGGGGCCAGGGTCTGGGCGGCCGAGGCGCCTGATCACCTCACCTGCCTGGCGGATGCGCTGGTGCCGGCGGTCCGAGATCGCCACGTTGATCGCGATCCGGTGCAGCCACGCCTCGACTGGGGCGTCGGGACGCCACGTGCTCCAGTTCCGGTAGGCGCGCTCGAAGGTCTCCTGGGCGCAGTCCTCGGCGGTCGGCACATCGCGCACCAGGGTGATCAGCGTGCCGAGGATGCGGCGATACGTATTGCGGTAGAGGCGCTCGAAGTCGGCCTCAGACCCCGGCTCGTAGCGCTCCGTTTCATCCACTTCGCTTGACTCCAAACGGATGTTCCTCTAACCTCCCGAACGTATGTTCACAGCCCCGCGGTTCAATCCCGCCGACTTTCCAGGTGAGATAACGCTGGACCATCTGATTCCGGCAGCCGCGGCCGATTTCGTGCCGCTGCCGGCCGACCTCCGCCCGGAGCTGGTCGCCGCCCTGGGCCGGCGCGGCGTCGAGCGACTGTACTCCCACCAGGCCGAGGCTTACGACGCCGTGCGTCGCGGCCGCCACCTCGTGGTGGTCACGCCGACCGCCAGTGGAAAGACCCTCTGTTACAACCTCCCCGTCCTTCAGAGACTGCTGGAGAACCCTGAAAAGCGCGCCCTGTATGTATATCCGACGAAGGCCCTCGCCCAGGACCAGTTAGCGGAACTCGGCGCCCTCAAGTCAGGCCTTCCGATTGAGGTTCGCGTCGACACCTACGACGGCGACACGCCGCCCGGCCGGCGTACCGCGATCCGCGAGGGCGGCCACCTCGTGATGACCAACCCCGACATGCTCCACACGGGTCTCCTCCCCCACCACACGCGCTGGCGGCGCCTGTTCTCGAGCCTCGAGTTCGTGGTCATCGACGAGCTGCACACCTATCGGGGACTCTTCGGCAGCCAGGTCGCCAACGTGATCCGGCGGCTGAAGCGCATCTGCGCCTTCTACGGCTCGAGTCCGACATTCATCTGCGCCTCCGCGACGATCCGCAACCCGCTCGAGCTGGCGCAGCGCCTGCTCGAGGAGGAGAACATCGCACTCGTCGATCGCAGCGGCGCGCCTCGCGGCGAAAGGCGGCTGATCTTCTACAACCCGCCACTTGTCAGCCGCGACCTGGGGATCCGGCGCAGCTCGATGCTCGAAGCGCGGCGCATCGCAGCGCCATGGATTCGCTCGGGCGTGCAGACGATCGTCTTCTGCCGGAGTCGTCTCGCGGTCGAGGTGATGCTCAGCTACCTCCGGCAAGACCTCGATCCGCGACTCGATTCGTCGCGCCGCGTGCGCGGTTACCGCGCGGGCTACCTGCCGCTGCACCGGCGCGAGATCGAGGCGGGCCTGCGCAGCGGAGAGATCAACGGGGTGGTGAGCACGAACGCGCTCGAGCTGGGCATCGACATCGGCAGCCTGCAGTGCGCGGTCCTGGTCGGATATCCCGGCACCATCGCGTCGACCTGGCAGCAGCTGGGCCGCGCCGGACGCAGGTCGGGGTCGGTCGGCGTCTTCGTCGCGTCGAGCTCGCCCCTCGACCAGTTCATCGTCAGGCACCCCGAGTACTTCCTCGGCACGGATCCCGAAGAAGGGCTCATCGACCCGGACAACCTTCTGCTGCTCGCCGCGCATCTGCAGGCGGGACTGTTCGAGCTCCCTTTCATGGACGGCGAGCGTCTCGGTGGGGCGGACGTTCAGGAGCTGCTCCGGCTGTTCGAGGAAGATGGCTCGGCGACGCGCTCCGCGGGTCGGTGGTTCTGGAGCAGGCAGGCGTTCCCCGCCGAGGAGGTGCACCTGCGGCGGATCCTGGCCGACAACGTCGTGATCATCGACACGTCGCAGCCGCGCCCCTCGGTGATCGGCGAGATGGACCAGTTCACGGCGCCGGTGCTCCTCCACGAGGAGGGGGTTTATCTGCACGAAGGCGCGCAGTACCACGTCGACCGGCTCGACTGGAACGAGAAAAAGGCGTATGTGCGTCCGGTCGAGGTCGACTACTACACGGATGCGCTCGCGTCGGTGACGGTGCAGGTGCTCGACACGTTCGCCGGGCCCGATGCGCAAGGAATCACACGCAGTCACGGCGAAGTGAAGATCACCAGTCATGCGTCGATGTTCAAGAAGATTCGATTCCACACGCACGAGAACATCGGCGCCGGGCCGATCCACCTGCCGGAGCAGACGCTGCACACCACCGGCTACTGGATCACGGTCGACGAGGACATGTGGCGCTCGTTGGGCGCCCAGACGCTCGAAGCAGGGCTGCAGGGCATCGCCCACTCGCTTCGGCACGTGGCGAGCCTGCGCCTGATGTGCGACCCGCGCGACCTGGGCTCGGTGGCGGAGGTGAGGTCGGTGACCACGCAGCTGCCGACGGTGACGATCTATGAGGTCTACCCGGGCGGCGTCGGCTTCGCATCCCGGCTGTACGACCTGCATCGTGCGCTGCTCGATGACGCGGCGATGTTGGTGCGCGACTGTCCTTGCGCGGCCGGATGCCCTTCGTGCGTCGGCCCGCTGCATCTCGTGGAAGGAGCGAAAGAAGCATGCCTCAAGCTTCTCTCCGCGAGCGCCTTACCCGTCTAGGCTCCCCGCCATGCCCGCGGCCAGTCCGCAGCTACGAGCTGCCGCGAGGGTTCGAGGAGACGATGACGCCGTTCGGCGTTGCAGCCATGCGCGAGGACGTGATCCCGCTGCCGCGTCTCGATCCCGACCCAGGCCGCATCGCCTACGTCGACACCGAGACCACGGGGCTCAGCGGCGGCGCGGGCACGTACGTCTTCGCGGCCGCGGTCGCGACACCGATCGAATGCGGCCTGCGCGTGGCGCAGCTCTTTCTTCCCGAACCCGGCATGGAATCGGCCTTTCTCCACGCGCTCCACTCCGAGCTGCAGCCGGCGCGCGGAATCGCGACCTTCAATGGCGGCTCGTTCGACCTGCCCGTGCTTCGCACGCGCTGGGTCATGGCCCGCATGCCAGGAGAGTTCACGCATGCGGCACACGTCGACCTGCTCACCCTGGTCCGCGCGCTCTACCGCCACCGTCTGGAGAGCTGCACGCTGCGCCTGGTCGAAGAGCGTGTGCTCGGCTACGAGCGTGACGACCCGCTTCCCAGCGCGCTGGTCCCTGACGCCTACTTCGACTACCTGCGCGCTGGATCCCGCTCCTACCTCGAGGCCGCTCTCGAGCACAACCGCCTCGACGTGATAAGCCTGGTCCACCTCCACTCGCGTCTCTTGCGAAGGTTGAAGGGCGCCGACGTCGACATGGACGCCGACGACTGGCTCGCCCTCGGCAAGCATCGCTGGCGACGGGGAGCTCGCGCGGATGGATGGCGGGCCCTCCGCAATGCGACCGCCTTCGCCAAGGGCGAGGCCGCCGCGACCGCGGGCCTGCTGATCACGCGCCGCCTGGTGCGTCGCGGCTCGATTGGCGCGGCCGACAGCCTGCTCGCGTGGCTCGAGTCGAGCGAACGCAACGACGTGCGAGTCACAGTCGCCCGAGCGCGGCTCCTCGAATGGCGAAAGCGGGACCCTGAACATGCCCTGTCTGTGGTGGAGGAAGCGCAGCGGCGGATGCCGGAGGCGGCGATCGACCTCGAGCACCGCAGGGTGCGCCTGCGGCGCAAGGTCGACCTACGTGGCGGGGGCGAGCTCCGGCACGGGCACGATCGCCGGCAGCGCAATGTCGGGCAGGTTCAGCTCGAGGCCCCGATCCTGGGCGGCACGGCCTAGCGCCTCGACGATCGCGGGGTCGAACTCCGTCCCGGATCCTTTTTTGACCTCTTCCAGTGCCTCGAGTGACCCCATCCGAGGGCAGCCACGACCTGCGGTCAGCGCTTCGTAGCGCTCGGCCACCGCCAGGATGCGCGCCATCAGCGGAGCGGGGTCGGTGGAACCGTCCCACCGGTCGTGGTGGTGACGCACCGCGGTGACGACCTCCGGCGAGAAGTTGGCTCCAGCGACGATCTTCTCTCCCTCCTCGCAGTGCCCAGGCGCCTCGAATCCATCTCCACCCACCGGCAGCGTCATGTGGCCGACGTCGTGGAGGAACGCCGCGGCCCGGAGGCTCTCCATGTCGGTCGACGAGACGCCGGCCCGCCGGCCGATCGTGTCGGCGATCGCAACGACCCGGCTCGAATGGCCCTGGGCCACGGGGTTGCGGTGGTCGACGGCGTGCGCCGCCGCGACCATGACCTGGGGCCCCGCCTCCGCCAGCATCGAGACCAGGTTGCCGTCCGCGAGCTCCAGCTCGGTGACGAGCTGCGGAAACGTGCACGGCCGGTCCTTGCCCTCTCGCTTGGCGAGGTACAACGCCTGGTCCGCGGCGGCGACCAGCTCGATGGCGGTGAAGCCGTCCTCAGGATACGAGGCGACGCCGATGCTGAACGTGAGGTGGTGGCCCGGAAAAGTCGTCACGGCGGCGGCATGGACCGCGTCGACGATGCGGTAGGCAAGGCGCTGCGCCGCGGCTCCGTTGGCGTCCGGGACGATCACCGCCAGCTCGTCGCCGCCGTAACGCGCGACGAGGTCCTGGCCCCGGACGGTGGTCCGGACGATACGCGCCCCCATCTGGAGCACGAGGTCGCCGTGCTGGTGGCCGAGCTGGTCGTTCACCGACTTGAAGTGGTCGAAGTCGATCAAGAGCAGTGACAGAGGAACGTCGCGCCGGTCAGGGCGGGCAAAGGCACCGTCAAGTCGCCGCCGGAACTCGCGTGAGTTGATGAGCCCGGTGAGGCCGTCGGTGGTCGCCTCCTGCCGGCTCCGCAGATAGCGCAGCGCATTCGCGACCGGCACCGCCGAGCTACCGGTCAGGGCGTCGACCGCGAACAGGTCCTGGTTGCTGAAAGGTCCCTTGGCCTGGATCAAAACGACCAGCACCGTCGCTCCGTCGCCCGACGCGATTGGCACGACCAGCTGTTTCCGGTCCGAAGCGAACACCGCCTCGCCAGTGCCTGCAGCCTGGTGGAGCTGGTGCTCGTCCAGCGTTTCAGACTCCGGCACGGTCTCCTTGCCGTCGCGGTTCGCCGCGGCGACGACGGAGAACCCTTCCTGCGAAGACACGACCACGCGACCGTGCTCCGCGGTCGTCATCTGCACGGCGTGGTCGACCAGCACGTCGAAGACGTCCTTGATGTCCGTGTCACTGACGAGGTTCTGGCTCAGCTCGCGAAGCGAGTCGGCTTGCGCAGCACGCTCGACTGCGGCCCGCCGCTCCCGCTCGAGCTCCCTCGTCATGTAGCCGGTGGCGAGGGCGACGACAAGAAACAGGAACATGGTGCCGATCGTCGTGTTGCTGTTGATGTTGAAATTGGATGGCGTGAACCCGCCGCCGATGAACAGGTAGAGAAAGGAGACGAGCAGGGCAGAGAGAAAGCTCGCGGTCGCGCCGAAACGCACGGCGTTGGTGATGACGGCCAGGAAGAGGGCAAGGAAGAATGGGCTGTTGAATCCGTCCGAGAGATAGACGAGAGCGGCCGCGAAAAGGATGTCGAGCACCATCGTGCTCAAGCTGAACTGCTTGCCCGGCTGGTAGCCCCGCACCAGGATGACCTGCACCACGACGTTCATCACCGCCCAGGCGAAGAGGACGACGTCGATGATCACCCTGCTCTCGGTCGTCGCATTCGGGTTCAGGTTGTTCAGCGCGCCGAGGACGATCAGGAAGAGCCAGCGGAAGACCAGCGCCACGCGCTCGCCCACGCGGCGGCGATCCGCGTCGAAGGTGGCGTCGATTGCCTTCGCGCGCACATCCTGCCAGCGCGGCGCCTGCTTCTGTAAGCCCGTTGACGTTTGGCTCATTTCCTTACGGCGGCTCAATCATGAACCTCAAAACCGGCGGTTCCACCTCCTTCAGCGGAAGCTCTCGACGATCGTCGGCGGCGGAAGCCAGTACCTCACACAGTTGGCGTTCGGGGACGAGCTCTACCTCTAGCCGAGCTCGTCTGGAAGCCGCGCTTACAGATTCCTTGCCCTTTTGCCGAACGAAAACGTCTTTTTCCGCGTTAGAGGCCAACAGAATGGTTCCCGATTGCTTAAATGTCCGGCATCAAAGTGCCTGAAGGAAAAATGGGCGCTCGCGGCCGAAAACAGCGCGGTCAGTCACTGGTGGAGTTCGCCATCTCGTCGACGGTCCTCCTCCTTCTCGCCATGGGCCTGATCGACCTGTCGCGCGCCTTCTATTTCGCAGTCGCCATGCAAGGGGCGGCCCGAGAAGGCGCACGGCATGCGGCATGGTTCGACACCGCGAGGCGAGCCAACCTCTTCCTCCAGGACTCCGAGATCCAGAGCACCGTCCAGCTCGCGCTCTCCGGCGCGGGCTTCACCAACGCCCAGGTGACGTTCATCGCCACGAACGGCTGCCTGGTGCCAACAGACGGAAACGCATCGGGCGACAAGCCCTATCCGCAGTCGTTCTATCCCACCACGCCGCAGACGGTCTACGTCTACGCCTGCTACACGACCCCAACCGGCACGACATACGGCAGCCTCACGAGCCCACCACAAGACAACTCATGGCGACTGGGCGATATCAACGTCATGGTGCTGATGGATTTCCAGCTCATCACGCCGTTCATCCAGGGAATCTTCGGCAACACCATCGACATCGCCTACAACGCGCATTTCACGATCCAGGGCAAACCATGAAGAAGACCGTCGGCTCGTACACACGCAGCCAGCGCTCCCAGGGGCTGACCGAGTTCGCGATCATCGCGCCGATCATCCTGCTGCTCACGTTCGGGATCATCGACTTCGGCCGGGCGCTGTACATCTACATCACTCTTCAGCAGGCCGCCAACGAGGGCGCCCGCGTCGCGGTGCGGGCCTCGTACTTCATCGATCCCAATGGCTCGTCGCACAACTGGCCGAAGAACTCCGACGTCCTGACGGCGGTCCAGGGCCATGCGGTCGCGGCTGTGCTGGCGAACCCGTGCCCCAATGGCCCCATTCCCAACGGAGGCAGCCCGCAGGGCTCTTCTCAAATTCCGCCCATGAACACCGGTTGGGTCTTCATCACCGATCCCACCGCGGCCGGCAACGGCATTCCCAACGCTCCCCGCGGACAGCTGCCGTACAACCCTCCGCCGGCGGGCTGCAATGACGCGGTGGCGGCGGACGGAAATCAACCGCTCAAGGTGACGATCTGGTACACGTTCCAGCCGGTCACGCCGATCATCCAGCAAGTTGTCGGAAACAACATCGTCATCACTGCATATGCGGTCTACCGTGCCGAATACTCGAACTGAGTCGCCTCAGGTGAGGACCAGGAACTCACCTGGGCTGGCCGTGACTGGCCATGTCCGGCTGGGGCCTGCGCAGGCAGGCCAGGCGATCGTGCTGATCGCCCTCCTGATCCTCGTCCTGTTCGGCATGCTGGGCCTGGCCGTCGATTCGGGACGCGGGTACGTCGACAGGCGCGACCAGCAGACCGCTGTCGACGCCGCTGCGCTGGCCGCAGGCGACTGGTACAACAACTTCCCCAACGCAACCGATCTTGCAGGCAAGGACCTCGCGGGGTCGGTCGCGGTGTATGAAAGCGATCTCCGCATCTACTCGGGAACTCCCACGCCCGCCTATAAGTTCGGCACCACTGGCGTCCCGCCCAACAACAACCTGCGGTGGGATGAATGGGATTACACGTTCCCCGGCGGGTACTCACTGACGATCGTTGCCACCAACACCCAGTTCAACGGGTATCAGTTCCAGTACACGTCAAGTCACAACCTCCCACTGGCCTTCATACAGATCTTCGGCGGCTCGCCGACGATCAGCATCGGCGCCACCGCGACGTCGATCGTCGGCAACCAGCGGCAAACCCCTGCGATCTTGACGCTCAATCCGACTGGCTGCTCGCTCACCATGAACGGTGGAGGCCAGCTCACTGTCCTGGGCGACGTGTACGCGGACGGGCAGGCATGCGTCAACGGCAGCCTCAACGAGGCGGGCAACTGCTATGGGGCGGCCGGCTCGAGCTGCAACATAGCCTCGTACTGGTGCTACAACTCGACGCCAGGATTCACACCCTATGACCCCATGACGAACGGCGGAGTCTGCAAGGCTGGAGACGTTCTGGGCAGCCCGGTCGTGCCGGCCCCCAGCCTGCCTGATCCCGGATACACCGCGCCCTCGGTCGGGTTCTATACGACCCCGCAAACCTTCAACCTGGACAATCGCGGTACGTACACGGAGATGTTCCCGGGCTCGTACGGGGCGTTCCACCTGAGCGGGGCGTCGCCCGCCAAGTGCGCCTTCCTGGATGCCGGCGTGTACCAGTGGACTGGTGGCTACACGTCTGATGCGACCAACAGCCTGCTGTCCAACGAGCTCAAGGCGCCCAACGAGGAGTACGTCAGCCCGGCCAACCCACTCATCGGTCCGGGCACCACCGCCCAGGCCAACCCGCAGTTCTGGAACCTGAACGGCGCGGGCTGCGCCGGCAACTTCACAGTGGCCGTGAGCGTGGTGGCCGGATATGGCATCAAGCACAACAACGCGCTTGGGGCCGGCAACTGGGGCGTCGAGCTGACCTCGGTGCGGTACGACCAGTTCCTCGACAACACGAACAAATTCACGCCGAACCCTTGCCTCGGGTATCCGGGCTGCCGCCGCGAGAGTTCGCCGTCAGCCTGCCAGGTGGCGGCCACCGCCGACATCAAAGACCAGGTAATCGACGTCAGCATCACCCAGAACGCCCCGGGGGCGGAGTACTACAACGTCTACCTCAACCCGAACGGGTGTGACGGCAACCCGAACAACTTCTCTTTCATCGATCGTTTTGACGCCCCGGGATTCAGTGGCGGCAACCCGGTCGGTGGGTATCCGACCGGCGCACCGGGCACGCTGCTGAGCGGCGGGACGGGCGGTTGGCTCTGCCCCGTGGCAGGCCACACGATCTGCGCCGTCAGCGCGACCACGCTGCTGCCCAACAAGCTGTGCTACGCCCAGCAGCGTATCCAGAACTGCCAGCCGCCGGACGACGAGCTCCCTCCGCAATGTTTCAGCAGCTGCACCCCGCCGCCGCCCACCCTGTCGCAGGAAAACGCAGCCATGCAGCTCCAGTACCCACCCAACACAGGCGGCGACGTTGCCAACGAGAACTACTGCCAGCAGGCAGCCCTCGCCGGCACCGGTGACCCCAACGCGCCGTGCGCGAACGCGAAGATCACGCCGGGCGCCGTGCAGTTCTACTTCACGGCCGGCTCGTGCATGACACAGAACGCGCAGGGTGCCACGTACGTCTTCAGCGGAGAGCAGTACAACTGGATCATCGTCTACCAGGTTCCCGGCACGCCCGTCACGTGCAACAACACCATGGACGGCGGCGCGGGGACGCAGTACATCGGCACCATCTACACGCCGTCGTCCTACTGGAAGATCACAGGCGGCGACCGCGCGCCTCTGGCCGGCCAGGTCATCGCCTGGACTGTCACGGTGGGAGGCGGCGCACAAGTCGGCGTCGACTTCAACCCGAACTACGCCCCCGCGCCTCCTGCGGCAAGGCTGATCAACTGACCTAGGTCGGTCGCGCCTCGTAGCCGAGCGCGCGCAGTGCCGCGTCGATCCACTCGAGGGCCATCTCCCTCGTGTTGGGCCAGGTCTCGCTCGACGAATCGGGCATGCCGGTGTCGATCACGACGCGTCCGGCGACCCTCAGCAGACGCCGCACCAGGGGGCCCGCCTCGGGCACGCTGAGCTCGAGACCGTCCAGCGCGCGCGTGAGTAAAAAGCAGACGGCGTTGAACGTCTCGGCGTCGATTGCCGTACTATTCGCCAACCGTTCGGCGAGCTCGGCCCTCAAATCGGTGGGGTCCATACGCCGGGCTATTATTCAGTTAAGGCTTGGGTATGGATCTAACCGAACCTGTTTTGCTGACGCCCGAGGGGCTGGAGAAGCTGAAGCGCGACCTCGAAGTCGCGCTGCGGCGCCGCTCCGAAGCCGGCGAGCGCCTCAAGGAGGCATTCCAGCCCGGCGACATCGAGGACAACCCCGAATACGAGCAGGCGAAGGAAGAGGTGGGTCTTCTCGACAGCCGGATCTACGAGCTGCAGGAGATGATCGGCCGCGCCCAGATCATCAGGGACACACACTCGAGCGTCGTCGGTCCCGGCTCCACGATCGAGGTCGTCGACCACGAGGGCGAGAGCGAGACCTACCACCTCGTAGGAGCGGTGGAGAGCGATCCCTCGGCCGGGCGGATCTCGGTCGACTCACCCGTCGGGCGTGCGCTCGTCGGCCACAAGAAGGGCGACAAGGTCACCGTGAGCGTGCCATCCGGCACCCTGACCCTCACGATCAAGGCGGTCAAATAATGAGAGGGAACCTGCCGGTTCCCTCTCATCGCGGCGTCGGCGGAGCCGACCCGGCCGAGGGCCGGGCAAGCGCCGCTGCTCACCTTCCAGCTGTTGGGACTTCCTAAGAGGGCGCCACGTCCTCGTTAAGGACCAGCACGAGCGTCACTCAGGACATCGATCCGGAGTCGATCTCCGACCGCACGACTGTGGGTGTTTTGTTCCGGCAGATCGCCAGGTACACCGACCGCGACCTCGTCCACTATCGCGACGGCGACGGACCGTGGCGTGTTCACACCTGGTCCGACATGAAGCGCGACACGCTCGCGGTCGCATCTGGCCTGATCGCAAGCGGTGTGCAGCCTGGCGACTGCGTCCTGCTGATGTCGGAGAACCGGCTCGAGTGGCTCTACTGCGACTTCGCGATCCAGGCCGTCGGCGCGATCACCGTGCCGGTGTATCCGCAGGTCTCGGCCGAGGCGGCGCAGATCATCGCGACGGACTCCGCAGCCACGTTCGCCATCGCGTCAGACGCGGAGCTGGGAGCCAAGCTCACACCACGCGGGCCATTGCGCCAGGTCGCGCTCATGGATCGCGAGGTCCGCGAATGGGTGCTCGGCGGAGCCGGCGACACAGGCGAGGTGGCGGCGCGTCTCGGCAAGATCTCACCCGACGACCTGTGCACCATCGTCTACACCTCGGGCACCACAGGCACGCCCAAAGGCGTCGAGCTCGCCCATCGCAACGTCGTCGACCTGAGCTTCGCCGCGGTCAAGGTGCACCCGATCACCGACCAGGACTCCTCGATCTCCTGGCTGCCGTACGCGCACGTTTATGGCCGGTTCAACGACGTCTTCGACGGCATCATCTACGGCGGTAAGACGTGGATCTCTCGTGGCCCGGACCACCTCGCGGAAGAGATCCGCGAGATCAAACCGACCGTGATGTGCAGCGTGCCGCGCGTCTACGAAAAGATGTATGCGGCCGTGATGGCCCGCGTGGGCGACTCGAGCCCGACGCGGCAGCGGATCTTCAGCTGGGCGGTCAAGGTCGGCGCGCGTTACGCACAGGCCGGCCATCCGAGCCTGCTCCTGCGCGCGCAACGCGCCCTGGCCGACCGTCTCGTGCTCGCATCCGTGCGCATCCTTCTGACCGGCGGGCGGCTGCGCTTCTTCGTCAGCGGCGGCGCGGGATTGGCAAAGGAAATCGAGGAGCTCTTCTGGGCTCTCGGCGTACCGATCCTGAACGGATGGGGCCTGACCGAGACATCGTCAGGCGTTTGCTCGAACACGCTCTACGAGCACAGGTTCACAACCGTAGGCAAGCCGTTCCCCGGGGTCGAGCTGAAGATCGCCGACGATGGCGAGATCCTGGTCAAGGGCCCGGGCAACATGCGTGGGTATCACAACCAGCCGGACGCGACCGAAGAGGTCCTCAAGGACGGCTGGTTCTACACAGGTGACATCGGCGAGATCGACCCAGACGGCTTCCTCAAGATCACCGACCGCAAGAAGTCGCTCTTCAAGACTGCCGGCGGCAAGTACATCGCTCCGGTCCAGCTGGAGCAAGACCTCCTGAGCGCAGACCCGATCATCGCCCGGGCAGTCGTGGTCGGTGAGGGGCGACCCTACGTGACGGCCCTGATCGTCCCGGACTGGGAGTCGGCGAAGAGGCAGGGCCTCGACGAAGCCGCGCTCAAGGCGCGGATCCAGTCCATCCTCGATCGGGTGAACTCGGGGCTCGGCCACTGGGAGACGATCAAGTACTTCGCGCTCTTGCCGCACGACTTCACCGAGGATTCCGGTGAGCTGTCACTGAAGCTGGACGTGAAGCGCAAGGTGATCGCGGACCACTACCATGACCAGATCGAGGCCATGTACACGGGGAAATCGAAACCCTCGTAGATTTGCTGGCGTGGCGGGACCGATCGACCTTTCCGACCTTCACGCAGCTCTCGATCGCCTGCGGCCGCAGCTCTGCCACTGCGGGCTCAAGGGCGAATGCCTTGGCTGCAAAGGGATCGAGATGGTCCGCGCGCAGGCCGAAGCCGTCGCGGCCGCGGCCAGCCAGCCGATCCTGATCCAGGTCGCCCAGGAGTCGGCGATGAAGGACATGACCTCACGCTTCCAGGCGATGTCGGAACGCCTCATGTCGGACCCCGACATCCGGCGTTCCGCGGAGCAGATGCAGGAGCGCCTGATGGCCGACCCCGAGACGCGCCAGCTCCTGGAGGAGCTGATGCGACGCCTGGGCGGGCCGCCTCCCCAGGAAGAGCTGAACTAACCCAGCTGCAAGTCACTGTTAAGCGCCACAATGTGGCGCGTCGCAGTTCGGCCGTTGAGCAGAGGTTGGGGCAGATGCACCTGTTTCGGGCACGCCGTGGTCGGACCCTGTCAACCCATGCGTCCGCTGTCCTGATCGCGCTGATCCTCCCGGGATTCACCTTCATGCAGCCGGCGGCGGCGGCTCCGGTCAGCACGGTCTGCTCAGCCAGCACCTTTTCGGCCGGCTTCGGCGACTCGGGCGCGGTCGTGAACGGCAACCTTTTCATGTGGGGCGGCAACTACGACGGTGAGCTCGGCCTCGGCTACCGCCTCGATGTCGTGGGTACCCCAACCCACGTGGCCACCAGCACAGGGCTGGCGAACGTCACCGGGGTGTGGGCGGGCTTTCAAACCGCCTTTGCCACCGATGCCTCAGGCAAGGTTTGGGGTTGGGGCGACTACAACGCGTTCGGCGAACGAGGCAACAACACCGGATTCAACATCCCCGGGCTGGTGCCAGGACCGGTCAACGTCGTGTCGATCGGCCCAGCTGAAACGCAGACCATCGCGGTCACCAAGGATGGAACGCTTTGGGGATGGGGCCGGCCGCGCAACCTCGGCCTGCCCGGATCCTTTCCGGTGAATCCGACCGTGCTTCCGGGGCCCGCGAATGTCGTGAAGGTGGCGGCCGGTGAACCTTACTCACTGGCCCTGACCTCCAACGGCACCCTCTACGGGACGGGGGGAAACTACAGGGGCCAGCTCGGCATCGGCAGCGGCGTGACCGGAGTCTCATCGTTTACGGCAATCGGCAGCCTGTCTGGAATCGTGGACATCGCCGCCAGCGGCTCGCTCGGTACCCAGTTCACGCTGGCTGTGGACGGCAGCGGAAACGTTTATGCCTTCGGCTCGAACTTCTACGGCCAGATGGGCAAACCGGCTTCAACCACGCCTCAGTTCACCCCCGGCCTGGTTCCGGGCGTCGGCTCGGTGACCCAGGTGGTGGCCGGCGACGGCCACGCCCTGGCGCTGAAGTCGGATGGGACTGTCTGGGGGTGGGGTGCCAACCTTGCCGGCCAGCTCGGAAACGGCACCACCGCGAACTCGTCGACGCCCGGCCCTGTCTCCTTTCCCGCCGGGGTCAAGCTCGTCCGGATCGCAGCAGGAGGCTCGCACTCGATGGCGCTCGACTCCAACGGCCATCTGTGGGGGTGGGGCTACAACGGCGATGGGGAGATCGGCAACGGTTTCATTCTTGCCCCGCCGGTCCTGACACCCGTGCAGCTGAACCTGGGGCCGGTGGCATCCGGGTGCGCGCCCCCCAGCCCGAAGCAGTACATGCCGTCAGTCAACGGCTACCAGTTCCCCAACGACGGCAAGGGCATCATGAGCCCGTCCTATGAGCGAATGGCCGACTTCTATCCACTCTCGCGGCCGGAGATGTACATCCCGTTCACGTCCATGGAAACCCCCCAGGGTGCTCTCTTCTACAACTGGCTGTTCCTGCCCTTCTACGTCGGCTACCCTCGGATCGGCGGAGGAGGGCTCTGTTTCGGCATGGCGGCGTCCAACCAGTTCCTGTTCAACGAGTTTCCGGACAAGTCCGCTTACGACTCCTTTCCTACTCTAACGACGAAATTCTCGGACAAATGGGGACCATCGCCTTCACCAGGCGATACGACCATTGAAGAAATGATCGACCGCTATCACTCGCGGCAGCTGGCCGCTGCAGGTGCGCTGGCGGCGATCAACAGCTGGAACCACACCGAAGACAACGGCGGCAACATGGCTGCGATGAATGCCATCGCCGCGGTGACGGACACCGGCAAGACTGAGTGGGTCGGCCTGGGCCCAGCCCGATCGCTGCAGGGCCAGGGTGGCGCTGGTTGGGGCCGATTCCTATATCTGTTCAACGAGTCGCATTCGGTGCTTGCGTACGGCGTGAACAAGTCGCTCATGCAAATCAAGGTCTATGACCCGAACGACCCAAACGACAACGACGCGTATATCCAGATCGTGCCCGACGTTTCCACCCCAGGTGGTGGAATGGTGCTCGTTCACCGCGACGGGGTCTCGTACGGAGGCGGCAAAGTCGGAGGAACGGACTACGGCCTGCCGACCGAGTGGACTTTGATGCCGCTGCCGGAAGAGGCCTTCAGTCCCGGCGGAAACGTTGCGGGGCAGGACAACCTGCATTGGGTGCTCGACGTGTCACCGATCTCATGGCTGCAGGGCTCACGCACAGCGTCTCTCAACGGGACTCCCGTGTTCAGAATGCTCGGTGCTACCCCTGGTTCAACCACTGCGATCGAGATGCTCCACCCTGGAACCGGGTTCGCCGGGACAGTCACGGCCGACGCCGTCGACTCCCAGACGTCGCAGATGGCCGGCTCCCACGGTGCGCAGATCATTCAAACCGACGCGTCAGCGGCGGGAACGACGCACCAGATCGCGATCAGTCCAGACGCAACCCAGGTCACTCTTTCCAACGCCAGCGCGGCCGAGCAGTACACGCTGGCCCTGGACGGCGACTTTCTGGCGGCATCGTACGGCCGCCGCATCACGCTGAGCGGAGCCGGACTCTCACCAGGTTCGACTCTCGATGTGAGCGTCGACCCCTCCTATTCATCCCTCGCGCTGTCGGCCTCGGGCATGCGAGACGAGCGGGCGAATCTTCTCCTGGAGCAGGTGAGCCAGACAGGCGGCTCCGCGAGTGTTACGGCTGTCATCCCCGGCAACGGCGCCCAGGGCAACGTCTACGTCGGCGACTGGACCGCCTTGCCGTCGAGTCTCATCTTCGAGGTCGTGACCGCACAGGACGGAAGGGTTACCGGTCTGATGTTGCAGGACAACCCGTCCGAACGGCAGGCGCTGTTGACATCCCTGCTCCAGAAGGTTGGCACCGGAGTGGCGCAGATCGCCGACGACGGTGTGCGCAGCTCGCTTCAAAGCAAGCTGGACAACGCGACGCGCCAGGCTCAGCACAACCCGATCGCGGCAGCCAACATGCTCGACGCGATGCGAAACGAGATCGCCGCCCAGAGCGGCAAAGCGATCGATCCCGGGAGTGCCGCCTCTCTTGACGCGACGCTTCGCGAGACCGTGGGGCTGCTGAGGGCAACGATGGGGTGACGCGCCGGGCAGTGCTCGCGGCGATCGCGTGCCTCGCAATCGCCGCCTGCAACGCCCCGGATGCGTCTTCTGATCAGGTCTCGATCACGTTTGAGGGCAACAAAGAATTGGTCCTGGAGGCCGGCTTCTCACCGAACGCGCAGGACATCGGGATCGTCGCGTGGGCGGATGTAGACGTTGGCACGGCCGCGACGATCGAGATGACAGGGCCATTTCACATGCACTGCGACGGAACCTTTCAGGCGGTGCCGGCGGGATTTCAAAATCCTGGAAACCGACCCGTGCTCGACGTGGGCGATGGACACATCGGCGCCTCGTTCCACGCGCCGGCTGGACAGTACACGGCGGTCGTGTCGATACCCTCCAAGAAAGTCCGGGTCAAGAAGAGCTTTCGGGCCGGCGTTTCCTACAGCGACCCGATCACCGGGGCCTGGGATCTACCGGTGAATTGCGTCCCCGTTGCGGACACGCAGCAGCAGCTCACCGACCTCACCACTCAACACGTGCATGCCGTAGATGTCTGGATTGGTCGAATGGAAGCATCCGCGCTCAAAGCACAGTTGTCCCCGCTTGCGAGCAAGGCCTATCAAGCTGTCCTGGCGGGTGACAGGCCCACGGCGATTCAGGCGCTCACCACAATTCGAGACACCGTCCAGCCGTTGATCAGCCAGAACCCCGGGTACGACATTTTTCGTGACTCAAAGGTGTCGATCGCGCTGCTGACGCAACCGATTCCGGCGACTTAGTGCGCCTCAGGTAGCCGCAGGGGTTGCGGTCGGCGCGGGCTTGGGCTTGTGCATCGGAGCGTTCCACAGCGGCAGGGGCGCGGTCTGCAGACGCTGCAGGATTAGCGTCTCCTGCTGCGAGGTCAGCTTCTTACCCGTCACCGCCGCATCGAGGGCGGGCTTCAGGTTGGCGATGAGCTTGCTGCGGAAGTCCGCCTCGGAGACATGCTGGGCCGCCGCCACCTGGGACAGCGACTGTCCACCGGCCAGGTCCGCCTTGAGCTGCGCGTCGGTGACGCCAAGCGCCGCGGCTGCCGCCGTCAGGTACTGCTGCATGTATGCGGCGATGTCCCCCTTCTGGACGGGCGCCGCGTGGCCGATCGTGGCGGGCAGCGTGCATGGGGTCTGATGCGCGAGCTTCTGCTTGATCGCGTCCGCCTGGGCCTGCGTGATCTGGCCGCTCTTGACCTGGTCGGCCAGCGTGTCGGCGATCGCCTTCTGGAAGGCGGCGTTGATCTCGGCCTGGCTCTTCTTGATGTCGACGGCGAAGTTGCGCATGAAGTCGGCGCACACGGAGGAGGTGTTGGTCGCCTGGCCGGCGGTCGGGTTGCTGGACGACTGTGAAGACGCGGACTGCCGAACGCCGAACGTCATGCCGGAGGCGGATGCGGTGACGATGACCGCGGCGCCCGCCACGGCGACAGCGCCGATTGCCATGCCGGCGACACGGAGGTGGCGGGATCGCATGAAGCTTGTCATGGACTCAACTAGACCTGAACGCCGTCCCAGCTTCCTCATGGTTTTGTAAGTCCCCGGGCTATATTCGTGGCGCAGATGGAAGCGCCTCCTACATCCGGATGGAGCGGCAAGCATGCGGTCGAGCTGTACGTGCGCACGTACACGACCATGCTGCAGAGCTCGGGCGACATCAAGGTCGAGTCGCTGGTCCAGGCGCACCTGGGGATGGGATCCGTGCTCCATCCGCTTGCGGCCGAGCCGCGATCCGATATGGGCGCCCTTCTCTATGCGGTGCGCCGTCTTCCCGCCGCGATCAACCACAGCCGGCGTGTGATCATGGGCCAGAGCCCGCAGGGATTCAAGGCCGCGCTCGACGCGGACATCTTGAGCTGGAAGGCGGTCAAGGCCCCCGCCCGCCGCCGCCGCTGGTACCACGACGGCGACAACACCCTCGCGGTGCTGATCGCGTCGCGGTCCGACATCGACGACCTGGTGCCGACCCTGGTCGCGTTCCAGATCGAGTGGAACAAGCTGCACCGCGCTCTGCAGGAGACCGACCTCACAGACGAGGACGCGAGAGGTGCCGCAGGTGCCACCCCGGATGACTGGCATCGGCTCCGTGGCGCGTGGGGCGACAGCTTCGAATCCAACCTCGCTGCGATCAAGCGAGAGGAGTGCCGAATCGTGCTCCGGCTCATCGGCGGCAGCCACCTCGGATTCGCGCGCAACGCGAGCCGGTGGTGGCAGCCCATCGCGGCGGCGATGGATGAGCTGGGCGCGCGCGACGCCCCGATCTACTTCGTGTCGTCGAACTCACACAGCCTGGTCAACGTGCTTACGGGCGTGGCGCGGCGAATCGAGGGCGACATCGTCGACTGGATCGGCAGGTCGGACCGCGACCTCGACGCCGAGCGGCGCAAGCTCGAGGCCGGGCACAGCCGCGCCTCGCGCCAGAACTGGCTCTACTACGGCGCGCGCCAGGTCTTCGACGCCCACCCCGAGCGCGAGCGTTTGCGCAAGTGGAGGGCTGAGCTGGAGGCGGCGAACGGCGTCCGCCACATCCCAGCGGTCGGCACAGGTGTCGACTCCGCCGCCCAGGTTTTCATGCTGTCGAAGCTGGACGCGTCGGGGATCGACCCCCGGGTCGGTGCTGTCGACGCGACCAGGCTGCATGAATCGGATGCTTGCATCGTCAACGTCGACTACCCGTTGGGCGAGGCCGCGTACCACATCCTCCGCCAGGTCGCCGAGCAAGCCGCGTGGGTGGCCGGCGTGTACGTGCTGGGGAAGGCCGCGACGTTGAACGCGGACGTCGGCGACGTGATGATCCCGAACGCGGTGTACAACGAGCATTCCGGCAACACGTACTGGCTCAGCAACTGCTTCACCGCCAGTGACGTGCAGCCGAATCTCGTCTATGGGTCGGCCCTGGACAACCAGCGCGCGGTCACCGTCCGGGGAACATTCCTGCAGAACCGCGACTACCTCGACTTTTACTACCAGGGGCGGTACACGGTCGTCGAGATGGAGGCCGGTCCCTACCTCGACGCGTGCTACGAGATCGGACAGCCCGAACGCTACCCCGTCGGCGAGAGCGTCAACATGGCGCAGCTCAGCTTCGACCTCGGCATCGTCCACTACGCCTCTGACACGCCGTACACGCAGGCGCGGACCCTCGGCGCGCGAGGCCTGAGCTATCGCGGCATGGACTCGACCTACGCGTCGGCCATCGCGGTCGCGCGGCGGATCCTGCAGCGCGAGGAGGCGCTCCGCCTGGCGTAGTCATCGCGTCAGCCGGTAACGACGGCATATGCGAACTGGGGCAGGCTCTCCCCGCCGATCACGCGAATCCGGCTCCAGGCGAGCCGGTTCGACATCGTACGCACCGAGCCTCCGACGCTTGTCACGGTGGCGTCCTGGTAGCCGGCTGCGCCGACCGCCGCGATCTCGCGCGGGCCGAAGTTCCCGTATGGGTAACAGAAGGACACCACCGGCCTTCCGAGCAGCGTGTCCAGCGCGTGCTTGGAGGCAGTGAGCTGGTAGCGCAACCCGTCATCGGACTGGCGCACCAGGTTTGCGTGGTCGACAGTGTGCGAGCCGATCTCGAAGCCGGCCCGCTGCGCGGCGACGACCTGGGCCGCCGACATGTAGTTCCACTGGCCTATGAATCCCGAGACCACGTAGCTCACCGCGGTGAAGTCATGGGCCCGGAGAACCGGGAGAGCGGCCGTGTAGAAGTCGGCATACCCGTCGTCGAACGTGAGCACGATCGGCTTCGACGGAAGACCTGTCTGCCCGCCAAGGAAGGCGAGCACGTCCCGCATCGTCACCGGGTGGTAGCCGTTTTGAGCCAGCCAGTCCATCTGGGCCGCAAAGTCCACGGGGCGCACCGAGAGCCGGTAACCGAGCCAGTCGCTCGCCACCGGGTTGACGCGGATGTAGTGGTACATGAGGATCGGGACTCGAATCGAGGCCGCGGGCGAAACGGCTGCCGGTGGTCCGGCGGCGGTCGTGAAATGGAACGTGCGCCTTCCGCGCAGCGCACCGCCTGAGGCGGCATGGCCGCGCAGTCCGAGCCCGTAGGTGGTGCCGTGGATGAGGCCGACCGGCTGAAGCCGGAGGGTGTAGTCGTCGATCCAGGTCTGGTCGCCGCTCACGGCCGGGTCGACGGACAGCACCACGCTGTCCTGCGCCATGGGCTCGGTGAAGGTGAGCACGATCGCCGCGTCGGTCGGAACCGCATCGCCGGCCGGTTGGATGGACTCCACGTACGCCGCCTGACGGCCAGGGCCGTTCATGCCTGCAACCGCCGTCGGACCGGTCAGCACCGCCGCCAGCAGCGCCGTTGCGATGGCGGCGCCTGGCCGCCGCCACCCACCCGTCCTCTTACGTCGCCGATCCACCCCGCCGAATAGTAATTGCCATCTCTAAAGCCGAGTTGAGGTCAGCGTCATGTGCGAGTGCGGATGGTTGTGCTCGCCCGCCCCGTGGTGGATCTCGCCGCACGGATGGCAGCTCTCTACCTGGATCGTCGTGTGACCGATGTCAAACCGAGCGCAGAGGCGCTGCTCGAGGTCACGGACGAGGTGCTCGGCGTCACCCAGCGGGCAGTCACCCACCACGACGTGCACGCTCAGCGCCGTGTCCTCTGAGGAGAGAGCCCAGACATGCAGGTCGTGGAGGCTCACCACCTGGTCCGTTTGCCTGATCTCGTCCGAGACGGCGGCCAGATCGACGTCGGAGGGTGTGCCCTCGAGGAGCAGGTTCACCGTCTCGCGCACGATCCTCCAGGCTCCGAACGCGATCAGCGCGGCGATGCCCAGCGACAGGATCGGGTCGATGTAGAGCCAGCCGGTCAGCAGGATCACGACGCCGGCGACAACGACCCCGACCGACGCGCCGATGTCCCCGGCGACGTGCAGGAACGCCGCGCGCATGTTCACGCTCTTGGTCTCGCCGCGGAGCCCGAAGACGACGTAGGCGTTGATTGCGATGCCGATCAGCGCGGTGACGATGACCACCTCCCCCTGGACCGGTTCGGGGTTGGCCAGCCTACGCACCGCCTCGTAGGCGATGGCGATCACGATGACAATCAGGGTCACCGAGTTGACGAGCGCGGCCAGGATGCTGACGCGCTGGTAGCCGTAGCTGCGCCGCCGGTCGGCGGGGCGCTTCGACTGCTCCACCGCGAACCACGCCAGGCCCAGCGCGAAGACGTCGGTCAGGACGTGGCCTGCGTCAGAGAGCAGGGCCAGCGAGTGGGAGATGAGCCCGCCGGCGAACTCGACCAGCAGGATGACGCAGGTCAGCGCCAGGGCCGTCCTGAGGGTGGCTCCGCGACTCCGCCTGTCTATCTGCGCCATGAGTCCACTCTACCCATCCCGCCACCAATCTCCGCCTTGTTCCAGAAATGCCAGGAGCATGCCGTGGCGGAGGCCCTCGTGGCTGACGTGAAGCAGCGCCAAGCCGTACCAGTCGAGCAGCAGGAGGAGGGCTTCCACTCCCGCCCGCAAGGCTTTCACCCGGTTGGCCGGGAGGCCGAACCGGGCGGCCAGGTGCCGAGCCTTCTGGCCGTCCAGCCGGGCCTCGCAGGTGAGCAGGTCTGCGCTGGTCAGGACCGCCGGCGGGTTGCGCCGGGCCAGGACCGATGGCAGGTTGGAGGCCGTGCCCCCGGTTGCGACGAGCCGCTCCACGTCACCGTCGGGTGCGTGGGCCAGCTCGCGGAGGGCAGCTTTGCGCAGCCTTGCCCGCTCCTCGGGCCTGGGAGGGTCGGAGAGGAAGGAACCGGCGAGCACGCCCGACCCGATGGCCAGAGAGGCTGAGCGCAGGATCCGGTGGTCGCGGGCGATCACGACCTCGGTCGACGCGCCTCCCAGGTCGGCCAGGGCCCACTCGCGCCTCACGGCGTGGCGGCTGGCCGCGCCGAGAAAGCTGAGCGTCGCCTCGCGGCGCGCCGAGATGATGCGGATCGGCGCGCCGATCTCTTTGCTCGCCTCCCGCACGAACGCCGGCCCGTCCGAGGCCTGCCGCACGGCCTGGGTGGCGCACGCGATCAGCTGGTCGTAGTGATGCGTCCGCGCCTGGTCGACGACCTTGCGCAAGGCGCGAAGAGCGATCCGCGTGCGGCTGCCGATCACGCCACTCTTGGCGACCTGGGGTCCGAGCTCTGGCATCTCGACGTAGTGCGCGATGTCGGCCAGCTTCCCCCTGGCCACGTCGGCGACGAGGATGTGCACGGTGTTCGAGCCGACGTCGAGTGCGGCAAGTCGCATTCAACTGGAACTCTAGAATCACGTGAGTGGCGAAACGCACTCGCGTCGAGCGCGACTCCATGGGCGAGATGGAGGTCCCGGCCGACGCGTACTACGGCGCGTCGACGCAGCGCGCGGTCCTCAACTTCCCGATCTCCGGCAGGCCGATGCCGCACCGCTTCATCCGCGCCCTCGGCATGGTCAAGCGAGCGGCGGCGCAGACCAACCGCGAGCTGAACCTTCTGCCGCGCCGGCGCGCGCGCGCGATCGCCGCCGCGGCGCAAGAGGTCATCGACGGAAAGCTCGACGACCAGTTCCCGATCGACATCTATCAGACCGGCTCCGCCACCTCGACCAACACCAACGCCAACGAGGTCATAGCCAACCGCGCGACCGAGATCCTGGGGGGCGAGCGAGGCTCAAAGCTCGTCCATCCCAATGACCACGTCAACCTCGGCCAGTCGTCGAACGACGTGATCCCGACCGCGATCCAGATCGCGTCAGCGATGGCGATCCAGGACGAGCTCATCCCGGCGCTGGAGCGCCTGCAGCGCGCGCTAGAGGCCAAGAGCAAGGAGTTCTGGCCGGTGATCAAGACCGGCCGCACGCACCTCCAGGACGCAACTCCGATCCGCCTCGGCCAGGAGTTCAAGGGCTACGCGGGACAGGTCGAGGACTCCATCCGCCGCGCGCACGGCGCCGTCGACGAGCTGTCGCGAGTGCCGCTCGGCGGGACCGCCGTCGGCACGGGCCTCAACTCGCATCCCCAGTACGCGCGCGCCGTGGCGGCGCGGCTCGCCAAGGTGAGCCGCGTTCCCATCAAAGAAGCGCCCAACCACTTCCATGCCCAGGCCACTCTCGACGTGCTGGTCGCCGCGCACGGTGCCCTGCGCACGATCGGCACGAGCCTGTGGAAGATCGGCTCGGACATCCGCCTCATGGGCAGCGGGCCGATCGGGGGGCTCGGCGAGCTGCGCCTGCCGGAGACGCAGCCGGGCTCGAGCATCATGCCCGGCAAGGTCAACCCGGTGATCGTCGAATCGCTCCTCATGGTGATCGCGCGCGTATATGGCAACGACACGACCGTGGTCGTGTCCGGTCAGGCGGGCAGCATCTTCGAGCTCAACGTGATGATGCCAGTCGCGGCTGATGCGATCCTCGAATCGATCACCCTGCTCGCGGCGGCGGTGCGCAACTTCTCTGAGCGCTGCGTCGAAGGCCTGCAGGCGACCGACCGCGGGCCGGAGCTCGTCGAGCGCAGCCCGATGCTCGCGACGGCGCTGAACCCCGTCATCGGATACGACGAGGCGGCCAAGCTTGCCAAGGAATCGATGCGCACCGGAAAGTCGATCCGGCAGCTTGCGCGCGCGAAGGGCGTCAGCGAGAAGCAGCTGAGCAAGGTGCTCGACCTGGGCAAGATGACCAGGCCAGGCCTCGAAGGTCCCGGCGGAGGCGGCTGAGCCGCCAGGCACGATTGATGCGTCCGCGGAGCGACCACCCGCTCCTCCGCTTTCGCCTCGCGGTGATCCTGCTCGGCATCGTGATCGTCGTCGGAGTCGCGGGCTACATGCTGATCGACCGCTGGGACCTGCTCGACTCCTTCTACATGGTGATCATCACGATCAGCACCGTCGGCTACACCGAAGTCCATCCGCAAGGCCCGCCGGGCCGCCTTTTCACGTCGGGCCTCATCGTCGTCGGCGTCGCCACCATGCTCTACGGCTTCGGTGTGTTCGCCGAGACGCTGGCGGACAATGCGTTTGGCAGGTATCGGAGAGAACGGCAGTTGCAGCGAGAACTGAACCAGCTACGCGACCACTTCATCATCTGCGGGTACGGCCGCATCGGCACGCAGGTCGTCGCCGAGTTCGAGGACCACAAGGTCCCCTACGTGGTCATCGACCAGACCGAGGAGGCGCTCGAGCGGATCCGCGCCGAGGGCAGGCTCCACATCGAAGGCGACGCGTCGAAGGAGGACATCCTCAAGCAGGCGGGCATCGAACGTGCGAGGGGTCTCATCTCGGCCGTCGATTCGGACGAACGCGCCGTGTACATCGTGCTCGCGGCGCGCGCCTTCAACCCGAGCCTTTACATCGTCGCGCGCGCCGGCAGGCCGGACTCCATCCGCCGCCTCGAGCTGGCCGGGGCCACCCGCACGATCTCGCCGTACGTGATGGCCGGACACCGCATGGCCGAGCTGGCGATCCGGCCCGCGATGGTGGACGTCCTCGACTCGCTCCATCACGCTGAGGCCGGCATCGGCGTCGAGGAGATGCTCGTCGGCGCCGGCACCGCGGCGGTCGGCAAGACGCTCGACGAAGTCGGCCTGTTCGGGCCGGACACCGCGCGGGTGCTCGCGCTCCGCCGTCGCGAGGGGACGTTGCTCGTGAACCCCATCGGCAGCACGCGCCTCGAAGAAGGCGACCTTGTGATCGCGCTCGGCACCGAGGACCAGCTCTTCGCGTCCGCCTCGAAGCTCAGGTAGCAAGCTCCCGGCGGCTTAGGAACATGCACTTAAAGTGAAACCGTGAACAGGCTGGAGCGGCGCCCCGAGCTGGTCGCGACGGGCTCCGTCGCCATCGGAGTAGTCCTTGTCGTGGCCAAGCTGATCGTCGGTCTTCTCACCGGAAGCCTGGGCATCCTGAGCGAAGCCGTCCACTCGACTTTCGACCTGGCCGCCAGCACCTTCACTCTGTTCGCGGTGCGAACGGCGCGCAAGCCGGCGGACAAGGAGCACCCGTACGGACACGGCCGTGCGGAGAACCTGGCCGCCTTCGCGGAGGGCATCCTCCTAATCGTGACCGCCCTGGGGATCGGGTTCGAGGCCGTCCGCAGGCTGGTCGCCGGTGGGCCCCCGGTGGACCCGACGCCGTATGCGTTTGCGCTCATGATCGGCGCGCTGATCATCGAGTCAGGTCGCGCCGTCGTCCTTCGCCGCGTCGGCCGGGCCGTCGACAGCGACGCGATGCAGGCGGACGCGACCGATCGCCTGGCGGACGTGGCGGCCAACCTCGGCGTGCTCGCCGGCCTCGTCGGCGTACGCATGGGCGTCCGCTGGGCGGACGCGGCGGCCGCGCTCCTGGTGGCCGTCGTGATCGTAAGGGCGGCGGGAATGCTGACCTGGCGGTCGGGCGACATCCTCATCGATCGAGCGCCGGCGGGCGCCGAGAAGGAGCTGCGAGAGGCGATCCAGAGCGTCGACGGCGTTCGTGAGGTGAGGTCGGTCCGCGTCAGGCGGTCGGGGCCGAACCTGATCGGAGACGCGAGCATCGCCACCGGCCGGATGCTTTCGGTCGAGGCCGCCAGCGCGCTCACCAAAGACGTCAAGGCCAGGGCGCGGTCGGTGATGCCGAGGCTGGACCTCGCCGTCGCCGTCGAAGGGCTGGCGCAGCAAAGCGACCTCGTCGAGCGAGTCCACGCGGCCGCGGCGCGGAACGGGAGCGTGCGGGACCTGCACAACGTGACGGTCGAGCGCGAGGCCGATGGATCGCTCCACCTCACGATGCACGCGAAGCTTCCCGGTGACCAGACGCTCGCGACCGCGTCGCGCACCAGCCGCGACCTCGAGCGATCGATCCGCGCCGAGCTGCCCGAGGTGACCCGCATCGACATCCACCTCGAGCCGATGGAGCCGCAGGTCGTTCCAGGCGAGGACGTGACCGCGCGCAACACGCAGCTGGCGGCGCGCATCCGAAAGGTCGTGGAGTCGCATCCCGAGGTCCGACGGCTGGTCGACGTCGAGCTGAGCGACCGGCAAAACCGCCTGTATGCCCACGTCGTTGCCGAGGTGGCGGGCGACATCAGCCTCGAGCACGCGCACGAGATCGAGAGCCAGCTCGAGGAGATGATCAGGCGGGAGATCCCCGAAACGCACGAGGTCGTGACCCGGGTCACGGCATGAGGTCCGGTCGCGTGGAGGACCTTCCCAAGCTCGTCGAGCTGTGGCGGCGCGAGGTGATCGAAGAGGGCCGCCAGGACATCGTGCCCGACGAGCAGCGCATGCGCCGGATGCTCGCGAGGTTCGATTGGGACACCAAGTCGCGCGTGGTCGAAGATGGCGGTTCGCTCGCGGGCGCGGTCCTGGTGATGAGCCGGCCATCGCCCGAGGGCGTGCTCGCCAACATCTACGCCGCGGGACGCGGCATGACCTATGGCGAGATGGTGAGCTGGGGCGTGCGGTTCTCGCGGGCCGCGGGGGCCTCCATCGTCCAGGTCATGGTGGCGAAGAACCGCGGCGACGGACTCCAGGAAGCAGGGCTTGTGCGCGTGAGGCCGTGGTGGCGCATGGACCGTCGCCTGCACGACGGCATGCCCCAAGCGGCTTCCGTCGGCGGTTATGAGCTGCTCGACGCCAGGGCGGTGCCAACCAGCGTCTGGGAGGATTTGTTCAACCGCACGTTCGCGGACCACTGGCGGCACGTGCCGCGGGCCGGCGAGGAGGTGATCGCCGGCAAGACGCGCGACCTGTGCCTCATGGCCGTCACCGCGGCGGAGCACTCGCCCGCCGCGATCACGCTGGGCGAGGTCGAGCGATACGAAGACGACCTGCGGCCGCAGCCCGTCGGCCTTGTCAGCGCCGTCGGAACGCTGCCGGCTCATCGCCGGAGGGGCCTGGCGGGGTGGCTGGTCGCTGATGTGCTGCACCGGCTACAAGCCGCCGGAGCCCGATGCGCCTCTCTCTACGTGGACGGCCTCAGCCCCATGCGGGCCTACGACGTCTACCGCAAGCTCGGCTTCGAGGTCACTTTCGAGGCCGAGGTCTGGGAAGCTGTCTTTTCGTGAGGATCAGGCCGCTTGTCGCGCTGGCGGCCCTCATCCTGCTCTCGGCCTGCCAGAGCGCGCCGGCCGCCGCCGTCCATCCGGCCGCGCAGGCGCCCATCCCCAAACCCCCGCCCACCCTGGCGACCGCCATCCAGCGCGCGGCGCATCTCGGACCCGCGGACCGGACGACCACCGTCTTTTTGAGCTTCGGGCTGAAGGTGCGCAACCAGGACCAGCTCGCGGCGCTTGCCGGCTCTGGTCGGACTGTCTCGGCTGCCGAGTACGCGGCGCGTTTCGGACCTGACCCCCTCCTCGTGCAGCAAGCAGTGTCGGCAGTGGACGCCGCCGGTCTGCAGGCGACCTGGCAGGCTCCGTCCAGCGTCATCGCGGCCGACGGTCCCGCCCCCGCCGCCGCGTCGCTCCTGGATGTGGACATCGAGTCGTATCGACTTCCGGATGGGTCGAGCTTCTACGCGACGCTCGACCAGCCTCACCTGCCGCCGGCGCTGTCGGCGGTCACGTCGAACGTCAGCGGGCTGGACGACTATCGCGGCGCCCGCGGTTACGCGGTACGCCCGGGCGGCCTCACCCCCGTCGACGTCCTGTCCTACTACAACATCAAGCCGCTGCGGGACGCGGGGCTCGACGGCACCGGCCAGACGATCATGCTGCCGGAGATCGACGACCTTCCGAACCTCAACGACCTCGACAAGTTCGCGGCAAGGTTCGGGCTGCCCGCGTTCGGACCGCTGCTGACGCTCAAGCGCGACCCGAGCTGGGGCACTCCCGAAAAGCCTCAGGGCGAGACCGTGCTCGACCTCGAGATCGCGCACGCCGTCGCGCCCAACGCGAAGCTGGTCGTGTACTTCTCCGCGCCGGATTTCGGCCACGGCGACAGGGCGCTCGACCAGCTGGTCACCGACCACCTCGGGTCGATCATCTCGGAGAGCCTGGGGTCGTGCGAGCCCGACACGCCGAGCGGCGCGCGCAACGTGTACGCCGCCATCCAGGACCGCGCGATCGCGCTGGGCATTTCGCATTTCGTGGCGAGCGGCGACAGCGGCGCTTACACGTGCGGCCTCGACCAGGCGCCCGCCGGAAGCTTCCCCTCGACCCTGCCGACCGTGACCGCCGTGGGTGGCACGAGTGTGTTCGAGTCGCAGCAGGGCATCTACTACAAGGAATATGCATGGGGCAGCCCGATCGATGAAAGCGGCGGAGGCGGTGGAGCGAGCCAGTTCTACGCCGCGCCGGCCTATCAGAAGAACGAGCTGGCCGCCGCATCTCACGGCCGGCGCCAGGTGCCGGATGTTGCCGCCGACGCGGATCCGTCGACCGGCTTCCACATCATCTTCGGCGGCCAGGACGGCCAGGCGGGAGGGACATCGGCGGCGACCCCGCTGTGGGCGGCGACCGTGGCTTTGATCAACCAGGACCTGAAGCAGAAGGGCCTGCGCGAGGTTGGATTCGCCAACCCCGCTCTCTACTGGATGGGCGAGAACTCGGCCAGGCTCAACCCCGCGCCGTTCCACGATGTGATCGCGGGCAACAACCTTTACTTCGACGCGGCGACGGGCTGGGACTCCGCGACGGGCTGGGGCAGCATGGACGCGGCGGCGATGGACGCGGCCTGGATTCGATACCTCAAGGGCGGCGGTGCATGAAGGAACGTGGACCTGATCGCCGCCAGGGAGGCGGACGTCGCGCAGCCGACTCGACGGCGCGGCCCCCTGAAGGCCCGGTGCTCGTCGTGTGCCCGCACTGCGGCTCGATGGTCCCCGAGGGAGAGTTCTGTGGTCACTGCGGAGCGCACCTCACCGCCGGAAACGCCCGCCGTACGCACGCCTTCGCGGCCGTGCCGACGGAGCGCGTCGCGCAGCTCTCCATCGTCACCACGCTCTTTCCCCACCTGCCTCATCGCCGGGGTGGACCGTTTCGCCTCGCGCTGGTTGCCGGCGCCCTGGTCGTCGTCGCGCTCGCCGCGCTCCATCTCTTTGCCTTCGCGACCGTGGCCGCGGTGCTGGTGCTCCCCGTCCTCTACCTGATGTACCTGTACGAGGTCGAGATCTACGAATCCGAGCCGTGGCTGGTCATCGGCGCGACGATGGTGCTCGGCGCGTTGCTGGGCGTCGCGTTCACCAACCTCGCCGGCGGCGCGCTGTCTCGGCTGGAGCTGACCGGCGACCGCCAGACCGCATTCGTGCTGGCCGGGGTCGCCATCCCGGTTGTCGCCCAGGCGCTCATGCTGGCGGGCCCGCTCTTCCTTTATGTGTTCCGCGAGCGTTTTCGGGAGCCGCTCGACGGCCTCACCTTTGGCGCCGCCTCCGCGCTGGGTTTCACGCTGGCCAGCTCGCTGACGGAGTTCTGGCCGCTCCTGGGCGGCCCGGTGATCGGCCCCGGGTCCGCGCTCGACTGGTCCGTGCGGCTGCTGCGGACGGGACTCTTAGTCGCCCTGGTCAACGCGTGTACCACCGCGCTGGTCGCCGCCGCCCTGTGGCTGCGGCGCTTCGACCTGCGGCGCAAGGAGCGCCCGTGGCGGTCGAGCCTCCTTGCGGCGATCATCGTCGCCTTCGGCGTGCAGGTCGTGCTCGGCATGCTCGAGTTCGCCGTGCAAGACCTGATCCTCGACGTCGTGGTGATCGGAGTGACCGCCGGCGCGCTGCTCCTGTACCTGCGGCTGGCGATCCACGAGGCGCTGCTCGTCGAAGGCGCCGAGCACGAGATCGGTCCCGATGCCACGTGCCCCGAGTGTCATCGCGTCGTGCCGACGATGGCGTTCTGCCCGCACTGCGGTGCCGCGCGGGCAGCAGCCTCGAAGCAGGGTCGCGGCCGAAGCAGGCTGGTGGGAGGCGGGTGATGGCGACCCAGGCGGCGACGCGGTTTTGTGGGCGATGCGGCGCGCCGCTTGCGCCCGGGGCCACGTACTGCGGCCGCTGCGGAACGCCGGTGCAGATGGCCGCGGTGGCGCCGCCGGTGTACCGCTATCCTTCGCCCCCGAGCGCCGGTTACAGGCCCGCCGGCCAGTACAAGATGGGCCCCGCACTGATCGCGGGCGGCTTGATCCTGATCCTGCTCGTCGGCGCGGTCGCGATCGGGGGATTCGCCCTGTCCCAGTTTGTCAACGGCTCGCATCCGACCTGCACTTCGAACTGCGCGCCCAAAGTCGTAGCGCCGCTCCCCGAAGAGGCGTCCTGGCGCAGCTCCGCATACCACTTCACGGTCAACTACTCCTCCAGATGGACTGTGCGTTCGCAGGACGCGAGTGGAGTGACTCTCGGCACGAAGCTCGGTCTGGTCTCCGTCGTCGGGCAGAGCGGAGGCACGCCTGACCAGGCCCTGCAGTCCACCATCAACGCCCTTCCGACGGCGAGCTTTCAGGACGTGACGCTGGTCGCTAGCCTCCACGGCGCACACATCGGCGACCAGGACGGAGTGGGTGAGGTGTTCTCGGCCAACTTGCTCGGCACGTCGCAGACGGCAACGAAGGTGCGGTTGGCGGTCATCGCCGCGACCAGGGGCAACGTGACGGTCGTGGTCTTCGCCCTCGACCCGGCCGGTCCGAAGAGCTCCCCGAACGGCATGCCCGAGGGGCAGGCGTTCGACTACCTGTGCACCGAGTTCGCCTGGAGCTAAACGCGTTCGAGGGCGAGTCGAGCGCCGAAGCCGAGCAGCACGACCCCGGTCACCCGCTGCATCCACTGCCTGACGCGCGGCGCCGTGACCACCTGGCGCAGCCGCGTCACGAAGAGGCCGTAGACGTTCATCCACAGCCAACCGATGACCGCAAACGTGATGCCGAGGACGAGCAGGCGGGTCAGCACTGCCTGTCCCGGCAGCACGAACTGGGGCAGGAACGTGACGAAGAAAACGCCGAGCTTTGGGTTGCTGATCGCAGACAGGAATCCCTGCCTGAACACCGCGTGCGCGGGGGCGGCGGGCGGGGTCCCGATCAGCAGGTCCGCCGGCCGGGCGCGCGACTCGATGAGCGTCCTTACGCCCAGGTACGCGAGGTAGCAGGCGCCGACCAGCTTGAGCACGAACAGCACGTTGCCCGAGGTGCGCAGCAGCGCCGAAAGCCCCACGGCCGTTGCGGTGACCCAGATCACGAGCGCGAGCGCGATGCCGCTGGTGGTCAGCAGCACGCCGCGCCGGCCGTGAGCCAGCGCGTTTTTGGTCACCACCGCCATGTCCGGCCCTGGCGTGACGGCCAGGAGCAGAGACACTCCCGCGAACGCAAGGAGCTGGCTGTCGATCACTGCGAGTCCGGAAGGTCGAACGAAATCTCGTACATGCCGCCATGCAGTCGGGCCTGGTGGATCCAGCCCATCTTGCGCAGCAGGCCGAGCATCTCGCTGTTCTCCGGCAGCACGATCAAGGAGAACGTCTTGATGTGGTGCGCACGCCCGACCCGGGCCAGCTCGCTCAACAGAAGGCTGCCCAGGCCCAGGTGCTGGAACTCGTCGATCACCGCCACGGCGACCTCGGCGACGTCGGTGCCGCTAGCCCGGTCGTAACGGGCGACGCCGACGATGCGCTCCTTGCCGTTCGGCTTTCGGACTGTCGCAACGATCGCGAAGCGGTCGTTGTAGTCGACGACGGCCAACCGGTGGGCCATCGCGTCCGACATTCGCTTGATCGGCGAGAAGAACCGGAAATAGACGGTCCTCTCCGACATGGCGGCAACCGCCTCGTGGAGCAGGGGCTCGTCCTCGGGCACGATCGGACGGAGATGCACCTTTGTGCCATCCCTGACCTCGATGGTCCGCGCTTGATAAGCGGTCGTACTCACGGACACAAAAGGTAACCTCCGCGGGTGGCCGATCCTTCAAGCCGGAGGTGGCGAAACCTTGGCACGGCCGCCGGGGCCGCAACATCCGCTCTGTTCGCCATCTTCGATCTCTACCAGTGGGCCGTCGCATACGCGAGCGATCGCTTCCACAACGACTTCACGTTTTACTACTCCGCGGCGGTCGTCGGCCTCACGCACGGATGGCCCTCGATCTACGATCTGTCCCTCCAGCAGGCGGAGCTGGATGCGCTGGGATCCGGGATCAAGGTCGCCGAGCTCGCGCGCTACATCAGTCCGCCACCCCTGGCGTGGTCGGCGCTGCCCCTGACCGCGCTGCCATACCCGGCGGCGTACTGGGCGTGGAGCGGGCTGCTGCTGGCGGCCCTGCTCCTGACCTGGTGGCTCGCCGCGCCCGGCACCGGTCATGCGCGCGTCATCTTCCTTGCCGCCGCGGTCGGCTGGCTTCCCGTCATCTACGGCTTGCAGCTCGGCCAGCCGGGCCTGTTCGTGGCGCTAGGCGCAGCCGGGTCCTACGCCTTGTTGCGCGCCAAAAAGCCGCTGTGGGCCGGGGTCGCGCTCGGCGCCGTGGCGCTCAAGCCGCAGCTCGCTTTCCTCGTGCCTCTGGCCTTGCTGGCGGCGCGCCAGGACCGCGCATTCATCGGCAGCGCGATCGCACTCGGTGCGCTCGCCGTGGCCTCGGCCCTCGCCCTGGGAACGACTGGGATCGGCTCGTACGAGGCGCGTCTGGCCTTTGCCGCCAGTGTGCCGGTGAACCGCGAGCTCACGCTCGCGTACTTCCTGGGCGACGCTGCGCGACCCGTCCAGATCGCGATCGCCGGTTGGTCGCTCGTCCTTGCTTACCGCCTGCGCCGGCGCGGGCTCGAGTGGCCGTTCGTCTGCGCCCTCGTGGGCGGCATGCTCGCGACCCCCTACGTCCACCTCGACGACCTGCTCATGCTCGGGCTGGCCGGCTGGCTGACCCTGCGCGCGAAGACGCCGGCGTGGACCTGGGTTTACGTCCTGGCCGCCATGGTCGCCGTCGAGGGCGAGCCGATCTGGGGTCCCGCGCCGGTCATCGCCGCCGAGGTGGGCGCCCTCCTTCTTCTATCGGTGGCCGCGCTCAGCTCCCGTGACGCCCTGACCCTTCCGCGAATCGACGCGCGCCCTCTCGAGCTTCGCCCGAGGCAATAGCGTCGGCGCCGCCGCGGTATTCCGCGCGCAACGCGTCTTCCAGCGAGAGTGACCACTGGCCGAACACGCTGCGCCGGTCGGCCCGAAGCGCAGCCTGGGGATGGGCCGCGATCTGTTGCGCCAGCTCGAGCGCGGCTCCGAGCGCGCCGTGCGCGACGACACGATCGACAAGCCCGATATGCAGCGCCTCGTCTGCCCCGACGCTTCGTCCCGTGAGGATGAGGTCGAGAGCCCGTCCCTGGCCGATCATCCGCGGAAGGCGGATGGTGCCGAGGTCGATCAGGGGCACGCCGAACCGGCGGTTGAAGACGCCCAGCTTCGCGTTCCGCGCGGCGACACGGAGATCGCACCACAGCGCCAGCTCGAGGCCTCCCGCGACGGCGAATCCCTCGATCGCCGCGATGACCGGCTTGCCGAGCGTCATCCGCGTCGGGCCCATCGGAGCGTCGCCGGATTCGTCAAGGCGGCCCGCCTCGCCGGCGGCAAGCGCCTTGAGATCGTACCCGGCGCAGAAGGTGCTGCCGGCGCCTGTGAGGACGGCGACCGACAGGGAATCATCGGAGTCGAAGCGGCGGAAGGCGGCGGCCAGGGCGGCGGCCGTCTCCGCATCGACGGCGTTGCGCACCTCCCGCCGATCGATGGTGACGGTGACGACCGCCCCATCGACCTCGTAGCGAACCGGAGCCTGGCTAGAGAGCGCCTCGGTCGTCTTCGTCTTCCATGTACGGGTAGCGGTGGTTCGTCGGCGGCGCGTACGTCTCCTTGATCACACGCGGGCTCACCCACCGGATCAGGTTGAGGATCGACCCCGCCTTGTCGTTGGTCCCCGAGGCGCGCGCTCCGCCGAACGGCTGCAGCCCGACCACCGCGCCGGTGGGCTTGTCGTTGATGTAGAAGTTGCCGGCCGCATTGACCAGCTTCTCCGAAGCCTTGCGGATCGCCTGACGGTCGCGCGCGAAGATGGCGCCCGTCAAGCCGTAAGGACTCGTGCGGTCGCACAGGTCGAGCGTCTCGTCGAACTTTCCATCCGCGTATGGATATATGGTGAGGATCGGACCGAACAACTCCTCGCGCAGCAGCTTGAAATCCGGGTCGGTGGTCTCGATGACCGTCGGCCGGATGAACCACCCAACCCTGTCGTCGCCCTTGCCGCCCGCGATGACCTTTGCGCTCTCGCTCTTTCGCGCGTACTCGATCGCGTTCATGTGGTTGGCGTAAGCGCGTCCGTCGATGACCGCGCCCATGAAGTTGCGGAAGTCCGCCACGTCGCCCTGCGGGATTGCGTCCACCAGGTCGACCAGCTCGGACTTCATGCTCTTCCACATCGATTGCGGGATGTATGCCCGCGAGGCCGCGGAGCACTTCTGGCCCTGGTACTCGAACGCGCCGCGGACCAGCGCGGTGCGCAGCGCGTCGGCGTCAGCCGATTCGTGCGCCATCACGAAATCCTTGCCGCCTGTCTCGCCGACGAGTCGCGGGTACGTGCGATAGCGGTTCACGTTCGCGCCGACCTCGCGCCACATGTTCTGAAAGACCTCGGTCGAGCCGGTGAAGTGAATACCCGCGAGCTCTGGGTGGCTGAGCACCTTGTCCGAGATCTCGGACGCGGCGCCGCTCACCATGTTGATCACGCCTGGCGGCATGCCCGCCTCGATGAGGATCTCCATCAGGAAATGAGAGACGAGCAGTGTCTGAGTCGCCGGCTTGAAGATCACCGTGTTGCCCATCAGCATCGGTGCGGTCGGCAGGTTGCCGGCGATGGATGTGAAGTTGAACGGGCTGACGGCGAAGATGAAACCTTCGAGCGGCCGGTACTCGAGCCGGTTCCACGCTGTTCCGTCGTTGTAGGGCTGGTTGCGAAGGAGCTGATCGCCGAAGAACGCGTTGTAGCGCCAGAAGTCGATCGTCTCGCAGGCCGCGTCGATCTCCGCCTGGTGCACAGTCTTAGACTGGCCGAGCATGGTCGCCGCGTTGATCGTGTCGCGCCATGGCCCGGCGAGCAGGGCAGACGCGCGCAGGAGCACCGCCGCGCGCTCGTGGTAGGCCGTGGCCGCCCACATCTTGCGGGCGCCAAGCGCCGCGTTGATGGCGTCGTCGATGTCCTTGGCGCCGCCGACGGCATACTCGGCGATGGCCAGCTCGTGACGGTGCGGAGATCGGATGTCGCTGCGTGACGCGCCCCAGCGCCGCTGGTCGCCGATCAGCATCGGGACCTCGGTGCGGGCGTCGGTCAGCTCGGCCAGGCGTGACTTGAGGGTCTTGCGATGAGGGTCACTCGGCGCGTAGGAGCGAACCGGCTCGTTGGTCGGCTGGGGAACCTGAAAATGTCCGTCGGCGGTCATCTGCCCTCCTCCGTGCGGTGATCCTGCGCTTCGATCATGGCACGTAACCCGAACCCGTATCCCCGAGAGGTGAGCGTCGGCTACGCGGCGCAGTCCGCGAGCTCGGTGAGGGATCGCGTACGCCGGACCGTCGCGCTGCTGCGCCGGCGCGGCTACGCGGTCACGGCGCAACGCCTGGCCCAGCTCTGCCTTGGCGGATCGCTCTCCGAGACTGACATCCGCTGGGCGGTCGCGGCCGATCCTGACCTTGCGATCGCCAGTGACCTGGTCGTCGAGCGCGACGCACTCGGCAGGGTTGGCTCGATCCGCAGCCGATCGCTGGCTCACCAAACCGAATCTGCGGCCTACCTCGAGCTGACCCTCGCCTTCATCCCCAAGCTTGTCGCGGTTGCGCCTTTCATCAGGGCGGTATCGATCGCAGGGTCGCTGGCCAGTGGCGGCTTTCGGGCCTCGGACGACGTCGACTTGAACCTCGTCGTGGATGACGGCCGCCGCCACCTGGCCTACGTCATGGTCAACCTGCTCGGCCTGCTCCACGCGATTCGCCACCGCGGCAAACCGGTCGACGATCTCACACGCCGGCCGATCGCGCCGCGGCTGATGACGGCGAACCTGATCCTGGAGCGCTCGCAGTGCCGCCCGCTGGAGAGGCAGGACGAGGACATGGCGTTCGAGCTCCTGGTCAGTGAGCCGGTGTTCGGGCTCGATACTGTCAGAGAGGTCGTCGAGGAGAACCACGGGCTTCTCGCGCATTTCCCGCAGCTCGCAGAGAGAAGCGCGTCACACGTCGTCGAACCTCCGCGGCGACGCGCGCCGGCGATGCTCTATCCCGCATTCCTCGATGGGCCCGCGCGATACCTTGGGCACGCGGCCTGGCGTTACATGCAGTGGACCCGGCGCAACCGGCCAGAAGCACTCGCGCGGGTGGCCTTCGTGCGCGAGACCATGCGGCCGTACACGTTGTTCGACGCAAGTTGATCCGCCTGATCCCGATCGTGGTGCTGGCCGCCACGAGCATCCTGCTCTTCGTCTTCGGGCTCAATCTGCTTTTTCTCACTGTCCGCGCCCTGCGTTTGCGGACCAGCCCCTCCGGCCCTTCGGGCCACCTCCCCATGAATGGGGAGGAGCCTTCTGTTTGCGTCCAGCTGCCGGTCTACAACGAGCGCTACGTCGCCGAGCGCGTGATCGACGCGGCCTGCGCCATCGAGTGGCCTCGCGATCGGTTCGAGGTGCAGGTGCTCGACGACTCCGATGATGAGACGACGCAGATCGTCGCCGGGCGTGTCGCGCGATGGCGGGGCAAGGGAGTTCAGATCACGCATGTCCGGCGCGGGTCGCGATCGGGTTTCAAGGCGGGCGCCCTGGCGCACGGACTCGAGCTGACTCAGGCGCCCTACATCGCGATCTTCGACGCCGACTTCGTGCCGCCCGCGGACTTCCTCCGCCGCACCATCGGCGCCTTCGACGGCCACGGAGTCGCGTTCGTCCAGGCCCGATGGGGACACCTGGACGAAGGTTACTCATGGTTCACGCGCCTGCAGGCCCTGTTCATCGACTTCCACTTCCTGGTCGAGCAGTCGGTGCGCTCGGCGCGCGGATACTTCGTCAACTTCACCGGGTCCGCCGGCGTCTGGAGGCGGGCTGCGATCGAGGACGGCGGCGGGTGGACGGCGAACACGCTCACCGAAGACCTCGACCTGAGCTACCGCGCTCAGCTTCGCGGTTGGAAAGCCGCCTACATCGAAGACCTCGTCGTGCCGGAGGAGCTTCCTGTCTCGATCGATGCGTATCGGACCCAGCAATCCAGATGGGCGACCGGGAGCTTCCAGTGCGCCTTCCGCCTCCTCGGCCCGGTCTGGCGGAGCGCAAATCGCCCTGTGGTCAAGGTGCAGGCGACAATCCACCTGCTCGCCTATGGCGTCGGCCCGCTGATGCTCGTGCAGCTGGTCTGCTATCCGGCTCTCTTGCTCGCCGTCGGGCGCCAGAACATCCCCTGGCAACTCGGGGCCGCGCTGCTTCTCGGAGTGTGCGTCGCCGCGTCGCCGTGGCTCGGTTTCATGGTCGCGCAGGCGCGACGCGGGCGGGGCTGGTGGACCGCGATTCCCTCTCTGTTGTGCCAGGTGATCGGCGCCGGGATGTCGCTCAACGTCATCTTCGCCCTCTGCAGGGCGTTCCGGCCCGGCGGGACCTTCGTTCGCACGCCCAAGCACCACATCGTGCGCCGCGGCCAGGAATGGCGCGACCAGGCGTATGTGCGCGTAGGCGATCCGCGGGCGCTCCTCGAGGCTGCGTTCGGATTTGGCGCGCTCGCGATCGTTCCGTTTGCGATCGTCCTGGACCAGGGCCTCCTGGCCGTCTATTCGAGTCTGTTCGCGGTCGGCTTTCTGACCGTGGCGGTACTCAGCCTCGCCGATCTGCTCCAGGTGCTGACGCTGCGCCGCCTCGGCCGCCATGCGCTCTCGCGCATCCAGTCGATGGCGCCCGCGGTCGGGCTGCTCGGCCTGGGGGGCGTGCTCCTCCTGCTCGCGGCGCAGATGCCCGAGCCATTCGAAGATGGATACGGCCACTGGCTCGTCGCGGCCAACCTCGCGGCCACCGGACACCTCCATGACCCGCTCTTCGGCATGGAGGACACATGGCTGCCCGCTTATCACGTGCTCGCGGCGGGAGTCCTGCGGGTCTTCGGGCTGTGGCAGCTCGGCGCCCTGAAGGCGTTGAGCGCGCTGATGGGCGTGGCCATCGCGGCTTGCGTCTACGCCCTTGCGCCAAACACGCGCCAGGCTCGGCTTGCAGTTGCGCTGCTGGTGCTGAACCCCGTTTTCCTGTTCACCTCGGGGTCGGCGGTCGTCGAGCCCTTCCTCACAGCGCTGCTCACTGCGGCCGGCCTTGCCGCGGTGCGCCGCAAGATGAAGCTCGCCGCGCTGCTCGCGGTGCTCGCGTGCGCCACCTCGACCAAGGCGTGGATCTGGGTCGGGGCGGCGGCGGCCGTCGCGGTGATCGAGGCGGCGAGGTCGCTGGCTGCCGGCCGCAAGCGCGCCGGCGCGGTGGCCTGGGCAATCCCCGCGCTTGGCGTTCTCGTCTTTCTTCAGCTCGGGTTTGCGCCCGCCAGCCATTCGCTTTCGCGGGGCGCGGTCGAGGTGATGTCGGCCACATCCAGGGGCAGCATCCCGGCCGGGGGCGCCGCCAGGCTGGGCGAGCTCGCCTCCACCTTTGGCCTGGCGGCGCTGCCGCTTTTCGCGTTTGGCCTGGTCGGGGCGGTCGCGGCAGTTCGCGACCACGCCACCTCGCTATGGCGATTCCTTTACGCCCCGGCTGCGGTCTACCTCGTGGCGGTGTTCGGCCTGGTCGCGGCCGGCTCCTACAGCGGCAGCCATCGCTACCTGTACCCGGCGCTGCCCGCGATGGCGCTCCTGGCGGCGGCCGCCCTGGATCGGTACGCGGCGGCCGTCCGGCTCTCGGCGGTGGCGGCGGCGGCCGCGCTGGCGGTCGCGTTCCTGCCTGTCTTCGACGGCTTTGCCAACGACAACGCCGGGCTGGTGGCCGCGGGGCGCGCCTCGGCCGGAACTCCGGGCGTGCTCATGACCGACTCGCCCACTGCCGCGTACTACAGCGCCAAGGCGCCGTCGCAGATCACCGGGAGCCAGACCCTGCCCCTCGACCGAACGCAGGCAGTGGACTGGATCCGGACCCACAACGTGAGCACGCTGGTGCTCGAAAACATCAGCTACTACCGCGCCACCGAGGTGTTCCCGGAGCTGGCGAGCGGCCAGGCCACCCCTCCTTTCCGGCCCCTGGGCGAGCAGGCGCAGTACCGCGTCCCCGGCGGCAAGTCGGTCTTTGCATACCGGCTCGGATCTGCGCTGCTGGCGCAGTCGATCTATCCCGGGGTCGAGGCCTGCCTCGAGGGCACCCCGGGCCAGGGCAAGACCTTACCCCTCGCCAAAGGCCTTGTGCTCGAGGTAGCCGGCCGCGAGGTGGCGGGCGAGGGCATGGGCATCGGCGTGCCGATCCTGCACTACGCGGATGGGTGGGTTTACCCGCGCACGGCCGCCACGGTCGACATGTCGACGGAGACCACGACCGTCTGGAAGCGCACCTTCCAGCTCGACGAGATCGGGGGCGACGCGGCCCACAAATACCAGTTCGCGCCCATCCCGTCGCGAGGCGCGATCGAGGTCACATACACGGTCGACAAGACGGGGGTGAGCGTCTCGGTCACGCCGCTCTGGCTGGCGCCGGGCTACTCGCAGGTCGGCATTCTCAACGAGCAGTCCGCCGCGTTCGACGATCTCGCCGCCGCGCAGCAGCCGACCCTTGTCGGCAGCGCATTCGGCAGCTGGGTCCCGGTGACCGGGGATTGGGCGCGCCTGCGCTCCGCTTCGCTCGACGTGGAGTGGTCGACGCCGGCGATCCCCGGAGCGCAGCTCTTCGCGGGACGCGAGCTGGTCGCGCCCGACTTCGACTGGGCCGGCCTCGACTACATGTTCCCCGCGTCGTTCGCGGGCGCCCGCTATCACGTCAACGTGCAGGAGGCGAGATGACTCCGTCGCAAGCCCCGGTCGACGTCGTGCTCGTCTACCCGCAGCGCGCTCCAAAGCAGGGCCGTCACTGGATCATGCCTTCGCTGGGCCTGATGTACCTCAGCGCGTCGCTGCGCCGCGCCGGCTATTCGGTGCGTCACATCGACCACACGTTTCTCGAACGCCATGAGGTCCTCGCCGAGATCGAGCGCCTGCGGCCGGCGGTGATCGGGATCTACTGCATGATCACGATGCAGGACGAGGCGCTGTCCCTTGCCGAGCAGGTGCGCGGCAAAGCGCTGACGGTGGTCGGCGGCCCGTATCCATCAGGCGAGCCGGAGACGTTTGTCGACCAGTTCGACCTCGTCGCCGTCGGCGAGGGCGAGGAGACGATCGTCTCGATCATGGAGCACCTGGGCGACCGTCGCTTCGAGGAGATCCCCGGCGTCGTCTTCAAGCGCGACGGAGAGATCGTGAAGAGCACCGCGAGGCAGCGCACGAAAGACATGACCGACCTGCCGCTCCCCTATCGCGGCGACATCCCCAACGACGAGTACATCCGCTACTGGCGCAAGCACTGGAAGGACGCGACCACGCCGCTGATGTCGACGCGCGGCTGTCCGTTCCGCTGCGACTTCTGCCACAAGTCCGTCTTCGGCGACCTGTTCAGCGCCCGACCGGTGGAGTCCGTGGTGGCGGAGATGCGCGAGATCGCGGAGCTGGGCTACGACCACATCTGGATGTCCGACGACCTCTTCACCCTCAACTACAAGCGGACCTTCGAGCTGGCGAAGGCGATCGAAGAAGCCCACCTGCCGCTGACATGGGAATGCCTGAGCCGCGTCACGCACGTCGACCAGGCCCTCTTCGAGCAGATGCACCGCGCCGGATGCAAGCGAATCTTCTTCGGCATCGAGTCCGGCGACGAGCGCGTGTTGAAGGAGATGAAGAAGGGGATCACGCCCGACCAGGCGCGTGCGGCGGTGGAGGCGTGCGTCGCCGCGGGGATCAAGGCGGCCGGGTTTTTCATGGTCGGCTACATCGGCGAGACCACGGACTCGTTGATCCGCAGCATCAACTTCTCGAGCAGCCTGCCCCTGGACTATGTGAGCTACACGATCGCCTATCCGCTTCCCGGTACCGGCTTCTATGACCGCGTGCGCGAGCGTCGTTTGCATGGCGAGTGGCACAAGGTTCGCCACAACCGCCTGCTGTTCAACACGGACTTTTCGGAGCACAAGCTGCGCGCGGCGATCCTGAAGGGCGCGATCCAGCATCGCCTCAACCGGATGCACATGCGACCCGCCGCCAGAGCGTTCCAGCTCGCCACCGACCCCGTCCTACGCGCGCTCAAGTAGCAACGTGTTCTCTTACGACCTGATGACTGGCTCGTTTCAAAATGAGTGAGGCCTGGCCGAGCCTGTTCCGCATCGTCGTCGGGCTGTACTGGCTCTACTTCGCGAGCCAGAAATGGCAGGGCGTCGGCTGGATGAGACCGCTGATCGAGGGCACCGCGAAGACCAACCCGATTCCAGGACTGCACGAGTTCCTGGTCGCGGTCGTAGCGCCGAACTGGTTTCCCTTCGCTCTGGCGCAAGCGGTGGGCGAAACGCTAGTCGCGATCCTTCTCATCCTCGGCCTCGCCACGCGGTGGGCGGGCATCCTCGGCCTTCTGCTCGCCGCCAACCTCGCGCTGACCGTGGCGTTCGCGGTCAACGACGATGGCTTCCGCTGGATCTACTACCTCGCGGTCCTCGTCAATGCGCAGGTGATCGCGTCGGGCCCCGGGCCGTTTGCGCTCGGCCGTTTCGGATGGGTGCCTGCCTGGTTGAGATAACGTTTCAGCCATGAGTGTCGACGCCGAAGGCTACGGATTCCCGGAGCACCAGCGAACCCTGTCGCGCCTGATCGATGACATCCGCGTCCTCTCCCCGGCGGGGGTGGAGCGCGCGGCTCAGGGGTGGGACAAGCACGCGCGGCTGCACGGCCTCGAGGTGATCCATGAAGCCGAGAAAGCTGCGCTCCGCGCGATCGAGAAGGAAGGCCGCGGCGCGGCCTGGGACGAGGTCCGGCGCAACCTGTTCGGCCTGACCGAATCGGGCGGAGCTCTCGTGAGCTGGAAGGCGGAGCACGGCGATGTCGGGCACAAGGCTGAGGACGCGGCGTTCATGGCCGCGCTCGGGCTGGTCGCGGGCAACCTGATCGGCAAGGAGCAGCAGGCGACGCTCCTCCGGTCGATGTCCGAGGCGCTGCCCTGGCTGCTGCCGGAGGAAAACCAGCCGGTCGCCTAACCGGCTGCTGTAGTTAGCCCCTCGTTGAGGTCGACGGCAGCGCTCTCCAGGATTGCGGGGTCGATCCTGCGGCGGCTCTCGATCACCTTCCCGCCCAGCTCGTTGGTCTTGCCGTCGTTCATCGACAGCACGGCATCGACGAGGCCGTCCCGGAGATAGAAGACCGAAAACGCGAGCCCCTTGCGGTCGCCGCGCCAGACCGCCGTGTAGTCACCGGATGCGTTGCCGCGGTATTCGAGGCTGACGTCGTACTGGTCGGACCAGAAGTAAGGGAGCTTCGTATACGGCGTGTCGCCGTCCGCGATGGACGCCGCGATACCGCGTCCGTGTCCCTTGGCCACCTCCCAGTGCTCTACCCGGATCGACCGTCCGAGGACCGGGTGCGGGTGGACCGCGATGTCTCCGCCGGCGTACACGTTTTCGGCCGCCTTCAGCCCCTCGTCGACACGCACGCCTCCGCCGTCGACGCTGAGTCCCAGCGCCCGCGGCAGGCCCAGGTTGGGCTCGATGCCCACCGCGACCAGGACGAGGTCCGCGTCCTCGCGCGTCCCGTCCGACAGCGTGACCCCGACCACCCGCCCGGTCTTGAGATGCCATTCCGTGACCGTTGTGCCGCAGCGCATGTCGACACCATGGCTTCGATGAATCCCGGCGTAGATCTCGCCGACCTCGGTGCCCAGCGCTCTCTCGAGCGGCACGGGCAGCGCCTCGACGATGATCACGTCCTTGCCGAGCGCCCGCGCCGAAGCGGCGACCTCGGCTCCGATGAATCCGGCACCGATCAGGAGCAGGCGCTTTGATGGGCCAAGCGCATCTCTGATGGCCTGGCTGTCGCGTAGCGAGCGTAGGGTGAACACGTTGTCTGCGCTGGGGATCCCGGAGGGCCGCCGCGGTGTGCCGCCCAGACCAAGCACCAGGACGTCGAATGCGACGTCATCGCCACGGGTCACCGTCAGCGTGCGCTCTTGCAGCGAACCCCCGGTTACGTGCTGCTCCAGGCGAAGGTCGATCCGCTCATTGGCGTAGTCGGCCTCCTCATGCAGGAACACTTTGGGGAGCTCGACCTCGCCACGCAGGAACTCCTTCGACAGGTAGGGCCGGTCGTACGGCCGGTCGCGGTCGCCGCTCAGGATGACGATCTCGCCGTCGAAGCCGCGCTTGCGCAGGGCGAAGGCCGAGGCGTCGCCGGTGCCGCCGCCGCCGACGATCACCACACGCGACATCTACTTTCCGGACGATACGCGGGTGTGGTACAGCCAGCCGTGGCGGTCGGGCGCCGCGCCGCGCTGGATGTCGACCAGGGCCTGGCGCAGCTTCATGCTCACCTCGCCAGGGCCGCCGTCGCGCACCGTCCACGAGCCATGCGCCGACTTCACGGCGCCGACAGGCGTGATGACCGCCGCCGTCCCGCAGGCGAACACCTCGGTCAGCGACCCGTCCTCGCACCCCGAACGCCACTCGTCGACGCTGATCCGTCCCTCTTCGACGGCGTAGCCGAGGTCGCGTCCCAGGACGAGAAGAGAGTCGCGAGTGATGCCCGGCAGCAGCGTCCCGGTCAGGGCAGGCGTCATCAGTCGCGCCTGGCGGCCCTCGCCGAAGACGAAGCAGAGGTTCATCCCGCCCATCTCCTCCACCCACCGGTGCTCGCGCGAATCCAACCACACGACCTGGTCGCACCCCTTCTCCGTGGCCTGGGCCTGGGCGAGAAGTCCGCCAGCGTAGTTGCCGCCGGTCTTGGCGGCCCCTGTGCCGCCGGGCGCCGCCCGGCTGAAGTCCTCGGAGAGCCATACGGTCACCGGCTTGACGCCGCGGGGAAAGTAGGAGCCGGACGGAGACGCGATGAGGAGGAAGGTGACCTCTTCCGACGGGTGCACCGAAAGGTTGACCTCGCTGGCGAACATCAGGGGCCGCAGGTAGAGGCTGTGCTCCGCCGCCGATGGAACCCACTCGTGGTCGGCCTCGAGGAGGAGGTCGATCGCCTCGAGGAACGTTTCCTCTGGCAGCTCGGGAAGGGCCAGCCGCCGGGCTGAATTGCGAAAACGCGCCGCGTGGGCGTCGGGCCGGAACGCCGCGACCCCACCGCCCGCCTGGCGGAATGCCTTCAGGCCTTCGAACACCGCCTGGGCGTAGTGCAGCACCGAAGTCCCGGGGTCGAGGGTCAGGGGCGCGTAGACCGCGAGCTCGGCGTCGTGCCAGCCCTGGGCCGCCGACCAGCGGATGCGGATCATGTGCTCGGTGAAGATGCGGCCGAAGCCGGGGTCGGCCAGGCGCCGCTCCCTCTCCGCCGCCGGCAGCCGGCGGGCGACCGGGTTGAGCTGGAACTTCAGGGCCGAAGTGCGCGAACTCATCGTCCTGCCAACAGTAACGGGTTGCCTGGGAGCGGAAAGAGGCCGGATCTTTCGACCCGGCCTCGCGAGAGGAAGGAAGGGGTTCTTGCTCGGTTTAGAGCTGCGGGGCGGGGGCGACCTGGACGGTCACCACCGCGGGCTCGACGACCGGGAAGGCCTCCGCAGCGAGCTCGACCACGGCCGGCGCGACACTAGGCACGATGGCCACGATTGGCATGTGCGGCCCTTCAAGCCGCCCCCTTCTCGCGGGAGGCCGGCTCATAGCCACGGGGTCGAGCATCTGCCGGAGCTGTACTTCCAGGAACCGGTCGAAGTCGTTCATCTGTAGCAGAAACGCCTCCCACAACCGGAGTACCCGCGGCCTCAGAAATTTGCCGTGACGCCCGGCAAGGGGGAAGCGGGAAGGCGCCCAGAACGAGCCTACGCCGCGCGCGAGGTGGGCTGAACAGCCGCCCGCCGGCCCTCATCGTAAGCCGCCTTGGGGAGCTCCACGTCCGCTCCGTTGGAGCCGAGGTTGTGGGCAAATTTGACGAGCCGGAGTCGCGTCGGGCCGGGTCCCAGGGCCCTGGCAGCCATGACGACGAACGGCTTGACCAGGATCATGCTCGCCGGACCGTTCATCCGCTGAAGGGCTCGTCGAGCAACCATCCCGATCAGAGAACGCGCCTCTGCGATCGAGTATTGGCGCGCGCGGGCCCGAGTCACCAGTCGCGACGGTTCATCATGGACGACCCTTCCTTTCGCTGCCACCACACCCCAGTCTTTGGAGGAGCTCCACTGCAGCAACCAGTCGGAGCTCCCTCGTTTGATCAACGCCCCCGTGACGACCGATACTCGCGAGTACGCACCAATTCTGGATGCCGCTGTCAGAATCCAGGGGCAGAACAGTGAAGACCGACCCCACGCACGTGCTCATCGTCGAAGACCACCAGGTCGTTGCCGATGGGCTCGCGGCGCTGATCAACGACCAGCCGGACATGACGGTGATCGGTCAGGCCGGATCCGTGGCGGACTCGCTCGCGCGCGCCGCCGAGCTGACGCCTGATGTGGTCCTTATCGACTTCAGGCTCACCGACGGGACCGGGGCCGACGCTGCAGCAGGCATCCGGCAGATCCGGCCGGAGACCAGGCTCATCTTCCTGACCCGAGAGGACAGCGACGCAGCGCGATTCGCCGCCCTCGAGGCAGGGGCCAGCGCCTTCATCCACAAGTCGCGCGCCGCGCAGGACGTGGTGGACGCAATCCGAACGGTCGCTCATGGCGGTTCCCTGTTCACGCCGCGCTCGATCGCGCAGCTGCTGAACAGCCGGCGCGAGATCGAGGCCCAGCTCGAGCGCTTGACGCCGCGCGAGAAAGAGGTGCTCCGCCTGATGGCCGAAGGCACGTCGAGCAGGGAGATCGCGCACAAGCTCGGCATCAGCTATACGACAGTCAGGACCCACATCCGGAGCCTTGGCAGCAAGCTCGGCGTCCACTCCAAGCTCGAGGCGATCGTCAAGGCCCGCGAGCTCGCGCTGGTCGAGTAGGTGTCCGCCCCACACATAGGGAGGCGGTCATGTCCCTGAGACTCGTCTCCTGTTGCCCGCCCGACTCAACAGCCTGATCGCCGGCTGGTCTTCCTGCTGCCAGCGGCGCATGGTCTTGCGGCGCCGCTTGTCCTCGTAGAGGTCGACGTCGGCGGCCTGATAGACGCCCTGCCAGTCCTGGCCCTTCCCCCACGCCGCGATCCCCACGCTGACCTCGACGTGCTCGGGGGCCTTCATGCTCAGCCCCGCGTGGTCGACCGCACGGCGCAGCCGCGTTGCCACGTCACGCGCGCGTTCCAGCTCGGTCTCCGGCATCGCGACGGCAAACTCGTCCCCGCCCACGCGCGCGCACACGTCGGAGGCGCGGACGACCCGCTGCAGCTGCTGGGCGACCAGCTTGAGCGCTCCATCGCCGGCGCTGTGGCCCAGGCGGTCGTTGATCCGCTTGAGGTTGTCGAGGTCGATCATCATCAGCGACAACCGCCGGCCGTGCCTCTCAGCGAGCGCGACCTCGCGCTCCATCACGCGCTCGAACTCGCGGCGGTTCGCCAGTCCCGTGAGGTGGTCGGTGCGCGCTTCGCTCGCGAACTGGCGCGAGCGGTCGAGCGCGATCGCGACCTGGTCTGCGACCGCGGCCATGAAAAGCAAGTCGGAGGTGTTGAACACGCGATCGACGACGGTTCCCACGGTCATCATGCCGACGGTCCGTCCGCGCACGCGCAGCTGGGCTCGCAGCGCGTTCCATTCGGCGCTCGAAACCCGATCGACCTGTGACTCGGACTTGCCGACCGCGGACGCGGACGCCTTCACGTGAGGACCGACCTGGCGGCTGAATTGATCGACCTGGTCGTGGTCGAGCCCGACAGTCTGCACCAGCTTGTACGACGATCTTTCCCGCAGCCACAGCCCGCCGCTGCTGAGGCGCAGCGCGGCAAGCCCTTCGACGAGCGCAACCTCCGCCGTCTCCGAGAGATCGAGCGAGCGACCCATCGCGGTGACGATCGCCGCCAGTCCATACATCTCGCTCTCACGCGCGCGGTGCTGCTCGTCGACATGATCGAGATAGCCGCGCGCGATGGCGGTGGTGAGCCGCTCGGTCACGTCCTCGAGGCGGCCCTGCGCGATGCTGACGATCTCGTCGTAGTGGGGCTCACCCTGGATCGGACGAAACAGCAGTTCCATCGTCGTGCGCCGGTAGACCGCGAGCACGTCGATCAAGGACTCGAGCGGAAGCCCCTGCGCAGCCTTCAATCGGCCGAACTCACGCGAGCGCTGCTCGAAGTCGAGCCAGGGCGGCTCGATGTCGTTTCGCAGGGCGGCCAGGAGCATGTCGATGAAACCGGCCGAGGTCATGACGAGGTCCTCGCCCGTCTGCTCCGAGATCAAGACGAGTTCGGGCGAGCGTGCGCGCACAACCTCGAGCGCCTTGCGTCCGCTCTCCATTGAATCGACGCCGAGGCCGCTCGCGAGCGTGCCCAGGACGTCGACGGCTGGATTCATCACGCCTTGAAAACGTCGCGGGGCGGGCTGGCACCTGCTACTGCAACTGAATTAGCCCAAATCCGCCCATCGGTACGGCGACCAGAACCCCCCTTCTAAGGGAGAGTTAGGCCCAGGCGAGAACCAACTCGCCAACTCACGGGGGGTTAAGGAACGAATATGGCAGAGCCGATCTCTGCGGAGAACGCCGGCGACACGCGTCAAGCTACGACGTCCTACCAGGCCGGCAACGAGGCTGACTTCGAGCGCTTGTATCAGGCCTCGTACGGAAAGATTCTCGGCACCTTGACCGCGATGCTGGGCGACCGCGCCGCAGCCGAGGACTGCGCACAGGACGCGTTCGAGCGCGCTTACAGAAAGTGGGCGACCTGGCAGCCGATCGCCCCGGCGGAGGCATGGGTGCACCGGATCGCGATCAATGCCGCCGTGTCCTACCAGCGCAAGATGCGCCTGCGGGAGGTCGGCGAGGTGATTCGCCGGCTCGGCCGCCCGGGCCTTGCCCCGGATCCCCAGGAGCTGGTGGAGCACCGCGACCTGGCGGCGGCGCTGGCGAAGCTGCCACCGAAGCAGGCTGCCGCGATCGTCCTACGCCACTACCACGGCTACACGAACCGGGCGATCGCCCAGGCGCTCGGCATCCCGGAGCGGACGGTGGCGTCCAGGCTTGCGGTCGCGAAGGAGCGGCTGCGCGTGATGCTCAAGCACTCGTACGGTCCTCAGGCCGGGCTCGAGGACAGGGTCGAGCGGAGCGGAGGCTTCGCGGTAGCGGAGTAGCGGCCCGAAACGTTGCAGGCCAGGTTCGACAAGCGAGGCAATCGACTGCCCGACACGGGCCGTGGTTGCGGGTGCCGGATGTGCGCCGACTCCAACGAACCGCGATACGAGCGGCGCGGCGCGCCTGACCGCCCTTCTCGGCGCTGGAGCCCATTCCGGCGCAGCCTGATGCGGTTTGTGTTCGCGGCGGCTACGGGGCTACGAACACGGCGCCGAGAACTGACCTGACTCCATGTGAAACCTGCATCTGCCGTTCCTAGCAGTGGGTGCCGGGCAGGTAGTACGCGAGATGCCCATGGCAGGTCTGGTGGATCAATCCCGGGGGCTCCGAATACCACTCGTCGCCGATGCCGAGCGTGTCGAGCGCCTGCTGCATGAACGGGTGCCACATCGGCGCCGCGATGTAGTAGCTATCCGAGTTCTTGGTCATCTTCATGTTCCAGTTGGCGTTGCCGCCCCAAACCGCCACGACAAGGTGCGGCGTGTAGCCCACCGTCCAGGCGTCGGCGAACGAGTCGGAGGTGCCCGTCTTCACGGCGACGTGCCGGCCGGGCAGCGTGAGCAATGAGTTGCGGCCGAAGATCATTGCCCGGTTGTTGTCGTTGGACATGATCTGCTCCATGACGTACGCGACTCGCGGGTCGAGCAGCTTCTCGCCCGGGTTCGCCATGTGTGCGTAGACGAGGTGGTCTCCCTTGGTGACAACGTTGATCGCGTATGGCTGCCTCAGGATCCCCTGGGTCGCCAGCACTGAGGCGCCGGTCGCCATCTGCAGCGGCGTCTCGCCGTAGCCGCCAAGCGTCAGCGACGGGCCGTACGTGTTGAGCTGGTCGGCTGTGGTGTAGATCAGGAATCCGTTCTGGTCGGTGCCGTGGAGCTGGTACGGCGGAGCTCCCATCGAGCGCGCCGTCTGGACCACCGCGGAAACCCCGACTCCGAGCTCGACCTTGACCGCAGGGATGTTCAGCGAGTTGCCCATGCACACCTGCAGCTCACACGTTCCATGGAAGTGGCCGTCGTAGTTCTGCGGCGTATAGACCTCGCCCGACTGCGGGTCGCGATACGAGAACGCGCTGTCGGCAATCTGCGACGTCATCGTGAACTTGCCACTGATGATGGCTGCGGTGTAGGTGAAGATCTTCATCGACGATCCCGGGTTCCGCGGCGGCCACACCGCGAGGTTGTACTGACCCCCGTACTCATTGGGATTCGCCGAGCCGACCATCGTCACGATCGCGCCTGTCGTCGGATCCAGTGCGACAAGCGCCCCTTGGGTGACGTTCCGCGGACGCAGCGATCCGATCACTCCGCTCACGACGTTCTGGCCGATCTGCTGCAGCACCGGATTCAGCGTCGTCACGACATGCAGACCGCCGCTGTAGGTGACCTCCTTGCCAAACTGCGCGATCAGCTCAGAGGTGACGTAGCTCACGAACGCCGGCGCCATGACGGTGTTTGTCGGGGTGAACATGTGAGTCGGAGGCGAGATATCCTCGGCGAAGGCCTTGGCCGCGTCAGCGGCCGTGATCTTGCCGTCCCGGAGCATCGCGCCGAGCACCGTCGCCTGACGGTTCTTGGCCGAAGTCCAGTTGACCAGCGGGTTGTAGATCGTCGGCCCGCGGATGACGCCCGCGAGCATCGATGCCTCGGCCAGGTCGAGGTCCTTCGTCTGTTTGTGGAAGTAGATCTTCGACGCGGCCGCAGTGCCCCACGCCGTATTCGCGAAGAAGACGCTGTTCAAGTACCACTCGAGGATCTGCGGCTTGGTGTACCGGCGCTCGATCTCGAAGCTGAGCAGCGCCTCGCGCATCTTCCGGTCGATCGAAGCCTGGCTGCCGACCAGGCGCAGCTTCACCAGCTGCTGCGTGATCGTGGATGCGCCTTCGACCGTCGAGCGGGCCTGCCAGTTGACCATCGAGGCACGGGCGATGCCTTGCGGGTCAACGCCTGGTTCGTCATAGAAGTTGCGGTCCTCGATCGAGATCACCGCCTCGGGCAGCAGCGCGCCCATGTCGGATAGCGATTCGTAGTAGTTCTGGTAGCCCGGCGGGTGCAGGTCGGTAAGGAGCGTCTTGTTGTCGGCCGCGTAGATCACTGTGTCCTCCGGCACCGCGGAGGTCACCTGGTTTGGATCGGGCAGCTTGTCCGCGAATGCGATATAGCCCGGAGAGGTGATGATCAGGCTCGGCACAGTCACGACCAGGAGGACGATGAGCCGGACGAGCCAGCCCGCCGGCGATGCGACTCTCCCCTTGTGCTGGACCCGCGGCGCGCTGGCGCGGCGCCGCATGCCGTTTGGCCTAAGAGGCCAGACGATCCGATCGTTCCTGTTCAGCGTCATCCTGTCCCCCGGGTGGTTGCATCAATCCGTCGCCCAGCGGCCCGTACCAGCCGAGCGACTGCGCGCTGAGCAGCGCCTGAATATCGATGACCTGGCCGGCTCGCATGGCGACTGGCGCCAGGCCGCGTTTGGCGGGCTCGCCGGCAGCCACATACCACGCGCGAGCCGCGAACTGGAGATGCGCCGTCGCTTCGCGCAGCGACTCGAGGCGAGCCTTTGACTCGAGGCGACCCATCGCGGCGGCGCGCGCCAGCCGGCGGATCTCTCGTGGCACCAGGACGTCGCGGATCCAGATCGAGAGGTCGACCATCTTCGCCAGCGCGGAAGTGGCGGCCACCGCGCTCGCGCCGGCGAGCCGGCGGTTGATGTCTGCCAGCGGATCGGCAAGCACGAGCCGTCGTCGGGCCGGCGCCGCCCTGTCCACGACCGGCAGCTCCATCCACTCGCCAAGCCTGATGCGCGGCTGCCACGGCCTGGCACTGCGCAGCGAGTTGAGGAAGACGAGCGCGAAGACATCCACGCCGGTGATCACGATCATCCAGCCCGCGATGGCGAAGCGGTGATCCAAGATCCAGCCGCCGACGCCGCCCAGGAGGAGCACGACCATCGTGTTGATGATCTGGTCGGCCCCCCAGGCCGCGGACGTGCTGAGCTCGCGGGCGTTCGGGTCGGTGATGCTGAGGACGCCAAGCACGCAAACGGTCACCAGGGCGATCCACAGCAGGACCTCGACGGGCCTGGGGATGGCGCTCCTGACCGGCGGCACGAAAGTGGCCGCGACCATGCCGGTGAACAAGGCGATCGCGAACTGGAGGAGAAGCGGGACCTCCACTCCTAAAAGAACGCGCCCGCCGTAGCGAGTATTGGCCGAGCAGGGATCGCCTCGCGTCCTTTTATGGAGGGTTTCCGCCACGCCAGGTCTTGATGAATTCGCGGGGACATGTTCACATTTGCCGTCCGGTGCGTTGTCTGGATGGCGTGGACGCTGACCCGCTCGGTGTCCACGCCCTCGACGGGGTCTTGATCTATGCAAGTGCTCTTCATCGTCCTGCTGGCAACGCTCGCCCTCTCTCTCCGGGCCGGCCTCTATGGGCGGCGATGGAAGATCGCCGACTCGGAGTCGACCGAAGACTCCTGGCTCATGGACGCCTGCGCCCGTACCTTCGTCCTGGTCCTTCTCTCTTTGCTCGGTCTTCTCGCCCTGGGCCTGACATATGGAAACGTCCTGGGTGCGCACGCCGGCTCATAGGCGGTAGCGCCGCCCGGCGCAACGTTCTATCGGTAAGAAGCAGCCCACTGCCCCGGGCTGCTTCGCGTTGTCTGATCGGTGTAAAACCACGCCTTTGGGCTTCGATTCAGGCCAATTGACAACGCTTCAGCCTTATTAACCCTGCTGCCGTGAGTGCAACGGCATGCCAGCCGTAGGTTGCCCCCGACATCGCGCTCCTCCTTTCCGACGGGGGACGCCAAACGGGGGAATCAGTGCACTCACGTCGAAGGCTTGTCTTGCGTTTCCGGTCGCAGCTGAAGGCCGTGCTCGCGATGTCTTTCGTCCTGTTCTCAAATCACTCCACCCTCGTCGCCCTGGCCGCCGTTCCGGCGGCCGCAGTTCTCAGCGTGCCCGCGGCGCAGGCCACGCAGCTTCCGTGTGACGCTGCCCTCGGGTGTACCCCGCAGCGAGCGGTCGCGCAGAAATCGGAGCTGAACCTCCCCACGGGCCTCGCCCAGTGCCCCGACTCGGGGCCGGGCGCCGCATGCGCGACGGACGTCCCCAACGGCTCCGCGGCCGGCAAGCCTTCCATGCCGGACGGCCAGACGGCGTGTCCCCCGCTCGCCACCAAGCCGCTGAACTCCACTCCCGCCGCATGCCTGGACGCCGTGCTGGGCGAACGCAGCCGGAGTGCGCCGACCATCTCCGGCTCGCCAATCGAGCCCAGCGTGCCGGTCGGGTCGCTCGGCACGCGGTGGTCGAGCCAGCAGCTGGATCTGAAGGTCAGCGCGGCCAGCGTCCGGTCGGGAGAGAAGACGACCCTGACCGCCACCTCCACGGTGAGCGTGACCTCGACCGACGCGGCGATCGAGATCTTCGACCAGACGCTGGGTACGTTGATCGGGGCCTGCGCCCAGGGCAGCCAGTGTGTGGTCGCCTACTCCTCCGAGGCCGGGACACACGCGTTCAGCGCCTACATCACGCAGCCCACATCCAGGATTCCGTCCCCCGGTGACGTGCCCGTGACGTCCAACACCGTCAGGGTCAGCTGGCTGGGCGTGTCGCTCGCCTCCGACAGTCCCGCAGTCGGTCCCGGCCGCCCCATCACCTTCACCGCGAAGTCGACCATCGATGTGGCCAACTCCGGTCACGTTCTCGAGATCTACGACGGAACCACCAACAAGATGCTCACGTACTGCACTCACGGCACGACCTGCTCCACCTCGTATCAGATGACGAACAGCGCGTCGCATCTGATGGTCGGCTACCTCTCAGGCACCCCCGACGCGCTTTCGTCGCCGGTCGGCGCGACCTGGCTGTCGGTGGGTCTGAACGCGAGCATGCTCACTGCGCAGTCCGGCCAGACCGTCTATCTCAAAGCGACGACCAACACCGACCTCTCCAGGACCCCCTGGAGCGTCGGGATCTTCGACCGCCACGGCGCACTCGTCGCGCTGTGCAAGACGGGCTACGTCTGCAACGGAAGCAGCAGCGCCGCCAATTCGCCCTACACGGCAGTGATCGGTTCGATGGCCTCGCCCAACCTCGCCGGCAAGCTGAGCTCCCTCGTCGGCTCGACGCCACCGGCGACATCGCTCACCAATATCCAGGTCCACTCGGGCGCGATCGAGCCTGCGCGGATCATCTGGGGTGTCGACTCCTGCAAGGCGATGACGACCGACGGCGGCACCGTCAACGGCCTGTACGCAGACGTCTCGTATCACATGGGCTCGCCCAGGGTTTGGGGCCGGTACCTGACCGACACCGTCTGCCCTGGCATCAGCGCGGCCGAGATCAACATCGCCCACCGGCTGCGGCTCGGCATCATCCCGATCTACAACGACTACAACTGCTCGAACGTCGTCGGCTACGACACCGGGTACTCGTACGGCATCGCGGCGACCAGCGCCGCGGTGGAGCTTGCAATCCCGGCGGGTCGGGCGATCGCGATCGACATCGAGCCTCCCGGCGACGCATGCCCCGGCGCCGCCTACGTCGACGCCGGTTTCGTCCAGGGCTGGTATGACGGCGTGATCGCCGCCCACTACGCGCCCGCCTACTACGGCAACGGCACGGCAGGGAGCGAATTCGCCGCCGCATGGTGCAGCGCGGTCAGCCCCGACATCGGTCGCCCCGAGATCGCCGCGGAATCGTACCTCTGGTCATTCGAACCCTCGTACGTCAGCGCAGGGGACAAGAGCAGCCCGCCGGCCTATTCGCCGTACAGCACTGGGTGCGCCGGCAACACCGTCGCATGGCAGTACCAGCTCAGCGCCGGAGCAGCGCAGGACGTCGACATGGACGAGGTCCTCACGAGCATGCCCCTCTGGTTCCCGTGACCTTCTGAATACACACTCCCCCGAAGCGCCCGGGTGCCGATGTGGCCCCGGGCGTTTCCATTCATAGCCCAGTTCACATCTCTTAACTGGAAACTCATGAGGAGGAAGTCAATGGAGCACAGGGAGACCGACATCGAACGTGATCCGGTCACCGGCCAGGTGCACGAGCACCGGCGGGTGATGAGCGAGGACCCCGCGATGCCGGCGGAGTCCACGTCGGAGGTCGTCAGCTCGACCAACCCGGGTTGGCGGGCGGTGCAGCTCATTTACCTCGTGTTCGGGGTGATCGACGGGCTGCTGCTGATCCGGATGGTGCTCAAGCTGCTTGGAGCCAACCCGCACACGGGGTTCTCCAACTGGCTGTACAGCGTGACCGATGTTTTCCTCGTGCCGTTCAAGAACCTGCTGCCGACGATCGGCAACGAGCAATCTCAGCTCGAGATGTCACTCGTGATCGCGGTCCTCGTCTACGCCTTGATCGGATGGGCGATCGGCCGTCTCTTCGCGATCGTCTTCTATCGCAACGTCACCGTGGCGCGCCGCTCCGGCGGGCTGCGGCCGCGCGGCTACTGACCAACTAGCCGAAAAAGCATCCGGGATCCTCGCTCAGCCTGCTCTCAGTCCGGGAGCGGCGGCGAGGTCCCTGATGTCCTGCACCTGGCGGGTGATCCAGCGCGCGATGTCGTTGGTCCGCACCACGTCGCGCGCGCCCTCGTTTCGGCGCCGCCTCTCGTCGATGCCCATCACGATCGCCTGGTGCATCGCGCCGGCCGTCGCCTCGATGTCGAAGGGGTTGACCGACAGCGCGTGGGGGTGCAGCTCCTCGTGGGCGCCGACGTTCTCCGACAGCACGATCACGCCGTCGGTTCGGTTGATCAGCGCGCCCTCTTTCGCGACCAGGTTCAGGCCGTCGTAGACGGAGTTGACGAGCAGAACGTCGAAGTTGCGCATCGCCGCCATCGCCTTGCGGATGCTCTCGCCGAGCTCGAGCCTGATCGGTTGCCATCCATGGGCCCCGTGCTGGGCGTTGATGCGCTGCGCGGTCTGGCGGACCTTGCGGACGTAGTTTCGATAAGCGGCCACGTCCTGCCGCGAGGGCTGCAGGAATGCCCAGAACTGGACCCGGCCCTTCAGCTCCGGATGATGGGCGAGCAGCTTCTCGTAGGCGAGGAAGCCGCGCACGATGTTCTTCGACGGGTCGGTGCGGTCGATGCGAACGATCAGATGCTCGGGCCGCCAGTCGCGAAGCTTGCGCTCCTCGACCATCACGCCGTGCGAGTGAGCGAGCCGCGTCGTGCTGGCGACGTCGATCGATATCGGATATGCGCGCGCGTAGACCACGCGCCCGTCGACCAGCACCGCCTTCTCGCGCTCGTCCACCGTCAGGCCCGAGTTCTCCTCGCAGGTCATCAGGAAGTTGCGCACGTCGAGGCTGGTCTGGAAGCCCACGATGTCGCAGCCAAGCAGCCCGTGCAGGATCGCGTCGCGCATCTCACGTGGGAGCACCTTCCAGTACTGGGGTGTCGGCCACGGGATGTGGACGAAGTGCTGGATGGTCGCTCCGTGCAGGTGCTCGCGCACGAGCTTCGGCACCAGGTAGAGCTGGTAGTCGTGGACCATCACGAGCGGCCTGCCTGGTAACCCTCGCGCCACCTCGACCACCTTGTTCGCCACCACCTTGTTGACCTCGACGTATCCGTTCTTCCACGCGCGGTGGATCCGGCCGTTGATCACGGGCTGGTTGGCGAGGTCCCAGAGGTAGTGCTGGACGAACCACAGCACCGGGTTCGCGATCACCGAGTAGTACTGCTCGTACTGCTCGGGTGTCGGAGTCGCATAGTGGAGCCGGGTCTCGCTGCGAATGAGCGGCGCGTTCCAGGTCGTGCCGTGCTCTTCGATGAGTGCGCGCTCGCTTTCGGTGCGCGCGCACGCCACCCAGTCCGCCCCTGCAACCTCGGCCAGCGTCAGCAGCGCGGTGATCACGCCTCCCGCTCCGCGCGTGAAGCCGCCCTCCTGGCGCGGCTCGTGCGGCGCCCGGTTGGCGACGACGATCGCGGAGCTGTGGGGCAGCGTGCGGGTCACGTAGCCGCGCAGCGACGTGCCGGGGCGGCGTCGCTCGACGCTCTCGAGGAACGGCGAGTCGGGGCTGCTCATGGCGAGCATCAGCTCGGCTTCGCGGCCACAGGCGATGGTGAAACCTTCGGCGAAGGCGACGGCGATGGCTGCGCCGAAGGCGACGGCGACGGAAGGATCGAGGGCAGGACCGAGGGGAGCACCGACGGGCTGCCCGACGGCGAGGGCGACGATGACGGCGACGGCGACGTGCACGCGCCGGGCAGGAACGGATCCTGCGTGTCACTGCCGCAGCCCTGGACTACGCCGGACGGCCGTGAATACCAGTCGCGCATGTTCGGCGGCAGCGCGTTGACGAAGCGCTTCATGATCGTCACGCCAACGTTCTCGCCGTATGCCCGGATGAGGCCGCCGCCCCCGTTGGGTGCTGTGTTGCCCACCCAGACGCCGGAGACGATGTCCGGGTTGTAGGCCATGATCCACGAGTCGGGGATGCCCCCCTTTCCGTTGTCGCTCGTGCCTGTCTTGCTCGCCATCTGGCGGTTCCAGCCGAAGTGCCACTGGTTCTGGTAGTTCTTCAGCACGTCTGACATCAGGAACGCCTCGGAAGGCGTGAGGACTGTGGTGCTGGTCGGGTTTGCGTATTTGAAGACCTCGTGGCCGGACGAGTCCTCCACCGACTTGATCACGCGCAGGTCTGTGCGCTGACCCTGGTTGGCGAAGGTCTGGTAGCCCTGGACGTGCTCGTACAGGGTGATCGAGCTCGCGCCGATCGCCGTCGACAGGTAGGGCTGCAGCTCGCTCTTGACTCCCATCGCATGCGCCAGGTCGATGACGTTGTTGATGCCTTCCATCTGGCCGACCTGGACCGCCGGGATGTTGCGCGAGTAAAGGATCGCGGTCCTGGCGGGGATGTCGCCCATACCGCCGTTGTCGAAGTCGCGCGGCATGTAGCCGTTGAAGTTGGTCAGCGCGTCGTGGAGGATCGTCGCCCACGTGATCTTGTGGTCGCGCAGCGCCGCCTCGTAGACGTACGGCTTGAAGGATGACCCTGGCTGCCGCTTGGACAGCACGACGTCGAACTGGCCGCCGATCGAATCGTTTCCATAGTCGGCCGAACCGACCCACGCAAGCACCTCGCCGGTCCGGGGATCGGCCGCCATCAGCGCCGCGTTGTTGACGTTGTAGATCCCGAGGTCCTGGACGCCGAAGGTCACCGACTGCTCAGCGATCAGCTGCACGTCCAGGTCGAGTGTCGTGCGCACGACGATGCCGCCCTGCTGCACGTCAGCCGACCCGAACATCGTCTCGAGGTCGGCCAGCACGTGGTCGACGAAGTGCGGGGCCTTGCTCTGGCGCGCCGACGCCTGGATGTGGAGCTCCGACTTGGTGTCTTCCTGCGCCGCCTTGTCGGCCTCCTCCGGTGTCAAAGCGTTGATCGCGACCATGCCCTGGAGGACGTAGCCCTCCCGGCTCTGCGCGAGCTCGAGATGGACCACCGGGTCATACAGGCTCGGCGCCTGGATCAGGCCCGCGAGGAAAGCCGCCTGGGCGGGCGTGAGGTCCTTCGCGTCCTTGTTGAAATATGTGCGCGCGGCCGCGCCGATGCCGTAGGCGCCGTGCCCGAAATAGACACGGTTGAGATACATCTCGAGAATCTGGTCCTTCGAGTAGCGCTGCTCCAGCGCGACAGCCAGGACGACCTCCTGGACCTTGCGCGTCAGCGACTTCTGAGGGGTGAGCAGCTGGATCTTGACCAGCTGCTGGGTGATCGTGCTGCCGCCCTGGTTCAGCCCGTGCGAGGTCACGTCGACCCATGCCGCGCGCGCGGTGGACCCGGGGTCGATCGCTCCGTGATGGTAGAAGTTGCGGTCCTCGGCCGCGAGCACCGCCTTGGGTGCATACGGCCCCATCTGCTGGAGTCCGAGGGTCACGTGGTAGTGACCGGCAGGGCTCCAGTCCTCGATGAGCTTGCCGTTGCGGTCGAGCACGATGACGTCGCCGGCCGCGAGCACGTTCTGGCTCGGGTCTGGCAGGTCTTTGATCGCCCACAGGACGTAGACCGTCATCGCGATCAGCAGGACGCCAATTCCGGCTGAGATCCAGGCCCGCCTGGCCCAGAGCCAGTGGATCGGGCGAAGCCAGAGCGAATTGCGGTCGCCGCCGGCGACCGGTGCGGTAGACACCCCTCTCGCGCTCCTCCTTCCGAGCGCTCAAATAGGCGGTTTGCACCGCGGTTCGAGCGCTACGTTGAGAACAACGCCCGGTTACAGGGGGCTACTCAGGAAACCGGTTTACGAGCCAGTTCAGCTGAACTCGACCGCAATGTAGCCGTAGCCGTTCGATCCGACCACCCAGGCCGTGGCCACGTAGCGGTACGGACCCAGGATGTTGGCCCGATGGTCGGGACTGTTCATGAACATGGTGTTGAGCTGCGGGTCGTTGATGCCGCCCGACCAGTAGCCGATGTTCTCCCCCGCCTGCCGGCCCAGCCCGCACGTGAGGTCCATCGAGGGCCCGTTCGTGTGCGACAGGTATTGCTGCGCGGCGATCCGCCGAGCGTTGCTGACGGCGACGTTGTAGAGGCATCCGCTCCAGGTCAGGGGACCAAGGCCGTTGGCGGCGCGATCCTGGTTGATCAAAGCCTGCTGCGTCGAGCCCACGACGATCGAGGGGGCGGCCGCAGCCGGCGGAGCCGGTGCCCGCGATCCGCCGACGGCTGCTGGCGGCGCTGGATCCACGGCCAGACTCGGCGGCAGGACCTTGTGCGGCGGATCGATGGCCGGGGCATTCGGATTGACGAGCGGGCGAGCCGCCGTCAGGGTCTGCCCATTCGCCGCGCGCAGGTGGACAGCCGAGACGATTCCCACGCCGAGCGTGGCGACGACGAGAAGCCCCCCGACCCAGGAGAGAAACCGCATAGCCGACGACGGAGTCTGACCACCGCCGGCCGCCCCTCAGCATGCTTCGGGTTAGCTTTTGTAAATCAAATCGACAGGGCGTTAGGAGGACGCAATTTGCAGCGGCGCCGGCGGCCGATTTACTCGGGAAGCCGGCTCTTGAGGCGCTCGAAGCCGAACACGAGGTAGGTCTCAGCGACTCGGTGCCAACCAGGCTTGGCTCCCCACATCGAGGCCATGGCCCGCAGGGCAAACTGAAGCGCCTCGTAGACCTGGAATCGCTGCAGCGTCGCGTGGGGCCGGAGCTCGCGATAACGACGGAGGAATCGGACGCGCGTCTCTTCGACGGCGACCGAGTCCCTCCAATCCTTGGGTCGCGTCGGCACGAGGTACGCGCAGAACTTGCCCAGGTCGTAGCTGGTCTCGGCCGTCGCGTAGTAGTCGAAGTCCAGCAGTGTGAAGTGGTCGTTGTGGAACATGAACTGGTCGTACTTGAGGTCGCCATGCGTCGGCAGCCATTCCTCTTCGGGCTTCCTCTGCACTCGCTCCCGCAAATGGGTCAGGAGGTCCTTGAGCAGGAAGTGCCCTTCCGGATGGACGTAGGCGAACTTCTCGACGACTCTGTCGAGCCGCGCCAGCTCGTTCTCGATCGTGATTCGCTCGTCGTTGTCGACGCGCGATTCATGAATCACGGCCAGGGCCTCGGCGGCCGGTTCGGGCAGCCGCACAAACGGCGCGCTCGTGCGGCGCTCACCCACAGGCTTGCCCTTGACGCCCTCCTCGAGGAGCATGCCCATCTCCTCGATGTAACCCAGGGGGCGGGGCAGGTTCAGGTAGCCGGGGTAACTCGCTGAGGCACGCCACAAGCCGTCCACGATCTGATTCGTGCGCAGGCCCCGCCGGCCTGGCTGGACCTTCCCGTAGATCACCTTCTCGCTGCCCCCGACCTCGATCGCGTAGCGCAGGATCGCGCTGACCTCCGGTAGATAGCGCACTCGCTCGATGTTGATTCGCCGCGCCGCGGCCAGCACGTCCTCGACCTCCTCGATCCCGAAGAGAACCCTCGCCATGCGGACGGGGTCGTTGGCCAGCGGCAGGTTGGGCATCGATGGGTCGTACGGGTAGAACCAGTACGCGTGCTGAGTCTCCGGAAACAGCTTCGGATAGCCGACACCGTCGATCGGGTCACATGCATTGCCGGCTCCGTGCCGCACCAGGCGTGCGCTGAGCTGTTGCCAGGCATCGGGGTTCAGCGCGCCCCTGGCGACGAGCCTCAGGCTCCGCTGCTCCTCGTCCTTACATATGTCGACGGCAAAAACCGACCAGTAGCCGTTGGGTGGGTCCATCCGGTCCATGCGGTGGCGGATGGAGTCGATCTCCCAGCCCGTGCCGGCCAGTATTTCTTCCACGAAAGCGGCGACCGACTCCTTGTCGGTCGCCGCCTCCATGGTTACTAAAGATGAAGTTTGCGTTTCCATTGCAAGCGAATTGCCCTACTTGGGAACGCTAAGCGGGGCGTTCTGCGACATATCCGCGGGGCTGCGGGGTTGGTGTCCAGGACAGCGGCGAGGCAATTTGCTCATTTCCACGTGGAGGTGGGCATTTGGAAGCGTTCGGCGAATTCCTCGCAAGTCGACCTGCGCTGGCTCGGCGCCTGGTCGTCAACGCATTCATCGTGATGGCCGGACTTCTCCTCATGCTGGCTCGCACGTCACCGGCGCTGGCCACGGACAGTGGACAAGGCCAGGGCAAAGCACAAGATCACACGAGTGCTTCCGCGATGGCTCACCGCCAGGACAGTCCTTCGGCGCGGCATGAGCAAGAGATCGGCGGCGGTGGCGGGAAGGGCGGCGGCGGCGGAGGTACGGGAAGTGGCGGCTCTGGCGGAAGTGGAACGAGCAGCCACTCCAGCAGCGGGGCGGCAGCCCCAGCGGCAAGCTCGACTGCAGGCACCAGCTCGCAGTCAAGCAGCAAAGCTACGACCAGCTCGCAAGCGTCGGCCAGCGCATCGGCCAACAGCAGCTCGAGCAACAACAGCTCGGGCATGAGCAACGGCAGCGGCAGCGCCAAGGCTAACCCCAGCCCGGCGATGGCGTCCGCCAGCTCGAACCACAAGGAAACCGGCGAGAACAACTCGGACTCGCGCGGTGACACAGCCGGCGGCAAATCGGGAAACGGCGACGACAAGACCAAGACCCATGACTCGGGAGACGCAGAGGGCAACAGCACCGGCTCGACCGGCGCAGGCTCCGCCCAGACGGCGTCAACCCAGGTGGGCAACAGCACCGGCTCGACCGGCCAAGGTTCCGCCCAGACCGCATCGGGTCAGGTCGGCAACAGCACCGGCTCGAGCGGACAGGGCTCGGCCCAGACGGCTTCCGGGGAAGTCCTGGGCAACAGCACAGGATCGATCGGACAGGGCTCGGCGCAAACCGCATCGGGTCAGGTCGGCAACAGCACAGGATCGACCGGACAGGGCTCGGCCCAGACCGCATCGGGTCAGGCCGGCAACAGCACCGGCTCGAGCGGCCAGGGTTCGGCCCAGACCGCATCGGGTCAGGTCGGCAACAGCACCGGATCGACCGGCCAGGGTTCGGCCCAGACCGCTTCGGGTCAGGTCGGCAACAGCACCGGCTCGACCGGGCAGGGTTCAGCCCAGACGGCTTCCGGGGAAGTCCTGGGCAACAGCACCGGCTCGACCGGCCAGGGTTCGGCCCAGACCGCATCGGGTCAGGTCGGCAACAGCACAGGCTCGAGCGGACAGGGTTCAGCCCAGACGGCTTCCGGGGAAGTCCTGGGCAACAGCACCGGCTCGACCGGCCAGGGCTCGGCCAACACGACCAGCCAGGTCGGCAACAGCACAGGCTCGACCGGCCAGGGCTCGGCCAACACGACCTCCCAGGTCGGCAACAGCACCGGCTCGACCGGCCAGGGTTCGGCCAACACGACCAGCCAGGCCGGAGGCAACGTCGGCGGCAGCACAGAGTCGACCGGCCAGGGCTCGGCCAACACGACCAGCCAGGTCGGAGGCAACGTCGGCGGGAACACCGGCGGGGTCAGCGGCGCGACCGCTACGGCCGGCGGCGGCCAAGGCGAGGTCCTCGCCGCAACAGGCGCGCCCATCGCGGGAGGCATCCTGGGCGGCATCCTCTTCCTGCTCGGCGGCCTCGGGCTTCGGAACCGGCGGCGCTAAGCGGAACCAAAGGAAACCGGGCTCGCATCGCGCGAGCCCGGTCTTTCTTTTTTTTGGCGCCGAGCCGCACTGATCGGTACGGCGCCACTCCACGGCGTTTCTTAGACGTGCCCGCCCCGCAAGAGGTGGGCACGCCAGTTTCTACCTCACTTGTACGGTGACGGGGCAGTCCCCCAAGCGATTTGATGTAGATCGGAAAATCGGGCCCAGGGGGTGAACGTGGAAGCGGTCAGGCTACCGGTCGAGGGCGAGGTGCCCCTGGACGGCAGCATGGGCCCGCGGGCGAGGCGCTCCGAGCAGTTTCACGACTCTGCCCTCGCCGCGCTGGGGGCAGTCTCGGCCTACCTCGACTCCGATGAGGACCTGCCGCAATTCTTCGGCCGGCTGTGCGCGGCGATCGCTGACCTCAGCCGCGCCCGGCGAGCCGCATTCTGGCGACTGGGTCCCCGAGGCACGCTGACCGTGCAACGTGCCCCTCACGGTTTCGCCGACGATTCGCCGATTCAGCAGGTGCGCCTCCAGTTGGGCGCAGACGGCAAAGGCGTCGTGGAGCGCGTCGTTTTCGAGGACCGGCTCGACCTGCTCAAGGGGACATCGCCGGCCCTCGACTCGATCTGGCACGAATCCGGCCTGGCCGATGTGAAGAGCTCCATCGCCGCGGCATGGATCGCCGGGGAGCGGCGGATCGGCGCCGTGGCCGTCTACGACTCGCACCACGGATTCACCGCCCAAGACCTCTGGGTCCTGCGTCTCATCGGCATGGCGACGGGGCTCGTCTGGCAGTACAAGGAATCCGAAAACGAGCTCGGACACACGGCGGTTCGACTCGAGGAGGCCGTGGCCGCCCGGCGTCATCTGCTCAACAACATCGCCGCGGGCGGCGATGAGGCTCGCCGCCGCTTCGCCAGCGCGCTGCATGACGATTCTCTTCAGCTGCTGACCGGAGCAGAGCTGCAGCTCGAGCGGATACGGACCGAGCGCAACGGCAACGACCACGTTCAGCTGGACCAGCTCGGAAATACGCTGCGAAAGGTCGAAGACTCTCTGCGGCGTCTGCTCACGAACGTGAGCCCCGAGCCGCTCCAGCTTCCCAGCGACATGCGGGAAGCGATCAGCGAGCGCCTCGAGTCGATGCGCATTCGCGCCGGCATCGAACCGCACATTGACGTCCAGCTCAGCGACGACGTGCCTGACGCGATCCACGCCATCGCTCTGAAGAACATCGGAGAGGCGCTCAACAACGTCGAAAAGCACGCCCGCGCGACCCGAGTCACAGTCGTCGCCCAGACCGTCGACGGCGGACTGCGGGTTGCAGTGAGCGACGACGGGACCGGCTTCGTCGTGGCGGAGTCAGTGCGGGTGCCGGGGCACATCGGTCTTGTCGCGATGCGTGAACGCGCACAGCTCGCCGGGGGCTGGTACCGAATCCAGAGCGAGCCCGGCACCGGAACCAGGATCGAATTCTGGGTACCACTCAGCCTGTGAGACAGACAGGGCAACAGTAGAGAAGGAAGGAAGGAAGAAGGGAATGGCGACCAAGGCGGCGCTCAAGGGTGTGGCCCAGCACAGAAACGGAAATGCGAATGGGGCGGGGATCGACAGCAAGGTCACTCTCCAGGTCCTTGCGGCGGTGCAGCGCGGCGACTTCTCAGTGCGCATGCCGTCCGGTTGGTCCGGTCAGGCAGGGAAGGTGGCGGCCGCGCTCAACTCGATCATCGAATCGAACGAGCGCCTCGAACGCGAGATACGGCGCCTGAGCCGGCACGTCGGCAAGCAAGGCCAGGTCAAGCAAGCGGCCATTGGCCACGCCGGTGGCGCGTGGGCCTCGACGCTCGATGCGGTCAACGACCTTGTCGAAGACCTCGCTAGTCCGAACACCGAGATCGCCCGCGTCATCAGCGCGGTCGCGAACGGCGACCTGACGCAGACGATGGCGCTCGAGATCGACGGCCGGCCGCTGCAGGGCCAGTTTCTGACGACCGCCAAGACGGTGAACACCATGGTCGGGCAGCTCAACGCGTTCTCCGGCGAGGTGACGCGCGTGGCGCGCGAGGTCGGCACCGAGGGCAAGCTCGGCGGCCAGGCCCACGTGCGCGGCGTCGGCGGCGTGTGGAAGGACCTCACCGACAACGTGAACCTGATGGCAGGCAACCTGACCAGCCAGGTCCGCAACATCGCCGAGGTCACCACGGCCGTCCAGCAGGGCGACCTGTCGAAGAAGATCACGGTCGACGTCCGGGGCGAGATCCTCGAGCTCAAGCAAACCATCAACACGATGGTCGACCAGCTCAACGCGTTCGCCGGCGAGGTGACGCGCGTGGCGCGCGAAGTCGGCACCGAAGGCAAGCTCGGCGGCCAGGCCGAGGTCAAGGGCGTCGCCGGCACGTGGAAGGACCTGACCGACAACGTGAACCAGATGGCGGGCAACCTGACCAGCCAGGTCCGCAACATCGCAGAGGTCACCACCGGCATCGCGAACGGCGACCTGTCGAAGAAGATCACGGTCGACGTCCAGGGCGAGATCCTCGAGCTGAAGCAAACCATCAACACGATGGTCGACCAGCTCAACGCCTTCGCCAACGAGGTGACTCGTGTCGCGCGCGAGGTCGGCACCGAGGGCCGGCTCGGCGGCCAGGCGGATGTAGAGGGCGTCGGCGGCGTGTGGAAGGACCTCACCGACAACGTGAACTTCATGGCCGGCAACCTGACCAGCCAGGTCCGCAACATCGCCGAGGTCACCACCGCGGTGCAGCAGGGCGACCTGTCGAAGAAGATCACAGTCGACGTCCGGGGCGAGATCCTCGAGCTCAAGCAAACCATCAACACGATGGTCGACCAGCTCAACGCGTTCGCCGGCGAGGTGACGCGCGTAGCGCGCGAGGTCGGCACCGAAGGCAAGCTCGGCGGCCAGGCTGACGTCAAGGGCGTGGCCGGAATCTGGAAAGACCTGACGGAGAACGTGAACTTCATGGCCGGCAACCTGACCAGCCAGGTGCGCAACATCGCCGAGGTCACGACGGCTGTCCAGCAGGGCGACCTGTCGAAAAAGATCACGGTCGACGTCCGCGGCGAGATCCTCGAGCTCAAGAACACCATCAACACCATGGTCGACCAGCTCAACGCGTTCGCCAATGAGGTGACGCGAGTCGCCCGCGAGGTCGGCACCGATGGCAAGCTCGGCGGCCAGGCCGACGTCAAGGGCGTGGCGGGTATCTGGAAAGACCTGACTCAGAACGTGAACCAGATGGCGGGTAACCTGACCAGCCAGGTCCGCAACATCGCCGAGGTCACCACCGCGGTTCAGCAGGGCGACCTGTCGAAGAAGATCACAGTCGACGTCCGCGGCGAGATCCTCGAGCTCAAGAACACCATCAACACGATGGTCGACCAGCTCAATGCGTTCGCCAAAGAGGTGACGCGCGTGGCCCGCGAGGTGGGCACCGATGGCAAGCTCGGAGGCCAGGCCAACGTGGAGGGCGTGGCCGGCACGTGGAAGGACCTGACCGACAACGTCAACACGATGGCGAGCAACCTGACCGATCAGGTGCGAGGCATCGCGCGCGTCGTCACTCGGGTCGCCAACGGCGACCTCCGGGCGAAGCTGATCCTCGAGGCGAAGGGCGAGATCGCGGAGCTCGCCGACACCATCAACAGCATGACCGAGACGCTTGCCGTCTTCGCCGAGCAGGTCACCACCGTGGCGCGCGAGGTGGGCGCCGAAGGGCGCCTCGGCGGTCAGGCGAGTGTGCCAGGCGCGTCCGGCACATGGCGCGACCTGACCGACAACGTCAACCAGCTGTCGGCAACTCTCACGACCCAGGTCCGCGCGATCGCGGAGGTGGCCACCGCGGTGGCGAAGGGCGACCTCACGCGGTCGATTGGCGTCGACGCGAAGGGCGAGGTCGCCAACCTCAAAGACAACATCAACGAGATGATCGGCAACCTTCGCGACACCACGGAGAAGAACGACGAGCAGGACTGGCTGAAGACCAACCTGACCCGCTTCACGCGGATGCTGCAGGGCCAGCGTGACCTGATGACGGTTTCGAAGATGATCCTGTCCGAGCTGGCTCCGCTGGTCCACGCCGAGCACGGCGTCTTCTACGCAATAGTCGCCGCCAACGGACGCCCGGCGTACCTGGGCCTGCAGACGGCCTACGCCTACAAGCAGCGCAAGAACATCCCGCTGGAGTTCGCGCTCGGCGAGGGCCTGGTCGGCCAGTGCGCGCTCGAGAAGAAGCGAATCGTCATCACCAACGTCCCGAAGGACTACATCAAGATCGCGTCGGCGCTCGGCGAGTCGACACCCGCGAACATTGTCGTGCTGCCCGTCCTCTTCGAGGGCGAGGTGCGGGCGGTCATCGAGCTGGCTTCGTTCCAGCCGTTCAGCCCGACCCATATCGACTTTCTCGACCAGCTCGCCGAGAGCATCGGCATCGTGCTCAACACCATCGAGGCCAACAGCCGCACCGAGGACCTGCTGAAGCAGTCGCAGTCCCTCGCCACCGAGCTTCAGAGCCAGCAGGACCAGCTCCAGCGCACGAATGAAGAGCTGGCGGAAAAGGCGCGCCAGCTGGCGGAGCAGAACGCCGAGATCGAGCAGAGGCGGCTCGAGGTGGAGACGGCAAAGGTCCTGGTCGAAGAGAAAGCCGACCAGCTCGCGCTCACGTCGCGCTACAAGTCCGAGTTCCTCGCCAACATGTCGCACGAGCTCCGCACGCCGCTGAACAGCCTCTTGATCCTGGCCCAGGAGCTCGCCGCCAACCCGGATGGCAACCTGCTGCCGAAGCAGGTCGAGTACGCGACCATCATCCGGTCGTCCGGCACCGACCTGCTGAAGCTGATCAACGACATACTCGACCTGTCCAAGATCGAATCTGGGACGGTAGCGCTGGATATCAGCAACTGGCCGCTCGTCGAGCTCAAGCCGATGCTCGAGCGCACGTTCCGGCACGTCGCCGAAGCGACGAAGCTTGCCTTCCAGATCGACCTTCAGCCCGGGTTGCCAGAGGCCATCCCGACCGACCCGCAGCGCCTCCAGCAGATCCTGAACAACCTGCTCAGTAACGCTTTCAAGTTCACCGAGAGGGGCAAGATCAAATTCATCGCCGAGATGGCTGCGTCGGGCTGGAGCCCGTCAAACGAGATGCTCAACCACGCCTCCCAGGTGATCGCGTTCAGGGTCGCCGACTCCGGTATCGGCATCCCGCTCGAGAAGCAGCACTCGATCTTCGAGTCGTTCGCGCAGGCCGATGGCTCGACGAGCCGCAAGTACGGCGGAACCGGGCTGGGCCTTTCCATCTGCCGCGAGCTGACCAGGCTGCTGGGCGGCGACATTCGCCTGCAGAGCGAGCCTGGGGTGGGAAGCGTCTTCACCGTCTACCTGCCTCTCATGGCGCCTGCGCAGCAGAGACGGGCTGGGCCCCTGGACGCGATGGACGCGTCGGCGCAAGCCGCGCACCATCCTGTCCTCGTTGGCGCGGGCAGCAATGGCCCATGGACGTCCGAGGCCGTCAGCTCGCCGTCGGGACGAAACGGGTCTGCAGCCACGAAGTCGCTCCTGGTGGTCGAGGACGATCCGATCCAGAGGCAGTACATCACCGACCTGATGGCGCCGACCCACACCAGGACGGTTGCGGTTGCCTCCGGGGACGAGGCCCTGTCTCTGCTCGAGAACGAGAAGTTCGACTGCGTGGTCCTCGACCTGGGCCTTCCGGGCATGAGCGGCTGGCGGGTGATCGATGAGCTCAAGGCCAACGAGTCGTTCGGCTCGACGCCTCTGCTGGTCTACACGGCGAGGGACCTCACCCACCGCGAAGAGCTCAGGCTGAGCAAGGTGGCCAAGAGCATCGTGATCAAAGACGCCCGTTCTCCGGAGCGACTGAAGCAGGAGCTCACATCCATCCTTCGGGCCAAGGACGAGCAAGGCGGCCCCGATGAGGAGGTGGGGTCGATCGGCGCGCTGGCGGGCAAGAAGGTGCTGGTCGTCGATGACGACATCCGGAACATCTTCGCCCTGACCGCGATGCTCGAGCGGCAGCAGATGGAGGTCGTCTCCGTCGACTCGGGCCAGGAGGCGTTGGAGCTTTTGCGGCAGAACGACCAGATCGACGTCGCCCTTGTCGACGTGATGATGCCGGAGATGGACGGCTACGTGACCATGTCGAAGATGCGTGAGCTCAGATCGTTCAGCGAGCGACCGATCATCGCTCTGACCGCCAAGGCAATGAAAGGAGACCGCGAGAAATGCATCGAAGCGGGAGCATCCGATTACATCGCCAAACCGATCAACAACGCGCACCTGCTTTCCATGCTCAAGTCATGGCTGGTTCCGTGACCCGGAGTGAAGGGGCAGCACTCCGGCTCGAAGGGACAGGCTCCGAACTCGAGGAGATCGAGCTCCGGCTCCTGCTCGACGGCATCCGGCTTTGTTACGGCTACGACTTTCGCGAATATGCGCTGAGCCCGCTGCGTCGCGCGGTCATGACCGCGATGACGCACGAGAACGTCCGTAGCGTTTCCGCGCTTCAGGACCGCGTACTTCACGACGCGTCGTGCATGCAGAGATTCCTTGGGGTGGTCGGGGTCAACGTGACCACCATGTTTCGCGACCCCCAGCTCGTGCACGCTCTGCGCGACGAGGTCATTCCCCTGCTGAGGACCTATCCGTCGTGCCGGGTCTGGGTCGCCGGGTGTGCGACCGGCGAGGAGGCCTACTCGCTGGCCGTGCTTCTCCGGGAGGAGGGCGTCCTCGCCCGAAGCACGATCTACGCGACCGACCTGAACGAGGACATGCTGGCGGTGGCTCGGCTGGGCTCGTATCCACTGGACCGGGTGCGCCGGTTCGAAGAGTCCTACCAGGACTCCGGCGGCCGGGGTTCGCTGGGCGACCACTACTCGATCGCCGGCCGCAGCGCCAGGTTCAGCCCGCTGATTCAGCGCAGCATCACCTGGTCCCGCCACAACCTGGTCACCGACGGGTCGTTCAACGACTTCCATCTGATCGTTTGCGCAAACGTGCTCATTTATTTCCGAGCGTCGCTCCAGGAGCGTGCTCATCGTTTGTTCTATGACAGCTTGATTCGGGGCGGCTTCCTGGCCCTCGGCAACCGAGAGTCGCTTGCCTGCTGTCCCGACCGCGATCACTACGAGCAAGTGCGGAGCGGGGTGAACCTGTTCCGCAAGATCCGATGGTGACGCGGCCGGTCCGAGCTGCCTCGGACAATGAGCCCCAGGCGACGGAGACCAGGCCGAAGGTCAACATCCTCGTGGTCGACGACGACGCCACCAAGCGATTTGCGCTGCGCACGATCCTTTCGCCGCTCGACGAAAACATCGTCGAGGCCTCGTCCGGCGCGGACGCGCTCCGCCAGCTGCTCCGCAGCGAGTTCGCGGTCGTCTTGCTCGATGTGCGGATGCCGATCATGGACGGTTTCGAGACCGCCCAGCTCATCCGCCAGCGCCCGAGCTCGGAGGTGACCCCCCTCATCTTCGTCACGGCGCTCGACCAGGCCGAGACGGACATGGGACGCGGCTACAACCTTGGCGCGGTCGACTTCGTGTTCGCGCCGGTGGTGCCTGCGATCCTGCGGGCCAAGGTGACCGTTTTCGTCGAGCTGTATCGGGCGCAGCAGGAGCTGCGGCGCTACCGGACCCAGCTCGAGATGCTGGTCGAGGAGCGGACGATCGCCCTGACCGCCATCAACCGCGAGCTGGAGGCGTTCAGCTACTCGGTTTCGCACGACCTACGCGCGCCGCTGGTCTCCTTCGATGGACTGAGCCAGACGTTGCTCGAGGGCTACGGCAACAAGCTGGACGCCAAGGCGAGGGACTACCTGAAGCGGATGCGCGAGGCCAGCCAGCGCATGACCTCCGTGTTCGACGGCCTCCAGATGCTCTTCCGGCTCACCAGCGGTGAGATGCGCCGGGAAGAGGTCGACATCACTGCCATGGCGACACATATCGTCGCCGAGATGCGGGCCGCCAGCCCCGACACCCAGGTCGAGGTCGAGGTGGAAATCGCACCAGGGATCATGGCCTCGGCCGACAGGCGCCTCGTGCGCATCCTCCTGACCAACCTGATCAACAATGCCTGGAAGTTCAGCGCCCTGAAGAGCTCGCCGGAGATCAAGATCGGGCGCGAGATGGTCAACGGCGAGGCTCGCATCTTTGTCAAGGACAACGGGGTCGGCTTCGACATGATCGATGCGCACCGGCTCTTCGGCGCCTTCCAGCGCCTGCACAGTCACAGCGAGTTTCCCGGCGCCGGCATAGGCCTGGCCACGGCCAGGCGGATCGTCAACCGACATGGCGGGCGGATCTGGGCCGAGGGCGCCGTCGGGGAGGGAGCGACCTTCTACTTCATCCTGTAAAACCAGTCCGGCGGGCGTTCTACAGACGAGATGCACGCCCGCCGTGCGCTTGTTCGGCCTGCCCTCGCGCCCGCGCGTCCCAGAGCCGGATTGGGCAGGCTGCTCACCGTGTTGTGGGCCGCATGCCTGGTGGCCGGGATCGTCATGCTGGGCGACTTCGCCTACGGGATGTGGAGGGGCGTATCCGACCAGCAGCACATCAACCAGGTCTGGACCTACCAGGTCGGCCCCACGAAGGCGGCCCCCAGGGCGATCGACCCGAGCCTGAAGCGCCCGGTCGACGGCGTCGACTTTGCGATCCGGATTCCAAGGCTCGGCTACTTCGCGGCAATCAAGGAGGGCGTGGGCAGCGGCGTGCTGTATGCCAGTCCTGGGCACTACCCGACGACGAGATGGCCCGGGGATCCGGGCACGGTCGGAGTCGCCGCGCACAACGTGTACTGGATCAATTTTCCCGAGCTGGTGAAGGGCGACGAGATCGACCTCGAGACCCGGTACGGCCTCTACCGCTACCGGCTCGTCAGCACCGAGATCGTCAATCCGAACGACCGCACGGCGCTGGTCACCGACGTGAACGGCTATCACCTGACGCTCACGACCTGTTGGCCGTTGTGGGCCGGCGCGTTCGCGACCCAGCGCTACATCATCCACGCGGACCAGGTGTGGCCGGTCCCGATCCGGCCGGGGTATACCTAGTGTGTTTTGCGCCTATGGCTCGTAGCGATTCTCGCGTTCGCAGTTGCCGCGTGCGGACCCTATGACCACAAGGCGTCGCAGGAGTACGCGGCGGGAGTCGCCCAGAACCGCCTGACGATCAAGGTGCACGTGGGCGACACGGTCCGCGTGACGCTCGACAGCACCGAGTGGACTTTCTCCGGCAGCTCCGATGCCGCGGTCCTGCAGCAAGACGGTCAGCAGGCCGTTTCGCCCGCCCCGCCGGGAACCTGCGTCCCAGGCGAGGGCTGCGGGACGACGGCGGCGGTGTTCCGCGCCGTCAAGGCGGGGACCGCAACCGTGGACGCCAGTCGCGTCAGCTGCGGCGAGGCCCGCTTTTGCGTCGGGGCCGAGGGCAAGTACGAGCTGACGGTGCTGGTCAGCTAGCGCGCTTCGAGGTGCAGGTCGATCAGGGGAGCGCCCTCCTGGTGGCCGAGGACGAAGATCACGGTACCTTCAGCGACCCAGATCGTGAGCGTCTGCGATCCGTTGATGAAGTTCTGGTTGCCTCCGAGCTTGCCGTGCACGTAGGCGGGCAGCGCGTCGGGCGCCTTCTCCTTCTTGCCGACCGAGCCGGCGATGGTCAGGTTGCTCTCCGTGAATGGAACCCTGGCCGACACGCCGATGCTGATTGCGGTGTTGAAGATGGTGAGGATCAGGCCGATCGTCAGGACGACGACGACGCTCGCGCATCCACCGCCGCAGCCGCAGCCTCGGGTGCCCCTCCACCGGCGTTCGGAGCGCCTCTCGTCGTCCATGTCGTCCCGGCCTCATTGTGATCTTCCCGAGGCAACGAGACTTCCGAACTAACCCCCTGCGATCGCGCCGATGATCAGGAGCGGCTCCTTGCCGGAGCCGACCTCCTGGGGAAGCGGAGCGTCGGGCGATTCGTCCGACAGGTCCTCCTCGCAGGCGAAGAACCTGATCATGGGTCGTCGCTTCTTGGTCACGGCATCGCGCAGCGTGCCGACCAGGGCAGGGTGGCTTGCCTCCAGCGCGTCGAGGATCGACCGCTGGGTGGCCGGGCCCTCGACGTCTACCTCGACCACCCTGCCCACACCGGCAAGGATCTGAAGATTCCTCGGAAGGACGACCTGGATCACTTCAGGGTCTGGACTTCCACCGAGCACACGGGTGGAAGGTCCCGGACGATCGCGGACCAGGTGTCGCCGCCGTCCGGCGAGGCGTAGACCTGGCCGCCGCTCGTGCCGAAATAGACTCCGGACGGATCGAGCGTATCTACCGACATCGCGTCGCGCAGCACGTTGACGTAGCAGTTCTCCTGCGGCAGCCCTTTGGTCAGGGCCTCCCACTCGTCGCCCCCGGTGCGGCTGCGGAACACACGAAGCTTGCCGTCGGGAACGAAGTGATGCGAGTCGCTGGTGATCGGGAGCACGTACACCGTGTCGGGCTCGTTCGCGTTGATGTCGACGACGAATCCGAAGTCGGTCGGCAGGTTGCCGCTGATCTCGCGCCAGTTCTCACCGCCGTCGTCGGTGCGCATGACGTCCCAGTGCTTCTGCATGAAGAGCGTGTCCGGGCGCGACGGATGCATGGCGATGCGGTGCACGCAGTGGCCGACATAAGCGTCGGGGTCCGGGATGTAGTTCGACTTGAGCCCGTTGTTGATGGGACGCCAGGTTTTGCCCGCATCGTCTGACCGGAAGGTGCCGGCGGATGAGATGGCGACGAAGATCCGGTCGTGGTTGGTGGGGTCGATGACGATCGTGTGGGCGCACATGCCGCCGGCGCCAGGTGCCCATTCCGGGGCGGTCTTGTGCGTGCGAAGGCCGGTCAGCTCGGTCCACGTCTTGCCGCCGTCGGGCGACTCGAAGAGGGCTGCGTCCTCGACCCCCGCGTAGACCTTTTCCGGGTCGCTGAGGGATGGTTCGAGGTGCCAGACACGCTTGAACTCCCAGGGGTGGTCCGAACCGTCGTACCACTTGTGGGTGCCCGTCTCGCTGGCGTAGTTGAACTGGTTGCCGGCTGCCTCCCAGGTCTTGCCGCCGTCGTCGGAGCGCTGCAGCACCTGGCCGAACCAGCCGCTGGACTGCGAGGCGTACATCCGGTCGGGGTTCACGGGCGATGCCTTCAGGTGGTAGATCTCCCAACCGGCAAAGTGCGGACCGTCGACTTTCCAGCTCTTGCGGGTGCCGTCCGAGGTCAAGACGAACGCTCCCTTCCGCGTGCCGACCAGTACCCGAATGCTGCTCATTCTCGTCCCCCCTTCTCAGGAACCCGTTGACGCGCCGAAACAAGTGTGGCCCTCACAGACACCTAGACCGACCCGAACAGTAAAACTCATCGGTCGGACTCGGTTCAGCGCTGGGCGCGAGCTTGGGGGGCGCCCGATGGCTGGCCGGCCGCACCAGCGCCGTCGCTCTCCGCCTTCGCTGGCGAGGACGGGGGCGGCGCCGCCTCGGCCGCCCCGGCGACCGGCAATTGCAGCGTGAACGTGCTGCCCTCGCCCTCGACGGACGCCACCGTGATGTCGCCGCCCTGCAGGCGGGCGAGCTGCCGGCCCAGGAAGAGACCGAGCCCCGTCCCCTGGAGGTGTTCCGTCTGGGGCGTGATGACCCTGCCGAACCGAGTGAACAGGATTGGCAGGGCGTCGCGGGCGATACCGAGACCCTGGTCGGTCACCGCGACACGAGCGACGCCGGCACGCGCCCTCACCTGGCACGTGATCTCTCCCCCGCCGGGCGAGTACTTGATCGCGTTGCTCAGGAGGTTGGCGATGATCGTCCTGGTCCGGTCGGGGTCCAACCTGACGCGGACACGGCGCTCGGGCAGATCGAGCACAACCCGGTGGTGGGAATCGGCGAGCGGGGCCACGGTCGCGACGGCGGATCGAGCGATCTCGCGCAGGTCCGCATCAACGGGGCGGAGCGTCAGCCCACCCTCCTCCAACCGGGCCGCCTCGATCATCTCCTCGATCAGCTCGTTCATCTCCGAGACCTTGGCGGCCATGACGCCCGCGGCTTTGCGCCCGCGCTCGTTCAGGTTGCCGAGCAAGCCGCCTTCGAGCATCGACACGTAACCGCGGATCACCGTCACCGGACCGCGCAGCTCGTGGGATGCGAGGTTGAGAAACTGCGACTTGTTCTTCTCGATGGCCGCCATCCGCTCGGTGACGCGGACGCGCTGCAGCCCCGCGGAGACCGAGTTGGCGTACGCCCTGAGCTGCGAGATCTCGTCCGTCCCGAAAAGAGGCGTGAAACGGCCGCCGACGACCGCGAGCGTTCCATGTCCCTCATCGCCAAGGTGAAGCGGCGCCCGTACGACCTGGTGCGTCTCGTCGCCCTGACCGGATATCGACGCGACTGGGCGGTCGGCGTCGATTCCGACGCTCGCGATGACGTTGCCCTTCGCGTCGGCGATGAATCCTGCCGTCGCGCCGAGCAGCCGCACCGCCCAGAAGACGGCGCGGTCAGCCAGCTCCTGCTGGTTGCTGCTGAAGATGAGCAGATCTTGCATGGCGGGCCGGAGCGCGTTCTCCTCGCCCATGCGCCAGATCCGGCGCAGCAGCGCCGGCGGCGCCAGGCTGACGAAGATCAGCGGCACGACCGCAAGCGCAAGCAGCTGCGTGATGATCAACGCTGCGGGGCTCTGCAGCGCGCTCCCACCGAGCACGTCGACGAAGAGAATCGCGATCAGGACCGCGAATCCAAGGCTGAGGAACCGCATGCGGGCCTTCTGCACCGCTGGAAGCGAGTTGCTCGCCAGCCAGAAGCGGACAATCGGCTCGCCGGTGAAGATCGCCCAGGCGGTGATCAGGACGAACGCCGCGGCCGACATGAGAAGGGGGCTCGCATGCTGAAGGGCCACGACGTCGAGCACCCCGACGACGATCGAGACCCCGAGCAGAACATATGCGGCCAGGTACACCCTCCGGCTCAACGGAACGAAGTCGTTGCGGAACAGTAGGACGAAGAAGCCGGAAAGCATGAACGCGATGACCAGGACGACCGACAGGAAGGCCGACGGAGGAAGCCTGCTGAATCCCGCGACGAAGGCGAGCGCGAGCAGGCTGGCCGCGAGCTTGCCCTGCGCGTGGCCACGCTCCCGGTACCAGCGGTAGGCGATGGCCAGGGCGAGGGCGACAAATCCTGCCGCTGTCAGGTCCTGGACCAGGGTTACCGCGGGGGTCAAGACTCCTGGCGCCCCCTCCGGCCGCGCTCAACCCACACCGGTATCTGCCCAGAGATTTCGGCCGGCGTTACGCGCGATTTGACCAGGTACTCGACCGCGCCGAGCGCGCGACCTTTGTCGATCATCGACGGCTCTCCGTAGTTGGAAAGGATCACGACGGGCGGGTGGTTGGGGAGGCGAGCGTTGAGGGAAGCCAGCACCTCGAACCCGCTTTGATCGGGCAGCAGAAGGTCGAGCAGGACGATGTTCGGCGTCGACCCTGACAAGGTGGAAAAGCCGAGCTCGCCTGTAGTCGCCACTGTGACCGTGTAGCCGTCGTGCTCGAGCTGAAGCCGGTACATCTCCGCTATGGCCGCGTCGTCTTCGATCATCAGGACATGAATCGCCGAGCCGCGGCGCGCCAACACCTGGTGGCCGAGATACGGCGTCCTCGACCGCCCGGCGGTTGCCGGCCCGGCCTCGTCGGGAAACCAGTAGAGCAGCGCCGGACCTGCAGCCACGCTCACCGAATCCCCCGTCGCCTTCCCACCTTCGGGTGATCATAATGTTCGGTTCGCGCCCTGCGCGGCCAAGGTGGCAGCGCTTCAGAGGCGGCCCGTAAAGCTTTGTTAAGCTTGAACCAGGGGAAGTATGAAGGGCTGTGGTCCGGTGACCGGCCGCTGATGGACGAGATGCGGCCCGGCTCCGATCCCGTCGAAAGTGCGCACGACCTCGAGGTCGACGTGCTCCTTGCCGTGTCGTCGCATACTCTCGCCGGCCAGAGCCTCACGGACTTCTACAGCCGGCTTGCCGAGACCATCGGCGACCTGGTGGGCGCGGACAGGGTCGTCTTCTGGCGGCTTGGTGACGACAACACCCTCGCTCCACTGGCCGGCGGCTTCGGTGTGGATAGGGCGTTCCTCTCGGGCCTTGCGGCAACGCACTGCTCGCCGGACGGCGACGACCTGGCCAGCCGGGTCGTCCACGACGACCTGATCTTTCGCGCCAGCAGCCAGGACTCGCCGGCGGAGTTCGCAGACATGCTGGAAACCCTCGGCGTGAAGAGCGCCATCTGTGTGCCGTGGCGCGCGGGCGACGTTCGCCTCGGGCTTGTGGCGGCCTACGACTCGGCGAAGCCGGATGGTTTCTCCGAGGAGGACACGTGGGTCCTGCAGAAAGTGGGCCTCGCCGCGGGGCTGGTGACGCAGCTCTGGCACACGCAAGAGCAGCTGAGGAAGACCCTGGATCGTCTGACCAAGGTCGACGGCGCCCGGCAGATGCTGCTCAAAAACATGACGAGGGTTGCCGAGAAAGAGCGCAAGCATCTCGCCACCGAGCTCCATGACGATGCGCTCCAGAAGCTGACCGCCGCTGAGCTGCAGCTGGCGCGCCTGACCCAGGAAGACAACGTCGATCCCGCCTCGCTCGAGATCTTGCGCGGTCTGTTGGACGAGACTGAGACCTCGATTCGCCGGTTGGTTTTCGAAGTCCGGCCCCCCGCGCTCGAAAGCCCCGATGGCCTCGCCCAATCGATTCGCGATCGGCTGGCGATGCTCGTCGGGTCAGGCATCACGCCCGAGGTTGTGCTCGACTTTCCCGAGGACCTGAGCCTTGACCTGAAAACGACGATCTTCCGCCAGGTTTCGGAGGCTGTGAGCAACGTAGAGAGGCACTCGGAGGCGACGCGAGTCAAGGTGTCCTTGACGTTGGGGGACGGCGGAGTCCTTGGCGTCATCGAGGACAACGGCCATGGATTCGACGTGGCGGAGCGCAGCAACGTCCCAGGTCATCTCGGATTGCTGGCGCTCAAAGAGCGAGCGTTGATGGCCGGCGGGCGGTACAGGATCGAGAGCCACCCGGGCTCGGGCACGCGGGTCGAGTTCTGGATTCCGCTCGAGGCTTGAGTCAGGGCGCCGCGGGCGCAGGTTCGGGGACGGGCAAGACCACGGCCGCTCCGCCACGACGAGCCTGGGCGGGGACCGCGACGAGGGCGATGAGGCCGGCCGCGCCGACGGCCGCCGTGGCCCCCAGAAACATCGCGCGCGGGCCTAGCATCCCGTAGACCAGCCCACCCCCGAATGAGCCGGCCACCGGCGCCAGCCCAAACGTCACGGACTTCACCAGCGCCTGCCCCGTAGCGCGAAGCCGCGCGGGCGTGAGCTCGTCGGCGATCAGGACCGACGCCACGTAGGTCAGAGCGAAAGCGACCCCGATGGCCAGCTTGAGCAGGGCCGCGACCAGCGGACTCGACACGAATGCCCACGCGATGAAGACGACGACGTAGATTCCGCATCCGATCGCGAAGAGAGCCCTGTGGCTGAGTCGTCGGGTGAGAAGGTGCGTGTAGCCCATCGTCGGAATCTCGGTCAGGGCCTGGAACGCCGCCGCGGCGCCGACCAGGATCGCGCCTCCGCCGAGAAGGTTGATCTGGAGCGCCAGGAAGTTTCCCGTCGCCGCGAGCGAGGTGCCGAGCAGGAAGGAGCTGACGAGAAAGCCGACCATGGTGGACGGGATCTTCGGCAGTCTGCCCGGGACGGTCTGTCCGGAATCAGGTTCCGGCGCCTGCTCTGGCCCTGCCGGCTGGAGCGCGCCCCACGCCCACAAGCCGAAGAGCGCGCTCAGCGGCGCGTAGACGAAGGGCAGAAGTCTCACGCCCAGCGACTGATAGGCCGCGCCCGCCAGGACCGATGAGGCTGCGAAGCCCGCGCTCATCCGCAGCCTGATCCGCGCGTAGTGCGTGCGGCGGGCGATGCGCAGCCGGCGAAGGGCGATCGGGTCGAGGAGCATCAGCGGCGAGCGGGCGAGGGACAGCGCGGCGATCGCTGCGGCCAGCGCCACGGCGCCGTTCGAAAGGGCGAGCAGCACCGCGGCAATCGCCGATGCCGCGCTCGCGCCGACCACGATCTGCTCGGGGCGCAGCTTTCGGTCGGCGACGTAGGCCCAGCCCAGGCCGGCCACGAGCGAGGTCAGGGACGATGCGGCGAGGACGGCGCCGATCAGCGGCGCGCTGAGGCCGCGGTCGAAGAGGAGAAGCGGAACGAAGGGGAGCAGGGTCCCGTCCGCGATCCCGGTCAGGATGTACGAGCCCCTCAGGCCGCTGGTCTCGGGTCGTGGTCGGGCAGCCATCGCGAGGCGGTTAGTTTAGAAGCCTGATTTGTACTCAGCCGCAACATGCTTGGGGACGACCATCCGCCACGCGTCGAGGACCAGCTCTTGCATCTCGGCCGGCTCGAGCGCGGCGAGGCGCGCGAGCACCCAGTTGTAGCGGAGGTCCGACTGCGCCGGCTGCATGAACCTGTCAGGCGAGCCTCCGATCAGCCAATCGCGCTCCTCTTTGGGGAAGGCGAAGCCCATCACGGTCTGGTCGCGCGAGAAGGACAGATAGACGATGCGGCCGACGCGAAACTTCACCCGCCCGCCGACCAGCGCCTCGTAGCTCAGCGGGAAGATCGACGCGAGAGCACGCACGTCGTGGATCGTCACCACGATTACTGGGTAGCGGTCAGGCTCGGCTTGCCGCCCTGCACGACCTCCAGGTCCAGCCACATGCCGCTGGCCTCGCTGCCTCTGACCAGCGAGGCGATCCGGTAGGACCCCGTCATGGTGGGGGCGAAGGTGAAGCTGGACGACTGCCCCGGATCCAGGCCTCGCTGGGGATCGGGCGTGCTCCAACCGGGATCGACCGGCTCGGTGGCGCTCGCGTTCGAAACCACCGCGCACGAGTTCGGCACAGTCGAGTGATTGGCGCACTGCACGGTCACCTGCCAGCCGACCGGGACCTTCAACACCAGCGTCCCATTCCCGTACCCGTCGTAGTTGTACTGGTAATCGGTCGCGGGGTAGCCCGCGATGAGCGTGACCACCGCAGTCTGGGTTGCGGCGTCGAGCTTCAGATACTGCCTTGGATCCGGCGGCGTGCCGGGGCCGGTTCCCGTGACGGGGTCACAGGCGGCGGCCAGCAACAATGGAAGGACCCAGATGAAGCCCCAAGGCAAACTCCCGCCCCGAGCCGTCTTGTGGTGGGAGTCGCTCGAGACCTGGAAGCAGCTCGTCCTGTCGTTTCCGATCTTTGCGCTCGTCACCTTCGCGCTCAACATTGGCCCTTTTTACCAGCCGCTCGGGCGCTCGATCTTCTACGGGCTGTTCGAAGGCGGCGTGCTGACCGGTCTCCTGGCGGTCGCGACCCGGACCGAGCGCGACCGCCGCAAGATGGACTGAGCCTGTCACGGCCGTTATGTGCAGCCCGAGAAATGCTTCCTCCGAGCCAGCTTCATGTCGACACGATCACCCCGCATCGGCACTCCTTCCTCGATCAACAGCTCGCGCTGTCGCTGCCCCTGGGAAAGGCTGCCATCAGCCCGCACGACGCGATGCCATGGGAGGTCCTGGTGCGTGGTGGCAAGGACGCGGCCGACGAGGCGCGGCGCTTCGGGATCGATGCCGCCGTAGGTCTGGACCGAGCCCCTCGGAATCCGTCGAATCCGCACCACGATCGCGGCCATGCGCTGTTCGGCCTTCGAAATTCGCGACCTGCGCAAGGAGCTAGCAGAGCACGGCGACGATCGTCCCGGTGCCTGGATGACCTGGATCACTCGCGTATCCCGCAGCCACGTGCACGATGACGATGTGCGCAACGTCGCCAGTGAGGGTCGAACCCGACCGCGTCACCGTGCTTGACACGATGACTGCCATGTACTCCGGAACAGACGCCGGCGGGTCTCCACTGTTCGCGGGATCGCTCGTCCAGCTGTCCCCGCACACCGGGATGGCGGCCGAATTTTCGAAGCCGTCGAAGTCACCTGCTATCGGGCCACCGCCCAGGGTGTTTGTGCTCTTCCATCGCGAGCCCCAGAACGTGACGTTTCCGCCGACCGTGGTCGAGCCGCTGGTGCGGTCCCCGACCACGAACGCACCTCCGGTCGCGTAGCCGAACACGACGACGAAGCTGCTCATGGCGGTCGCGCCGTAGAAGGTGTCACCCGGAAAGGTGATGGTCAGTGGGGTGGGACCCAGCGCCTGCGTCACCGTGATCGAGCAAGAGGCGACGCCCGACGCGCTGGTGGTTGCGGAGCATGATTGCGCGGACCCATCGCTTCCGAGCGTGAAGGTCACCGTACGCCCGGCGATCGGCGTGAGCCCGTCCTCCGTGAGCACCGCGGAGAGTGTCGCCGGGCTGCCACCGGCGGCAGCGGACGGGCCTGTGTAGATGAGCCTTGCCTCTTCGGTCGTCACAGTGAAGGGAACGGATGAAGTCGCACCGGCCAGCTGGTCCGTCTGCTCGAGAGTGGCCGTGACGGTGTAGGCGCCCGATGGCAGCGCGATGGTGGGGTAACAGGAGGCGATCCCCGAGGAGTCGGTGGTCGCGAGGCAACCCTGAATTCCGCTTGCGCCCGTGATGGTGAGCTTGACCTGCGCTCCCGCGATCGGATGGCCCGTGAGTCCGCTGGTCAGCGTCGCCGAGAGAAGCGCGGAATCGTTGAAGTCCACGGTAGTCGACCCGTTGTAAGTGAGCACGGTAGGTTCGCGAACCAGGATTGATGCGGTGGCGAATCCGGTGGCTCCTCCATCATCTGTCACTGTCAAGTGGACCGCGTAGGTGCCTGGCTTGGTGAACGTGTGCGATGTGGTCACGCCGGCGCCCGTTGCTCCATCACCGAAGTCCCAAGAGTAGGCAGTCACTGTTCCGTCGGAGTCAGAAGACGCGCTGGCGTCGAATGCGACGGTGAGCGGCGCCGTGCCATTGGTGACCGATGTCGTGATGTTTGCGATCGGTGGCGCGTTCACGTGCGGCAGCTGGACCGTTCTGAGGCTGACCGTCTCGCCGTCGGTGGAGACGTCGGCGCCCTGCATCTTGACCGTCCAGACACCGGCCTCTGGGTTGGCGATGCTGAAGACTTCGTACGTCGGACCCAGCAGGTGATAGACGTCGCCAGAGGTGGTTGTACGCGTGATCTGGCGTCCCGACGGGGAAACCAGGGTCGTCACGACGTCGCTTCCCGGCCAGTTGGTCGTGAAAGTTGCCTGGCCCATGCCGCTCGTCACGGTCGCCGTCGTAGTGACGACCTGTCCCAGGCCAACCAGGAATTGGGAGGCGAGCGGACGGGTGTTGATCTGGGCCATCACGGCCGCTGCCATCTTGCCCTGGCCGACCTCGTTCGGATGAATTGGAGTCGTGAAAAGGATCGTGAACAACGGGTTCACATATGGGTCCAGCGTGCAGAGCTCGTGGTTGACGAACGCGTTGGATAGATCCACGTACTCAGCACCATTGCGCGCCGCCTCGAAGGCAATCGTGTCGTTGAGGTATTTTTCGACGCTGTCCAGCCACGCAATTTCGTCGAATGCAAGAAGGTTGGATGGGCAGCTTGACAAACTTGGACTTGGAAGGAGGTCCGGATAGCCCACCACCAGGATGCGAGCGTTCGGCGCCTTGCTTTTGATCGTGGCGTAGATGTTGTCGAGCGTATAGATGCGGTCGTCGGGGCGAGGATGTTGGGCAACAACGGCGGGCGTAAGGATCTGGCCGGCATTCGTCTCGTTACCGATCCGCGGGATTGAACTGTTGGGGCTGAGGCTTCCGCCCGTGGAGATGTCGAATTCGCACCCGAACACCAGCGTTATGCACAGTCGAGCGATCGACCCGAAACCGATGTCGTCTCCGCCCACCATGATCGTCACCAGGTCGTCGGTTGGGCTCAACGCATTGAGTTGAGCCAATTCCCCGCCTTTGCCGATCACGATCTGCTGGATCACAGCGCCGCTGCAGGCGACGAATTTTTCGCCGCCGGCGTAGAAGAAGTTGCTGACGATTCGCGGATACGCCACGTAGGAGCGATGGCAGCCGTCAGCGTTGCTGTCATAGCCACCCCCGACGATGTAGGGGTCATTGCCGTCGCCGGCCGCGAAGGAGTCGCCGAGCGCCGAGTAGCCCCCGTGACCGACGAGGAAAGTTCGAGTCGTGACCCGCGACGGAGTCGTCGCGTCGAAGAAGGTTACGGCGAAGAGGCCGATGCTGGTAGGTGCCACCGTGCAGTCAACCTGCGCCGGTTGACCTGGGTTGGCGGTATCGGTGCACTGCATGAACGGGGGGAGGATCGTGTGCCCGATCGTCATGGCCCCCTGCTCGAGCGCCTTGACCGTGAAGGAGGCGGAGTGCCCGATGAGTACGTCGAATGCGGTGCGGTCGCTGGGCGTCGGGCTGACCCACCCTTCATAGGAATAGACGTCACCCTGGACCGTCGCGCTGATCCCGGCGATGTTGTCGACAAAGACATCAACGTTGCCGGGGGGATGCGGCGGGGCCTTCACCGTGATGTGCGAGTCGTCGAGAACCGTGAAGCAGAGCAGAGTCGTGGACGAAGCGCACGGCTGGAGCAGGGCCTGACCGTCGCCGAACTGGACGTCTGTCGCATCGGTGAAGCCTTGGCCTGCGATTGTCACCTGCGTGCTGCCCTCCGCGGCTCCGAAGCTGGGAGATAAGGAGGCGACCGTCGCGACTGTCGGCGGTGGAGGAAGCCCGGGACAGGTCGCCGTAAGCGTGATCTTGACGGGTGTCAGCTGGTTCTGCCCCGCCACTCCGGTGCCGAGTGCTCCCAGGCTGTCCTCGCCCCACACCCAGATGTTGCCGGCCGCGTCGATGGCCATCGAGTGTTCGAGTCCGGCCGCGACCCGCACGATCTGGGTTCCCGCAGGAAACATGACCTGCGTCGGGACCGTCACATAAGGCGTGGACTGACCGCTCACCGAGCCGATGCCCACCGCCCCGCGGCTCTGGTCGCCCCATGCCCACACCGTGGAGTCGGATTTCAAAGCGAGGGCGAAGTCCACGCCGGCCGATACCTGGATCACCGAATCGAGACCCGCAATCTGCGTGGGGGTAAGAGCGTTGGGGAAACCATAGGTGCCGTTCGCCAGCTGGCCGCCGGAGTTGCTGCCGAAGGCGAAGACGTGCCCTGAGCCGTCGAGGGCGAGACTGAATGAACCTCCTACGCTGGTCGTTATGTCCACCACTCCCGACAACCCCGGTGTGGGCTGAAACGCGGGCGCGAACTGGACGCCCGGCAGCCCGAGCTGACCAGACGCGTTTCCTCCCGACCCGTAGACGGTCCCGCTCGACGTCAAGAGAAGCGTGTACCGGAAGCCGGACGCCACCCTCACCACGTGCGGCGGAGCCGACAGAATGATCGGGGCGTCCTGGTTGAAGAACGTGTCGCCCACCCCGAGGCCGGACGATTGTCCCCAGCCCCAAACCGTCCCGTCTGAGGTCGCAACGACGGCGTGATCGTAGGCGGCTCCGACCGCCACTACATTGGTCGGACCGGCAACTGGCGCAGGGCTCGAGGTGAACAGCGTATAGAGGGGGCTGCCATTTCCGCGCTGGCTGTTGATGTCGCTGCCCCACGACCACAGCTGGCCGGACGGGTCTATCGCGTATCCCGTGCTGAAACCTGCCCAGATCCCGGAGACATTGGTCAGGAGGGGATTCGACTTCATTGCGGTAGGTGTCAGAACCTGCGTGCTCTGGAAGCCGAGCCCCAGCTCGCCCTCCACGTTGCGACCCCAGGTGAACACCTGGCCGTTGGAGATGGCGGCCGACCAGGTGGCGCCGCCCGAGATCGCGCTCGCCTTGCACACCGTGGTCGCCGCCGCGGCCGGCGCCGCTTGCTCCCCGACAAGGGGAGGAAGCATGAGCAGGGCAACCGCCAGTCGGACGCTCACCGACGACAGAATCGACTTCACGTCCTGGCTGATTTCCTTGCGTCAAGCGACGGCTGAACAGGGACGCCTCATTGTGCTTGGCGCTGGACCGGATGCAAGCCCCTTAACGAACTAAGTTGACTTGGATTAACGAAACCGGGAGTGGCACGACCACCATGTGGTTCAGGAAACGACGCGCTCCTGGTACGCGCCAGCCGGTGTTTCGGCCGGCTGCGCTCGGATCATTTGGAGGGCGATCTTTCCCTTCGCATGGCCCTCGTCGAAGTAGGCGAAAGCTTCCGCGAGCCGGTCCAGCGTGAAGCGCCGGTCGATGACGGGCGTCACCTTGCTCGCCGCCATGAGCTCCGCGATGGCCTCCATATCCTTCCGCGTCAGCTTGGCGATGAAGAACACAGCCTTCTGGCTGCCGCGCATCGAACGCAGACGCGTGCCGATGATGTGGCCGAAGGCTTTCATCTCACTGGTGTGCTGGACCGCGGCCGCACCGACCATCACGAAGACGGCGCCGGGTTGCAGGACGGATCTGCACTCCGACAACGAGCGGCTGCCGGCGATGTCGATGAGCACGTCGTAGCGCTCTGCGCTCTGCGTGAAGTCGTCGCGCGAGTAGTCGATCACTCGCTGCGCGCCGAGCGCGCGGACGGCGTCTACGTTGCGCGGGCTGCAGACTGCCGTGACCTTGGCACCGAGGGCCGTCGCGATCTGTACAGCGAATGTCCCCACGCCGCCGGAAGCGCCGTTGATCAGCACCTTATCGCCTGGCTTGACCTGGCCGTGGTCCCGGATCGCCTGCAGGGCGGTCAGCGCCGCTACCGCCACGCAGCCCGCCTCGTCGAAAGACACGTTGGACGGTTTGAGCGCCAGCGCTGCGGACTCCGAGATGCATACGTACTCGGCGAAGGACCCACGCACGCCTCCGAACACCTGGTCGCCGGGCCGGAACCGTTTGACGTCCCTGCCCACCGACTGGACAGTGCCCGCGAAGTCGGTCCCGAGCAGGTCACGCTTTGGCTTGCCCGTCAGCCTTCGCATCAGGCGCCCGGCGCCTGAGAGGGGAAACAGGTCGACCGGGTTCACCGACGACGCGTGCACGCGGACCAGCACGCCGTCGTCGGATACCGCCGGCAGCTCGACCTCCTCGAGCTTCATCACGCCGCGCCTCTCGCAGACGATCGCCTTCATCTACGTCAGCTCAAGCTGAACGGTGGGTACTGGTCGGTCACGAGGGTGAAGGCGTAGGCGGTCACGCGGTTGTTCCAGCGCAGCACGCCGACGACGTAGCGGAAGAGGCCCTGCGGATAGGCCCCCGTGAACAGGATGGCGAACCACGCGGCGATGATCGCGAAGGCGGCGCCGATCCACAGGAAGAACAGCACGACGTAGTGCGGGACGGCGAGCAGCCACTTGACCGGGGGTAGCCAGCGGTTGAGCTGCTTGGCGTCGGGGTACGCGAAGTCGAGGTGCACGGACTGCTCCTCGTCGGTCGAAGGGTAGTGGTCATCGAGCAGGGCCATGTAGACGGTGACGCGGTTGGAGAAGCGGAGCAGGTTGAGGTTCCAGTCGAACCACCACCGCGGGTACTTCTGGCGGAAGACGAGCATCAGGACGAGGGGCAGAAACACGGCGGCACCGCCGACGACCAGTGCCCTCTGATTGTGGTCGTCCTGAAAGGTCTGGCCGGACAGCATGGTGAGCAAGACGACGATCGGGATCGCGACGAGCAGCCGGAACGCTGTCGTGAGCCGGCTCAGCGGGCGAGCGGGAAAGTCGACGTCGAACTGGACCGGGTAGCTGCTGACCATTGGTTCACCCCTCCTGGATGAGATCGGTTGATGCGAGGCTGACCACCTCGTGACCGTGCAACGCCTCGAGAAACGGCTGGAAGCTGCCGCAGACGACGCAGTGAAGGACCCGGCCGTGGGTCTCGACCCTGCTGACTCCGGACGCCCGCGCGATCTGCTGCGCGGGCGGCGGGCCCACGAAGCTGACCTCCACCTTTCTTTGCTGAGGTACCTCGGTCACGCTGGCCAAGCTACGCAGCCCGCTCGTCGTCGGAATCGGTGGAATCACCGATTCTTGGCTCGGTAGTAAGTTGCGGACTCACGATGGCTAAGCCCGCTCGCCGCGTTGGCAACCTGCCCGCCGAAGCGACCAGCTTCATCGGCCGCCGGCGCGAGCTGGCCGAGCTGCGCAAGAAGCTGGCTTCGGCCAGGATGGTCAGCCTGGTGGGTCCGGGAGGCGTGGGCAAGACCCGCCTGGCCATACGCGCCGCGACGGAGCTGTCACGCGGGTTCCCGAATGGCGCCTGGCTCGTCGAGCTGGCCGAGGTGCGGGACCCGGCCCTGGTGGGCAACGCGGTGATGGCGGCGCTGGACCTGCGCGACCAGGCGGCGACCGAGCCGTTTGCCCTGCTTCGCGCCTACCTCGTGGACAAGGAGCTGCTGCTCCTCGTCGACAATTGCGAACACCTCCTGGAGGCGGCGGGCGAGCTCGTCGACGAGGTGATCAAGGCTTCGGCAGGAGTCCGGGTGATCGCGACAAGCCGCGAACCGCTGGACGTGCCGGGCGAGCATGTCCTCCCCGTCCCCCCTCTGGGGCTGCCCTCGGTGAGCGACGGGAAGCTGGCGCAGAACGAGGCGGTGATGCTCTTTGTCGAGCGGGCCACCGCGGCGACTGGGACGTTCGAATTGACCGCTTCGAACCAGGCCGCAGTCGTCGACGTGTGCCGGCGGCTGGACGGGCTGCCGCTGGCGATCGAGCTGGCGGCGGTGCGAACCAGAGCCCTCTCGGTGGAGCAGATCCTCGACCGCCTGAGCGACAGGTTCAGCCTCCTGGTCAGCGGAGGCCACCCCGCCCTGCCCCGGCACCAGACACCGCAGACCACCATCGAGTGGAGCCACGACCTGCTCTCGACGGTGGAACGCACCCTGCTGCGTAGGCTGTGCGTCTTCGCGGGGCGGTTCATGCTGGAGGACGTCGAAGGCGTCTGCGCTTCCAGCGAGCTGCCCGCCGCGGCCGTTCTGGATTCGCTCTCGTCCCTGGTCGACAGATCGCTTGTGATCAAAGAGGACGTGCGCGGCCAGGCGTGCTACCGGCTGCACGAGACGATGCGTGAGTATGCCGTCCTCAAGCTGCGCGAGGCCGGCGAGGACGCAACGCTCGGGGAACGCTGCACCGAGTACTACGTGCTCAAGTGCGCTGCGACCGGGCCGTCGGGTCGGTACCGGCTGGCCGCATGGCTCGGGTGGATGGAGCTCGAGATCGACAACGTCCGCGCCATCCTGCGGCACTGCCTGACGCGGGGTGACTATGAGCGCGGGGTCGACCTCGTCGCGTCGCTCGGCTGGTTCTGGATCACGCGCGCGACCACCGAGGGTGTGCGTTGGCTGGAGGAGATGCTCGGACCGGGCCGGGGCAATGCGGAGGCGCTGGGCTGGGGGTGCTTCCTGCGCGGGTTCCTGGCCGTCCTGCAGAACGATCCTTCATCCGCACGTCAGTGGCTGGCGCGAGCGGCCGCCGCTGCGACCGAGTTGGGCGATCTGCCGCTCCTGGCGCAGGCGCTTGCCATGGGGTCGATCGCGGCGATGTCGGACGGCGACCGGGCCGCCGCCGACGCGTTCTACGAGGACGCGCTGACGGCGGTGGCGGGCGCCGGCGACCTTGCCTCCAGGACGGCGGTCCTCCAGACGCGGGCTTTGAATGGAATGTTCGCCGGCGAGCTCGGCGCGGTCCGGGAGGCGACCTCGGAGGGCGTGCGGCTGAGCCGGGAGGCCGGCGACGAGTACGTGCTCGAGATCATGCTGATGGAGCTGGCCTTCACGTTCCTGATCTCGGGCGACACCGACGGCTCCAGGCCTCTGTACACAGAAGCGCTGCAGATCGCGAGGCGGATCGACGACCGGCTCGCCCAGTCTTATCTCATGGTGGCATTCGGCTACTACGCGGCGCTGGCGCACCACGGCCGGCTTGCGGCACAGCTGCTGGGGGCCGCGGAGGCGACGCGGCTCGGAGCGGGCGCCGGGATCATCGCGCCCCTCGCCCCGATGCTCGATCAGACGGAGGCGGCGGCGGTGGCGGCGCTCGGGCGGTCGAAGTTCGACGCGGAGTTCGGGGCCGGGAAGCGGATGGACCGGGAGGCGGCGATCGCGCTGGCGCTGGGCGAATCGAGCCATGCTCCGACCGCGGCCATCGATGGCCCGGGGTTACTCGGTCGGCGCGAAGCCGACGTCGCGCGGCTCATCGCCGAAGGCCTGAGCAATAAGCAGATCGGCGCGCGCCTGTTCATCTCCGAGCGCACCGTTGACAGTCACGTGCGCAGCATCTTGAACAAGCTCGGGTTCAACTCACGCGCCCAGATCGCCGGCTGGATCGCGACGTCGAACGAGCGATGAGCTGCCGAAGCTGGGGAAGGCTGCGGCGATCATCACTCGCCGCCGGCAGAGAGCAACACAAGGCTCAAGAGCCAGTAGGTGGTCACGACTCCACCAAAGATCAGCGCGGCCATGGCCGAGCGCAGCCCGGATACGCCGCGGAGCGGGGCGAGGAGCGCAATCACGCCGATCACCACTCCGGCCATGCCGACCAGCGGCGGGCTCAACACAAGAACTGGGAAGCTGACCGCCGCATCGCCCTTGCCTACGAACGGCGATGGCTCGATCGGGCCTACCAGGTGGGCTGCAATCGAGGTCACGACGAAGAAGATCAGGGTTCCGATCACGGCGCCAATGATTGCGATCAGGAGGGCGCGAGGTGCGCTTCGCAGGGCCAGGAGTGCGACGACGACTGCCGTCGGAGCTGTAGCGCCGGATATCAATTGCGACTCCGAATACACCTCAAAAATCGTGTTGTGGCCGTACGCGACCGATTTGGGGAATGGACCGGTGATCGATAGTGCAGTCCCAAACATCACCACGCAGATCACGGCCAGTGCGAGGGCCAACGCACCAAGCCACGTTCGGTCCTGCGTCACCGCGCTCACATGAGTCACGGTCTAGCCAAACGCTCCGGGGTTCAGCATCAACATGCCGAACCAGGCCACCCAAAGCAGCGTCAACACGCCACCGACCACAACTCCGGTGATGGCGACCGGGAGACCATGGGAGGTACGGCGCGCGCGCGCCACGGCGGCGACCCCAACCACGAGCGAGGCGAGCGTGCCCAGCTGAAAACTGAAACCGAACAGGGCGCCGAGCTTGCCGAGAAAGTCAAGCCTGCCACCAGTCCAGATGAGGATCACGTACGCTGCCACGCTCGCCGCCGCCAGCCCGATCGACAGCAGGCCGAGGGAGTTTCGCCCCCACGCAGCTTTCACGGGCTCACCCGATCGACGACCGACCTCCACGTGTCGCCATCTCGGGTGTCAATCTATCCAAGTTTGGCGGGGATGGATGGAAATCGAACCCACCCAGGACGCCTCAAATCGGCACCTCACCGAACGAGGTCGGATCTCAGACTGGCGGGTCAGTCGGAGATGCGGCGCCACGCCGGCACCCTCTTGACGATCAACCGGTCGACGCTGAAACGCCCAGCGTCCACGAGCAGGAGCGCCAGGAAGACGAGGCTGTAGATGATCGCTGCGCCGACGTCGGTGCTCGTGCCCGGCACATAGGGTCCGCCAAATCCTTCGGCGACGGACCACACGAACAGTCCGTACACGAATCCGACCGTGTAGGTGATGCGCCGGGCAAATCCCGCAATCAGCGCGCATGCGAGGTAGGTTTCGGTGGTCGCTGTCAACAAAGCGAAGATCGGAGCGCGATCCCCCGCAACTACCAGCTGCCACAACCGAAACCACCAACTGAGGAAGCCCGGCTGGCCATCGCCAACTCCCGCGACGATGCGGCCGAAGTTGGCGCGGAACGCCGGCTGCCACTTGAGCGAGGCATCGACCGCCCAGATCACTCCAAATGTGATCCGGATCAGGGCGATCCCGATCACCCTGTTTGAGGCCGCAATGCCGCGTGGCGGGCGAGGCGCGCGCGCCACGATTCGAAACTGAAGCGGCGAACCCGCCGCTATCGCCGTGTCTGTCGCTGTTGTTTCATGTCTCATAACGCCGAGCAACTACACGGGGCCGTTACGTCGCACTGAGCTTGTAACAGCGGGGCGTAATTGACGGTGCCATGCCTCATATCTCACGCCAGGACGCGGCCTCACGACCGCCGTCGCTTGCCGTGATTTCCGGCTTCGCGTATACCGATCCGTTGCAGATTTTCAATCGCTGGCTTGTCCCCACCTACCAAACGGCGTTTCGCTGGACGGGCAATCGCCTGGATGGCGAGGATGCCACGGCCGAGGTGTTCGGCAGCGTGGTTGTACCGTTGGCGCTGCCCGCTGAGGTGCGGACTGTAAACGACCAGATCACCGACGCCGCGCTCCGGGCCGTGATTCGGCACTGGTCGGACAGGTACGGCATCGGGAGGGTTCAACGCTGCGCGATCTACGGTGCCGAGGCGGTTTTCGAGCAGCCTACCTTCACATTGGATGCGCTCTTCGAGGGACTTTCGGCGGAGATGCGGTTGACTCTCGTGCTCCGATTTCTGCGCAAGCGCAGCCTCGCCGCGATCGGGGCCCAGCTCGGTATGCGCCCGGCTGTTGCCGGATCGACGATGATCACTGCGCTGACCCACGTCGCCGAGCGGATCGGACTTCCACCCGAGCCGGCTGGAAGCGCGCAGGAGGAATGCGTGACCCTGTTCGTGGACGACCTCCTTGCAGGGGCCCGGCCGCTGCGCTTCGAGGTAGACCCGCGGGCCTGGCCGGCGCTGGTTGGCGCGACCCACGTCCATGCCGCTATCGCGGGCAACGACCTGCCTGAAAAGCGGTTCGTTGGGCTGATCGAGCGTCGCCTGCGGACGGCCGAGGAACGAAGGCGTGTAACAAGCCTCCGTAGCTGGTCTGCATGACCAGGGGGTACGGGTGGTCGATGTGACGGAGCTCCGGATTGTCGGCGCGCCAGAACCGGATCCGCCGCCAGAAACACTCGGGGCCATCTACCCGGATTGGGAATCCGTCTACCAGGACAACGTGGTGGGCATCTATCAGCTCGTTTTTCGAAAGGTGGGCAACGCCGCCGACGCCGAGGACCTGGCTGAGGAAGTGCTGATGCACACGCTGAAGACCCTGCGCCTGCCGGCTCCCGTGAACAACGTTCGGTCGTACCTCGTCAAGACCGCCCGCACCGTCCTTGCCGACCACTGGCGCCGCCACTACGCGGCCCGCGATGCAGCCGATGAGCTCGAGCGAGTGCCGGCTCAGCTGAGCGCCAACCCCGATGCCGCCGACCGCGCGGCACGCCTGCTCGCGTTGCTGCCGGACAATTTCAGATCGATCCTCGAGCTTCGGTTCCTCCGCGGATACTCGGTCCGCGAGGCCGCCACCGAGCTCGGCGTGACCGAGTCCTACGCGCGCGTAATGCAATTTCGAGCCCTGCGCAAGGCCGCAGAGCTCGAGCGCGAGGTGCTTCGATGAACAGCTCAGCGGATCGCGTCGCTCGATTTGTCGACGACCTGCTGCACCGGCGCCGGCCTCGCCGGTTCAAAGCCTCGCCTGAAGAGGCCGAAGCCATGGCTGCGGCCGCCGGACTCGCTGCGGCGCGCGTCGGTGCTGACATCCCTGACAAGGCTGCCCTCGATCGGATCCACAAGAGGCTCAGCGAAACCCTGAACGAAAGTCCGGCCGTGGAACGCCGCTTCTCCCGGCGTGACTGGTTGCGCACGGCCGGCGCCGCCGCGGCGGCGGTCGTGGTCGGCGTCGCGCTCGACAAGGTTGTGACCAACCAAGAGCAGTCCGGGGGGCCCGGAGGCCCGGGCAGCCCGACGCTGCTGCCCGACGGCGGGAGCTGGCGACCGGTCGCGGCTCTGACCGCGGTGCCGGTTGGCCATGCGCTACTGGTGTCGACCGCCACCCTCGACGCCATCATCATCAACGACGGCGGCAACATCAGCGCTGTTTCGGGGGTCTGCACGCACCTCGGTTGCAAGCTGCAGCCCGATGACGCGAATCGCAAGCTGAACTGTCCCTGCCACCAGACCGCTTTCAGCTGGTCGGGCAAGCTGCTCTACTACCGGTTGAAGGCTGCCCCGGCAAATCTCCCGCTCATCCAGTCCCGCGTGAACGACGGAGCGATCGAGCTGTACGTCGTCTGAGCCTCATGTAATGCGCGCACGTAGTTGCGCGTGTCATGAGCCCCACAAGCGACACAAACAAGGCAACGACAAGACGGACGTTCCTCGGCTGGTGGCTGGGCGCAGTGCTGACTGCCACTGTCGTCACTGTCGTCGCACCGCTCGGCGTCTACCTGTATCCGCCGCGCAACCCGAAACAGGTCAAGGAAAAGGTTCGCGTCGCACTCGACGGATCTCTCTCCTCGTTGCAGGAAGGAAGCGTGTCGCGCTTCGATGCGCCCCCGGGCACCGCTTTCCTGATGGCGGACGGTGGTGAGAACAATTCGCCCGGCGATCCGACGTTCGCCGGCTACGTGACTCGCGATCAGGGACAGCTCCGTGCATTCGCGATCACCTGTCCGCACCTCGGTTGTTCCTACGCCTACGACGACGGAAAGAAACACTTCGTCTGCCCGTGCCACGGCTCGGAGTTCGCGCTCGACGGCCGCGTGTTGCACGGACCCGCGACCAGCCCGCTCTCACATCTGACGTGGCAGGCCGGACCGAACGGCAACGACATCGTGGTCGACGGCACCTCGATCAGCGACTGATCAGAACGCTGTAACGGGGCCGCATATCTAGCGGCGTCACATCAAGCACAAGGGAGATTGCAAACACTGTGAACTGGAGAATCGGACTCAACGTCGCCATAACGGGCGCCGCATTGTTGATCGCCGCGTGCGGAGGCTACGGCACCTCCGCTTACGGCGGCTCGACGTCGCCATCCACCGACGGGCGTTACCCCGGCGTCGCCGGCTCCCCCTCCGGCACGCCGGCTCCGCCTGTGACGTCCGCCACCGTCGACCTTCGCTCCACGGCGCTCGGACAGATCCTCGTCGACGGCAGGGGCCGCTCGCTCTACCTGTTCGAGGCCGACAAGGCCGGTATGTCGAGCTGCTACGGCGACTGCGCCTCGGTGTGGCCGCCGCTGCTCACCTCCGGCGCGCCGGTCGCAGGATCGGGCCTCAACCAGAGCCTCCTCGGCACGACGACGCGCAAGGACGGTTCGGTCGAGGTCGTCTACAACGGTCACCCGCTGTACTACTTCGTCTCCGACAAGCACGCCGGCGACACGACCGGCCAGGCGATCACCAGCTTCGGCGCCGACTGGTTCGTCCTTTCAGCCGCCGGCTCCCAGGTCGGCAAGGCTTAGTCGTGGTCGACGCCAGGGCAGACAAGCCCCTCGAGCTCGAGCTCAAGGCCGTCGTTCATCTCGACCGCGATCCCAACGAGGTCTTCGTCGAGCTGCACGACCCCGAGACACTGCTGAGCTGCGTGCCCGGCGCCAGATTGACCACGCTGTACGGCCCGCGCAAGTTTCGAGCGCAAATCGTCCTTGCGGTTGGCCCTTTCAGGCTGCCCTACTCGGCCACAGGGAGGATCGTCGGTTCTAATCCGCGGTCCCGCACTGCCTCGATGCGCCTCGACGGGCACCCCGACGCGATCATGCCTGAGGTTCGCGTCCGCATGGCCATGGCGATCGAAGACGACGCACCCGGGTGCGCAATCGACATGACCTTTCATGTCGCTGTCGCGAGCAAGGCAGGACATTTCACGCGCGCATTGGTGAACCCAATCGTCTGCGACCTCATGGAGCAAACCGTCCACCGGCTGCGACAGCGCCTCGAGCAGTCGCAGCTCGCTCCGATGCCACCCGCCGCTTGACGGTCACGAGGGTGACCGATCACAGGAGAGAACACCATGAGAAAACCGATCCTTGCGCTCACGGTCCTGGTCGGGATCGTCCTTGGACTGGGAGCGACAACCGTCATCACGGGCACCGCAACCGGCAGCAACAAAGCGGCGCCACCGCGCACAGATGGACGCTCAGCGGAGATCGTCGTCGCGTGGAACCAGCAGCTGCTGCACATCGTGCAGACCCCAGGCGCCCAGCCGGCGACCGTCCACCCCACCCGCAGCTTTGCGATCCTGCAGGCCGCGATCTACGACTCCGTCGTCTCGATCACGAAGGACGATCCCGCATACCTCTTATCCGTGCGGGCTCCGCGCAGCGCCCGAATCGATGCGGCGGCGGCGCAAGCCGGCCACGATTCGCTGTCAGCGCTCTACCCCAACTTTCAATCCCAGCTCGATGACCTGCTCGCCTCGCAGCTCGCCGCAATCCCGGACGGCAAGCAGAAGCAGGCGGGAATCGCTGTCGGCAGCGAGATAGCCGCCCGCCTGATCGCTGCACGGGCCACCGACGGTTCGACCGCACAACCGCCGACCTTCGTCGCCGGCACTCAGCCTGGCGCCTACCGGCCGACCCCGCCCGCCTTCCCCACGCCCGTGTTCACCGGATGGGCGAGTGTGCGGCCGTTCGTGCTCAACACCGGCTCGCAGTTTCGACCCGAACCGCCGCCGGCGGTCACCACCGCGGCGTATGCGGACGCGCTGAACGAGGTGAAGAGCCTGGGGCAGAACACAAGCACCACCCGCACCGCGGATCAGACTCTGGCCGGGAAGTTCTGGGCGCCGCCCATCTGGAACACCTGGAACGAGATCGCCGACCAGGCCGTGACCAGCCATCACACGAACCTGGAGACCGGAGCGCGAGTACTTGCGCTCCTCAATCTGAGCTTTGCCGACTCGGTGATTGCGTTTTACGACGCGAAGTACCACTACCTCGTATGGCGACCGGTCACCGCGATCCGCCTGGGTGACACGATCGGAAACCCAGCGATCACCGGAGACCCGGCCTGGACGCCGCTTGCGACGACGGCTCCCGACCCGTCCTACCCCGGCGCCCACAGCACGATCAGCGCCAGTGGAGCTGCCGTCCTGTCAGCCTTCTTCGGCGCCGGCAGCCGGATCGACGTGACGTCGGACGCCATTCCGGGCACTGTCCGCTCGTTCACGAGCTACCACTCGATCGCGGTCGAGGCGGGGTTGAGCCGGATTTACGCCGGACAGCACACTCCACTCGATGACGCCTCCGGCCAGGCGCTGGGCGCCGCTGTAGCCCAGTTCGTCCTGCGCAGCGCGAAGTCAGCTGACTTTGGACGTCAGACGGCGGCGCCACTCTCGACGCCGACGTACGGAGGCTACTGACGAAACTGCCGGGCGGACTACATCGCGTGTGGCGCGTGCGGGCTGACGAGACATCACAGCGCGGTGGCCTGCAAGACGTTGACCGCGACGGCACGAACCACCTCACCGACGACGAGCGTGGCGGGCGCCAGGATGCCCGCTTGATCCGCGAGCTGCGCGATGTCCGCGATCGAGCCTTCAACGCTTCTCTGATCCTGCCACGTGGCCTTACTGACCACGGCCGCCGGACGCGACCCGCCGACGGCGGTCGCCACCTGCGCGGCGACCTCGGCCAGGTTCGTGCGGCACATAAGCACGACCAGGGTGTCGCTCGCACGCGCCAGGTCACGGACTCGCCTTTGCCAGTGGGTGCCCGTGCCGGTGGTGATCGCGACCGAGGAGGAGACGCCTCTCAGCGTGACCGGCACGCCGATTGATGCGGCCGCCGCGACCGCGGACGAGACACCCGGAACAATAACCACGTCGATTCCGGCTTCGACCAGGTCCCTGAGCTCTTCGCCGCCTCGGCCGAAGACAAATGGATCGCCGCCTTTCAGGCGGACGACGAAATGACCGGAGCGGGCCAGTTCGATCATGCGACCGGTGATCTCCTCCTGCGCTGTGCTGTCAGCCCCGCCCCGCTTGCCGACCGGCTCCGGGATCGCTTGCGGACCGCAGAGTGCAAGCGTCTCTGGCGGAATGAGGGCGTCGTGCAGAACCACATCCGCATCCGCCAATAGTTCGCGTGCCCTCACCGTCATGAGCTCTGGATCTCCAGGTCCAGCTCCGACCAGCGCGACACTGCCGGCGTGGTCGCCGGGTCGCGCCAGGCTCGCCGCAAGTGCCTCGGCCTCCTCACCTTGACCGGTCCGCAAGAGCTGGCGAACCTCTGATCTAAGCAGGCGGCGATAAGCGTTTGTCTGCTCTTCGATGGGCACGCCGCGCTCCCTCAAACCTCTCCGAACGCGACCCACCAGGGCGGTGAACGGCCCCCACTCCTTGCCCAACCAGCGCTCCAGACGGGCGCGCAGGGCGGAGGCCAGAAATGGACTTTCGCCAGAGGTTGATATGGCGATCAACAAGGGATCGCGGCGGACGATGGCCGGCGCGATGAACCTGCACTGGGCGGGACGGTCGACCACGTTGATCAGGATGCCCGCGGCCTCCGCCTCGTCCCAGCTCTGGCGGTTGATCGCCGGGTCGTCGCTTGCATCGAACACCAGTCGGGCGCCCGCGAGGGCGCCCGGTCTGTAGTCGCTGGACGGGATGACGCGCACTTCCGCGCCCGCCTCGCGCAGCGCGGCGGCTTTTTCCAGCGCCAGCTTGCCGTCACCCAGAACGATGCACGGCTGGTGGGCCAGGTCGAGAAAGACGGGGTAGTACTTCATGCAGTCGCCTCTTCCTTCGCCGCGTCGAGCAGCACGCGGGCAACCTCGGGTCGCGTGAACTCCGGCGGAAGGTCAGCGCCTTCTTCCAGAATTTTCCGCACGGCGGTGCCGCTCAGGGTCCGGTGCAGCTCCTTTGGATGAGGGCAGGTCCGTGTCGAAGCCATGCCGCCGCAGGCCGAGCAGTAGAAGGTGTGCTCGAAACGAAGGATCTCGATCCCGAGCTCCGCCGGCGCATATTGATCGAAGATCCGGTGCGCCGCGTACGTGTCGTAGTAGCTGCCAACACCGGCGTGGTCGCGTCCGACGATGAAATGTGTGCACCCGTAGTTGCGGCGCACTATGGCGTGGAACACGGCTTCCTTCGGCCCGGCGTACCGCATCCACGCCGGGTTTGTCGCGAGGAGGACCCGGTCCGGCGGGAAGTAGCCCTCGAGCAGCTCTTCATAGCACCGCATACGGACCGCGGCTGGAATGTCGTCGCTCTTGGTTTCACCGACCAGGGGGTGCAGAAGGAGCCCGTCGACGATCTCCAGCGCCACCTTCTGCAGGTACTCATGCGCCCGATGGACTGGATTTCGAGTCTGGAAGCCGACCATCGTCTTCCAGGCGCGCTTGGCCTTGACCTCGCGTACCTGGGCCGGGGTGAGGTCGAACTCCGGAAATCCCGATGCCGGCCGTGCCAGGGCGATCACCGCGCCACCGATGGCCCACCGACCTGAATCCTTCAGAACGCGCACCCCCGGATGCGCCTCGTCCTCGGTGCCGTAAACGCCCAACGCCTCACGCCGGTGGTCTGCTTCGAAGACTTCGGCGACCTCCAGGATGCCGATCGGCTTGTCGCCGATGAACAGCCCGACCCTTTCTGCGGTGGGCACATCGTCCGTGCGAAGGACGATCGGGATGGTGAAGGGCGCCCCGCCGGCCAGGCGGCCGCGCTCGATGACGGACTCGTAGTCATCACGACCCATATACGCATCGACCGGTGTGAGGGCGCCGGCCCCGAGCATGAAGACGTCGGAGAGCTCGCGCTGACCAACCTGTAGGCGCGGGAGAAGCCTGGCCCTGGCGCGGAGCTCTTGCAGCTCGCCAACATCGGGGAGCCTCTCGCCGACGTTACGTGGCAGATGGCCGAGGCGCTCCAGCTTGTCGACGACCTTGGCCAGTGATTCGGCGAGGCTCTCCTTTGAGGTGTCGCACGTGACTTCGGCTCGAAGCGGCTCCTCGTAGGGATCGCTGACACCGGTGAAATTGGCGATCTCCCCCGCGATCGCTTTGCGATAAAGCCCTTTGGTATCGCGCTCAACGAGGGTGTCGAGCGGGCAGCGGACGAAGACCTCGACGAAGTCGAAGGTCTGGCTGCGTACCTCGTCGCGGACTTCGCGGTAAGGCGAGATCGCGGCGGTGATTGCGATGCCGCCGCTGCGTGCCACGAGCCGGGCCACGTAGCCGATACGTCGGATGTTGGTGTCGCGGTCTTCTTTCGAGAAGCCGAGGCCCTTGGAGAGGTGCGTACGCACCTCATCGCCATCGAGAAGCTCGGAGTGACGACCGCGACGGGCGAGCTCGGACTGGAGGGCGGAGGCGAGCGTCGACTTGCCCGCTCCCGACAGTCCCGTGAACCAGATGACGAATCCCTTGCTCATAGCTTGCTCCAGTGCAGGCCGCATTCCTTGACCTCGCCGTGCTCCCACCACCAGCGTCCGGCTCGCGCATCCTCACCAGGTCGTGTCGCCCGTGTGCAGGGTGCGCAGCCGATGGACGTGTAGCCGCTGTCGTACAGGGAGTGGTAGGGGACGTTGCGCTCGCGGATGTATTCCCATACCTGTTCCTCTGACCAGGAGGCAAGGGGCGCGATCTTCGTGATTCCACCGTGGTCGGGGTCTGGCGCGACAATCGGGGTTTGGGACCGGGTCACGATCTGCGAGCGGCGAATGCCCGTCACCCAGGCGTCGTAACCGGCGATCGCACGTTCGAGTGGCCGCGACTTGCGAACGCTGCAGCAGAGCCGGCGCAGCTCAGCGGATTGATAGAAGAGGTTCGTTCCGTTGAGTGCGACCATCTGGCGAACCTCCTCCGGCTCTGGCGCCACGACCTGGACCTCGATCGCGTACCGGTTGCGAACGCGATCGATCATGTCGTGTGTCTCCTGCGGGAGCCGGCCGGTGTCCAGGGTCAGCACGGCGACGTCGGATCGGATCCTGGATGCCATGTCGATGAGGACCGAGGACTCGGCCTGGAAGCTCGCCACGATCACGAGGCGAGGAAAAGATTCGAAAGCCCAACGCAGCACCGCCTCGGGATCGGCTTCAGAGCTGGACGTCTTGGGGAAAGGCGCCACTGCGCTCATGCCGACTTCTCGCTCAATGCGAATCGCTCGCGAAGCGCGTCGAATCCGCTGCGATCGACCCAGTCCCCGAACCCCTCATCCTGGCTTCGCTCCAACCCGAATGCCCGGAGCAGCGGACGGAGAAGCGACGGGATTTCCTGGAAGGGGACGTTGGCGGCGTACAGGCGATTGAGGCGTGTGCCCCCGAAATCACCGCCGAGCATGACGTCGTATTTGCCGAGCGTCGTGCCGACGAAGCCCACATCGCCCAGATAGGGACGCGAGCAGCCGTTGGGGCAGCCGCTCATCCGGAAGCTGATCCTCTCTTCGGCGAGGCCGAGCTCCTGCAGGACCGCCGCGATCTCGCGGACCAGGGCGGGCATCGCCCGCTCCGCCTCTGCGACGGCGAGGCCGCATGTCGGAAGCGCGGGGCAGGCCATCGAATGGCGGATGGCGCGGGGAATCGACTCGGCCGAGGACATGCCATAGCTCGCCATCAGCTCCTGGATCCGCTGACGTTCCGCAGGTTTGATGCCGGCAAGAATCACGTTCTGTTGGGCGGTGAGCCGCACCTGCGGCCGCAGCTCCTCGACGATGTGGCGCAAACCGCTGGCCGAACGGACATCGCCCACATCGGCGATGCGCCCATTCTCGACATAGATCCCGACGTATAGGTGCCCGTCGCCCTGTGCGTGCCAGCCCAGGTGGTCGTCGACCGGCTGCCACGACAGCGACTCAGGTGGCTGGAGCGCAAACTGCACGCGGCTCTGGACCTCGGCGCGAAACCAATCGAGGCCGCGGTCGGCGATGGTGTACTTGAGGCGGGCGTGGCGGCGGTTGGTGCGGTTGCCGTAATCGCGCTGCACGGCGACCACCTCGCGAGCGAGGTCGACGATCTCGTCCGGCTGCACGAATGCGAGCGGAAGCGCAATCGCCACGAACGTCTCCGGCTTGTTGTGGGTGCGGCCGAGCCCTCCGCCGACAAGCACGTTGAATCCCCGAACCGCGTCATCCGCACCCCGCATGGCGACGATGGCGAGGTCGTGCGCGTAGATGTCGACGCAGTTGTCACCCTCCAGCGCCACCGTGGTCTTGAATTTGCGCGGCAGGTACTGCTCGCCGTACAGCGGCTCGGCCTCGGGTTGCGACGACTCGACGACCTCTCCGTCGAGCCAGATCTCGTGATAGGCGCCGGTCCGGGGCGTCAGCTCCGCCACCATTGCTGCGATCGAGCGCTGCACCTCGAGGTGGAATCGGTCAGCCAGCGGCTCGGGGCAGCACATGATGTTGCGCTCGACGTCGCCGCAGCCTCCGAGCGACGTGAGCAGGGCGTCGTTGATCGCCCGAATCGATTTCTTCAGGTCGCCCTTCAGAACCCCGTGCAGCTGGAAGTCCTGGCGGGTTGTGACGCGCAGAGTGGCGTTGCCCCAGCGCCGGCTGATGTCGTCGTGGGCGAGGTAGGCATCGGCTGAGACGATCCCGCCGGGGATGCGAGTCCGGATCATCAGCTGGTGGTGCTTGTCCAGGCCCCTGGCGCGGGCCTCTTTGCGGCGGTCCCTGTCGTCCTGCTGGTAGACGCCGTGAAACTTCAGCAGCTGCTCAGACTCGTCGCTGAACTCGGGGGTGTCGGCGGTCAGCTCTTCCCCGATCGTGCCCCTGAGGTGCTCGGAGTTCGCCTTGATGCTCTCGTTCTTGGAAAACCCATCCAGCGACGGCGTGCATCCGCAGACCTTGCACATGACCTCAGGCCACCTTGAGAGCCAGCGTCCAGACAGCGACGGTCACAGTCAAGCGAGTCACCCGTTCGGGCACCCGGACCGCAAGCTTGCTTCCGATCACGACTCCAGGCAACGACCCGAGGATGAGCAAGAGGGCAAGGTGGAAATCGAATCTCGTCTGCAGCAGGACAAGCGGCGCCGCGACCGCGACAAGGATGACGGCATGGACCATGTCCGTTCCCACGACCCGAGCGATGGGCAGCGAGGTCAGACCGATCAGCCCGGCCACCGCGACCGAACCGCTGCCGACACTCGACAGCGCGACCATCGTGCCGACAAGGACGCCGAGCAGGGCCAATTTGACTGGGTTGTTGTCCCCGTACCCCGGCCGTGCCGGCACGAACAGTCGATAGGTGAGCACGGCCGCCGCGACAAGCAGACAGGCCTGGATCAAACGGGCCCTGATCGGGTCGGAGCTGCTTCCGCCGCCGGCGAAACGGGACAGCACGAGCGAGGCTGCAATTGCGGCGGGAACACTGCCGATGGCCAGCTGGCGAACCACTTTGAGGTCGACCGTTTGTTGGCGCAGGTGCTGCACCGAGCCAACAGCTCGCGTGACCAGCGTGAAGACCAGGGACGTGGCGACCGCGACCGCGGGATGCGTTCGCAGGACAAGGATCAGAAACGGCGTCAGGAAGGACCCGCCGCCGACTCCGGTGAGCCCGACGGAAAATCCCACGCCCAAACCAAATAGAACAACGAGCAGATCCGACAAAGAAAAGCGCCTCCGTTAGCTGATGCCGACTCAATAGATCGCGCCCTAAGGCGCGGCCAGGTGGGGTTACCCCGGTCTGAGAAGTCGGCTAGCTACAGAAGCAGCTGGCGCAGAGCGCGTAGTCGATAGCCCGCCGTCGGGTGAGGTCCAGGCCGCGAGTTTCCCTACTACGCACTGTCCGGCTAATGTAGCCGATCCAAGTCCTGGAAGACTGTCGTCGCTTCACCAACTTAGTGGCCACGAATTTGTTCACGGGCTACAGGTGTGGTGTGATTTCGCGCGCAAGCCATCGCTTCGGCCTCTGAGGTGTGTGCATGTTTGCAAGGCGAAGCTTGCGCACCATCGCGCCTCCTTCATCACTCAAGGTAAGCAGACGAGCGAGCTGCTAAGGGATCGTGACGGCCGCTACGATCTGCTGCTGCTGATGGCTGGGATTGGTGCCGTTGTCAACGGTGCTCACGAAGCTCGTGAAGTCGGTGCTTCCGTCGGCGATGTTGCCGTAGTAATCCCCGATGAACGTCTCCTCGCCTGCCGGCCTGCCGGGGTGGGCGGCGTTCAGCTGCGGGTCCCACGTGTCCTGCGTCAGCCGGATGTTGTGGCCGTATGGAGCCAGCGACGGGTCGTAGAACTGGATGCTCGCGTTGACGCAGTAGTTTGTCGCGCCGTAGGGCGGAAGCCCGCCTGAGTAGTTCGGGTTCTGAGTGTCCAGCGCAAGGCCGGCCTTCGCCGCTGCGGCGGAGCCCGAAGCCGGGCATGCGAGGCGCCGGTCGTAGAACGCCACGCTGATCGTGCCGTCGCCGGCGGTCGTCAGGTTCGGCTGGAACTCGTCGACGGCGCTCGCGTTGTCATTGACCTGAATCGGAGTGGACCACGTCGAGCCGCCGTTGTAAGAAGCCGTGAGGAGCACGTTGTCGACGCCGGCGCTGAAGTCCTCGTAGGCGACGTAGAGCGGATATGCGTTCTGGCTGTCGAGGTGGTTGCCGACGGTGAACGTGTTCTCGATGCCGTCCCGGAACGTCGTGTTCGGATAGATCAGCGGAGGCGGCGTCGCGCTGGGAACCGCCGTGCCGACCACCGACCAGGTCTTGCCGCCGTCGCTGGATTCGTCGACGAAGATCGATGTGCAGCAGAAGCCCTTCTTGGGGTTGAAGTTCGTGATCGTCGTGAAAAGGTGGCCGTCCGGCGTCACGTGAGGCAGCAGGTAGGTGGCGCCCTGCGGGCTGTGAGGCGCCAGCGGCAGCGCCAGCGGCGCCGACCAATCTGTGTGGGTGCCGTCCGGATTGGCATGTGCAACCGATACGAAGGGCAGCGGTGTGAGGAAGTGGAAGTCGACCCACATCAGGTAGATGTTGTCGAAGTTCGGGTTGGGACTCCCATCGGGCAGCGTCTTGTTGGTGTCGATCGTCATCCACTGTTTGTCGGGCTCGTTGCCGATGCTGTCGTAGCTGGCCGCGATGTCCGGCTTGTTGTTGTGAGTGCTGATCCAGTCGTTTGCGGTTGCGGCGCCATGGGGGCGAACCGCGACCGACACGATTTCGGCCGGTTCAGCAGGATTCGGCTCCTTTGGCGTCCCGATATTGAAGTTATGGCTGCCGTCGCCGTTGTAGTAGAACTGGTACGCCAGGATGAACTCGTAGTAGTTGCCAAAAGAGTCGAAGGCAGCTACGGGGTCGGTGTCGTCGGTCCAGCCTTCGTAGCCGGGGATGTGCCCCTGCACCGTCCAGCTCGAACCGCCATCGAACGATTCATAGAACCCGAGCAGGTGGTTGTAGCCCTCAGGGCTGACGAACCACTTGGAGGATCCGATCAAGTGAAGCGGGTTCGTCGGGTCGACCCGGATGTCGGACTCCGAATGGTCCTTGACCAGCTGCGGGGCAGTCATCGGGTTGCCGGCATTACTTCCCGCCTGCGTCGGGTAAGGAGCCAGGCCGGTGTCTTCGCCGGTCGTTGATGATCCTGAACAGGCCGACTCACCGCTGTAGCCGTCGTTGGGTCCGTCGTTGAATGCCGCGGCCGACACCTCCGGGCGGTAACAGCTGACCTTCTGAGTGGTCGCGAAAACGTTAGAAACGCCAGCGGCGCTAAAGCTGCTTGCGTACGCAGCATCGGACTGCGTCCCCTGGGGAATGCTGCCCACTCCGGGATCCAAAGCGCCGGCGGACACCGGCCAAGCACTGTACGCGACAACAACGGACAGGGCGAAACCGAGCGTGAGAAACCTGTACCTGCCCAAAATCACCCTCCTCGGTCCCTAGCCCCGCCGGCAGCTTAAGTCTTGTTGAAAAATGTATGCCTTGACGTGTCGATCTGTCAATCAGGGGTGCCGGCCCCGCGACAGGTCGAAGGTTGTCGATAATACTCGTGCCAAACGCAAATTCGTTCAGCCTGTTAGGAGGCCCGAATGAAAAATCCTGTTATCGCGCTGGCTGCGGTTGTCCTGTTGAGTGCTTGTAGTGGAACGTCCAATCCACCGGCAAGCTCGGGCGGGCCGAGCAAGGTGGCCAACATCGCCGCGGAGGTTCCGAGCGATATGGCGGCGCTCGCACCGTTCCAGATCGCGACTGACGCCACCTACGCTCCCAACGAATTCGTCGACCCGGACACGGGCGCGATCAGGGGCTGGGACATCGACTTCGGGAACGAGGTGTGCAAGGTCATGGGCGTGGCGTGCACCTTCAACAACGTCACGTTCGACGACATCATCGCCCAGCTCAAGGCCAGCACCCCCAGCGAGGTGGCCGGCGGCGACAAGCCACGCTACGTCTTCAGCATCTCCAGCTGGAGCCCGACCCAGGCCCGCGAGCAAAGCGGCATCGACTTCATCACTTACTACCGAGCCGGCGAAGCTTGGATCGTGAAGTCTTCGGGCGGCCCGACGATCAGCGGCGCCGCGGACATGTGCGGCAAGACGGTCGCAGTCGAGGCCGGTACGACCGAGGAAAGCGACGCATGGGGCTACATGGGCCAGCAGGTGGGTGGCACGGCGATCGCCGGCGACACCGACAACTGCAAGAAGGCCGGCAAGTCGGAAATCAAGGTCTCCAGCTTCCAGACTCAGACGGAGGCCAACACCGCGCTCGAGTCAGGCCGGGCGGACGTCGGCTGGCTCGACCAGCCTGTCGCCGACTATCAGGCCAAGACGTCGGGTGGAAAGCTGAAGGTTACCGGGCAGCCGTGCAGCGTCGCGCCATACGGCCTGGCAATCGTTCAGGGCAGCAAGCTCGAGCAGGCGATCACCGACGCCGTCAAGTACCTGATGGACCACGGTTACTACACGACGACCCTGAACACCTGGGGCGTCTCTGACGGGGCGATCAAGAGCACGGACGTGAAGCTCAACGACAACAACTCCGTCGGCCAGACCTGCGTTCCGTCGTACTGAGGAATCAAAGCAATATCGAGGTGAAGTGACCGAGATCGCCTCCGGGCCGTCTGCAGCCAGCCCTGAAGCTGGCAGGCGGCCGGAGGCGATCAAGGCGGTTCCCGTACGGCATCCGTGGCGATGGCTCTCGGCGGTGCTGGTGCTCGCCATCGCCGCGGACGCCGTCTACACACTGTTCACGGCGGTCCAGAACGACGTCACGGGGGCCGGTTCGGGCTGGAACGTCGTCCTCAAATACCTCTTTCAGCGCCTGATCCTCGGCGGTGTGGCGCTGACGCTCGAGCTGACCGTGGCCGCAATGGTGATCGGCATCGTTCTCGGGATCGTGCTTGCGGTAATGCGCCTTTCGCCCAACCCGGTGACTTCGATCGTGAGCTGGCTCTACATCTGGTTCTTTCGCGGGACTCCGGTCATCGTGCAGATCTTCTTCTGGTTCAACCTGAACCTCGTGCTCCATCGCATCGGCGTCGGAATTCCCGCGACGAACATCGAGATCGGAGCGAGCACCAATACGCTGATCACGCCATTGATGGCTGCGATCGTCGGGCTTGGCCTCAACGAAGCCGCGTACATGGCAGAGATCGTGCGTGCAGGCATCATCTCGGTCGAGCATGGGCAGACGGAGGCCGCACAGGCGCTCGGTATGACGCGTCTGCAGGTCATGCAGCGCATCGTGCTTCCGCAGGCAATGCGGGTGATCATCCCGCCAACAGGCAACGAGACCATCTCAATGCTGAAAACCACGTCTCTGGCCTTTGTGGCCACGGTGCCGGAGCTCTACACGCGCGCCCAGCAGGTTGCGAACTTCAACTTCGCGGTGATCGAGCTCCTGATTGTTGCCAGCATGTGGTACCTGTTTCTGACCTCGATCCTGACCTTCGGCCAGTACTACCTCGAGCGTTACTTCGCACGCGGAGCGCAGCGAGAGCTTCCACCGACTCCGTTTCAGCGCTTTCGCCAGATGCTCTTCACATTCCACGCGCCGCCGCCGCAGGTGCCGGACGTGGTCGTGGCCGTGCCACACGATCGCCGCGTATGAGTGCCGGACCCATGGTGAAGGCCGAAGCGGTCCACAAGAGCTACGGGCGCCTCGAGGTTCTTCGGGGGATCTACCTCGAAGTGAGCCCGAAAGAGGTTACGTGTGTGATCGGCCCGTCGGGTTCCGGCAAGAGCACGTTTCTGCGCTGTATCAATCATCTGGAGAAGATCGACGCGGGGCGGCTCTGGGTCGACGGCGAGCTCGTCGGCTATCGCCAGCGCGGCGACAAGCTATACGAGCTGCCCGATCGCGAAGTTTGCCGCAAGCGATCTGAGATCGGAATGGTGTTCCAACGCTTCAACCTGTTCCCGCACATGACCGCGCTCGATAACATCGTCGAGGCACCGGTCCATGTGAGAAGGGAAAGCCGCGGGGCGGCCGAAGCGCGCGCCCGCAAGCTTCTTGATCGGGTCGGCCTGGTGGACAAGACCAACAGTTACCCGAACCAGCTCTCGGGTGGTCAGCAGCAGCGAGTGGCTATCGCGCGCGCACTCGCGATGCAGCCGAAGCTGATGCTGTTCGATGAGCCCACTTCTGCGCTCGACCCCGAGCTCGTTGGCGAGGTCCTTGATGTGATGCGCGGCCTCGCCGAGGACGGCATGACGATGATCGTGGTGACGCATGAGATGGGCTTCGCCCGCGAGGTGGGGGATACGCTCGTTTTCATGGACTACGGTGTGATCGTCGAGTCAGGCAAGCCACGCGACGTGCTGGCCAACCCGAAGCACGAACGCACACGCGCTTTCTTGTCAAAAGTGCTCTAGGAAAGCCTCGATCGTGGCGTCGATGGCTGGCCGCATACCACCCTGGCCGGAACGCAGTCATGTTTGTTTCACCGCAAGAGGTGAGGTCGTCGTCGGGCTGTGGATATCAGTGCACGATCGTCAGCATCGTGAGAGCGTCCTCCAGTCACTCACGGTCATGACCTGTGCGCGCGCCAGATCGAACCGCCGCATCAGGAGTCCGCTGACCTCCGCAAGCGTGCCTCGGTTCGCGAAGTTGGCTGTCATCTTGGCTGTCACGTGTTCGGCCCAGCGTTACGGTCACCTGACCAACGCGAGACGTGCACCGATCGGAGACGCGAGTTGCCTGATGGGTGAGTTGCGAATAGATCGAAGCCTTAGACCCGCCCGTCGTAGGAGAGCGACATCGGATCCGAATCGGCCTGCCACAACGGAATCATTACTCTCGAAGGCGTCAAGGTCCTCTCGGCGGATCTTGGATACCGGAACTCGTCTTATGACGGGGACTCTGTTGCTTGCTCCACAGCAGTCGCAACGGAACAGCAGCCAAACATCGATCAGGTGGCTATTCGCATTCAAGCGAAACTTGTTGCTGCAAACGAAGCGGCACATTCGGCGGCACCGCAGGCGCCTTCCGAATACAAATGGGGCCATGAGCCGGACCTCGGTGTGGCCATCCGGCTGCTACTACGGCCTCGACCGGCGGACGATTGGCATTCGCCGGTCCGCACGAGGCGAGGTTTAAAGCTGAGCACACGAACACGGCGCAAAGTCGTGAGGCTCATATGCTCGGTCAGTACCCAGACGCGCAGCAGTCGCGCGACGCCCAATAAGACAGGTGGCGTCAATAACTGAGCGACGAGCTACGCGCGATCTGGCACGGGCTGGATCATATCAGCGCAAGGCGAGTTGCAACGGCACCGGCCGACACAGAGCAACTGCAGTCGGGAGGCGACGCCCGCTGCCGTCGGGCTGACGCCCGGCGAGCCTGGTGTGGAATCCTCGTCGACGCGAGGGCCGGAGAAATCGTCAACACCTTAAGCGCGCTAAAGTCCGATGGGTGGGCACAGTCACGGTGGCGGCCACTTACGGAGCCGGCGGAAGTGTGATCGCACCGGCCGTGGCCAGACGCCTTGAACTGCCTTTCGTCGATCGGGCAATTCCCGTGGCGCTGGCCGTGGAAATTCACGAGCCCCTCGACGCGGCACTCGCCGACGACGCGGACCACACGCCACGTGTCGCGCGACTGCTGGACAGGGTTCTCGCGACGAGCGGCCTGTTCGTGGGCGTGCCGGCCTCGCCCGAACAGCGTGGCGCCCTTCCCGAAATCGCCAGGACAGAGGAGGTGCTCCGTCACATCGCGGACACAACGGGTGCGGTGATACTCGGACGCGCTGGGGTCTTCGCCCTCAAAGATCGCCAGGGAGTGCTGCACGTGCGGCTGGACGGCGACGTGGAGGCGCGCTGCCGCGCGGCAGCGGCGCGATACGGGATAGGCATGGCGGCGGCCACTCGCACGCAACAGCAGACGGACCGCGCGCGTCATGCCTACATCCAACACTTCTATCCGCGGGTGGGAGCGTGGGACGACCCCCGCCACTATCACGTGATCCTCGACAGCACAGCCATCTCGCACGACGCGTGCATCGACATCATCGTCAGGGCCGCGCAGGACCTTTTCAGCGGGCGCGCAGGATCAAGTTGACAGCCGCCGAACAGCCGCAGGCGCTAGCCGACGCCACAGTGTCGCCAGATGGCGCCCCGCCGTCGCCCTCGTTGATGCTCTTGCCGCCGCGCAGGAAGCTCGCCATCCTGGGCGCGATCCTCCTCACGATGTTCCTGGCGTCGCTCGACCAGACGGTCGTTGGCACGGCGCTGCCACGCATCATCACCGACCTGAACGGGGCCAACCTCTACGCGTGGGTCGTTACGGCGTACCTCCTGACCTCGACTATCACGGTGCCGATCTATGGCAAGTTTTCGGACGTCTTCGGCCGCAAGGTGATGCTGATTATCGGCGTCTGTCTATTCCTCTTCGGCTCCTGGTTGTCAGGCGCTTCGCAGAACATGACCCAGCTCGTGCTGTTCCGCGCCATCCAGGGCCTTGGCGCGGGGGCGCTTTTCCCGATCGTGATTGCAACCATCGGGGACCTGTACAGCCCACGCGAAAGAGGGCGTTTCCAGGGATTGTTCGGAGCCGTGTTCGGACTGAGCTTTATAGTCGGGCCGTTCATCGGCGGCTGGATCACAGACAACATCAGCTGGCACTGGGTCTTTTACGTCAACGTGCCATTCGGGATCGCCTCGCTCGTCGTGCTCTGGACCACGCTGCCGGGCATTGGCCGCCGGACGGCCTCGGCACGTGACCTCGACTACCTGGGCATCGCCGTTTTCACGGCGGGCGTCGTTCCGCTGATGGTGGGCCTCAGCAACAAGGGTTTCATCAACAGCGCCGGTCAGCTGCCCAACTGGACCGACCTTAGCGTCGGCGGCCTGATCGTCCTCGGCATTGTGATCCTGGTCGGATTCGTGTTCATCGAGGTGCGCGCCAGGGAACCGATCATCCCGCTCGACCTGTTCCGCGATCGCGACTATTCGGTGAGCATGGCGGCCGTCTTCGTCTTCGGTCTCGCTATGTTCGCGGCCGTCCTGTTCATGCCGCGCTACTACCAGACCGTCCGCGGCGTCAGCGCCACCGCCTCCGGATACTACATCTGGCCTTTGCTCGTCGGACTGATGGGCGGCAGCATCGGATCGGGGCTGCTGATCAGCCGGCTGGGCCGCTACAAGTGGCTCATGGTCGGCGGCGCTGTGGTGATGGTGATCGGCGGCTACCTCCTCACGCACCTGACGGCCGACATTTCGGACTGGACGCTCTGGGCTTACCTGCTGATCCTTGGCTTCGGCATCGGGCCGTCAATGGCGGGCTTCACCGTTGTGGTCCAGAACTCGGTTCCGGTCAACCGCCTCGGGGTCGCCACCAGCACGTTGACCTTCCTCCGCCAGATCGGTGCTTCGGTTGGCCTCGCCGTAGCCGGGACTGTGTTCTCCACGCAATTCGCAAATCGCCTACCACAGACACTGGCCGCTCATGGAGTGCCCTCGCAGGCGATCCCGCAGCTGGTCAAACTCTCCGAGCTGCTGCAGAGCGTGGGCAACGGTCGGTCGGTCCTCGAGCGGATTTTCACAGGACCTGCGGCCGCCCTCATCCCGAAGATCATCACGGGGGCCAACGAGGCGCTGGCGCTCGCGATCGGGGACCTGTTTTGGGTCACGGTGATCGCCGGCGTGCTTGGGTTGGCCTTCACGTTGATTCTGCGCGACCGGCCGCTGCGGTCGGCTAGCGAGATTCGGGCCGAGGCATCCGGCGCTCAAATCGAGCCGGCGCAGCTACCCGCCACCGAATTCGGTGCGTAACGGCTGTCGGGTTCATGACCGACGTCGACGTTGCGTAGGTGACGCAGTTTTCGTAGAGACGTAGGTCAGCTTCCGGATCAGGCGATGGAGCGATCGAACAAGAAGAGTCTCTCGCATGGCTTCGACTCTCGAACGAGTCTGGCGTTCCCAACGCGTTGATATATAAAGACGCGCGCGAGCTTCTAACTGTGCCAACGGTCTTAGAAACCGTCGGTGGCACGGAGGTGCCGCCAACCCGCATCGAGTAGCCGCATCGCGTCTGGTGCTAGGGCCTGGCTGTCATTGGCTGTCATCCTCGGCGGCAGCAGACGCGGACGGATGAAAGCGACTTGAACGGACGTCTGCGGACGACCGCAGACGGTTTTGAAGACCGCGGTGCCAGGCATCCACCAGTGTCCGTCCGCGTCCGCCCAAGACCGAAACTCAAGGTCAGGATTCCATCAGCGTTCGCAGCTGTCCGTGGTCGTGCGCCAGGTTGGCTGTCATCTTGGCTGTCAAAAGTGACGCGTGCGGCGAACCGAGCACCTGACTGCGATCATCGAGCGCGCTGATGACGGCTATCTCGCCCTTTGCCCCGAGCTGGACGTCTCCAGCCAAGGAGATACTGTCGAGGGCGCGGCAGGCAACCTTCGTGACCCCCTCGAGCTCTTCTTCGAGGCGGCTAGTGACTCAGAGGTGCGCGAGCGACTGCACCGAGTGCGTTACGTCACGCACCTCAATTTGAAGGTTGGGTAGGCTTCGCCGACTTTCAGGCCGCGAAGTGTGCGGGAGCTTGTCGAACAACGGATTCGTTGAGGCCGTTAATGGCGATAAGCCTGTCGGTTGTTCCGTCAACCGCAGGGCTCGCGGGAGCGTCGCATCTCAAACAGTCAAAGCCGGATCCGAGGCAAAATACCGGACCCATCTTCTTTTCGAGAATCAGTGCATCAGGTTCGGCAGCTCCCGCAGATGGCTTTTACTGCTATATCAACACCGAGAATCCGCATCAGTCCAGCCACTATCCGAATACTGTGGCATCGAGGGCGTCGGTTAGCTGCGGGATACAGATGACGCATATAGCCGTCGGCAGCACGTTGTACTACTCATGTTGCAAGTACAACTACGTCGAAGTTGGATATTCGGGTACGGTGAACTGGTATGACACCACGACAGGCAATGCCGTTGCAGAGACGCAGTGCCCAATCAGTGGCTTCTTCTCCGCCTATGGCCAGGCGTATCTTGAGCCGCCAGCTGGCTATCAACCGCCCAGCTCAAACATTGCTCAATGGAGTAACACCACCGTCGTATCGTGTTAGGCGTTGGTCGAAGCGGCAGGAAGAGATGGGCCTTGCTATGCCTCCTGGCACGGCAAGGCCTTTTTCCATTTGGTGCTGAGTGAGAGTTGGACAACCCATTGACCTGCTCTATCGGCGAGTCGCCCAATTCGACGACGACACCCATCACAAATACGCCGACGACCCGGATCGACTTCTCATGCACTTCATTGAAGTGATGGCCTCCTACGTAGACAACAGCATGGGCGCTACCGGGTGGGCTGTCATAAGAGCTGCGGAAGCGGATCGTCTCATTGACTCATCCCGATTGATCTCAAGGCTGTCAAGGGCGGAACATCGAATCGTTGATGGCCCCATTTTGCGGGAGGAACAACACTGGCTCAGTTCTAGTCGTCATCGCGCTCCCACCGAGGAAATTCCGATGCCGACGCATTCGCGCTTCGTGAAACCCGTTTCTATCCACAACGCGCGATCACAATCGCAGAGCGTGCGCACTGCGGGGTTGTACACATCAACACCGGCTAGAAGCGGCAATGGAATGTGGGAGATTTACCTCGATCTCTTTCCATCAACTGTTCCACCAAGGCCCTGGTTCGTGTGGGCCCTCAATGTGCTCGAGGATGGTGTGGCCGAAATCGTGTCCGCCGACGACTGGACTACATTCGTAGAAACCTATGGGATCGAGGTGAATGGGATGCTTTATCCAGACTGGGACGCTGCGTCAGACCAATTCTCCGGTGTTCATCTAACGGCGCGAGCGATAGCTGCCACGCAGGGTTTCAGCTTCCAGACGCGGCGCGGCTTAACTGCCCCGGGGTTTTGGGATGTCGAGCAAACTCTGTGGCTAAGATGGGCGTTCCAGTCGCCCCGCCTTCTGAGGAGGTACACCTAATTCACCGATGGAAGCCTGTCAGGTTCGAGAATTACGTAGCCGACGGTCAGGCTCCTGGCCGCTTACGTCATCCACAGCGTCGGCGGTCCGCCGATCGACTTTCTGAACCCACTACCTCTGGGAACCGTCCGTTTCGGGAATGCGTGATCCGGCTGTGATCCGGCGATGGCCAGATCAGCCGTTGATGTGTCCGATCCCCGAGTAGCCGAGACAAACGAGACGTTGCAGAAAGGAAGAGGAACGATGGCTGAGCCGCGTCGTATGACACCTCACTTGACACCATGGCCGGGAGACACCCCGATCATCGCTGAGACTCCGTGAGACGGCTGCGTTCAAGATTCGAGGTCGCTGAGTCTCGTTGATCCTCCCTGAGACGCTAGGACACTGCCGGTCCCGAGTCTCTTAATCCCTTACTTTGGCGTCCGCGGCTGTTCGCTTACATCCGCGCGGATTCGCCGCTGTGGCTGTCACCTTGGCTGTCATCAAGTCGGGATTTGGCGGGGATGGATGGGAATCGAACCCACCCAGGACGCCTCAACAGCGCCCCGCAAACGGTTTTGAAGACCGCGTTTCTGACATCCGCCGACGTCCAGCGACGTTCGCCCGAGCTCAAGATTCAGAAGGCGGAGTCCGCTGACGTCTGCTGATGGTTGCCGATGTCCAACAGAATGGCTGTCAGCATGGCTGTCAGAATCGCTCGAAAGCGCCTGGCCGAAGTCAGCCGGTTATCTCTTCAGGCAGCGTTTGGCGCCGGCCCGATACCGGCATAAGCGGCCAGGACACGTCCGACGCGCGATACAACATCTCACCCGCGTTGGGCACGACCAGGATGCCCTCCGCCTCACGATCCTTCCAGTCGGCGACGTCGATCTTCAGCGGGTCCATGTAGCCGAGGTTGATGCGCCGGCAGCGCTCTTCCGGGATGCCGGTTGCGAGCGTGACCTGGATTCGCGGCTCCTCGCGCCCGCTCGATGCGTCATACGTACCCGCGCCTTTCACGTGCGTGCTGTGGGCTTTGATCATGCCCGGCACCAAGGCAAACCTTTCCGGCTGGCTCGTGAAGTACTCGAGCACGTGATAGCCGACCTCGTCGATGAGGCGTCCGTGCGTATACGAGATTTCGGTCAGATGCGGCGCATAGATCACGACCTCGCCGCCGTCGACGATCGCAGGCTCGGTCTTGTACATCGCCTTCGCGGCCGTCCACAAGTCGTCGTAGATGGGCGATGGCATGGACAGCACCCGTCGATATCCATGCGGGACGTTGACGATCTCGAGCTCTGCTGACAGGTCGGCAGCCTTGCTCCACGAGTCTTCGTGTCCGCCTACCCACATTCCATGGAGCTCGTTACCGCGCACGACCATCGCGATGCACGTGATTGGTTTGGGCACCATCGCGGCGGCGCGGTGTATGAGACGGCGCACCGCGGTGTCCTTGACTCCGATCGTGCGCATGCTCGAGACGAGTGCACCGAGCCAGTGCGTGATGCTGATCACCTCGGGCCCCGCTATGCCGGGAACAACGTACTTGGCGCCTCCTGAGAACCCCGCGACCTCATGCGGAAAGACCGGACCGCAGATGACCAGCTGGTCGTAATCGAGGATCCGCCGATTCAGTTCGACTGGCATTTCCTCATGCATGAGTCCTTCCGTCAACACGTCGATCTCGTCGGCGGATACAGCGCCGACTCTGATGAGCTGCTCTGGACGATCCCACTCGTGGTTCACAACGGCTGTGTCGGGATAGCGCACCTTGCGATCGGACAAATGCATGCCAACCAGGCGGCTGATCGCGTCTTCCGACATCGGCGGGTGTGTGCCGAGCGCGATCATGAAATCGAGCCTGGCCGCGCGCTTGCCGACTGACTCGCACAGAAGCCGAAACAGCGTTGGAATAGGCGCGTGCCGGGTGCCGTCGGGGATCAGCACGAGGACGCGCTGGCCGAAGCGCAGATCCTGGAGCCCGCGCTCCAGCGCTGCTGCGACTTCTTCTTCTTTCACTCAGATCCCGCTGAACGCGCTGAATCCGCCGTCGATTGCGATGACGACGCCGTTGACGAATCGGGCGCTCGGCCCGCAGAGCCACACAACCGCACCCACGAGGTCGTCCGGCGCACCGAATCGCTTCGCCGGTGTATGCCCGATGATCGACTCGCCCCGCCCGGTTAGGCTGCCGTCTTCCTGGAGCAGGAGCGAACGATTCTGCTCGCCGACGAAGAAGCCTGGGGCGATCGCGTTGACGCGGATCGAGTCGCCGTCTAGCCGCCCGAACTCAACCGCCAGCGACCGCGTGAGGCTCTCGACCCCAGCCTTCGCGGCGCCGTAGCCCGCAACCCGTGTGAGCGCGCGCGAGGCCGACATCGACGAGATGTTGACGATCGCACCGCCCCCTGAGGTGGCCATTGCCTTGCCGAAGACAAGACTCGGCACCAACGTGCCATTGAGGTTGAGATCGACCACGTCCCTGAACGCCGTATCCGACATGGTGAACGGATCTGAACCTTCGGCGAGAGTGGCCGCCTTGGTGTTGCCGCCCGCGGCGTTAACCAGGACCTGCAGGCCGCCCCATTCTCGAATGAGGCGCTCGCGGGCCGCGATCAGCGAGGCCCGGTCGAGCACGTCGGCGGGGATGGCCATGGCCTCGCCGCCACGCTCTTTGATCTGGGCCGCCCGCTCTTCGGCCGCGTCGCGGCGCCGGCCGAGCACACCGACCTTCGCCCCCGCCATCGCGAGCGCCATGGCGATCGCGCTCCCCAGCACGCCCGTGCCGCCGGTGACGACGGCGGTCTGGCCTTCCAGTGAGTAGAGAGAGCGGAGATATTCGTCGCCGTCCGCGGTGGGCCTGTTCATCCTTTGAGAGATCCCGCCGCCAGGCCCGCGACGATGTATCGCTGCACCACCAGGAACAGGATCATCGCCGGCACCGCCACCACCAGGCTGGCCGCCATCAGCAGGTTCCAGTACGGGATGGAAAAGCTGTCGGACACGTAGTACTGCAGGCCGGGTCCGAGCGTCTTCGTGTCGGGGTTGGTCAGCACTGACGCGAACAGGATGTCATTCCAGGCCAGCAGGAAAGAGAACACAAATGTGACCACGATGCCCGGGATCGCGAGCGGCAGCGTGACGTGGCGGATGACCTGGAAGCGGTTCGCCTCATCCACCATCGCCTGCTCTTCGAGCTCGACGGGAAGGCTCTTCACGTACACGCTGAGCAGCCAGATGGCGAACGGCAGCGCGAACGTCATGTAGGTCAGCACCAAGCCCCAGTAGGTGCCGACGATCCGAAGCTCAATCGAGTGCTGGATGATGATGTAGATCACGAAGAGCGGGAGCAAAAGCAGGATTCCCGGAACTGTTTGGGTCGCCAGCAACGAGATCCGGAAGACATTGCGGAACGGAAATTTGAATCTGGCCACGACGTACGCCGCCCCCAGCGCGAGCAGTGACGCGACCACACCGGTGCTCGTCGAGACGACGAGGCTGTTGCGGAGGTAGAGCCCCAGGTCGACCGTCTGCCAGATCCGGGTGAAGTTGACCCACTGCGGCTGCGACGGGAGAAAGTCGCCGGAGCCGGCGGCCGAATCGGTCTGCAGCGCGACGAGCCCCATGTAGAAGAACGGCGCGAGGACGAACGCGAGGTAGGCGAGCGCGACAAGGTATCGCCACCAACCAAGCGGGTTGATGTTCGAGATGCGGCTGGTGATCGCCATCAGTCGGCGTCCCCGATCCTGGCCGCGCGCAGGTAGACCACCGCCGGCGTGAGCATGATCAGGAGTGCCACCACCGACATTGCGGCGCCAAGTCCGAGGTTGAACGTGATGAACGAGTTGACATAGATGTTCAGCGGCAGCACGTTAACCTCGTCCGGCGGAGTCGGGCCGAACATCACAAAAGGCAGCGCGAAGTTGTTGAAGTGGTTGATGGTCGAGAGCGCGATGCCGAGTCCGAGCGTGGGTGCGATCAGCGGCAGGGTGATGCGCCCAAAGATGCGCAGCGGTGTGGCGCCGTCTATCTTCGCCGCGTCATAGACGTCGGCCGGGATGGTCTGCAGCGCGGCCAGCGCCATCAGATAGATGAATGGCCAGGATGCCCACACGTCAGCGAGGACCAGCGCCCACAGCGAGCGGGGACCGATCAACCAGAACGTGTCGCGCGAGCCAAGATGCAGCGCCGCCATCAGCTGGTCGGCGACGCCGGTGTTGGTCATGAAGATCAGCCGCCACAGGATCCCGTTCACGAAGGTCGGGATGATGTACGGCAGCAGCATCACCGCGCGCAGGAACGACCGGCCTCGGATGTGACCGTTGAGAAGCAGCGCGGCGCCCACACCGATCGGCAGGATGAACAGCGTCGTCGCGACCGAGAAGATGACGCTGGCCTTGATCGAACCGTAGAAGGACGGCGCCAGCGGTCCATTTGGTTCCAGCCCGTCGAGGTAGTGCTTCAGGCCGACGAATGGAGCGTGCGTCCAGTCGCTGATGGTGTTCTGGTTGAGACCGGTGAGGCTGATGTAGAAAGCGAACAGCATCGGGATGAACACGATCACGACCAGCGGAATCAGGCTTGGCGACAGAAGCCAGTACGGCACGCGGACGGGCGACCGATTTGAAAAGCGGCCGGTCGGATGAAGACCGGCCGCTACCGCCACCCGAAGCGCGGCGCCTTTGATGCTCACTAGCTAAGTGACGCTTGCAGCTCCTGGTTGACCTGCGTCAGCGCGGACTTGAGGTCGCTCATCGTGTATGAGCCCGAGATCGCGATCTGGCTGGCGATCTTGTTGATCGCCTTTCCCACCTCGACTTCGAGCGGTCCCCATGCCGCAAAGAACGGCGTCGGGTAGGCCTTGAGCGCTGCGTCATAGAGCGCGCCCCAGTTCCCCTGTTTCAGCTCCGGATACTTGTTGAACGTCGCGAGCACCACCGGTTGCTGCTTGCGGAGCTGGAAGTACTGGTACTGGATCTCCGGGCTGACCACCACCTTGAGGAGGTTGAGCGCAAGCTCCGGGTTCTTGCTGTACTTGAAGAGCGTGTAGTACTGGCCGGACACGAATCCCTGGGCCGGCTTGCCGCCCGACGGAAGGGAGGACATACCGTAGGGCACCGTCGGACCGAGGGTGTACTCATACTGCCCGGCCACCGGCGAGCTGTCCCAGGTGGCCATGCCGCCGGGCCCCGTCATGACCGAGAAACCTATCTTCCCGGTGGCGAACGCGCGGACTTCATCCGCCCCCTTGAACGCGGCATCCTGCCGCGCCGCGATCTTGTACTTGGCCATCCAGTCGAGCCAGAACGCGCACGCCTCGACTGACGCGTCGGAGTCCAGCAAGCCCTTCTTGCCCGTCGAGTCCATCAGCTGGCCACCCAGCTGAGTCACGAAGAGCCAGATCTTGTGCCAGGGATCGAAGCCGTCGGCCGGGGCCATCGCCGTACCCCACGTGTCGGTGCCGTTGGTCATCTCTTTCGCCGCGTCGATGAAGTCGTTCCACGTCGCGGGCACCTTGCTGATGCCCGCGGCCTGCAGCATCGCCTTGTTGTGCACCAGCGCCCACGGGTTACCGCTCACCGGCACCGCGATCAGCTTGTCTGGTGACGGTCCGCTCATAGTCAGCTGCGGCGGGAAGAAGATTCCTTTGCCGCCGATGCGGTTCCACATGTCGTTGGTGAAGACCTCGAACGCACCGGTGGCATTGGCGGTGGGCACCAGCGTGGATCCGAATTCGAAGATGTCCGGGCCTTCCTGGGCAGCGGCTGCGGTCTCGAGCTTGGTGGTTTCCTCACCCGCTGAGGCGTAGGTGTCGTAGGTGAACGACGAGCCCGGGTTCTCCTTCTCGAACTGCGCCTTGATCATGTCCATCAGCTGCGCCTGCTGCTGCGGATGCGCCGTGTCTTTGGCGATGTATAGCGAAAGCGTGGCCGGCTTCGGCGAGCCGGTCGACGATCCAGTGCTCGATTGAGCGCAGGCCTCGAGAAATCCAGGGACACCGACTGAGGCCACCGCGCCCATTCCTGCGACCTTCAAGAAACGCCTCCGGGTCAGCCTGCTGTCGAAAAGGTGTGCCATCTGCCTCCTCCCCAATGCCTCTTAATGAGGTTTCGCCACCGTCCCGTCCAGTACCCGATGTAGAGCGGTCAGAGCGACGGCGAATCGCTCCGCTCCACCCGTCTCGGCCAGCCGAAAGTGCAGGTGCGGCTCGACCACGAGGTAGCCGCGATAGTCGTTTTGCTCGAGAGCTCGCATGAGCTCAGGCAGCTGACCCTCGCCCTCGCCCGCCGGGCGCACGCTCGCCATCAGGTTCAGCTCCGGCGCGTGAGCTGGGTACGGCGCGATTCCGTCGCGGTCAACGGTGACGGCGTCCTTGACGTGGAAGCGGACGACGTGCTTCGCCAGCATCGGCCACGCCTCGTCGAATGGCCGGACGCCGACCTGCACGAAGTTGGCCGGGTCGAACGCGACCTGCAGCGCCGGCGACCCGACCGACTCGACGAGGTCGCGACAGTGCTCGTCGTCGTCGCCATAGATGTAGCTCTCGTTCTCATGGACGAGCGTTAGCTCTTGCGCGGCCGCCTCTCTGGCATAAGCGCTCATCCGCCGCAGCACCTCATCCCTGAACGCACCGTGACGGCCGTCCGGAATGAAGAACGAGAACACTCGAATCTTTTCGGTCTGCAGCCGCTTCGCGGCTTCGAGCGCAGCACGCAAGCGGGCCAGCTCCGCGTCGAAATCGCTTTCGATTTCGACCTTGCCGATCGGCGAGCCCACGGCTGACACGGCGATTCCGGCCTGCCGCAGGAGCCTGGCTGCCTGGTCGAGTCGTTCGGCCCCGAGCTCGACCACGTTGACTCCCCACGCAGACCGCAGCTCGAGGCCGGCGACGTCGTGTTCGCTGAGTACGGCGAGCTGCTCCTCCAGGCCCGGAGCAATCTCGTCGCCGAAGGCACTGATCGGCCAGCGATCAACCACCTGAAACCTTCCCCGAGACACGGCGGTGCGATTCACGCAGGACGAGGTGAGACTCGAGCACCAGCTGCTGTCCCTCAGGCGAGCCGTTGCTGGCGGAGAGGAGCAATCGCGCGGCGACTTCGCCCAACTGTCGCGCCGGCTGCTCGACAACCGTGAGGGCCGGCGTGACCAGCGAGGCCCACGCCGCGTCGCCGAAGCCGACCACCGCGATCTCCTCGGGCCACCGGACGCGCCGCGCCCGCAGTGACCACAACACACCCGTGGTCAAGATCACGCTGCTGCTGAAGACCGCGTCCGGCCGAGGCGTCAGCGCCAGCAGGTCGAGCATGCTCTGCCGTCCATGCTCGAACGTGAACGGCCCGAGGCGGACGTACTTCTCGTCAAAACCGAGACCGGCCTGTTCAAGGGCGGCGCGGTATCCGCGCAGCCGTTCGCGGGCGGTTGAGATGCGCTCGGCGCCGTTGACCAGCGCAATCCGGCGGTGACCGCTTTCAATCAGAAGACGCGTCGCCTGGAATGCGCTGCCGTAGTTGTCCATCACGACCCTGTTGAGCTCTGTGGCGCCGCCGTCGCGGTCCATCACCACTACCGGCACCCCGCGCGACCGAAGCTGCTCGACCGCCCGAGGGACGTCACCGGTCGGTGTCAGGATCAATCCGTCGACTCGAGCTCGGGTGAGTGCCGCCAGCGCTTTGAGCTCGCGCTCAGCGTCGTCGTTGCTGGACGCGGTGACGAGCATGTGGCCGGTTTCACTCAGCACCGACTCGGCTCCGGTCATGGCCTGGGAGAAGAAGCTGTTGTTGGCGTCAGGGACGATGGCTCCGATGGTCAGAGACCTCGTCCGCGCCCGGCCCCGCCGTCCCGCCTGATACCCGACGTGGTGCATCGCCGCCATGACGCGCTTGCGAGTGGCCTCGCCGACGGGCTTTGGTCCGCGGTTGACGACGTAAGAGACGGTCGCCAGAGACACCCCCGCCGCGCGCGCCACGTCGCGCATCGATGTGTCGCGTGCAGTCAATTTGTTCGACTCCTCTGTTCGACTTGCTTCGAGCTTATCACAGAATTGCGTAAAAGTGGGCGAGCGACCTAGACTAGAGAATGATCATGAGCTTGTTCGACTCATTGTTCGAATGAGTGACCGCCACCTTGTGATCGGCTGCTGCGCAGCCCTCGAAGACCTGCCGGTGCTCGAGGCGACGGCGGGTCTCGACTACATCGAGCTGCCCGTGGCGAAATCCCTGATCGGCACCGCCGGTGAGTTCGACCGCCACCTCGTCCGGATGCGCCGCTCGACTCTCCCAGCCCGAGCTGCCAACGTCTTCGTCCCCGCAACGCTGAAAGTCGTCGGTCCGGAAGCGCGACCAGATGAGTTCGCCGAGTACGCTGCGACTGCGCTCGACCGCGCCTGCCGGATCGGGGTTGCCCTGGTGGTCTTCGGGAGCGGCGCCTCCCGCATGGTGCCGAACGGGTTCTCACGCGATCGCGCACTCGAGGAGTTCGAAGGCGCGGTCCGCCTTGCATCGGCGTTGGCTTCAGCGCGCGGGGTCACGCTTGCAATCGAGCCGCTCCACTCCGAGGAGACGAACCTGATCAACACCGTCGCCGAAGCTGCCGCGTTCGTGCGCGACCGGCGACTGGATGGGGTGCGCGTGGTCGCAGACATCTGGCACATGGAGCGTGAGGGCGAGCAGCTCGAGGTGCTGGACGATGTCGGCGATCTGGTTGCGCACGCTCATGTCGCCGCCGACGACCGGCGAGCGCCAGGCCAGGCATCGGACCGCATCGAAGACTTCCTTCGGCACCTGCGAGAATCCGGCTACTCGGGGGCGTGCTCCATCGAATGCAAGTGGATCGATCTCGCCCACGAGCTGCCGTCCGCGGTCGCGCGCGTGCGTCAGGCTGCGGCTGTTACAGGTTGGGCGCGGGCATGATGCTGGCCTTCAGCACGCTGGCGTGTCCGGGCTGGTCGCTGAATCAGGTGGTCGAAGCGGCCCACGGTTACGGTTACGGCGGCGTCGAGCTGCGCCTCGTCGATGGCCGGCTCATCGAAGGCGACATGCCCGCGGCCGAGCGGGATCGCGTACGGCGGACCTTCGCGCGGGCCGGCCTGCCCATCGTCGCGGTGGACAGCTCCGTTCGAGTCGCTGCGGCGCCGAGCGTGAAGGACGCGCTCGATCAGCTGAGCCCGATGCTCGAGCTTGCACACGTGTGGGAGTCGCCGGTCGTGCGTGTATTCGGCGGGGAATGGGACGCGAACCGCAGCCGCGAGGACGCCATCCGTCAGGCGAGGCAGGTGCTGATCGAAGGCGCCGCGAAAGCCGAGCCTCTCGGGGTGTCGATCGCTCTGGAAACGCATGATCGGTTCTCGAGCGCCGGGCTTGTGGCCGAGGTCCTGGAGGGCCTGCCCTCCTCCGCCGTCGCCCTCTGGGACGTCGGTCATCCTTACCGCGTGGGCGATACGCCGCAGGAGGTTCTCACCCAGCTCGACGGCCGGCTCGCTCACGTCCACATCAAGGACTGCCGCCGCCACGGCGAAGATTGGCAGCTGACGCTCCTCGGCGAGGGCGAGGTGCCGGTTCGATCGTGCGTCTACGCGCTGCGCGACGCCGGATATTCGGGTTGGCTGTCGGTGGAGTGGGAGAAAAAATGGCATCCCGAGCTCGCCGAACCAGAAGTCGCCCTTCCGCAATTCGCGGACCTTCTGCGCAGCTGGTGCGCCGATAGATGACCGAATCGCAACACGGTTTCGGAATCATCGGCTGCGGCGTGATCGCCCCGTTTCACGCGAAAGCGATCGCGGACCTGCCCAACGCTCGTCTCGTCGCCGTCGCCGACGCAGTTGCCAAGCGGGCGCGCAACGTGGCATCCGATTTTGGCGTCGACGCGCTCGAGGTGGATGCGCTGCTCGCGCGCCCCGACATCGACGTCGTCTGCGTTTGCGTCCCCAGCGGCATGCACGCTGATGTGGGCGCGCGGGCGGCAGCCGCCGGCAAGCACCTCGTGGTTGAGAAGCCGATCGAGGTAACCCTCGAAGCGGCGGATCGCCTGATCGGGGCGTGCGAGCGGCACGGCGTGAAGCTTTCGGTCATCTCTCAGCATCGATGGGACGTCGGTGTACAGGCTCTCAAGCAGCTTGTCGACTCTGGCGGGCTGGGACGGCTCATCCTCGGCGACGCCATCGTGAAGTGGTACCGCACCCAGCAGTACTACGAGAGCGGCGACTGGCGCGGCACGTTGAAGCTCGACGGCGGCGGCGCGCTGATGAACCAGGGCGTGCACTATGTCGACCTGCTGCAGTGGGTGATGGGCCCGGTGGAACGCGTCTTCGCCCGGACACGTACGTCGGCTCATCTGCGCATCGAGGTGGAGGACATCGCGGTTGCGGCTCTCAGCTTCGCCAACGGAGCCGTGGGCGTGCTGGAGTGCTCGACGGCGGTGTATCCAGGACTTCCTGAGCGCCTCGAGGTGACAGGAACTGGCGGCAGCGCGATCGTCGAGGCCGGCGAGCTCAAGCTCCGCGAGCTCAAGGAAGAGAAGGGTGAGACGTCTCCGTACGGCGGCAAGGTTGAAGCTTCGACTCACGGCGCAGCGCCCGCGGCCGCGTCGAATCCGGCGGACATCTCGTACGCCGGGCACCGCGAGCAGCTCAGAGACTTTCTCTCCGCGATCGACACCGGGCGTGATCCGGCCATCGACGGCACGGAAGCACGGAAACCGCTCGAAATCATCCTGGCCGTATACGAGTCCGCCCGCAGCGGCCGCGACGTGATGCTTCCTCTGCAGGCCGGCTGAACGTGCCGCTCGCATCGCTCGAACTGGACGCCAAAGAGGACGCGCCGCTGATCGACCGGATGGTGCATGAGGATGTGATCGGCCAGCTGCTCGAGCGCCGCTCGCGCATGGCCGAGCTGGCCACGGAGGCAGGAGACGTCAAGCTGGACTGGGTGGACCAGGTCGCTTGGGCGCTCGATCATCCCGACGTGTTGGACGGCGTCGAACAGCTTGCGCAGTCGATCCGGGATCGCTTCGCCCACGTCATCTGGTCGGGCATGGGCGGATCCATCCAGGCCGTGCACACATTGAAAGGAATGGGTCTGTTCGCAGCGAACCGTCCTTCGGTGCATCCCCTCGACAGCACGGATCCTGCCGCTCTCAACCGGCTGCTGCGCGAGCTTGCGCCGGACGGTGATATCTCCGCGGCGCTCCGCCAGACTCTCATGGTCGGCGTCAGCATGGGCATGACCTCCGAAGAGCCGATAACCCACCTTCGATGGTTCGACGACCTACTACGAGCGAACGGTGTCAGCCGGCCGGCGGACCACGTGACGGTGATGACGCTGCCGGGCTCGTACCTGGATCGCTTCGCCGAGGACAGAGGCGCGACGCGCATCGACGTTCAGCTGGACGGCCAGAGCCACATCCCCGGTCGCATGAGCGCGCCCTCGACGCGAGTTTTTCTGCTTCCTGCGGCGCTTGCGACGGAAGGCCGGCTCCGCGAGGTTCTCGGTCGCTGCCAGGCCGAGTTTCAGCTGCATGCCGACATGACAGGGGAAGAGCGCACGCTGCTCGTCGAGAAGGATCCATTCGTTCGGCTCGCGGCATGGCTGTCGGGTCAGATCGAACGCGGGCGGGACATGCTCATTCTCGATCTGCCTTCTCGCTGGAGGCCGCTCGCGCCGTGGATCGAGCAGGTAGTGGAGGAAAGCCTGGGCAAGGACGACCGCGGCCTCCTGGTCTTCTATGACCAGGAACTGGGCTCGGCCGCCCAATGGCCGGATCGGTTCTGCATCTTGCGTGTGGACGAGGGATCCGGGTCCGACCTCTCCGCCCGGCCGCGAGCAGTGCTCCATCTCGAGTCTTCCGATGAACCCGCCGCGTGCCTGGCCGTTTGCGCACGATGCTTCGCGGGCTGGGACCTGACTGTCGCGCTGGTCGGCTACCTGCAGGGCATCACCTTCGCCGGTCAGCCGGCGGTCGAACAGTACAAGGCGTACGCGCGGCGCCTTCGCGACGCCCCCGGCGGACTGCCGTATCCGGCCGAGGACGTCGCCGCGACAGAATCGGGGCGCTTGGAGCTGTACTCCGGCGCCGCGCCGGTGCCACACGCGGACGGCGCGCCGCTTGGCGCGGCCACGATCCTGGCGGCGGTCGCCCGCTCCCTCGAGGCTCGGGGCCGCCTGGGCTACTTCGACCTCACGCTGAACGGGGATTCGGACGGTCCGCTCTGGGAGGCCGGGCAGCGCGCCGGAAGGGTCTTCGGCAACCGCATCCTCTGCCGTCCGACCAAGGTGCGTGTTGGGCCGCGCGACTACCACTCGACCGAGCAAAGCGAAACCGCGGGACCACCCGACCTTCTGTCGCTAAGGATCCTTGTGAAGGATCCGGAGCGCGTGATGGCAGGCGATTACAGCGCTCGATTTCTCCACGCCCAGGCGCTGGGCACGATCCTTGCGATGCGCGACGCGGGGCGGCCGGTCCTCCTTGCTACCGTGCACCGCGAGGATGCCGCCGCGGCGCTGGAGGAGCTTCTCGACGAGGCCGCCGCGCAGCTGAGTGCGAGCGCCTAGTCCAGGCCGAGCTCGGCCACGATACGTTGGGCGATCGCATCGGGCGATCCAATGATGTCGACCCGGATCGCGGGCTCGTCGGGCCCAGGTTCCTCGAGATCGGCGAGCTGGCTATCCAGCAGGCTCGGTGGCATGAAGTGGCCCTGGCGCGAGGCCAGCCGCCGGGCGATCGTCGATTTCGGGCCGGACAGGAATACGAATACGACGCCCGATCCTCGTCGATTGATCAGGTCTCGGTACGAGCGCTTAAGAGCGGAGCAGGTGATAACTCCGTTCTGTCCATTTTCCAGGCGCTCATCTACCCAGTCGGCGACGCGCTTCAACCACTCCGCTCGGTCCGCGTCCGTGAGCGGATGTCCAGCGCGCATCTTCTCGATGTTCGACTGGGGGTGCAACGCGTCGCCCTCTTCGAAATGCCAGCCCAGACGCGACACGAGAATTTCCGCAACCGTCGTCTTGCCGCTGCCGGCGACGCCCATCACCACCAGCACCGTGGGCCCGGTTCGGTTGTGAGTCGCGGCAGCGCCCAACCTAACTCCGACACCATTTGGAGGAGTCATTTAGGTGGGAGCCATCTGTAACCGAAAGCTTCCACAGGCGCGCCCTCAGCCACGGTCCTTTGGAACTGGATGGTACGGCGTCCCTCAAGCGCAATCAGTCGAGCCAACCTAGATCGGTGACTTCGCTCAACTTTCGATGTCGAGGCATGGACTCGGGCGCTTATGGGTCGCCCCATCGACCGTGACTTAGCAATTCCTCGATAGTTAGCGCTTGCCATGAACTGGTTCAGGTCCGGCGATCTGCTCGACCGAGCCTTCGCCATCGGGATCATCCTCAAGGGCCTCGACGGCGTCCTCGAAGTCGTGGGCGGAGTCCTCTTGTTATTGGTCAGCCCAACGACCATTGACCAGGTGAGCAGAGCGCTTACGCAACACGAGCTCTCAGAGGATCCACACGACTTCCTCGCCACGCATCTGTTGCATGCCGCCGGCAGCCTGACAGGCTCGTCCTTAGAGTTCGGCGCCGCGTACCTGCTTTTGCACGGCGTGGTCAAGATTGTGCTGGTCGCGGCGCTGCTGCGTGACAAGATCTGGGCCTACCCGTGGATGGTTGCCTTCTTGATCGTGTTCATCATCTACCAGATCTATCGGATGACTTTTGCGTTTTCAATCGGGCTCCTGGGGCTGACGGTCTTCGACCTCGTGGTGGTTTGGCTCACCTATCGGGAGTACGGCAAGCAACGGGCCGCCCGAGCGCCGCGCGCCTCGGTCACGACACCGGCGCCATAGCCTCGTAAGCCACGATCTGCCTGTTGAATCGGGCCGCCAACTCCGCGCTCGGTGGCTGTCCGTTGACCCGATAGATCGGCGTTCCGGCATCCAGGAACGCGGCGTCCCCGTCCTTCAGTCTGTAATTGGGGTCACAGATGTTGCCGCTCACCCTGAACTTGACATGGGCGTACACAGGGCCCAGGTCGCTCCCCTGGAGAGCAATCGCAGGCTGTGGGCCCGCGACGTATTGGGTCGAGCCGACCTGAATGAAGTTGACCCAATCGATCTGCGCGTTACATCTCGAGGATGAGTCCAGTAGCTGGCATGCACCTGTGAGCAAGAGCGCTACCAATAAGACGACGACCTTGGATGCCATGCACCTTGAGCGAACGCTCCGCGTCCTCGCCGAGTAACGGTCAGGCGCTGTGGCTGGCTTCGGGCCGGCGACGTACCTGCTCGGATCCCGAACAAGGATTGGTCCAACCCCGCTGCATTCATAAGGTCGCGCGAGTGGGCCATCGCCCGACTAGCGGAGCAAAGCGGATAGGCAGAAAGGAGCGTTTTCGGCTAAACGTCCTATCCCTTGTGCTTTTTGCCGCCGCCGCCTGTTCCAGTCGATGACTGCGGCGGAGAAGTCGGCTGCGATCCAGGCAGGTAGTAGTTGCCAAAGGCGAAAACGAGCCCGGGTGGCGGGTTGTACGACGCATCCGGGCCCAAGAGCGGAAGCCCTTGGGACAGGAATGAGTGCCAGGCCGGCACGGCGACGTAGTAGCTGTCCGAACCCTGCGTCATCTTGATGCGCCAGTCTGGATTGCCCATCCAGACTGCAACCGCGATGCGCGGAGTGAAGCCGATGCTCCAGGCGTCGGCAAAGCTGTCGGAGGTTCCGGTCTTGGCGGCCACCTGCCAGCCAGGTAACACCAGTTGAGAATTGCGACCGAAGATCATCGCCCGATTCGAGTCCTTCGACAGTATGGTGGCCATGATGAACGCGACCTTCGGATCGACCACCTGCTTGCCGCCGTCGATGTGGGTGTAGATGGTCTTGCCCGCCCGGTCGATGCGCGAGATCGCGAACGGCTGGTGCAAGACGCCCTGAGCAGCCAGGACGGAGGCCCCGGTCGCCATCTGCAACGGCGTCTCGCCGTAGCCTCCGAGCGTCAGCGATGGTCCGAAGCTGTTTAGAGGATCGTCGTTCGTGAAATTGCCATTGGGCTGCTGCTGCCAAGGCGGAGCCCCCATCAGTCTTGCCATGTCGACCACGTTTGCCACGCCGACGCCGAGCTCGACCTTCACGGCGGGGATGTTCAGCGAGTTGCCGATGCACTCCTGCACCTGGCAGATTCCGTGAAAGCGCCCGTCGTAGTTCTGCGGCGTGTACGTGATGCCTGGAGCCCGATATGTGAAAGGTGCGTCGTCGACCGGCGTCGTCATCGTGAACTGACCGCTGTTGATGGCGGCGGTGTACGTGAAGATCTTCATCGACGATCCAGGATTGCGCGGGGGCCACACCGCGAGGTTGTACTGCCCACCGTTGGCGTTCTGGTTTGCGGACGAGACCATCGCGATGATCCCACCCGACGTGGGATCGATCGCGACCAGCGCGCCCTGCTGCACGTTGCGCCATGAGAGCGCTGATTGCGTGCCCGAGATCGCGTTCTGGCCGATCGCCTGGAGTCGCACGTTGAGCGTCGTAAGCACGCGGAGACCGCCACCGTAGGTCTCTGCCTTTCCGTAGCTCTTGATCAGGTCCTGGACCACATAGTTCACGAACCCCGGAGCGACCACATTGTTGGCCGGCATGAAGATGTGGCTGGGTGGTCTGAGGTCTTCCTGGAATGCGCGTTCCGCGTCAGCCTGGCTGATCTTGCCCTGGTCCACCAGTGCCCCGAGCACTTCGTGCTGCCGGTCCTTCGCGTTCTGCCAGTGCAGGAACGGGTCGTAATGAGTGGGACCGCGGATTAGCCCGGCCAGCATCGCCGCCTGGGCGAGGTCGAGGTTGGACGTCTTTTTGTGGAAGTAGATCTGCGACGCCGCGCCGGCGCCCACCGCGCTGTTCCCGAACTGAACGTCGTTCAGGTACATCTCGAGGATTTGCGACTTCGAGTAGCGCCTCTCGACCTCGAACGCGAGCCATGCCTCGTTGACCTTGCGTTGGAGCGTGGGCTCGCTGCCGAGCACGCGCAGCTTCACGAGCTGTTGGGTGATCGTTGATGCGCCCTCGACGCTGCTCCTGGCTTGCAGGTCGACGAACGTCGCGCGCACGATGCCGGCCGGATCCACGCCCGGCTCCTGGTAGAAGTTGTGATCCTCGATACCCACCACGGCCTCGGGCAAATAGCTCCCCATCGATGAAAACGATTCGTCGTAGTGCTGATAGCCCGCCGGGTGCACGTCGGCCAGGATTGTGGTTTTGTCGTCAGCGTAAAGGACCGTATCGGCGGGGAGTGGGTCTGCGACCGCTGAGACGTCGGGAAGTCTGGACGCATAGGCGACGCCAAGTGGCGGCACAACCGCCAGAAAGATCGCCACCACCACGAGTGGGGCAAAGCGACGTGACCATCGCACACGCTGCGCGAGCAGCTTCAGCATGGACAAATCCATCCCCAGCAGATCACAACGCTTGCGCGAGGTCGACTATTGAAAGATTGTTGTTGTTGCTCTTTGTGAAGTGTTATTCAGGAATTGAAAATCACACGAGAGCATGCGGCACCGCACGCTACGGAGGGTCAAAGATCGTATCGACTTTACTGCTACCCACTCAAGGTAGCCTCTCGTTCGATGCCCGCCGATATGGCTGTCATTTGGCTGTCATTTGCAGGCAGGGTCGGACGCTGGCGACCGAAAGCGAACTTGCATGGACGTCAGCGGACGACCGCAGACGGTTTTGAAGACCGCGTTTCTACCGTCCGCCAGCGTCCGTCAATGTCCGCGCAAGATGAAAAAACACTAGCCGGTATCCGCTGACGTTCGCTGACGGCTGCCAATGTCCGACAGAATGGCTGTCAGCTTGGCTGTCAGGACGTCTGCCTCCTTCCAATGCATCGTCCGGAACCGCCGTCGTGGCGTGTTGTCGCGAATCCCGGCGACTCCTCCCGTGCCCTCCTTAACTCACCCAGCCCGACCTCGTGTCCTTGCGTGTCCTCCCAGATCGTCCTGGTTCCGGGACTCCCTGGATTGTTTCCCTCGAGTTGGGTTAAGGCTTGTTTTGCTAGCCTGACCGGAGCGCCGCCGTTATGCCCGGCTTGACTAGCACGCGAAACATTCGATCGACCTCTTCCGCCGAGTACCGGCTCTCTTCATTCATCCACAAGGTCAGCAGCCCGAGCAGCGAATTGACGATAAATCCGGTGATCACCGTAGGTGGGACCGCCGGCCTGGAGCCTCGCGGCGCGAGCGATGCGATTTCGCGGCCGACGATTTTCTCGAGGATCCCCTGGATCCGCATCAAGACGGCGACACCGGTCTGTTTGCCCACGACCGCACCCCAAATTCGGCGGTACTCGTGAGCATGCTGAAACATCGCCAGGCTGAAACCGAAGACTCGTTCGACCGGGTCGGCAGATCTGGCACGAACCAACCGCTGCTGCTCGGACAAGTGCGCCTCCAGTTCGGCGAAACGGCTGAAGAGCAGCTGCTGCTTGTCGGTGTAGTGGGCGTAGAACGTTGAGCGGCCGACATTGGCACGATCGATGATGTCCTGGACGGTCACCGCTTCGTAGCCCTTCTCCACGATCAGATCGTGGAGTGCGTCCTCCAGAAGCTTGCGGGTGCGGCCCACGCGGCGGTCCTCTTTTGCGTGCATTGGACCTCCATTTCCGGGCAATCGGACCGGGATTGTTCCGAACCGAACATCAGACCAATGTTTGGTTGTTGACATCGGGAATTACCACACACTACAACAGATAGCAAACGCTGTGTTCGGTATTGCACAAGTTGTCCGGCATGGACAGAGGAGAGGAAAACCGGTGGAGCTAGATATTCAGCCGAAACCCGCCGCAGACACGCGCGCGACTGGCGACGAATCCAGCCCCGCCCGGTGGCCGTGGACCGTCCTGATCCTGGTTAGCGTCGCCCAATTCATGGTGATCATCGACGCCACCGTCGTGAACATTGCCCTGCCCTCGATCGGCAAGGCTTTTCGCTTTGCATCCGCATCCGACCTGCAGTGGGTGGCGACCGCGTACGTGCTGGTGACGGGCGGGCTCACGCTTTTGGGAGGCCGCATGACCGACTTGTTCGAGCGAAAGCGACTGTTCCTGATCGGCCTGCTCCTCTTCACGAGCGCGTCCCTGGCGACAGGGCTGGCACCGTCGGCTCTATTTCTTGTCATCTCGCGCGCCGTTCAGGGTCTGGGCGCAGCGCTGCTGACACCGGCGGCACTTTCAATCATCACCACGACCTACGGTGGCGCAAAGCGCGCAACCGCTTTGGCAATCTGGGGCGCACTTGGTGCAGCCGGTGCCGCGGCAGGCGTTGTCCTGGGTGGGATTCTGACCAGCTGGTTGGGCTGGCAGTGGGTCTTTTTCATCAATGTCCCAATCGGCGCCCTCGCGGCGGGCGTTGCCCTGTTTGTTCTTCCGGCGTCGGTTGCCAGCCGCGGGCCACTCCGAGACCTCGATATCGGCGGCGCTCTCGTCTTAATCGCTGGACTGGCCGTGCTTGTGTTCGGCCTCACTTCAGGGGCGAACCACGGCTGGGCATCGCCCGAAACGCTCGTGTCTTTGGTCCTGTCGGCGGCGCTGCTGGCCACATTCGGCCTGATCGAGCGGCGTGTCGTGCAGCCGATCGTCCCACCGCCCGTCTGGCGGGTTCGCTCGCTCGTTTCCGGTAACGTTATTTTCCTCGCCACGTCCGCAGTGATGGGTGGCGTCTTCTTCCTCAGCTCGCTCTACCTGCAGCAGGTTCTTGGCCTCACCGCATGGCAAGCCGGTCTGGGCTTCCTGCCATTGGTAGTTGCGGTCGCAGGTGGTAGTGGGTTGGCCTCGCGCCTTGTCTCGCACGCAGGGGTTCGCACTGTGATCGTTCTAGGACTCGTCATCGAAGCTGGCGGGGCACTGCTTTTGGCCCGTGTGCCGTCTGATCCAGGTAATTTCGTCACCGTAGTCCCCGGATTTCTCGCGTTGGGTATCGGACTTGGCTTTTCGTTTGTGGCGTCGCCTTTGCTTGTGATGGCCGACGTCGGCGGCGGCGATGCTGGACTGGCATCCGGCCTTATGCAGACAGCTCACGAAATCGGCATATCGCTTGGCATCGCGGCGCTGTCAGCCGTCGCCACAGCGGTAGCCATGCAGACAGGCCTCGCTGCGGGTTATCGGCAGAGCATGTTCGCCGCTGCGCTTGTAGCCGGATTGCTAGCCATCGTGAGCCTCATCGTGGTGCCAGCGGTTCGGGTTTCGGGCGGCGGGGGCCTGCGTATGCATGGAGGGGTGCGAAATCCGAGGCCTGAGGAGACCTGATGCGAGGCAGAATGTCCAGGCTGTTGCAGCACCCCTCGTCTCGGCCCAGCGGCCATGGGATCACCCTCGGCACGCCTCAGATCGAGGTCGGAAGGCGGGTGGCCGGGAGAATGCGTCTGGCCCGTGGGGCGATCGCAATGTCCGCCTCGTCGGGCCGGAGAGCGTTCAGTTGACACTAGTTACGCCCTCCTGATGTCCCAGTCCGCGAGGCTCACGGCCGCCTCGTCGAAGCCAATCGGTTCGATAACCTACGCCGGCGGACGCGCGAACACGGATCTGCCTCTCGACCATGTTGACCTCCCTCGCTATCCCGCTCCGAGCCTCAGCCGAGGCGCGGATCCAGCGCATCGCGCAGCCCGTCGCCGACGAGATTGAATGCCAGGACCGCCGCGAAGATCGCGAGTCCGGGGAAGGTCGCGAGGTTGGGGTCGGAGAATATGTAGTTCCGCGCCTCACCAAGCAGCTCACCCCACTCGGGCGTCGGCGGCTGGACGCCCAGGCCGAAGAAACCCAGGCTGGCGGCGAGCAGGATCGCGAAGCCCATCTGCAGCGTGGCCTGGACGATGACCGGTGCGATCGCGTTGGGGATCACGTGCCGGAGCAGGATCCGCCAGGGGGACACTCCCAGGGCGCGCGCGGCTTCGACGAACGGCAGCTCACGCAGCCGCAGCGAGTCGGCGCGCACGAGGCGGACGAAAGAAGGGACTGAGCTGACTCCGACCGCGATCACCACGTTGCGCAATCCGACGCCTAGACCGGCGACCAGAGCCAGCGCGAGGACGATGGGTGGGAAAGCCAGCAGGACGTCGGTGAAGCGCTGGATGATGATGTCGGCCCAGCCGCCGAAGTAACCGGAAACCGACCCGAGCGGCACGCCCACGATGATGCCGAGGGCTACGGCCATCACGCCCAGGCTCAGCGTGTAGCGAGCCCCGTACACGAGGAGGAGCAGCTCGTCGCGGCCGAAGTTGTCGGTGCCGAGGACATGGCCCTCCTGGCCCGGCGCGAACAAGACCGTGGTGAGCTGATTCTGGCCCGGGTTGAATGGGAAGAGGATCGGTCCCACGATCGAGGCGACCGCGTAGATCGTGAGCACGGAAAGGCCCAGCACCGCGCTTCGATGGCCGACCAGCCGCCTCCAGGCGGCGGCCGGCCGCACGCTGGCTGCGGCCTCTGGCGCGAGGCTTTCCGCCTCGAAGGCCTCAGCTGTAGTGGATGCGGGGATCGACATATGCATAAGTGAGGTCCACCAGCAGGTTGATCACGACAAAGGTCGTGCCGAACATCAGCACCAGGCCCTGCACGACGGGGTAGTCGCGAAAGAAGATCGAGTCGACCAGGAGACGGCCCACGCCGGGCCACGCGAACACCGTCTCGGTGACGACCGCGCCGCCCAGCAGCGCCCCGAACTGAAGTCCGATCACTGTCATGATCGGAAGCAGCGCGTTGCGGAGCGCGTGCCGGAAGACCACCACGCGGAACGGCGCGCCCTTGGCGCGGGCCGTTCGGACGTAGTCCTGGCCGAGCACCTCGAGCATCGATGACCGCGTCATGCGCGCGATCAGGCCGACTGAGAACAGCGCGAGGGTGAGCGCTGGCATCACGATCGAGGCCGGCTCGTCGGCGCCGGCGGCGGGGAATAGGTGGAGGTCGATGGCGAAGAGGATGATCATCATCAACCCGAGCCAGTAGACCGGCATCGAGACTCCAAACACCGAGAGTCCGGAGATCACGAGGTCGAGCCAGGTGTTGCGGCGGATCGCGGCAACGATCCCGGCCAGGATGCCGGCGGTGATGGCGATCGCGAGGGCGACCAGCGCGAGCTCGATCGTGTAAGGCAGCCGGCTTCCGATCTCCTCGACTACCGGCGCATTGGTGTGGGCCGACGTGCCGAGGTCGAGGTGGAGGAGCGAGCCCATGAAGTCCAGGTACTGCACCCAGAGCGGCTGGTCAAGGCCCATCTGCTTGCGGATGCGCTCGACATCCTCCGGCGACGCCAGCACGCCGGCGATCACGCGGGCCGGGTCTCCGGGCAGCAGCCGGGCCATGAAGAAGACCACTGTGGCGACCCCCCACAGCGTCGGCACGCCGGCCAGGACCCGCCGCGCGACGTATGTGATCACCGGCGCATGTGCCGGCCGCTCATCTGTTTACGCCGGCGATGCGTACATGGTATAGAAGGACTCGTTCGGAATCGATTGGACGTTGGCCACTTTGGCCGTGGTGACGATCGGGAACCTCTGAACCCACAGGAAGATCCAGGGTGCATCGCTCCACACGAGCTTCGATGCGCTGCAGTAGTCCGCCTGACGGGCAGCCTGGTCCGACTCGGAGTTGGCCTTGGCGAGTATGGAGTCCACCTCTGGATTCTTGTAGTAAGAGGTTGCCAGCCCGGCGGGCGGCCACGAGCTGGACTGGAACTGGACCATGGCCTGGGATGCGTCGAGGTAGCCCGGCGCCCAGCCGAGCAGGTGCAGGTCGACAGACGCCCGGGCGGGCGGAACGTTGATCGTGCCCAGGTAGGTCGGCCAGTCCATCGTCCTGGGGCCATCCACCTTGACGCCGACGGCGCTGAGATCATTGGCGATCGCCTGGGCAGCCTGGAAATCCTGGATGTAGCGCCCGGTCGGGGAGACGAACTTGATCGAGAGGTTGCTCGCACCCGCCGCCGTGAGCATCTGCTTCGCCTTGTTCGGGTCATACGCGTACGACCCGACCTTGCAGTAGCCGAACAGGGTTGGCGCCATGGGCGCATCCATCGGCGTCGCCGCGCCGAAAAGGATGCTCTTGATGATCTGATCCTTGTTCACCGCATAGTTGAGCGCCTGCCGCACCTCAGGCTTCTGGAGCAGGGGCTGTGATGGATCCTGTGTGTTGAAGCCAAGGAAGATCGTGCGGTCACCGGGGGCCAGGATCACCTTCAGGGTGGAGTCCTTCTGCATTGCGGGTATATCGGAGACGGGTGGCAGGAGGATCACATCCGCCTGGCCGGCACGCACGAGTGCCTCGCGGGTCGCGGCTTCGGGGACGATCTTGAACACCTGTGTCTTGTAGTTCGGTTTGCTGCCCCAGTACTGGTCGTTGCGGCTCAACGTGACGTGGTCGCCCTTGACCCGTTCCGTCAAGACGTAGGGACCGGTGCCGATGGGCTTCTCCTGGTCTTTGAAGGTGTCGGTCCCCTGCGCGATCGTGTTTGGTGCGAGGAAGCCAAAGGTGACCTCCGTGAGCAGGCCCAGCAGCGGAGCCACCGGCTTTTTCATGTTCAGCTTGACGTGGGTGTCGTCGACCGCGTCGATCGAGCTCACGCTGCGGAAAGGTCCGCAGAGCGGGCACGTGTTGCCGGGAGCCAGGACACGATCGAGGTTGGCTTTCACGGCGGCGGCATTGAAAGGCTCGCCGTCGGTGAACTTGATGCCGGAGCGGAGGGTGAAAGTCCAGCTCAGTCCGTCAGAGCTCGTCTGCCAGGAGGTGGCGAGCAGGGGCTGGACCTTGCCGTCGGTGTCGACACGAACCAGGGTCTCGACGACCATCTGGACGATGTTCTGGACAGTCGTGGTCGTCTGCCGCATCGTGTCCAGGGTGTCGGGATCGATTCCGATCGCGACGGTGAGCTTGTCGCCCTGCTTGGGACCACCCGTCGTACCGCCGCCGCCACAAGCGGACAGGAGCACCACTGCAGTGACCATAACCAGGAGCTTCGTGCTCATGACATCCCCCCTGTCGAGCCCCCCAGTAACGAATCGAGTATAGGCTCTGAACCGGATGCCGAACCTGCTCGAAATTGAGGGCCTCCGGACTTACTTCCACACTCGGGCGGGCGTCATCCGGGCGGTGGATGGCGTCGACCTGGAGGTGGCCGCGGGACAGACCCTGGGCGTGGTCGGGGAGTCCGGCTGCGGCAAGACCGTGACCGCGCTGTCGATCATGCGGCTGGTCGACAGCCCTGGCCGAATCGAGCCCGGAAGCCGGATCCGGTTCGATGGCCGCGACCTCGTCCAGCTCGAAGAGGACGAGCTCCGCGAGCTCAGAGGCAACCGGATCTCGATGGTGTTCCAGGAGCCGATGACGTCGCTCAACCCGGTCTTCACGGTGGGGGCACAGATTGCCGAGGCAGTCACATTGCATCGGCAGGTCAGGTCGGTAACGGCGCGGGAGCGTGCCCTCGAGATGTTGGACCTGGTCGGCATATCGGAGCCGCGCCGGCGGTTCGCTGACTATCCTCACCAGCTCTCTGGTGGGATGCGGCAGCGAGTCATGATCGCGATGGCGCTCGCCTGCGAGCCCAAGCTGCTCATCGCCGACGAGCCGACCACGGCGCTCGACGTGACCATCCAGGCCCAGATCCTGGAGCTGATCCGGGGTCTGCGGGAGCGATTGGGGATGGCGGTCATGCTGATCACGCACGACCTCGGCGTCGTCGCCGAGATGTGCGACGAGGTGGCGGTCATGTACGCGGGCCGGATCGTCGAGCGTGGGCGCGCCGATGCGCTTTTCCGGAGCCCGCAGCATCCGTACACGGAGGCCCTGCTGCACTCGATCCCGTTGCTCGGCATGACCCAGGCCGAACCGCTCAGGGTGATCCGGGGCATCGTTCCGAGCCCCGCGAGCTGGCCGAGCGGATGCCGCTTCGCCCCGCGCTGCGATTACACCTTCGAGCGCTGCCTGCGTCAGGATCCGCCGCTGTTCCAGGCGGGGGTCCAACGGGCGGCGTGCTGGCTGTGCGAGGACGGGGCGCGCGAGTCGGCCGGCATGGCGATCGGAGACCAGCCGCCGTGAGCGCGGTCCGGCCGCTGCTGAGCGCTCGCGGCCTGGTCAAGCACTTCCCGATCCGCCGCGGTGTGCTCCAGCGCGTGGTCGGCTATGTCCGCGCGGTGGACGGAGTCGACCTCGACGTCTCGCCGGGTCAGACGGTGGGGCTCGTCGGCGAGTCTGGCTGTGGGAAATCCACCCTCGGACGTACCCTCCTTCGGCTGGTCGAGCCGACCGCCGGTGAGATCACTTTCGACGGCCAGGATCTCACCCGGATGCGTGGCCGCGCCCTGAAAAAAGCCCGCCGTGACATGCAGATCGTCTTCCAGGACCCAGTCGGTTCGCTCGATCCGAGAATGACCGTCCACGACATCGTCGCCGAGGGACTCGGTGCGCACCGGCTCGCCTCAGGCCGCGAGCGTGATCGCCGCATCCAAGAAATTCTCGAGCTGGTCGGGCTCCGAACGGAGATGGCGTCGCGTTACCCGCACGAGTTCTCGGGCGGACAGAGGCAGCGGATCGGCATCGCCCGCGCGCTTGTCCTCAGGCCGAAGCTGGTCGTGGCCGACGAGCCGGTCTCCGCCCTCGACGTATCGATCCAGTCACAGGTGCTCAACCTGCTCGTCGAGCTCAAACGAAATCTCAACCTCACCTATGTCTTTGTCGCCCACAACCTCGCGGTTGTCGGCTACATCAGCGATCGCATTGCAGTCATGTACCTTGGCAAGATCGTCGAGATCGGCGATGCGGAAGAGATCTACCGGCGGCCGCTTCACCCGTACACGCAGGCACTGCTGTCAGCGGTCGCGCAGCCGGTTCCCGGCGCGCGGAGCAGGCGGATCGTGCTGCGGGGCGAGGTGCCAAGTCCGATCAACCCGCCATCGGGCTGCCGCTTCCGCACGCGGTGTCCGCTGGCCCAGGAGATCTGCGCTCAGCAGGAGCCGGCGCTGGAATCAAAGGCTGGACAGCCCTCACACCACCTGGCGGCCTGCCATTTCGCCGGCAAACCGGTGCCGGTTGGCTGATCGCGGCTCGAGCGGTGCCTGGCGGCCAGGCCCCCATCACGTGCGCTTCGTGGAAGTCGAGACGAATGATCCACTCGCGATCATCTACTTCCTGGACGCCAACCAGGACACGGTTCGACTCCATGTGCGAGCACCATCATGGGCGCTTGTATTGGGCACGAGGTTGCAAAATCGCCGTGCTCCACTCACATCGCCGGCCCGAGCGGCATAGGGTTTCGTGTACCCCTAAACGCGCAACATATTCTGCTGACGCCACTCGGGCTACTGACATGAATCCAGACGTCATGGTTGCCTGGCGAGTGGCCTGGCCGATCGCGGCGCAAACGACGACCTCATAGATCTGGTCCTCGCTCAGGCCTGCTTTCCTTAGCGTGCTGATGTCAGCATCAGTGACCGTCCTGGCGCGGTGTGCGACCTTTTCGACGAATGTGCGCATAGGCTCGGTGAGCCCCTCGTTATCGAAGGCTCCACGGCGGATCTCCGGCGATGACCGGCCCTCCCCTTCGAGGACTCGCGCAACGAGCGAACTGTCCAGCGAAGTAATGTCCGACAACGATCCTCACGCCTCCGACCAAAGTCTCGCATACGGCAGATTGGGGGGTATACATGGATCGGTAGTCGGTCAGAAGGTCGTTGATTGATGCCACATAGGGGCTAGTCAGATCCGCTTTCGAAAGTCCTGCGTGGGCCGTGTCGATTTCGGAGTTGGCCGTTCGTGTAGGTGGTGAAAGCCTGGCCAGGAACCAGACAATCCAGCTAAGGTCGAAGGAGGACCACCGACATGAAGCAGTACCTGATAAGCGTCTACCACCCCGAGGACCAGGAGTTGCCGCAGGCGGACATGGACGCGATCGGCGCCGACGTCGACGCGCTCAACTCAGAGATCCAGAAGGCCGGCGTGTGGGTGTTCGGCGGGGGGCTTTTCCCCTCCAGCACCGCGACGACTCTGCGGGTCAAGAACGGCGAGGTGCTCACGACCGATGGCCCGTTCGCCGAGGGCAAGGAGCACGTTGGCGGCTTCTGGATAATCAAGGTCGCCGACCTGGACGAGGCCCTCAAGTGGGGCGCCAAGGCTACCCAGGCCTGCCGGGTTCCGATCGAGGTGCGCCCTTTCCAGGAAGAAGGCGAAGCCTGAACGCCGCCGACATCGAGCGCGTCTTCCGCGACGAATATGGACGGGCGGTGGCTGTCCTGGTCCGCCGATTCGGTGACATTGACGTCGCCGAGGAGGCGGTCCAGGACGCCTTCGTTGAGGCCGTCAAGCGCTGGCCTGAAAGCGGGATCCCAGCGAGCCCGGCAGGTTGGATCATCACCACCGCTCGCAACCGTGCAGTCGACCGCCTGCGGCGCGAGGCATCTCGTGAGGACCGCCACGCGCAGGCCGCGATGCTTTACGCCGCGGACGAACCGCGGGACGACGGAGCCGTGAACGACGAGCGGCTCCGCCTGATCTTCACCTGTTGCCACCCCGCCCTGGCTCCGGGCGCCCAGGTGGCGCTGACCCTGCGCCTGCTGGGCGGACTGACCACGCCCGAGATCGCGCGCGCCTTTCTCGTTCCGGACGCGACCATGGCCCAACGCATCGTTCGCGCTAAAGGCAAGATCCGCGATGCCGGCATCCCCTACCGCGTTCCGGCCGGCGACGAGCTGCCCGCGCGGGTGCGCGCGGTCCTCGCCGTGATCTACCTGATTTTCAACGAGGGCTACACGGCAAGCTCAGGCGACAATCTGATCCGCGAGGACCTCGGAACGGAGGCGATCCGGCTGGGCCGGCTGCTCGCGGACCTGCTGCCACACGAGCCCGAGGTCACGGGCCTTCTGGCGCTCATGCTCCTCACCCACGCGCGGCGGAAAGCGCGGGTCGGCACCGACGGCAACCTCGTGCTGCTCGCCGACCAGGACCGCGGCCTGTGGGATCTCGCGCTCATCGCCGAGGGGCAGGATCTCGTGCGACGCTGTCTGGGGATCAACCGACCGGGGCCGTATCAGATCCAGGCCGCCATCCAGGCCGTGCACTGTGATGCCAAGGTCGCGAGCGACACCGACTGGTGGCAGATCCTCCAACTCTACAACCAGCTCATGGTGATGGCTCCCGGGCAGGTGGTCGAGTTGAATCGCGCGGTGGCGGTGGCGGAAGTGGAGGGTCCGGACGCCGCCCTTGCGCTCGTCGACGGGATCGACCTCGATGGCTACTACCTCTATCACTCGGTCCGCGCCGACCTGCTCCGGCGGCGGGGCCGCGACGGCGAGGCCGCGCTCGCCTACGAACGGGCGCTTGCCCTCACCGAGAACGGCGCGGAGCGCGAGTTCCTCGATCGTCGCCTGCGCGAGGTGCGCCGACACGCTCGACACTAGCTTGGCTAATGGTCCGTCGCGTTTTTGACCGAAGCAAGCGCCACCCGTCCACTGCGGACTTTGGCGACGATCCCGGTCCGGCCACGTCGTCTATGAGAGCGCCGGGGTCTGGTCTAGCAACTTCATGCCGACCCAGAAGATCAGCAGTGCATTGACTACATGGAGTCCCGATACGGAACGAAGCCATCCCTCTGCCCCCATGTGACAAGGAAAGAGCAGCAGGGACTGCACGGCCACCAAGCCTGTGATTCATTCTTCTGGTCGCGATCGCGATCACGGTGTTGTTCATTCGCCCGTTGTTACTTGTCCACTACTTTGTTGGGATCCTCCTCATCCCGCCGCTGGCCGCGAAGCTGTTCAGCACCGGCTATAGGTTTTTCCGCTACTACACCAATGACCCCGCATTCAGGTTGGCCGGAGCACAGCCTCTCCTACTCCGGTTCGGCGTCGCGCCGGTGCTAGTCGTCTCGACCGTCGCCGTGTTTGGCACTGGCCTGGAGCTGTGGGTGTTCGGGCTTCGGTTCGGCGGTGGGTGGATATCGGCACACACGCTGAGCGCAGTGGTTTTCATGTTTGCCGTGACGGTGCATTCGTTGAGCCATCTGCGTCACAGCGCTGAGGCAGTTGCGGACGAGGTCTCAGCGCCACGTCCGCGGCGAACGCTTATCACCGCGGGCCTCGTTTTGGGCGGCGTTTTGGCAGTGGCGTCACTCACCTACGCGACACCATTTCCAAGCTCAGCCGGTGGAGGTTGAGTTCGCCACTCAGCTAGGGCTCCCGAGAGACAGAAGCGGCGGCCCGCCCTTTGGCATCTGACCCTCACGGACAGAAGCCCGGTAAGGCAGTACGTATCCACAATAAGGTGAATAGAGTTTGCTCGCGCTAAGAGGCAATTATCACCAGCAACTCCGCCTCGACATCGCTACACACATAGAGGATGAGCGCGGTCCGCACTCACCTGGCGGCCGTCGAGTCCGCTCACTGACACTGAATGCCGCGAGGGCCCCAGCCAGTTTGTCAATCTGGGTTCACGAAGCAAGCGTCGCTGCTCGAGCGCTGGCTTAATCTTGCGAACGCGCGAAGTTGAATATGCATCCCACGCCGTTCCAGTCGGACGGACTCAGCCGCCGCCTCTACCCGTTCCTTGGCATTGCGATCGTTGGCGTGGCGACGATCCACGGCGTTGTTCCAGTCGTTCAATCACCCGTTTTGGCATTGGGGATGGCCGTCGGGGTGAGCCTTGTTCTCCTGCCCCTTCTCGACCTTCATTTGGTGACTTCCAGCCGGCTCCTCGAAGCCACGCCCGTAATCGTCGGATTCGTGCTCGCTTTCTATCCCCTGTACTCCGATGGCTCGCTCCTCGGTGTTATGGCTGCGGTAGCCGTAGGCGTCTGCGGGAGCATCCCGCTGCTGGTGAATTGGCGGCGTGTACCGAGGTATTTGCATGCCATCGCTCCGATCGGCGGACTCGCGATTGCGTTCGGCGTCGAGCTTGGTTTCAATCTGCCCGTTCTTCAGTCGTTTCCATACGTGCTCATGCCCATCATCTTTCTGGCCCTCTACTACACGACGCTTGAGCTGGCCATCGGCTCCTTTCTTGGAATCGCTGATTTGCTTGGGGTCGCGCTGATCAACCCGCGTGCGGGCCAGCCTGGCTTGGCATTGGTAGCAGCGCTAATCCTCCTAGCCTTCGGCGTTCTGGTTCGGCGCGTCGTAGTAGAGCTCGAGCGGAGCAGGAAAGCCGCGACACTTGCGGAGGAAAAGAAGTCGCAGCTCCTGGCCGACCTTGAGAAGCGCAATCGCGACCTCGTGGAGATGATGAGGCTCAAGTCTGAGTTCCTTGCCACCTTGAGCCATGAGATACGGACACCGCTCAACGGCGCCCTGGGCATGACCACTCTTCTCCTCGACACCGACGACAGAGAGGAACAGCGTGAGTACGCCGAGTCGATCCAAGCATCGGGTGAGGCGTTGCTGAGCGTGCTCAACAACATCGTCGACTTCTCGGCGATAGAGGCCGGCAGCCTGCATTTGGAAATGACGGAATTCGAGCCCCGCCGAATTATCAACGAGTCCGTGGCACCATATCTCGAGGCGGCCGCTAACAAAGGCATCGCTCTAGGCGTGGAAATCGACGTCGCCCTGCCTGAGCGCGTTATCGGCGACGCAGGACGCCTGCGTCAGGTCCTCGTGAACCTCATCGGCAATGCTGTCAAGTTCACAGACGCCGGCCAGGTGGTCGTTCGGGCCGAGAAAAAGCAAGCCAGAGATTCAACCGTCGCAATTCGCTTCCAAGTCCAAGACAGTGGGATCGGAATGACGGATGACGAAAAGTCACGCATCTTTGCCGCCTACTCGCAGTTGGACAGTTCGACGACGCGGCGCCACGGAGGCGCTGGTCTGGGTCTGGCCATTGCCCGCATGCTCGTCGAATTGATGGGAGGTGATCTCGATGTAGAGAGCGAAAAGGGCGGCGGCAGCCGGTTCGGGTTCACGGCTCTGTTCCGGCAAGCCAGGACCGAAGAACACTCAAGTGCTGTGCCTTCAACGCCGTAGTAGAGCGATGAATGAGCTGTCCGGCCTCGCGTGACCTGCCAGCTCGTCGCGTATCGACTCGTCGAGGAGCTCGGGCACTACCCGCGCACCGCACCGACCGTGGTGCCGCTGATCAACGATTTCTGGAAGCGACCAAACAGGAGCAAGAGAGGAAGAGTGACGACCAAGGCTCCGGCCAGCAGGATCTCGTAGCGGACTATGAACCCTGACGCGTCGGTGCTCAGAGCCGGGAGAGTGACCATGATCGGCTCCAGGTGAGGATCGCCGACCATGACGGCCGGCCAGAGGTAGTCGCTCCATTTGTACACGAAGGTCAGGACCGCTATTGCTCCCAGAACCGGAGCCGACATCGGGAGTGCGATGCGAAAGAAGGTGGTCCAATGGCCCGCTCCATCGACCCGCGCTGCGTCCAGCACCTCGTCTGGAATCCCACGCATGTACTGGCGTGCCATGAACATGCCCAGCACGCTTGCCGTGCCGGGGAAGATCTGGACCTGATAGGTGTCGAGCCAGCCGATGTTTGAGAAGAGAAGGTAAAGGGCCGGGATGTTGACCTCGATCGGCACCAACATCGAGGCAATCAAAAACCCGAAGATCAGGTTCCGTCCTCGAAATCGGTATTTCGCAAATGCGTATCCGGCCATTGCGCACAACAGCACCGTCAAAACCGTGTATGGGATGGTCACAACCAGGCTGTTGAAGAGCGAACGCCACATCACCTCGCCCGCCGGTCCCGTGAACAGCGCGGCGAAATTGGCAAGCGTCGGCTGGGATGGCGGACCTCCCGGATTTGTCGTCAGCTCAGCCGAAGATTTGAACCCGCCAAACAGCATCACGAGATACGGGTAGATCGCCAACCCTGCGACGGCAACGAGAATGGCATTCACGCCACCGCGTGCTCCGATCCATCTCGGTCCGCCGCCAGGCGACGCTGTCGCCGTCGTCATTGGGTCGCCTCTCGGAAGATTCGGAACTGGATGAGCGAGAAGCACCCGATCGCAACGAACAACATCCAGCCCGCGGCTGCGGCAAGGCCAAATTGGCCCCCGATCACGTTGGTGACCACCTGGTTCATTACTGGTGCTGCGGACGGAGGAGCGCCAGCAGTGGTGCCGGCACCGCCGACCAGCAAGTTAGGCTCCGTGAACAGCTGCAGAGACGCGATGGTGTCGATCACCACCGCGAACAGGATCGTGGGCCGCATCAAGGGAACAATGACGTGCCATAACCTCCGGCCGGCGTTGGCCCCGTCGACGCTGGCCGCCTCGAGCAGATCCTCCGGTACTCCAGACAGACCGGCGAGAAAAACGATGAAGTACCACCCAAGCCCCCGCCACAGCAGCAGCAGGACAACGCCCCACCTGAGTGCCACCGGATCTGTCAGCCACGCCACATGCACGCCCAGGGTTGTGTTGAGGACGCCGTTGTTGCTGAGCATCACGCGCCAGACCAGAGCAGCTGCAACTGGCGCCATGACCTGCGGCACGAAGATGAGCGGTTTGTAGACGGGACTGAGGTTTGACAGCTTTGAACGGACGGCCAGGGCAAGCAGGAACGCACCGACGAGCATCGGAAGCATTGGCACGAACAAGTAGAAGGCGCTATTGACGACCGCTGCGTGAAAGTCCGGCGCGTCGAGAAGAGAGCGGTAGTTGTTGAGCCCGACCCAATGCGCGGTGGTGTATCCGTTGTATCGGAAAAAGCTCAATACCACCGAATAGATCGACGGGAGCGCGAAGAACGCCATAAAAGAAACCAGGAAAGGCGCGACGAAGAGATAAGGAGCAAGTGCGCCGTTCCGTCTGCGTAAGAGCGGCGGATAGAGACGATCCAGCCGGCCCACGCGCCGGCTGGATTCCGACCTTCCGCCTGCCCTCGGCTGCGTCAGGATCAGGGAGCAACCTCCATCCGCCTATTGCCGACAGACAATGCTATTGGCTGTATGGATTACCGATCTGAGCCGTCATCTGTTGGTTTGCAGCAGCAAGCGCCGCGCTCGGATCCGCGGCCGAGCTGGAAAGGTAGTTCGCCAGCGCGTTTTGCAAAATCGATATCTCCTTGATTCCTGCCGGGTCGTACGGGAACAGCTTGTAGTCCTTGTCGGCTGCCTGAAAGGCTTTGATCAGATCGGAGCCGTAGTACGCGTTGTTCAGGACCGATGGGTCAGATTGAGCTTGGATTACGTTCGGGACCAAGTTCTGTGCCTTGAAGAGCTCGAGCTCGCCCTTACTGGTCATGAACATGTCAGACAGAAACTTTGCAGCGGCCGCCTTGTTTTTGGCAGCAGCCGGAATGACGAAAACCGAGCCGCCTGCCTCGCTGCCACCGGCCGCACCGCCGATCTCCGGCCAGACAGTTACCCCCCACTTGCTGCCCAGGTTGGGTGCGTATTGGGGCAAGAAAGTGGAGAACCAGCTGGCGATTGGCACCGATGCGAGCGTCCCGTCAGCTAGAGCCGCCTGCCAGTCAGGAGTGAAGTCGTCGAATTTCGTATTCACCACACCTGAGTTTCGAAGGTCTTTCATCGCGACGAACGCTTTCCTGATTCCAGGATTGGTGTCGACTACGAACTTGGACGCCGACTTGTCGTAAACCTGGGAGCCATTTCCTGAGGTGATCTCGCCGAGGACGTAAGCCTGTGGGTTCGGAGCCAGATTCCACATGTAGCTCTTGGGGTATTTGGCCTGGAGCTTCTTACCCGCGTCAATGAAGTCCTGCTGGCTCTTGACCTGCGTGACATCAATACCTGCCGCGGCGAACATGTCCTTGCGGTAGTACCAGAGCTTGGATTTGACCTCGTACGCAAAGGCCACGTATTTGCCGTTGTACTGCATGAGAGTCTTGGCGGCATTGCTCATCCCGGGCAGGTACGAGCCGGTGTACGACGAGATGTCCGCGAGCTGGTTCTGACTGGCGAACTCAGGCAACGCGCTGTAATTCATCTCCATGATGTCCGGGATGTTCTGATGCGATGACAATGCGAGTCGGAACTTGCTGATGGCCTCGCCATCGTTCTGCCCGCCGATCGTCACCGTCAGCGTCTGCTGCTTCGCGTCATTGGGGAAGTCCTGCTTGTAGAACCCGAACTGCGTGTTGAAATACTTCGCGTCACCCCAGGTCAGCGCCGTTATGTTCGCTGTGCTCGAGGCAGTGTCCGTCGCCACGGGAGCCGACGAACTACACGCAACCAGCATCGATGCCCCCACAATTCCGCCGGCCAGTAGCGCTCTCATCGTCCTGTCCTCCTCATCGTGTTGAATCGGCGTTGATTGGCACGAACGCAAACCGGCACGCCGCGTGACCGATCTGCTCAATCCGGTTTGAAGGGTCTGAATCGCCGACCGTCGACGGGGACGAAGCGTTGAACCACATACGCCATAGATCGTCCTCGACGATGACAAAGGGCTTGTAGACGTTGATCGAGTCGAAGTCACCCGGACGTCCTCGGGTCAACACCGGGTTGCCGGAGTGACGCTGCCAGGAGACTCCGTCGAGCGAGCGGGCGATTCCTATTGAGGAGTCTTCGTACCCGTTGGCGAAACCGATGTACGCGGCATAAAAGAACCCTTCATGGCGAAAGACGTGAGCACCGGCAACTCGGTCGCGCTCCCAGGTCGAGTTGGGGTCTGGCCTCAGCACCGGCAAGTCTTGAACACGGGTCCAGTTGGTCCCATCGGCGCTTACGGCATAACCGATGGCATCGGGCTCATAGCGCTCCCCGCCGCTGTACCACATGTGATACGTGCCATCAGTCGCACGGAACACCGACGGACACATGACGCTGGACTTTTCCCACAGCGCGTAGGGCTCGAAGACGGGACCTTGTCGGTCCCACTTGAGACCGTCGGAGCTGGTTGCGCGGCAGATGACGACGCGCGATGCGCTGTGGCCTGCGTACCACATTGTGTAAGAGCCGTCTTCATCGAGGACATAGGGCCGAGTGACCTCGAGGTTCTCGGCCGCACAGTCCTCATCAGGACCCAGTACGACTTCGCCCGTAGCGTGCCAATCAAGGCCATCGCTGCTCACCGCGTAGCCGATCCCGTGTTTCGGCCGCCATGAGAACCACATGCGGTAGAGACCTTGGGTCGCAAGCACCGACATGTCGAAGCAGGTACCGAGGTCCCCGCCGAGGACCGGGTTGCATTCGTACTTCTCCCATCGTGTTTCCGGCTGGTTGCTGGGCACTTGGGCATGGCAGTCGTTCGGCCCTTCCGATGAAGAGATCACAGCCGCTCGCCCACAACGGCTCTGCAGAACTCGCGCACCGCCTCACGGTGTTTCGTGAACGTGTCGTCAACCACGGACAGCGCTGGGACGTAGCCGTTTACCCGCAAAGGCCGGCCAACTGGACGAATCCCACCCTCATGCACGCCGGTGCTGCCAGCGCCTGGCGCACCGTCTTTGAGATGTCCCAGGGTTCGCGCGTATCGCATGGGCAGGTCGTCAAAACGGGGGGGCTGGGACATGTCCAACCAGGTTTGGTTCATTGGAAACACGCCGAGCAGAGCGTCGTACCAACCCTCGCCGCACACGAGCAGCTCGGGGCGACGACGGCGAATTTCGCCAACTAGCTCCCTGTAGCCGGGAAACACCTCGAAGCGCGGATCGTTGAACCAGCACCCGCTCGTATCCAGAAAGACTCCGTCTACCTGGTGCCGCTCGACGAGGTTGGTGACCTTTTGGACCAGGTGCTGACGAAACCGCGGCTCGCCCGGGTTGAGAAAGACTTGATCGTCTTCTGGCGCTCGGTCGTTATCCCAGTCGGGAGCATTGATCAGTGCTATGTAGTTGTTTGATGGACTTCGGAAAGCTGCATGTTCCCAATCGGGATAACGGTCCACGTGTGCTCCATTGGCCCCGAACATAGGCATCAAATGGACGCCCAGGCTGCGAGCGGTTGCGACAAGGCGAGAGAAGCCCTCGTCGCCACCCAGATCCTCTCCAGGCCGGTAGTCGGGGTACTGCCAGTAGTAGCGACCTTCCCACCCCGGGAGGTAGGCGAGTATCCTGTCGCCCGGGACGTCGGTGGTCACGTCTTTCAGGATTTCGGCCATCGCGTCAAACGTGTTGAACACGAAACCGGTCCAGTGCTGACCATGCAGCGTCAGCACCAAATCCAGATTTCTGGCCCACGCTGGCACGTCGGCGCGTTCCTCCCACGGCACCAAGGCGTACCCGCTTTCCAGTGAGGTCAGGTGCTCGCGAAAGTCCTCGTGAACCTCCTCGTGCGAACGGCACTCCCGCAGTCGAATTTCAGGCGCTTCGAATCGAGACGACAAGGCGTCGGCTGATTCGTCGACAACGACTTCCAGCACATCTGTAGGTGACCAATGCGGCTTGCTGACGTGAAGGCGCTTGGGGCGAACCTTCGTGTCGCGCACACTCACGGTGATGCCGGGACCTTCCCCCATGCAGGCCCAGGGGGTCTGCCAGTCGGGCCAGGGATAGGTGAGCTGGACAGGATGGTTCTGAGTCGGTGACAGCCAGCTGCCGGCAGGTGTCGTTGGCGTCCACAAGCCCGAGGTCGAGGTCAGGGTCGGCACGCCACGCACAAGCAGCTTTATGCCTTTGACTACGCCTTCGGTCTCGGTGCTGATGCGCCAAGCGTGGATGCCCCGACCGATCTCCACCATCCCATCGACCCGACCTGGGGCACGACGCTGGCCGCCCAGCCATTGCAATCCCCGAGCCTCGAGTCGACCGTGGGTGAAAGTGGTCATGGCGGGGTCGAGGCCGTACGCGTTTTCAGTCGTGAACACCTCTATGGCCCATTCCAGTCCGACTGCTCCTGGCAATGGCAGCCAGGCGTGAAGCGGGTCGAAACTCAACGCGTTGGGTTCCACAGTCTCTCCTGTCCGAAATCGATTTCGTAATTGCTAACACCGCCTCCCTCAAATGTCAATGAGCAATCTCACCGCTACCTAGCTGCTCTATACGAAATCGTGTTCGAGCCGGCCAGGTCGTAAACGGGCTCGACTAACATGGCCTTCATGAAGAGCAGCTCCGGCAGGACCTCGTCAGCCGCACCCAAATTGGCGCGGGGAATGCGTGGCCAGGCTCGGCAGGAGGGCTCGTTCAACGGGGCGGATGGCGCTCGTCGGGTCACGGTGAAGGATGTTGCGCGAGTGGCCGGCGTGTCGCAGGCCACGGTCTCGAAGGCCCTGAATGACTCTCGCGAGGTCAGCGAGGAGACCCGCGAGCGCGTCACAGCTGTAGCGTCAGGCCTCGGTTACCGGCCCAATGCAATCGCCCGCAGCCTCAAGGCACGCCAGACGCACACGCTCGGCGTGATCACCAATGACAGTGACGGGCTGTTCACGACCGCCATGGTCCGCGGTCTGGCTGAGGTCGCCAGCGAAAACGGTTTTGGGGTCTTTGTGTGCAACAGCTACGACAAGGTCGCAAAGGAGAGGCAGCACCTGGAGCTCCTGTTGGACAAACAGGTCGACGGGATCGTTCTCATCGGCTACAAGGTGGCCGAACGTGGTGCACCTGCATCTCCAACTGGAAACACGCCAGTCGTGTACCTCTACGAATACACGACTGCAGTCAGAGCCCCGTGCATCGTGCCCGACGATGAGGGCGGTTCTCGTCTTGCTACCAGTCACGTCCTGAATCTCGGTCGCCGGCGCGTCGCGTTTATCAACGGTCCGCCGACCTACGAGGCCACTCACCTCCGGTTGGAGGGTTATCGGGGAGCGCTTCGCGATAGCGGCGTCGCATTTGAGCCTGATCTTGTGCGTGTCGCTCCCGACTGGAATCAAGACTCGGGATTTCGCCTCGCGCGGGATTTGATGCAGCGGGGCGGGCCGCCTGACGCAATCGTCTGCGCCAACGACGAGCTTGGGGCCGGAGCGATCCTCGGATTGCGGGAACTTGGGCGGCAGGTACCGGGCGAAGTTTCCATCATTGGTTTCGATGACCGTTCGTTTGCTGCCCACCTGCCGATACCGCTAAGCACGATTGCCTTGCCTCTGTACGAAATGGGTCAGCGAGCTGCGGAAGAGGTGTTCCGTGGGCTTGCCGGAGAAGAGCTGAGATCCGAGATCGTACGAGTACCGTGCAAGCTGGTCGTTCGAGAATCCTGCGGTGGACTGTCCCCGTCCTGATCAGCCGGCGACAGTACTAAACGATCGTTGGCGCAGCCTTAGGGCTCTCGCGCTGTTCGCTAACAGGCGGACTTATCGGGAACAGCAGGCCGACGCTCCGAGTCCTCGCAAAGTAAGACGACGCGCGAGAGCCAGGATCAAAGGCCTTAACTGTGCCTCACGACCCTGACCCGTTCGTCATCGTGTCAGACAGCCTTCCCTGACGGATCAGCGACCAGTGCCTCTCCGCCCGCTGAGGAGATAAAGGAGATCCAGGAAAAGGTTGTAGATGTCGAGGTAGACGGAGATCGCCATCACGATCGCGTCGCCCTCGGAGATGTTCCCAGCCCTCGCCACCCGGTTGATGTCGAAAACCAGGAAGGCGGTGAAGACGAGCGCCGAAACAGCCGAGATCACTGTCCAGAGCACGCCCGACTGGATGAACAGCCCAATCACGGAGGCGACCACGACCACGATCAGTGCGATGAACAGGTAGCCGCCGAGGCGGCTCAGGTCGCGGTGTGTGATGTACCCGACGGCTCCCGCCGCGAACGCGCCGACGGCGGTCGCTGCCCCGGCCTGGAAGACGACCAGGCTGGCGCCCTGGGCTATGTAGATCTCAAGCACGTCACCGAGAACCACTCCCTCGAGAGCGCTGAAAACGACGAACAAAACCATGTTGATCGGCGAGGCATCGCGAGCGAAGCGCAGCACAATGAGGACCACAAAACCACCGACGAGCGATATCCAGAAGCCGGCCAGTCCGAGAATCGGCCCGATGAAGGCTCCACCGGCAGTAATCGCCGCCGCCAGGCCGAGGAGCCCCAGCACCCGGCTCAGCGCGTTCGTATCCCAGCCGGTGGCACTCCAGGCACGTTCGGGCGAGGGCCCATAGTCCAGTGACATCGCTTACCTCAGGAGTCGAAATCTGGCACCGATTCGGCCGTCATACGAGCCCCCTCTGAAAGACCACGCGCCGCGGGCAGGCCAGAGGTCGCTAGCGGCGGGTGCTCCGTTAAGAGCTAATTCTGCCTATCCGGTTAGCTCCGGAAGGCCAGGCCTGAGCCCCTGACTTGCTCGTAGGTCGTTGGCGGTAGCCGGCTGCCGATTCCAAGCAGGGTCTGGAAGGCTGCCATGGGTGTGCGCCTGCGGTT